>Ga0265297_10005240_pt1 | contig 20074 bp, 19 predicted proteins | sample Munlanlwell13791_FD_192502 | JGI IMG/M metagenome (GOLD analysis project Ga0265297, IMG submission 192502) | Leachate microbial communities from a municipal landfill in Southern Ontario, Canada - Leachate well 137-91 | ecosystem: Engineered > Solid waste > Landfill > Unclassified | place...
GCCTGCATGGAAAACAATTATATCGTCACTGCCTGTAAAATTATCCAGTCCTGTGATTATATCGCCGCTTGAAGAACTTTCGGGATATCCTTCTGATGCCGCAACGACACACACGCATCTATTTTTATCCCAATCAAGTTTCTCCCTGCTCAAATTCCCGTCCGCACATTCCATTAGAATCGGTAACAGGTCCTCCGCCAGTCTTGGCAGTATGACCTGGGTTTCAGGGTCACCGAACCTGCAGTTGTATTCAAGAAGATAAGGTTTATCATTACAGATCAACACCCCTGCATAAAGGATTCCCCTGTATGTGATATTTTCGTTTGCCAGAGCGGTACCGGTAGGAAAAATGATCTCATTTAATATCCTCTTATAAACTTCTTCTTTTAACACTGGTACCGGGCTGTAGCTGCCCATGCCGCCGGTATTTTTCCCTTCATCATTATCGAATATTCTTTTATAGTCCTGTGCCGGATCCATGGGAATGATTTTTTTCCCATCGCAAAAACTTAATATGGAAACTTCGTAACCGGTTAAATATTCTTCGATTATTATCCGATCTCCCGAGTTCCCGAACTTATTCGACACGAAACATTCTTTTATCGCTTCTGTTGCCTGGCCCTTATCGATTGCTATGGTCACACCTTTTCCTGCCGCAAGACCGTCTGCTTTTATGACAACAGGGAATTTTTTTCTTCTTCCGATATAATCGATTGCTTCACCGTAATTTTCCCTCGTAAAAACGACTCCTTCCGGAATAGGAATACCGTACTTGTCAAGCAATTCTCTGGCAAATACCTTGCTGCCTTCTATTGCAGCAGCATGTCTGACAGGACCGAATACTCTCAAATTCTTTTTTTGAAAGCAATCTGCTATTCCGTCAACAAGCGGTCCTTCCGGCCCGACTACTGTTAAATCTATTTTCTTATCTTCTGCAAACTTCAGAAGTTCATTAAAATCATTTTTGGTCGTCTTTATATCGATACACTCAGCAATCTCACTAATACCGCCGTTTCCCGGAACTGCATATATTTTTTCTGCCAGAGGACTTTTTGATATCTTCCAGACCAGACAATGCTCCCGGCCCCCACTGCCTATGACAAGTACTTTCAATGTGTTCCTTTTGCCCTATTTATTAAATTATAAGAGTCGACCTTCCGGTCTGGTCGAATAATCTGCCTTTAAGGTTATCGTCTCTCATGATGATCTTGCTTCTTTCAGCACCCACGCTTATCATAGATATCGGGACCTTTATAATTCTTTCGATATTCTTTATATACTCCCGGGCAGGTCCGGGCAGATCCTCAAAATTTTTAACCCTGCTTATATCCTCGTCCCAGCATTCGAATTCTTCGTATATTGGCTGGCATTTGTGCATAATCGTCTGATGTCCGGGCATATCATTATAAATCTTTCCTTCATATTTATAACCGGTACAAACCTTTATTTTTTCAAGGCCCGTAAGCACATCAAGTTTGGTAAGCGTAACACTGTCTATTGTGTTTATCATAACCGAATATTTCAATATGACCGTATCCAGCCATCCGCATCTCCTTGGCCTTCCTGTGGTCGTCCCATACTCATGACCCTTCTCCCGCATATAATCTCCGATCTTACCATTTTCTTCGGTAGGAAAAGGACCCGAGCCAACTCTCGTAGTATAAGCTTTTATAACACCTATTATTTCGTCTAACCTGCCAGGCCCGATTCCGGCTCCGGTACAGATACCGCCGGCAACTGTGGAAGAAGATGTTACGTATGGATAGGTTCCATGATCGATATCCAGCATGGTACCCTGCGCACCTTCGAATAATACTCTTTTATTCCTGTCCAGGGCCTCGTTTATAAGAAATGTGGTATCGACGATATATTTTCCGATTCGTTTCCCATACTTGACGTATTCGGCAAAAATCTCATCCGGATCGAGAGGATCCAGTCCATAGATTTTTTCTATTATCGAATTATTCAATTTCAGGGATTCTTCAAGTTTGGTTTTAAAAATTTTCAAATCCTGAAGATCCTGTGTCCTGATACCCGATCTTAATGCTTTATCAGCATATGCCGGTCCTATACCTTTATGTGTCGTACCGATTTTGGATTTGCCCAGTCGGTGTTCGGCAGCTTTATCCCGAATTATATGATAGGGCATAATCAAATGTGCATTGCAGCTTATTCTCAGATTATCGGTACTTATTCCCCTGCTTTCCAGATTATCCAGCTCTTCAATCAGCACTTCGGGATTTAATACCACCCCGCTCCCTATAACGCAGGTGACATCCGGGTATAATATTCCTGACGGAACCTGGTGAAATTTATACTGCTCGTTCCCTTTGACTACAGTATGACCGGCATTGTTTCCACCCTGAAACCTTACTACCATATCCACACTGCTTGAAAGCATATCGACAATTCTTCCTTTTCCTTCATCGCCCCATTGGGAACTAATAATAGCTATGCCGGGCATTTCACTCACTCCTGTCTTCGGTTTGATAAGACTCGCTTAAATTTGAAAATAGCGCAAATCTCTTATTGAATTGCAGATTCAATTTACCTGTGGGACCATTTCTGTGCTTGGCGATCATGATCTCAGCTTTTCCTATATTTCCTTCTTCTTTCTCATAATATTCGTCTCTATATATAAATGCGACCACATCCGCATCCTGTTCGATAGAACCCGATTCTCTCAGGTCAGCCAGTATTGGCCTTTTATTTTCCCTCTTTTCTACTTCTCTTGAAAGCTGTGATACCGATAATACCGGAATATTCAACTCTTTGGCAATACCTTTGAGGTTCTGCGATATCTCGGTTATCTCAAGCACTTTATTTCCCCTGTAATTCGTGGTTGACTGCATAAGCTGCAGATAATCGACGATTATTAATTTTACATTATTGGTGCTTACCATCATGCGGGCCCTGGACCTTAGATCCATCACAGTTAAAAATGCAGTGTCGTCAATAAATATTTTACAATCTGCCAGTTTCTCGACAGCTCTCGCGAGCTGGGTCCATTCTTCATCTTTTATTTTTCCATCCCTTACTCTCTGCAGGTCTATCTTTGATTCGGCACTCATCAATCTTAATGCCAGTTGCTGTTTTGACATTTCCAGTGAAAAAATGGCTATGGGAAGTTTCTCTCTCATTGCTATGTGCCTGGCTACACCCAGCACGAAAGAGGTCTTGCCCATTCCTGGTCTTGATGCTACGACGATTAGATCAGAATTCTGGAAACCAGAGGTCAGCCGGTCAAAATCTATATACCCTGAAGGTATGCCAGATATGCTTGAACTGGCTTCATGTAAAATTTCTACCTGTTCATAGACTTCCGAAACAATATCCTTCATTGTTGAAATCTTATCTCTGGTACCCGTCCTGTTAAGGTCCTGATATATTGAAAATATAAGCTGCTGCGACCTGTCTACGGTTGAATACAGATCTTCCGGAATTTCATAACCCATTGTCGCTATTTCGGTAGCAGCATAAATCAATTTTCTTAAGATAGAATGATTTCTTACAATCCGGGCATAATACTGAGCATTGGCCGCCAGAGGGATATTGCTTATAAGAGAGTGGATAAAAGTTTTACCTCCCACCTCATCAAGCAGGCCTTTTTTATTTAATTGATCTGCTACTGTTATAGGATCGGCAGGTTCTCCTTTTATATACAATTCTATTATTGTATTAAAGACTTCCTGGTTGGATTTTCTATAAAAATCTTCTGAAGCTACGATTTCTATTACAGATACTATAGCATCTCTTGAAATCAACATAGAACCAAGAAGGGATTCTTCGGCTTCAATATTATAAGGAGGTATTCTCTCCAGTTTACTGGTATCAAGAGGATAAAGCTTTCCTTCTTTTTTCATTTGCTCTTGCATAAATTACTTTTTTTTGTCTTTTGATTTGGATTCAGCCTTTGCCTTTACTTCTTCCTCTATCTCTGCTTTATCCGGACTTTCTTTGCCTCCGGCATTCTGCTTGTCTTCTTTGCTTTTATCTTTATCTTTGACCTTCTCTTTTTCTTTTCCTTCTTCTACTACCTGTTTTTCTTCTTCTGCCGGGCCTTCGGATTTCTCTTTTTCCGCCTTATGTGCTTCTATCAATTCTTTTGATTCTTCATCCGGTTCCACTTTTACTTTTACGTAACTTTTGACTTCTTTATATAACTTTAACTCTATATCATATTCTCCCAATTCTTTTATATGCTCCTGCATATCTACTTTTTTCCTATCTATTTCGATCTTTCTATCTTCTAAGATCTTTTCGGCGATATCTTTATTCGTTATGGATCCATAAAGTTTCCCCTCTTCGCCGGTCTTTACAATAAAAGTTACCTCGAGTTCTCCCAGCTTCGCGGCAAGTTCTTCCGCTTCTTTTATATTTCTGGCTTCGACTTTTACCGCGGCTTTCTTTACCAGTTCCATTTGATTTATATTCCCTCTGGTCGCAGGCAATACTACACCATTGGGTATTAAATAATTATTTGCATAGCCTGATTTTACTTCTACTATATCTCCTACGTCTCCCAATTTTTCATAATATTTAGTAAGTATGACTTTCAAATTCTCCTCCTATCTTCTACCTTAAAACTACTATCTCTTTTTATCTTCAATAAATTTGCTCTACAAAATCAACCGACCCAGATAATTCAGGATTAATAAAGCCAGATTTAATCTCCCTGAAAAAAATGGTAAAAATAACTATCCGGACAAACCATACCAGAAGGCCGGATTATCTTTTGAAATAAGGCATAAGAGCAATAACCCTTGCTCTTTTAACAGCCATAGCTATTTTCCTCTGGTGCTGTACACAATTTCCGGTAGATCTTTTTGGTCTTATCTTACCCTTATCCGAAATAAATTTTTCAAGCAAGCTTATATTCTTATAATCGATATTTTCAATATTTTCCTTGCAGAAATAACAGAATCTCTTTCTCTGCCTTAAATTAAGCATAGAACCGTTTGCACTTCTGAGATTCTTTTCATTCCTGTCATTTTTATTTTTTCTAGCCAATTAAAGTCTCTCCTTTTATTTAAATTAAAACATATTTAAAATGGTATATCTTCATCACTAAAGTCAGCTTCTTCTATACTGCCTCCGCCGGATACACCTTTGCCGGATATGTCTTTACCGGATACTTTCCCGCCTGATACTCCCTCTTCAGCCTTTGGATTCTTCTCGACTTTACAGGAAGCAAATTCCAGACTGGGTGCCACAACATTCGCAACTATTCTTACCGTAGATCTTTTCTGACCCTCTTTGCTTTCCCAGCTATCCTGTGCAAGCCTGCCCGAAACCAGTACCCTGTCCCCTTTGTTCAAGCTTTCGGCACAGTTCTCAGCCAGTTTATACCAGGCAGTAACGTTAAAGAAGTCAACCTGGGTTTCCCACTCACCGGAAGTCTTGTTCTGAATATTCCGGTTAACAGCCAGCCCGAAGCTTACCACCGCAGTACCATTCGGAGTGAATCTAAGCTCGGGGTCCCTCGTTAAATTTCCAAGAATAGTTGTGTTATTGACACCAAAAGCCATGATAATCCACCTTCTTTTGATTGATTTATAATCATTTAAGATTGCTCGTTTTTTACGACCAGATGACGCAGTATCTTATCATTGATTTTATTTACTCTATCCAATTCGGAAATAGCAGCATTTTTACCGCTAAAATAGATTATGATATAGTAACCGCTCTCCTGTTTTTTAATAGGATATGCAAGCTTACGGATTCCCCATTTATCGATATCGGAAATCTTACCTTTTTCTTTTTCGATTATTGAGGTTATTTTAGATAATTCTGTATCAACAGCTTCTTCTTCAAGTGATGGCTCGAATATGACCACTAACTCATAATTTCTCAATCTTTGATCCTCCTATGGACTAATTTTAAAAATTAGGTTCTGCCGGTAAGCAGAACAGAAAGATAATAAGATAAAAAAGATATTTTTTAATTTTTCACCCTTATTACCACTAGGCATATTATAACATTTGAAACCAATAATCAATAATTAATTATAATGAAATCTCGCTGTTCCAGTTGAAATTTTTAACAAATACGAATTTACCTCAATCTTTGTTTCTCAGATATATATTTGTACATGGATAAGGAATCTCAATTCCCAGCATGTCGAATTTATCTTTTATTCTCTTTCTTAGCTGCTTCCCAATAGTCCACTGTTCAGCAGGTTTTACCTTGCAGATAATGGTAAACACAACTGCTGAATCTCCAAGTTCACTCACACCGCCATCGCCCAGAATAGTTGGCCTCTCCAATATAGAATCTTTATACTTTTTATCTTCCATCAACTCATCAAATATTTCTTCCAGAACTTCTACTACTCTATCCGTATTTTCACTATAATGAACACTGACATTTATCAGAGCTCTTGACCATGTATGTGTCCGGTTACCCAATTTTTTAATCTCACCATTAGGAATAAAGTGCAGCGTTCCTTCCAAATCTCTTACCACCGTAGTCTTTAAGCTAAATTTCTCAACCACTCCTGTTGTATCTCCCACTGTTATAACATCATCCAGCTGATACCATTGCTCAAGCAGAATGAATATCCCATTTATTAAGTCCTTTATGAGACTCTGGGCGCCTAAACCGATTATGACGCCGATAACTCCGGCACCGGCAAGTAAGGGAGTGACAGGTATCCCAATCTGATCAGCAATTATCAATAATCCAACTACTGTTGAGATTATTATTATTAAATTAGATATGACACTGGTAAGAGTAAAAGTACGTTTTTTTATCAGGATTTTATCATTACTGATTTTTCTTTCAACCAATCTTTTCATTCGACTGGTAATAATTTTAACTATAAATATTACTACCAGCAGAGCGACAACAATTATTATTATATTGAGCCAGTTATCCAGAACATTTTTAAAAATATTAACTGTAGCAGTTTGTAAAGAATCAGTGTTATTTTCCATTTCTTATACACCTCTTTAATTTATTATTTCAGTTTTAAATTTAGTAGATTTTTATACTTAAGGTAATTTAATTTTTGTCTTTAAGGCCGCTATAAACTTCAATGACTTTATCTTCCCTGTCATCATATATGGGACTAAAATGGCCCGTATAATTTATTGCCGAGACATATGGAACCCCTTTATTGATCACCACAATATTTATTGCTCCCTGTCTCTGAATTATGGACCTCCATCTGGGTATGGGTATTTGAAGCCAGTTTACCAGCAACGAAAGTATAATTCCTCCATGAGTTATTACTGCAATACTGCTTTTATCTTCATTCTTGCCTATCATATTATCGATTTCGGCTACAGCCCTCTCCTGCACCTTTTTAAAACTTTCTCCCCCCGTAGGACAGTTGTTATATGGGTCCTTGAGCCATCTCTGGTAGTCATCATGAAATTCGTTATTTATATCGTTGAATTTCATTCCTTCCCATTTGCCAAAATAAATTTCCTTTAAACCTTCTCTCACTATTACCTTTAAATCTTTGCTTTTTCCTATTATATTTGCCGTATCTACGGCTCTTTTTAACGGACTGCTGTAAATATTGGAAAGTTTTACTCTTGAAAGATACTTTGCCGCAGACTTTGCCTGGCAGATACCCAGCCCGGTCAAACCAGTATCATAGTTTCCCTGATATCTTCCCTGCTCATTCCATAATGTTTGCCCGTGTCTGATTAAAAAGAATTTTACGCTCATAGCATTTCTTCCCTTACTTCTTTCTGAATCGTTAAAAATTTAAAATAAGATAATTTTTACCTCAAACCACTTATCCCTGGACTATATTGACCTTTAATATTCTCTGCATCTGATCCAGTGCAAATTTATGATCTCTTCTGCTCAAGCCAATTACGGCACCTTTAACTACATCGACATCAAAACCTCTGATTACCGCATCAGCCGAGGTATACAAAATACTTAAATTGGTTACATTTCCCGTGATTATTAATTTTGTTATCGATAATCTTTTCAATATCTTATCCAGTTCCGTATTGAAAAAACCGGAGAAGGCGCTTTTTCTTACTATGATATCGCTGCCCCGGGGTTTTAGTTCTTCTATTATTTTAGATCCTTCTGTATTTTTTATTGCATGAGGAGGAAACATTTTAAACTCGTTGTCATCTTTTTCATGGCTATCACACAGATATATAACCGGGTAGCCTGAACTGCCGGCTTTTTCGATTTCTTTTTTTATAGGTTCTATAATCTTTTTAATCTTAGGAATTTTAAACGGTGCCCCATCCAATATAAAATCATTCAGCATATTTATTATAAGTAATGCTCTATCACCGGTCATCTTTTCACCTGCTTAAAATTGTAAAATAATTATTTCTGAAAGTTATTTTATGATTTATAGATGATATTTTTCAATTGCAAGTACCTGTATAATAATACCATCTGTAAGATTAATTTTGTAATGTTTTATGCCGGTCCAATTTTTGTATTGTCTTTTTATCTGCCCCTCTATAGAATTAAGGAGAGTTTAGCTAATAATAAAACCTCAGGAATAAAAATGAAAAAAAACAAGTTAACGGGATTTCTTATCGTAAGCACAATATTGATACTGGTTTTATTCTTTACAACGACACTATCCTCATGTACCCGCAGTGTGACTCTTTACTTTGCAGCATCCGGCGAAACTGATTTCTATCTTGTAAAAGAAATCAGGGAAATCTCAGTAAGCAGCGACCTTTATAAAAGCGTGCTTGAGGAATTGATAAAAGGCCCGGATACCGGTGATCTTTACCCGGTGATTCCATCAGATGTCAGGGTCAATTCTGTAAAAATATCCGGCAGCACCGCTACTGTAGATTTCAGTAAAGAAATAATAACAAACTTTGAAGAAATTCCTCACAGTTCTACCACAGAGATTCTTGCTATCTTCTCCATAGTCAATACACTGACTGAATTCGAAGAAATAGAAAGAGTAAAAATAACCATAGAGGGCAAAGAGAGCGGCGAGATAGACGGCCTTTATATAGAGGACTTCTGGGGACATGTGGGAATTTATGAAGAATTCACAAGAAATGAAGAAATTATAAGAAATTCTATCGAACAGTAGCAATACAAATACTGCATAAACATGACACAGGATATCAGAGATACAGAGAATTTCGATAAAACAAGAGAAAAAATAAACGATATAAAATTTTTTTTTGGAAATACGCTGACTTCCGAAAATAAAAAAGCTGCGATCGGGTGGTTCTGTACTTATACTCCCGAGGAACTTATAATTGCGGGCGGATTTATCTCCGTAAGAGTATTCGGGAGAAAAAAAATAATCAAATCCGAAAGTTATTTTCCTATAAATTTTTGCCCTTATATCAAATCAGGCTGGGAAAGTCTGCTCGCCGATGCCGATAATTTTAAAGCAATGATATTTACTAATTCCTGTGATGGTATGAGAAGATTTTTTGATATTGCCAGCAAATATCTTGACAGGGTTCCTTCTTATCTGCTGGATGTCCCTCATTTAAAAAACAAGGATTCCCGGGATTTCTTTACCGGCAATATAGATGATATGAAGAAATTTATAGAAAAACTAAAAGGGGAAAAGATAGATGAAGAAGAAATAGAAAATGCGGTAAAACTTATCAATAAAAAAAGGAAACTTTTAAAAGAATACAGCAATATTTTTTATAAGTCACCAAACCTCATAGAAATCCCGACATACTATAAGGTTATGAAACTATCCATGATCTCCGATCCTAAAATCTTTTTGGATGATCTGGAAAAATACCTTGGCTTTATCGGAAGTACCGATAAAACCAATACCAAAAACGGAATCAGTTTACAGCCCGATCGCAGGAATTCTCCGGCGATCATGATTATCGGCAATTTTATCGCTGAAGATAAACTCTGGGAAATGCTTTCGAAAATGAATCTTAAACTGGCTTCCGAGGATCTCTGTACCTCAAATAGATATTTCGGGAAACAGGTGGTAACCGATGACAATAAGGATTTGTTGGAGTCCATTGCGGAAAGGTATTTAAATAAACCTCAATGTATGAGAATGGCAGATCTCGGTTCAAAACTGGCCGAGATTGAAAATAATATAGTCAAAAACAATATAAAAGGGGTAATATTTATAACTTTAAAATTCTGTGATAATATGCTTTATTCCTTTCCGCTTCTTAAACAAAGATTAAATAATATGGGGATTCCGGTTCTTTATCTTGACATAGAATATAATAATTTTTCCGAGGGGCAGATAAAAACGAGGGTGCAGGCTTTTCTGGAAATGCTTTGATTTTTATAACCGGGATTATGAATTTATAACATGGGTATAAAAAACAGATTAAAAACAGGTATACAGAAAAATTTGAATCTGAGGTATATCAAAAGGCTGCTGGGCATAATTGCATTAAAACCGGTCCTGTATGCCTATGGAAAAACATTTCCTTCCGCATCCGATAAATATCTAAATATTTTCACAATAGAAAGTCTAAAAAAAGCCTATTCAGATAATAACCGCCCGATAGGTTATGGATCCCTCTTTATACCCTATGAGTTGTTCTACGCTCTGGGTATCACGCCATTCTTGCCGGAAGTCATGGCAGGATTTACAGCCGGGCTGGGACTGGCGCCGCAAACACTTAAAGAAGCTTCGTCGCACTGGTACTCGCAGGATCTTTGCACATTTCACAGAAGCGCATCAGGTGCAGCCGAACTTGATTTATTTCCGCGGCCGGACTACATCATAACATCCAATCTGGCCTGTGATGCCGCACAGAAATCATTTTACATACACTCTGTAAAACATAATATCGAAAAAAACTACTATCTTATCGATGTTCCCTACCGTTATTCAGAGGGATCGATCCGTTATCTGACCGCACAGATAAAAAACATCTGTACCGATATTTGTTCTAAAACCGGTAAAAAACTTGACATATCCATGTTCGAAGAAGCCTTCGGACTCTCAAATGAATTAAGAAAGTGGGCAATCGAGGTAGGCAGCTTAAGAAAAAACCTTGTAGATTACCCCCCTTCTTTTAATGGCCTGAATTTCATTCTGCCTTTCCATGGTCTTGCGGGAACAAGAGAAGCGGTCATTCTTTATAAGGAGATATACAGGGACCTGAAAAAATATTCAGATAAACAGCATAAAGAAAGTTTGGGTAAGAAAAAACCTGCCAAAAGGATTCTCTGGCTGCATCTTAAACCTTATTATAGAAACGAAATATTCGACATACTTTACCGCGAAAATTGCAGAGTGGTGTTTGAAGAAATAAATCATGTTTACTGGCCCGAACTTGATTATAAAAAACCTTTTGAAAGCCTGGCAAGAAAAATGCTTTCCAATTTTCTGGGGGGTAGTATAGATAAACGTATCGACGTGACCCTTAAAGCAGCGCATGATTATAAAGCAGACGGTGCAATCTTATTTTCTCACTGGGGGTGCAGGCAGAGTAACGGCGGAGCGAGAATAATAAAAGACAACCTTAAAAAAATTAATGTTCCCACATTGGTTCTGGATGGTGATTGTGTGGATCAGAATAATTCTTCACAGGGTCAGGTAAAGACCAGGCTGCAGGGATTCATAGAAATTTTAAATTCTTAAGATAACATGAGCGAAAGGAAATCAATGTATACATGCGGTATTGATGTAGGATCAGTTTCAACCGAAGTAGTAATACTCGATAATAAGAATAAGATCGTATCTTATGTAATCGCACTTACGGGTTCGAACAGTAAAAATGCTGCAAAAGCAGCATTCGAATCTTCTTTAAAGAAAGCAGGGCTTAAAGAATCGGAGATTAAATCAATTGTAGCCACAGGTTATGGCAGGATAAACATTCCGTTTGCCAATAAGAACATAACCGAAATAAGCTGCCATGCACGGGGAGCAATATCATTATTTCCTGATTTAAAAACAGTAATAGATATCGGCGGTCAGGACAGCAAGGTCATAAAACTCGAAGGCGGAAATCCTATTGACTTCCTCATGAACGATAAATGCGCCGCCGGAACCGGACGTTTCCTTGAAGTAATGGCAAAGGCACTTGAAATAAATCTGGAAGATTTTACTCCTATTTTTAATAGAACAAGCGATAAAGTGGATATTACCTCTACCTGCACGGTTTTTGCCGAATCCGAAATCGTTTCGCTTATCGGACATGGTGTGGATAAGAATAAAATAATCAAAGGGCTTATTTATTCTATTGCCGACAGGATAACAACAATGGTCGAAAGGGTCGGCCTTGAAGAACCGGTTTGTATGACCGGAGGGGTGGCAAAAAATATGGGGGTTGTAAGGGCACTGGAAGAAAAATTGGGGGTAAAATTAAACATTCCCGATGAACCCCAGATAACAGGTGCGCTTGGAGCAGCTTACCTTGCCAGGGACCTTCATTAATTTTTAAAGATATTAGATCTTTTCTTTATATTTCTTTCTTCCTCCATGTTTAATCCCATCTGAGTAATGGGGAAATCAAGAATCACAGTAAAATCTTTTTAAATTCCTCCGGGGATTTAATAAATTCGAATTTATTTCTGTTATCAAGTATTTTCTTATCCTCGGTTAAAAGAGGGACTTCACAGAATTTGGCTATGGCTACATAAAAAGAATCATATATGGTCAGGCTACAGGTATGTGCAATTCTTATGGCACTATTTAATATAGTGTGATCAGGATAAATTACTTTTAAATTCATTTTATGCAACGATTCTTCTATCATTAAAATATCATCAATACTGAATTTAGATCTGGTAAGAAAGGCATTGGTTATTTCCAGGAAGAACAGATCCGGAACCATGATTTCCAGTTTATCTAATATTTTTTGCCTTTGTATTTCCAGGGCAATTTCCACATTATCCTCGGATTTTGCACTGAACCATTTAACTGCAATTGATGCATCCAGAACAATTTCCATTTTTATTTACCTTTTTTCTCTAAATTCCCTGATTACTTCAGTACCGGTTTTTTCACCGGTAAAACCATCACTTTTCTCCCGAAGTCTTTCCATCGTTTTTGCCGCCCATTCCATATCTTTCTTTTTCTTTTCTAATTCCTTTTTTTTACTGATGCCGGCAATATATTGAGAAGTCGCCTCACGTATCAGCCAGCTCTTACTGATTTTTTCGCTGATACAGAAGTCCTTTATCTCTTTTAAATTTTTTTCAGGAATTGTTATATTTATTTTTTTTGAAGTCATTTATTATCACCAATTATAAGTATAATTAATAATGATTAATTGTCAACACTAATAGTAGATATTATTATGATTTTTTAAAGATTTTACTTTTTTTAATATTTCTTCTGTTAAAAGAAAAATAGACTTGAACCGTATACTGTAGTTTTATCGATCAAATGGGTCTGTCTATTAATTCAAAGGTTTCATTAATTTTTTTAGATTATTAATCTCATCTTCCCTGCTTGAGGTCTTTCCGTCAAGTTTCATCTCAAAAAGCTTTGCGAGTACACTTCTGAATTTTTCGGATGGCCGGTAGCCCATATTTTTTAATGTCTCGCCGCTTACCTCTAAATGTATCCCGGAAAGTTCGGTCAGATATTTTTTAATATTCTTACAATATATACTGCCCCAGCTGCAGGCAATGATCTGGAGTTCCGGAGGAACCTTTCTTGCCATATGATAAAGAACAGAGTTTCTTTTAACGATATTCTTAAGATTTTTCCTGACCTCGTTCCATCTGCCAAATGACTCGAGTATAATATCCATATCTTTGTTTTTGATCTTCATTTCGGAACACCACCTTTTGATCTCATCAGGTTTGATGCCCTGCAGCAAAACAATAAAAAGTAGTCTCCATTTTTTAACTTCTTTTCCATCCTTCTGGTAAAAATCTTTTAATTTCTCATAATAATTTAAAATCTTTTTTGCTCCTGTCATAAATTCTTCATCTACTTTTACCTTTATTCCTATTTTTTTCAGGGCACCCAGCTCGCCTAATCTCCTGATCGCTTCCGGAGGATTTTTTTCATTTAAAATAAATATCAGTTCATCCCTTATTCTAACGCCGTTCAATCTCGATACTATATCCATATTGATGGTAGTTCTTGCCAGCTCTTCTGTCTGGCTATCCATTTTAAATCCCAGTCTCTTCTCAAATCTTACTGCCCTGAAAATCCTTGTAGGATCTTCTATAAAACTCATTTTATGCAGGACCTTTATTTTCTTATTTCTTAAATCCTCCCGCCCTCCAAAGAAATCGAGTATTTCCCCAAAGTTTTTCTTATTTAAAGAAACAGCCATAGTGTTCATGGTAAAATCTCTCCTGGAAAGATCCTGCCTTATATTTCCCGATTCTACCGTGGGAAGGGCAGCCGGACTTTCATAATATTCTACTCTCGCTGTGGCAATGTCTATATGCTGACCATCCTTCAGTACAAGAACCGAAGTTCCAAATTTTCGATGAGATTCGAGCCTGCAGTCAAGTTTTGCGGAAAGTTCCCTGCCAAATCTTATACCATCGCCCTCTACCACAATATCAATGTCAAAATTCGGTATTTTTAGCAGAGTATCTCTTACTATCCCTCCTACAAGATATGTATTATATTTTAAGACTCTGGCAACGCCGGAAATTACTTTTAATAATTTCCTGACTCTGGCCGGGAGAAAATCCCATAAATCTTCATAACTGCGGCCGTGCAAAAATCTCAATATATCTTTTCTTGTGACTATCCCTACGATTTTTTTCTTATCTGTAATGGGTATTCTTCCGATCCCGTTTTCTATCATCAGATTTTGTATCTCGCCGATACTGGTATTGGGGCCTGCTCTGACAATACCGCGGGATTTAAAACCTTTTACCGGAGCATGCGATAAGCCATGCCCTATAGCCTTATCTATGTCTTTTCTGGTTATTATCCCTACCAGATCGTTATTTTTACTAACAATCGGTATTCCTGAATGACCGTATTTTTTTAAGATTTCGTTAACTCGGGATATATTCAGATTCTCTTTAACTACCTGTACAGGATAAGACATGACATCCTTCGCCAGTACCGGTTTCTTGATATTTTTCTTAAGGGATTTTACGATTTTACTTTCTATTTCTTCGAAACTCATATCTGTAATAACCGCCGAAGCTGCCTGTGGATGGCCTCCGCCTCCGACAACTTTAAGGACCTCGGAAACATCTAGATCTTTATTATCACTTCTTGCGACCAGATAAATTTTTTCCTTCATTTTAGCCCAGCATATTACCACGCTTACATCTTCGATCTGTGATAACTTCCTTGTCAATACTGATAATCCTTCAATAAAACCAGGTGTTTCGACTTGTGAGATCAAAATTTCTATTTCATTGACCTTTATTTTTTTATAGTTCATTATCAGTTTCTCCAGAAGTCTGTGCTGGTCCTCAGATAAGGAAAGATTTAAAAATTTCAATACGACAAATAGATTGGATTCTTTTTTCATGAGAAAAGAAGCTGCTTCCAGATCCTCTGAAGTAGTACCCGGATAAGTAAATGATCCGGTATCTTCATAAATACCAAGAGTAAACAGAGTAGCTTCAAGAGGGGAAATAGAAATTTTTTTATTTTTTATTATGTCTACCAGTACGGTTGTAGTAGCTCCGACTTCCCTGTAATAGTCATGAGTCGATTTCAGATCCTGACGCGATCTTTGATGGTGATCATAGATTATGATTTCTACATTTTCATTATCCAGCGCTTTTCTTGCCGGACCAAGTCTCGAAGCATATCTTGTATCAATAATGATTACTCTTGTTACCATCGAAAAATCAATTCCTTTAGGGTCGGTAAGCGGCGGGAGCTCGTCCTCATATAATGTAATAAATTTCCTTACGTTTTGATTTATGGCTGTAGGTAATACAATTTGAGCCTGAGGATATATTTTCCTGGCTGCTATCATCCCCGCAAAGGAATCGAAGTCGGAACTTAAATGGGTTACTATTATTTCCATTGATGTTAGGGTGTATATACCCTTAGTTATTCTATGTATTTATCATAGCAGATTATTTCAGAAAGTGGTTTTCTCTCTCTATTTCTGCCTTCCATGGCCGGATAACCCAGCGGAGTCAGGGCCACCACTCTTACACTCTCCGGAACATCAAGGAGGTCCTTTACGAGTTTTTCCCTGAACGCTCCGATCCAACAGGTACCAAGTCCTTTTTCTGCTGCAGCCAGCATTAAATGCTCCAGAGCGATGCCAAGATCTATGGGATAACTATTCATATAGCCTCCCATTACGCCGTAAGCGTCATCCTCTCTGGCACAGGCTACAATAAGTATCGGGGCTTCTGCCAAAAAAGTTTGATTATTACATGCAATGGAAAGGTCCCTTATTTTTTTCTTATCTCTTACTACAATCAGTTTCCATGGCTGAAGATTCTTGGCCGATGGAGCTTTTCTGAAAGCTTGCAGAACATAATTCAATTTTTCTTCTTCAACTTCTTTGGATTTATAAGATCTTATGCTTCTTCTTGTTTCTACAAGATCCATAAAGCTGCTGAACTGCTTCACTGCTCATTACCCCCTTTTTCTTAATCCGAATCTAAAAAAATATTTCAAGTGGCATTTGTGACTTAATACTAAATTTTAATATTTAAGTAGAGACTACTTTATATTAACACTATGATTTTTTTAAGTAAAATTTTTTTTACCATGAATCATGGACATATTTTTTTATATATCCCTGATAAATCTCTTCTACGCCTTTCATTTGGTCATCGGTAAGCGGCGGGAAATCCGAAGCCTTGATATTCTCCTCGATCTGAGACACTCTGCTTGCCCCGGGAATGACACAGCTTACATTATCATTCATAAGAATCCAGCGGAGAGCATATCTGGCAAGTTTTTCTTCGGGGAATATCTTTTTAAGCTCTTCCACTGCCTGAAGACCTACTTCGTAGGGAACTCCCGAAAATGTCTCTCCCTTATCAAAAGCCTGACCCTCGCGGTTAAAGTATCTGTGATCCTGCTTTGAAAACACTGTGTCCCGGTAAAATTTTCCGGTCAGCATACCGCTTGCCAGAGGGACCCTTGCGATGATCCCAACATTTTTACTTTTTGCCTGGTCAAAGAATTTTTCGGCAGGTTTATGTCTGAACATATTATATATGATCTGGACAGTGGCCATATTGGGATATTCGATTGCTTTTAATGCTTCTTCCACTTTTTCTACACTGACCCCATAATTTAGAATCTTACCCTTTTTGATCAGTTCGTCCATAATACCGAAGACCTCTGGTCTGTAATAAACCTCCGTAGTGGGACAGTGAAGCTGGATAAGATCTATTGCTTCAAGGTCCATATTCTTTAAACTATCGTCTATGAACTTTATTATATTTTCTTTATTGTAACCTTCAGTTGTATGGGGATTCAGTCTTCTTCCGGTTTTTGTAGTTACATATATCCTCTCTCTTGCCGTTTTTAAAAATTTTCCTATGGCTTCTTCGCTCTGACCATCATTATATACATCCGCAGTATCTATAAAATTTACTCCCTGATCTGCTGCCTCATTTAGAATTTCTCTTGCGGTATCAAAATTAAATTTTTCTCCCCATCTGCCGCCAAGCTGCCAGGTACCCAGTGAAATTTCAGAAACCTTAAAACCTGTTTTTCCCAATATTCTATATTTCATAACTGACCTTCCTTGATCTTGACCGGTTCAATTATTTGAAATCACTTAATAGATAAAAAATGCATTTTTATTGTAGCAATAAATCAACCTATTGCAAATTTGAAGATCCGGCCTTATTTCTATATGAAACCATAAGCTTCGTGGTAATACTGCCGGGAACTTTTCCGGCCACCACAAAGCGGTCAATTTTTTTTACAGGTACGATCCCGGCAATCGAACTGGTCTTGAACACTTCATCCGCATTTATCATATCCCTGTAATAGATATTTTTTTGTTTTACCTTTATTCTATTTTTAGCACATAGATCTATAACCATCTGTCTTGTTATCCCGGGCAGGATATTTTGAGTTAGAGACGGTGTATAAACTGTATTTCTTTTTACATAAAAAATATTGCTTGATGCTCCCTCCAGGACAAGATGATCCCCTGTCAGGAAAATGGCTTCCTGCGCCTCTTTATGATAGGCCTCATCCTTTGCAAAAATATTTTCAAAATAGTTCAGAAGTTTATGGGAATAAAGAGGATTTCCCAGAGAAGGTCTTCTAATGGAAGAAGAGATAATTTTTATCCCTTTTGTGTAATCTTTTTCCGGATATTCATTAAGCGCATCTGCGATTATTATAAGATTAGCCCTGAAGTTTCCCTTAAAATGCAGTTCTCCGTTGTGAATGCCTCTGGTTACGATTATTTTTATGTAAGCATCTCTCACGGTAAGGCCATTTCTGGCAATTGTTTTTTTTAAACCTTCTTTTATATATTCCTTATCAAAAGCAGTATCATATTTTAAAATTTTCAGTGAATGGAACAGCCTGTCGAGATGAGGGTCCAGCATAAATACAGAACCTTTAAAACTTCTCAAAGTCTCGAAAAGCCCGTCGCCATATAGAAATCCCCTGTCCTTTACCGGTACTGCGGCTCTGCATCCGGTAAAAAGTTTTCCATTGATAAAAATATGACTTAACATGACAAATTCCTTATACGGAAATCTTACAGTAACTTTTTTAAATTCTTTGCCCTGAAAAATTTCAAAGTTTCCTCCAGGGCAATTCCCTTCTCCAGGGTTTCCCTGTACTCTTCTTCCGGTACTGAATCCTCTACAATACCGCCACCCACATTGTAATAGAACTTATTTCCTTTTATGATAAACGTTCTGATTACAATATTCAAATCCATGGTAGAATCGATTCCGATATACCCGATCGAACCGGTATAGACGCTCCTGGCGACTGGTTCCAGCTCATCTATTATCTCCATCGCCCTTATTTTCGGGGCACCTGTTATGGAACCACCTGGAAAAGCTGCCTTTATCATATTGGAGACATCTGCTCCTTTTTTTACCCTGCCGGTTACCGTGGACACGGAATGAAAAACTTTTGCAAATTTTTCAATCACAGCATGACCGGAAACTTTTACTGTTCCGTAGTAGCAGAATTTTCCTATATCATTTCTTTCCAGATCTACGATCATATTCAATTCTGCCCTATCCTTAATGCTATTTTTTAGTTCCATCATATTCTTATCATCGCCTGCACTGTCTTTCCCTCTTGGCCTTGTTCCTTTTATTGGTCGGGTTTCTATATTATCTTTTTGTAGAAATAAAAATCTCTCCGGAGAAGAACTGCCAATGCTGAAATCCGGAAACCGGAGGAAGGCAGAGAAAGGAGCGGCATTTTTCTCTCTTAATATGTAATAAAGATCCATGGGATCCACCGGCAGGTCCGCTTCGAATCTCTGGCTGAAATTCGCCTGATAAATGTCCCCGTTATGAATATATTTTTTGGTTTTAAGTACTCTTTTAATATAATTTCGCCTGGCAAGATTTGAATGAAGCCTTATGTCTGAAATATTTTTCATATAATATTTTTCTATTATGTTCTTTTTTATATCCTCCGTTTTTTTCAGATCGTCAAGCATAACCTTAATTTCCGGATTAATTTTCTTCACCAGATCCATATTTCCGATACTGGGGGAAACATAATCATCTTTTTGAAAAACCATCCCTGATATATCTGCATTTTCATTCCTATAATCTCCGTTCCTGTTGTCTTTTCCCTTGCTGCCTTTCTCCTTGCACTCAAGCACAGGAAAATTCCTGATAAAGTACCATTTGCCGTCCGTATGACCGTATGCAAGCAGCCGGTCATAGTAAGAAAGATAATACAGAGGAAGATTGATATCATCCGCTGCATGACAGGGAAGTTCTTCGATATGGTTTTTCAGATCGTATGAGAAATAACCTGCAAAACCACCCAGGAAACGGGGAAGTTTCTCTTTGATCTTTTTAGTTGCTTTTATAATCTTTCCGTTATCTATGAATACCACATCGGTTTTTTTTAATTCACTTCCGGGAGGACTACAAGTGTAATCTTTTATGTTTTGTTTTAGAAAAGACAATGGGTGCTGAAAAGAGTAGTAAGTCACTCTGCAAGCGAAACTCGCGAATTCATTTTTATGACCATAGCTTTTTAAAATAAGTTTTGGGTTCCAGGCGATATAAGAAAAAAGGGAATATTTATTTGGTA
>Ga0265297_10005242_pt1 | contig 20068 bp, 32 predicted proteins | sample Munlanlwell13791_FD_192502 | JGI IMG/M metagenome (GOLD analysis project Ga0265297, IMG submission 192502) | Leachate microbial communities from a municipal landfill in Southern Ontario, Canada - Leachate well 137-91 | ecosystem: Engineered > Solid waste > Landfill > Unclassified | place...
GCGCGGATCGCTCTTTCCGTGTTGAACTCCCTGAACTCTTCATCCGAAAAGACGGGGATCTTGCCCGCCTCTTTTTCGACGAAGACGACAGGAGCTAGTACCGTGCCAACCATCTCGGCGGGTTTGAACCCGAGCGCCAGATGGCTCAGGACGGGGTCGATAATACGTGCGTTTGCGAGGGTGTCCATTTATTCCTCCTTATTTTCTGACTTTGTCAATGGCTACGGCGTAATCCGTGCCGGGATTCTTTTCCATGTAGGCGAGGGCCTTCTCGTGCAGCTCCTGCCTGTCGGGGTCCACCTGGCCGTCGAGCCTGGCCGGGGCCGGAGCGGCACCCTGGTCGGGCGCGTTGTTTTTCGTGGCCTCCTCGCCGAACTGAACGGCGTCGGGAAGGACCGCGAGGCAGAACGACTTGAACGCCTCAAGGGGCTGCTTCTTCGCCTTGGCGTCGCCTTCCGCGAACTCGTACTCGGCTGCGCCGTCGAGGATGTGCATGAAGTCCATCACGACGGGCCTGAGCGCAGGCGTGATCTTAGCCTTGTTCGTTTCGCAGAACGCGGCGAACTCGGCCTGACGGTTCTTCGCCTGCTCTTCCGCGAGCTGGGTCTTGAGCTGCTGGATCTCGGTATCCTTGGCCTTCTGCGCCTCGGCGGATTCAGCGAACTGCTGTTCCTTCTCCGCGAGCTTGGTCTCAAGCTCTTTTACTCTGTCCATATCCTGGTCCTCCTCTTTGAACGAATTGACCGGGGCCGGTACTTCTGCCGGTTCCGGGGGATTGATTTTCAAGTCTTCCACCTGCCAGTTGGAGATGATCTTGTCGGCGGCTTCCGCGCCCTCCTGCTCGATCAGGAATTCCCGCAGGGACCGCATGATGTTCGCCAGGGTATCCCAGCGCCAGTCACGGAATTCGTACAGGCTGGCCTGCTTGTCGGATGCAAACTGCACGTCCTCAAGCCCCTTTATGGCCGGAGGCGTGGCGCCGAGGAAGCCGATGTGTTTCAGCGTGAAATCCGGGTACAGGCTGATCGAGCGCTTCTTGTAAAGGCCCTTCTTGACCCACTCGACGAATTCCGGGGCCAGGTCCTTCAGCTCCGCAAAGAGCTTCTTGCCGTCGGTGGTCAGCTTATCCACCCAGCCATAGGCCGGGGCGTTGTCCTTGGGGTGGCCCAGCACCACCGGCGCTTCATGGGCGTCCTGCTCGTTGTACGCCGTGGCTATGTTTTCCAGGTCTTCCTTCGTCCACTCACGGACGTGCCCTTCGGAATCGGTATGCTTCCCAATTTTAAAGATCTCGATCTTCATCTGTGCATCCTTATGGCAGTCCCGGCGTCGGCTACCGGGACTGGGTGCCTCTGGACTATAGCCGAACGTCCACTCGGGGGGTTGGTGTAAGGGTGGTTGTTGGTAGTAAGAGTGCGGGCCGAACTCCAGCCTTCCGGCCAATCACGGTATACAGGGCGGCGGCAAGGGATCGCGTTCATGCTGGAACCGCCAGATAGTTCAAAACGTCCGCCGCGTCGCGCATACGATCTCCTTACAGCCACAGGGTAGGGTAGGTTCATTTCCCTGTCTACTGAACCATTCAATGAATGGTTCATTGAACCATTCAGTAGACAAAAGAAGGCGCCTCTTCCCTAATGGAGCCGTAAGGAGGCTTCATGGAAGAGCTTAAACCTGTATGGTCAATCCTGGGGCAGGGGGGCCTATCCGTCATCATCTTTATCGTCTGGTACATCACCTTCACAAAGATAAACACCACGCTCTCAGAGGCTTTCCGCAAACATGAGGAGCTCTCCGGGAGACTGCTGACCCTGCTCGAATCCGAGCAGGAATACAAAAGCCAACTGGTAGGCATCCTGACCAGGCTGGAGATCGAACTGAAGACCAACTTCAGGTGCCCGCTAACCCTGCATAACAAGAAAGAGAGTTCGCAATGAGCAACGAAGTCTTCCTTCTGCGGGCCAAGCTGGCCGATAAGAAGAAATCCCTGGAGAGCATGAAGCTGAAGGCCGACAACTACATCATCCTTCTGCGCGACGCCATAGACCCCTACACCGACGACTTCACCACGCTGGACCTTGACCGGGCATCCATAACCCTGGCGGACTTTGTCGCCTTGCAGAAAGCGGCGAAGACGCTGAAGGAGCAGGTCGCCCGGATGGAGAATGACCTCAATGGCTAAGCAGGCCATTTACTACGAGGAGGCCAAGCGGCTGTTCGTTCACGAAGGGTTAAGCCTGGACATCATCATGGAGCGCCTCGGAGGGAAGGTTGCCAGGCGCACCCTGGGCGGATGGAAAAAGGACGGCGGCTGGGACGAGAAGCGGGCCGAGTACGCCCGCGTTACCGACGACCTTAACCAGGAGCTGATCGAAGTTGCCAAGCTGGCCATCCAGCGGGCCAAGGCGGACCCTTCCCCGCAGAACATGTTCGCCATGTCCAAGGCAGTCGCGGCCCTGAAATCATACCAGGGCGTGAAGGTCATTGAAGAAGAAACCAGCCCGAAGGAACGCAAGGTCCTCACCGGCAAGTCGCTTGAGGAAATCGAAAAAGAGCACAAGATCTTATGATGATCGAGAGCAAATATTTTCTGCCTTACCAGGCACAGTGGATCAAAGATGACGCCCCGATCAAAATGTGGGAGAAAAGCCGCCGGATCGGCGCCACCTACGCCCAGGCGTATGAGGACGTTCGGGACCTTCTGAAGAACGGCTACGACGTATGGTTCAGCTCGGCGGACGAATCCGCAGCCAGGGAATACATCCTCTACTGCGAGAAGTTCGCCCGCGTCCTGCACGCCGCGGCAAAGAACCTGGGGCAGGTGGTCATAGATTCAGAAAAAGACATCAAAGGCTATGTCATAGAATTCGCGAACGGCAAGCGGATCTCCGCCTTGTCATCCAACCCGCGCAGGTTCCGTTCCAAGGGCGGCAAAGTTGTCCTGGACGAGTTCGCCTGGCATGACGACCAGGCGGCCATGTGGGACGCGGCGGAACCGGCGACGACCTGGGGCTTCCCCCTGCGCATCCTTTCCACGTATAACGGCAAGGGCAACCTGTACTTCAGGTTCGTGGACGAGATTAAACGCGGGAAGCGCGAATGGAAACTGCATACCACCCCGATCCAACTGGCCGTGGACAGCGGCCTGGTGGACAAGATCCTCCGTAAAGAGACAACCCCCGAAGAGCGCCAGGCATGGCTGGACCAGAAGCGTGCCAAGTGCCGGGACGAGAACCAGTGGCTGCAGGAATACTGCTGCATCCCGGTCGACGAAACCACCGCCCTGCTGACTTACGAAATGATCGCTGCCTGCGAAGGCAGGGACCTGATCGGCCAGCCCGTTACAGGCGACCTCTTCGTCGGTATGGATATCGCCAGGCGGCGGCATCTGTCCGTGATCTGGGGCATCGAGCGTGTCGGTCACTCCCTGTATTCCAGGGTACTAGACGTTCTTGAGAAAGCGCCGTTCCGTCATCAGCGGGAACGGCTGTTCGAGGTATTGAAACACCCCCGGCTGAGACGTGCCTGCATAGACGCTACCGGCCTCGGGATGCAGCTCGCCGAGGAAGCCCAGGAGGCTTTCGGGAAATACAAGGTCGAGGCAGTTACCTTCACCCCCGCGGTGAAGGAGGAGCTGGCCATGAACCTGCTGCCATATTTTGAGGACAAGGCGATATTTGTCCCGGATAGCCCGGAGGTCCGTGATGACCTGCATTCCGTCAGGAAGATCGTGACGACCGCGGGGAACGTCCGCTACGACACGGGCAAGGACGACGAAACGGACGGGCACAGCGACCGGTTCTGGAGCCTTGGCCTGGCCGTCCATGCCGCAGGCAGCAAGATAGGCGGCCCGTTCAACGTAGCCTCGCGCAGCGGCAGGCGGGCCGGCTCGATGACGCGGGCCTATTAGGAGGTTACATGCCGAAGGGATTATGGATCAACGACAAGACGTTCATCTCTTTCGCCAACATGGATAAAGGCCGGCTGACCGAGGAGCTGGCCACACGGCAGGGTGCGATCGACTTTTACTCGCTGGGCATGTCCCTCCCCAATCCTGACCCAGTGCTAAAGAAGCAGGGCAAGGATATCACCATCTACACGGAACTCCTGGGCGACGCCTACCTCGGCGGCTGCGTGGACAGCAGGCAGGCCGGGGTTAAAAGCCTGGAGTGGGGCATCGACCGGGGGAAGTCCAAGTCCAAGCAGGCCCAGCTTATCGAGGATCTGTTCAAGAACATCAACATGGAAAAAATAATCGAAGAGGCCATAAATGCCCCGCTCTATGGGTACCAGGTCTTCGAAATCGTCTGGGAATACGTGGGGAACTACCTGGTGCCGAAGGCCATAATCGGTAAACCCCAGGAGTGGTTCTGCTTCAGTGAATTGAATGAGCTGATGCTGAAATCCAAAGCCTTCCAGAACGGCAAAGTGGTTGATCCTTACAAGTACCTCCTCCTGACGCACAAGGCTACCTATAAAAATCCCTACGGGTTCCCTGTCCTGTCCAGGTGTTTCTGGCCCGCTACCTTTAAAAAGGGCGGGATGAAGTTCTGGGTCATGTTCGCCGAGAAATACGGCGGCGTCTTCGCGATCGGGAAGCAGCCCCGCGGCACGGGCAAGGCTGAGACCGATCAGTTTGCCGACACCCTGGAGCAGATGATCCAGGACGCCGTGGCCGTCATCCCAGACGACTCCAGCGTAGAGTTCATGGAGGCGCAGTACAAAGGGGCATCGTCGGAGATCTATAAAGGGCTCCGGGACGACTGCAAGTCAGAGATAGCCATCGCCCTTCTCGGCCAGAACCTGAGTACGGAGGTCAACGGCGGAAGCTATGCCGCATCCAAGAGCCACATGGAGGTCCGGGCGGACATCATTGACAGCGACCGCAAGCTGGTCGAAGAGATGTTCAACACCCTGATCAAGTGGATCTATGACCTCAATTTCGGCACCGGGGAACGGCCTGTCTTTTCCATGTGGCAGGAAGAGGATGTGGACAAGACCCTGGCTGAGCGCGACAAGACGCTGGCCGATACCGGAATGCTCCGTTTTACAAAGGATTATTTCATGAAGAACTACGGCTTCGAAGAGGGGGATATCGAGGTCATTGAAAATTCACCCGCCGTAAAACCGCCAAATTTCGCCGAGCAGGCCGGAGTCGGGCGGAGACACGGGCAAGGGGGGACAACCCCCCTCTTAAACGATTTTAAACGGGAGTTAAACAGCCCGCAATTTTCCTCCGTACCCCCCAAAGGCATCTACCCGGACCAGGACGCCCTGGACGAGGGGGTGGACAAACTCTCCCCGCAGGATCTCCAAGCCCAGGCGGAGGGCCTTCTATCCCCGGTTCTTTCCTTTATAGAGGAATGCAAGGACTACAACGAAGCCCTAACGCGGTTGACCGAAATGTTCCCCGACATGTCCACCAAGGAGATCCAGGCCATGTATGAACGCGGCACGTTCGCCGCGGAGCTGTTCGGGATGCTGAGTGCCCAGAAGGACCCTGCGCAGTAATGCCCGACAACGCCTTCGATCTGGCCTATCTGCTGAAGCTGCCTCCCAAGAAAGCCATCGCCTATTTCAAGGCGAAGGATCTGGCCCTTACGTGGGACTGGGAGGACCTCTGGCAGGCCGGGCATACCAGGTTCTTTACGGTTGCCAAGTGCATGAGGATGGATGTCCTGCAGGATATACACGATGAGCTGTTGAAAGCCCAGGAGCAGGGGCTACCATTCCAGCAGTTTAAGAAGAACCTGACGCCCATGCTGCAGGCCAAGGGATGGTGGGGATACAAGTTCGTCAGCAAGCCGGACGGGACTCTCGAAAAGGTTCTGGAAGGATCGCCCCGCCGCCTGGAGACGATTTACCGCACCAACATGCAGAGCGCGTTCATGGCTGGCCGCTGGAAAGCATTCGAGGAGAACGTTAAAAGCCGCCCCTATTACCAGTATGTGGCGGTAATGGACAGCAAGACCAGGCCGGCCCACCGCCTGCTGCATGGGAAAGTGTTCCGCCACGACGACATCTTCTGGAAGACGCACTGGCCGCCCCTCGATTTCCGCTGCAGATGCCGCGCTCGCGCCCTGAGCGAAGCTGATATAAAGGAACGTGGGTTGTCTGTGGAAAGCGGCGAAGGGAATATCGTCTGGAAGGACGTAGTCGTCAGTCAGAAAAATGGCGAAGTGCGCCCTGTCGCGTTCTACCATGACCCGACTACGGACAGGGAGATCCCGACTGGACCCGGCTTCAGCTATAACCCCGGCATGACGGATTTCAAGGCGGACCTGGACAAGTATTCCCCGGATATCAAAGCCTCTTTAACGAGAAGATGACATGAAGATCGGCGGCGGCAAGTTCGTAAAACTGTCAGTTGATGACCAGGGCCTTCGGGACCTTTTCAGAAAGCTGAACGGGAAGCTGAACACCAAGCCGCTGATGCAGAGCCTTGCCGGCATCATGATGGATGCCGTGGAGGAGAACTTCGCCCAGGAGGGCAGGCCGCGCTGGCAGCCCCTTGCCGTGGCTACTCTCTTTAATAAGAAGAAGAGCGCGATCGTCGGGAAGAAAGGCAAATACAAGGCCAGCTTCGAAAAGGAGTTGAAGAGCCGCAAGATCCTTCAGCTTTCAGGCCAGCTCGCGGCGTCGATCGTCGAGGCAGTGGATGCCAACAGCGCCGCTGTCGGCACGAATAAGAAGTACGCGAGGATACACCAGCTCGGCGGCATGGCCGGCAGGGGCAGGAAGGTCAAGATCCCTGCGAGGCCCTTCTTGAAATTAACCAGCGGGGACACCGACAAGATGAAGCGCGAGATCGCTGAGTTCCTGGAGGTGAAGTGATGGCGTTTAAAGGGTGTTTAAATGCCGGTGCGATTCATTCCTCACTGATAGAACAGTTATCCATCTGGACACTGCCCATGATCATGCCCGTTACGGTTCCCTTGATGTACGCCCTGCGTCCTTTTCGCAGGGCGGCCAGCTCGGAGCGGGCAGCATTACTAAACGTGCAATCTACAGACTGGAAGATTTCGCATCCTTCCAAGCTGACAACCGGACTGCCCCATAGATTCTCTTTAATGTCTGCAATTCCCCCGACCACTTTGATCCTCTTGTTTTTATATTGGTCGTTGGCGGCTACCTCGTTGGCATTGTATGCTCGGGATAACTCGCGAGCGGATACCTGCGGAACGGAGATCGCCGGGGCTTTGATGTCACCAGAAGGCGTTTCCTGCGCCGAAGCCGCGGCAGGCTTGGGGTGCTTCGATTCGTTTAAGCCATCAAGCGTTCGTATGACCGTTGCTCCAATGCAGAACAGAACCAGCAGGGTCAGGCTGGCCCCTGCGATCCCGACGGCCCACAACATGTTGACCTTTGTTTTCCTCTCCATCGTCGCCTACCCGCAGTCTTTCTTCTTGAGTTCCTCAAGCATCTTCCTCATCTCTATATTTTGTTTTTCCTTAGAAATATATCTTTGGACATCCTCCAGCGCCCCTCTGTCCATGCCGTCCAGCAAGTCGCAGATGTTTTCCAGCACATCATATATCCCAGGATCCTCGGCGATCATCTGTTCCTTGGCGGGGCTCATGAACAACCTGCCCGCGCCTTCAATGTATGTCGTGGCGGGCGGGAACATAACGCCTTCTCCCGTCAGAAGCCAATTGACGTTTATATGCAAATGCGTAACCAGCTTTTTCAGGCTCTCCTCGTTCGGTACGCGTTCCGCGCGAAGGTATGACTGGAGCGTAGAATACGGGAGATCGCAACGCCTGCCGAATTCTGCCGCGGATATTTGCAGGTGCTGGATTACCTCAAGGAGTCTTTGGGCGATATCAGGAGTCTTACCCGTCTGCGTACCACCCCCTCTTGACAATCTTACACAAATGCGTTATATTGGTTTTAAGGAGGCCGCGAATGAGTAGATTCGAGGTTGACCGGAAATCCTGGAAGAAGGCGAAACCCCAAGAGGATCTGAATGCGCAACTGCCGTTCTTATCTGACAAAGACGAGCCCTCCACGCTAGATTCCAACCGACAAGTAGAAAATAGCGCACAATCCGGTCAAAATCAAGGCCAAGATAGTGTGTCTGCTGAAAATAACAGCACACTCTCTGCCTTACTGCTCGTAGGACGACAGGTGCTACTCCACCTGCTCAACCCGAAAGCGGCCTCCTTCCATACCCAAATGTGGAGGATGTCATGACGCATCGCGATAAGTTCAGGGCGAAGCTCCTGGCGCTTTTATCATTCTGCAGGGACACCAATTCAAACATGGTAATGCCGCGGGAACTGCAACTCCTGTGGGACCTTACCGCGCCCGCCGTCAAGGAAACCATGAAACGCCTGAAACACGTTTACTCGGCAAGCGAGTTCGACCGGAAGCAGCACGTTCATGTGATCGACCTCCAAAAGATCACCGAACTTATCGAACAGGATATGCCGGCTGGCGCCTCGGCGTTCTGGGCAGGATTAACCCCCGCGCAGCGCCACATGAGGGAAAAGGCCCTGGAGCGCCGGGCGCTGAAAGCTGCCCCTCCGTCCCGGAAGGATAAAACAGACACCCAGGAAAAGATGCTCTCCGTGGACGAGGCCGATCGGCGCATCCGTGAAATGGATAGGAAGAAGATTATGAATTCTCTTGGGAGGGACAAATGATAGTCGGCACGCCTGAACTTGCGCAGCTCCTGCTCCGTATCGTCGTCTTCGGCGGCGGGGCGTTTTTCCTGGGCTTCCTGTTTTACGACAAGGCTCGTTCGAGAGCCAGGAAGGGGCTGTCATGACGAATTTCTTCCCCTGGCCCCGTAAAAAACAGCCCGTCAGGTACCACTACCTGGTAACCTACGCCGTCACCTACAAGGACCGCTGCTTCGATTTCGACCAGTGTGAGATAGCCTGCGAGCAGCCGATCGACTACAAGAACTACATGAGCCAGCTTAACGTGGTTTACGGCCACGCCATGAAGAACCCCGCCGTCAAAAAGATGGCCCTGGTCAACCTGCTTTTCCTCGGCACGGAGCCGGTCAAGGAAGAGAAGAAATGACCTTCCCGACCTATTCCGAAATCGAACGGGCCGACAAGCTGACCCTGGGGCGCTGGGTGGTGGACCTGCCATTCGCATCCAACTGCGAGGAGCTGGACCTCCTTCAGGAAATATCTGACAGGTTCACGGCGCTTGGAGGTTTCGATCTCAGGACGATAGAAGCCCTGTTCCCCGCCGGTGTAGCACGACTGAACTGGGGGGGATCTTTCGGCTCAATGGTGGCAAATGCGGCGCAAGGAGCTTAGCATGGAAGAAATCAAACTGATCACGAACGCCAAGGCGTGGATGATCCAGCACGGCTATTACAAACCAGCCGATGCCGAAATTATCCTTTCAAGAATATGCGAATCGAAAAAGACCTCTGCCGATCCGGCAAAGCCTCCATTCTGGCGGGCGTTCGTCTGATGATCAGCCGGGGATGGACGACGATCTGATGTCTCACGGAGGAGCCATGAAATTCGACAAGAGAAACCTGTTAATTATCCTGCTGGCGTTCATTGTGCTGGCCCTGTCTATCGCGGCCACCTATCGGCGCGAATACTCGGTGCATATCGCGTCGTACCGACGGACCGTATTGACCAGCGCCCAGACCACGGTCACCCTGCCGGATTATTTCGCTCAGGAATTTTACATCGTCAACCGCGGCACGGGTACGGTCTACATCAAGTGGGGATCGGGCGTGGTGAATCTCTCGACAGATACCAAGCTGAAATCCGGCGAGGCGACCCCCGTCATGCACCTGCCCTGGACCACGATCGAGATGCTGGCTGAGACCTCGTCCGCCGAAGTAGAAATCCTGGTGGGATACTGATGTTTAAACGGGCTTTAAACGCCATTTTGCTACTGGTGTTTTCCATGGCGGCCCTCGCGGATCTCCCCGGCCTGGGGCCGGCCCCTCGCCCGGTAACTGCCCTTACGATGCAGAAGAGCGGCAGCAACATCGTCCTCAATTGGTCGGTGACGCCTGCCGGCACTTACGACTTCTACATATACTGCGGCATCGCTCACCCGGAGTATCGGGCCGAAGTGCTCATGGCCACGATTACGAACGGGGCAACCACCTGGACAGACACGGGCGCCATCACGCGCACACGGCAGGGTTATGCCATAAACGAGTTCTACCGCGTCTATGCCGTGCCGCAGAACCTGGGCACCGCCCTCGCCGGTAAAACCGTGGACACCGAGATCACCCATGATGTCAGGAACGCCAGCCTCGATATGGCCTACCTGCTGACCAACGGCGACACTTTGGGCAACCGTCCCACCTTTCGGGTGGATACCGTCGAGATCCCGCTGGCTCAGTTGACGCAGAGCAAGGCCGATCTGGATGTGTACAATCTGCCGGTTGTGCCGGAAGAAGTCATCACGAAGATCAATCCCAACGAAAGCTATCCACGCAAGGTTACCCATGCCGGTTACTACGCCGGGGCCATTACGGATGTGCCGGCGGCGGACACGACCATAACCCTCACCATAAGGCAGGTGCCTCTACCCACCGTATCGCGTGACGGCAACGCCATCACCGCGACCTGGACGGCCATCACCCAGGACTTCGCACAGACGGTTACTGGGATCGACCTGGTACGCACACATAAAGGCGTCGGCGACGGGGAACCGATGGAGACCGTAGCCACGGTAGCCCCGAACGCGACTCAGGCGACGGACAACATCTCGGGTGTGACAGACGGGTGGTATTGCTTCTGGCAGCTTCGGCTCCACTACGCGGACGGAACCATGTCCACCCTGGGGCCGTCGACAGAATGGGTGATGAAATGAAATCTATCTTGCTTGCATCGCTTATTACAATGTCGCTGTTGAGGGGCGGAGGGGCCGGAGCAGTCGAAGTGACGCTGACGATACCCGCCTCCACCATAACCGAAGCGGACGTCGTGTTTTTCGCGGAGGATTCCCCGGAGACCGCTATCTATCCGAGACGGCAATACAACGGAGAGAACTGGCTGTATACCGCGAAGATCGGTACCCTGCAGGACCACACCTGGCTGGCGCTTGTTACCGCCTCCGGCAAGGTGGGGATCAGGGAGTTCGTGCCCGAGAGCGATACCCAGCTCACTCTGAATATCTACGCCCTCACCGCCCCGGACTTTGCCGCTGCCGAGGGTGGTTATACCGCCGTTACCGCACTGCCGGCAGAGGTCATACCGTTCGTCAACAGGGCGGTTATCCAGGCAGACGGGCAATACCACGCCGACACGGATCTGTTCGTTGCCGTGCCTGCCTATGCCGTAACCAAGATCTACTTCACGGAAGGAGACGATAAATGGGCACTAAGCGCCTATTATTTTGGGCAGGACTGATCTGCATCTGGTTCTCGCTGGCCGTATCAGGACAGGCAACGTGCGCCATCGGCTCAGGAATATCTGTCCAGCTCGTGGATGTCGAAAGGCCATCAAACCTTTACCAGTTCATGTACCCGTGCCAGGTGTGGCCCAAAACGGCCAGCGGCACCATCCTACCCTGGGTCACTTACCCTGAGTATGACAGCGATACCAACACTTTCTGGCTGATGACCTACTACTCTTTGGAAAAGGTCCATTGGGGAGGCACCTGCCCCAGCGCCGGAACGGAAGTTATAGCCGTGTGCGACTACGCCGAGAACAGCGGGACCTTAACTCAGAAAGCCTACTACGCGGCGCGGTTGATCGTTGTCAGCACGAAATTCGCCGTGGGTACGGCTACCGGTGTGCTGGAAGTGCCCCATGTCACGCTGTCCCAGGCGGTGCCCGGTACGATTGATATTACCTGGGAGGCCATACCGGCAAACACCGCCGTGGCCGGATACCGCCTCGTAAGAAGCGCCGACGGCCTGACCAACTGGACGACCGTTGGCGACACAACCAACCTGACGCTGTCCGACGCGCCGGGCGCCGGGACCTGGCATTACGCCCTGGAGATCCGCTACCAGGGCACCCCCGATACCCATGTAAGCAACCACGGACTTTCCGCGTCCATAACGGTTCAATAGGAGGGCATGATGACACCGAAACAGCTCGAATACCATCTGCACAAGAGGCTCACCGCCTTGTTCAAAAAGGCCGCCCAGAAGCAGCAGGAATACGCCAGGAACAACGATGCCCACCATGCGTTCAAACGCCAGGCGGATATGCGGAAGCACAAGGTGATCGACGTCATGGTGACGGACTGGTCCAAACAGCTCGTCAGCCTGATGGACATCGCCAACGATTTCGAGGCCGGCAACATCAAGAACATCACGAACGCCCTGGTGGAAGAAAAGTCGGGCGACAACATCATCTACTCGATCATCTTCGAAACGATCGTCGCCGATGAACTACGGAAACATGGCAGATAAGACCCCTCATCAGTACCTTCAACCTGAACCTGCCGCCTGCCCTCGCGGCGGCAGGGCTTTTTTGAAGAGAGCATGAAGAAGAATTTACAGGAGCTGAACAACCAGATTTCTCATTGGACCGCCATCCAGGTGAAGTTTCTGGAGATGCAAAAAAGCGTGCCGAGGTTCAGGAAATGGCTGTCCAGCATAAAAGATACCTGCGTTGAATATGTGAATAGATTTATCAAATCCGCAAACCCCAATTATCGTGAAGCATATGATGTTATGTTCAAGGACCCCCAGACTAAGCTAGATATCATCGTAACTCAAAACACAGAGGTGACAAAGACCATCACGGCAATGAACTCGCTGAAGCCCACGCGCCGTCCGCGAAAGCCACAGGTGGCTGTAGCTGAGGCTCCACACGTTGAGCCGCGGGCCGACTCCGATGTTGCGCCTACTCCGGCACAGAGCAACCATATTGCTGACGCCAACAAAATGGTGCCGGATCAATCCGGTGACGCCAACAAGTCGTTCGAGGCACCGCCGACGCGAGCGCCGCGAGGGGCGATCACACCCGAGATCCTCGCAAAAAGAATAGAATCTGAGCGATCACGAGCCGAGCGTATGGTGAACCGTATAGACAAACAATCGGCGTCGGGTTATCGCTATGCCACGAACAAGCTGGACAAGCTGCATAAGGCTTTAGCCAAGATTTCCACATCACCCGCAGGGCGCAAACAGGGTGCATCATCAGGGGTAGGAATCTCCGCATGTATCTCCTCGGAGACGGGCCGGGAAGACGCCCTCCTCCCGGCCCCTTTGTCCTTCCCCGCAGCGCCCCCGCTTCCCGCGATGCCCGCCGGGCTCCACAATCAGGACGCGGAGCAGAACGGGCAGTTGTGGGCCGACGCCCCGCAGTGGCAGAGGGATCACGCTGCGAAGAAGCTGGACATTATCACCGCCACGAAGGGCATGAACACCAAGGCCATCGAAGCGTATGTGGCACAGCATAACACCGCGAACCCTGACGCCACGATCAGTTATTCGATGGTCATCAGGGCGAAGAACGCCTATGAAGCGGAAGGGCTTGCCGGCCTGTTCCCGAACTACGGCAAACAGGACAACGCCGCCGAGATCAAGCCGGAGTGGCTCGCTTACTTCAAACAGCTTTACATGAAAGAGGGCGGTCCGTCAAAACAGACTGTGTGGCTCTCGGTCGTCGGTAAATTCAAGGCTGATCCCAAGACTTTCCCCACGGCAAAGACCTTTATGCGCAGGCTTCTCCAGCATGAAGGCAAGAACAGGATGTTGAGGGCAAGGATTGGCGCGAATAAGTGGTACAGGTACCACAGCCCTTACTGTGACAGGGATTATAGCGGCATCAAAGCCGGTGAATGTTGGGTCTCGGACCATGCACAAATTGATGTCGGCGTCAGGTTGCCTAATAAATCGACCTGCTATCCCTGGGTGACGGCATGGAGGGACTTCAAGTCTGGCAAGATGTTGGCCTACTTTATCCATCCTGCCGCCCCGAATGCCGACCATATTTTCCACAGTTTTTACCTGGCAGCAAGAAAGTTCGGCCTGCCCAAGATGGTGTATCTCGATAACGGCAAGGATTATCGCTGTCGTGACTTTGCGGGCGGGCGACAAGACCGTCACAAGGTGTCACTTACAGTGTCACATCGCTCCACCATCGCGGCTCTGGGCATAGAAGTGATCTTTGCCAAGCCCTATAATGCCAGGACAAAACCGATCGAACGCGATTTCCTAAAGATCAAGGACACCATGTCCAGGATGTTCCCTGAATTTCGCGGGGGCAACACGCAGGAACGTCCGGACGGCCACGCAGCGGCGGTCACACGCGATGGTTGCACCACGCTTGAACAACTGGAACAGGCCGCGGCATCGTTTATTGAGGAGTATTTCAACATTAGACCCTCCGCAAGGAGCAAGGTGTTGAAGGGGCTAAGCCCCAATGAGTTATGGAATAAGGAGTTCATCGAAAATCGTCACATATCTGCCGAAGCTATCAAACTTTTCGTGATGCGTACCAGCACTCCGCGGGGGATTGACAGAAACGGCGTGAGAGATCCTGAGTTGGGCATCGATTACTGGGCCGAGTGGATGACCGACAGGTATCGCGATAAAGTCTATCTGCGCAGGAACCCGGAAAATTATACAGAGGCATGGGTATTCGACGCCAAGGACGATTCGTTTATCAGCATGGCTTATGCCGATAAGTTCGTAACACCCGCCATCGCAACGGATGCCGCATCCAAGGAAGTTTTGCGGGAAAACATGGCTCGGCAAAAACGCTCGATAAAAATGGTTGAAAACGGCATAAAATCCCTGCGTCCCGGCGACCCGGTGGATGATATCAATAACCTGATCGCTGGGCAAATGGCGATCAATGTGGCAACGGGCCACGTTTCCACTGATACAGCGGTACGCATCACCCGTATGACCAACACGATGATGGATAAAGTAGTTAAAACCCGGCGGGCACAGGAACAGGAGGGTATGTATGACTTGTCCCTGACCGCTCCCACGAAACCCGTGGAACCACCAATGAAGGAATGGTTCTACGAAACCACAGAGGAGATGAAAGATGACGAATGACACGCGGGAAAAGCTGAAACAACTGATGTCGGAAAAGAAGCTATCGCAGAACGCCGTGGCCAAGGCCATGGGGGTGAACGCTGGCGCGCTCAGCGCCTGGGTCAACGACACTTACAAGGGTGACAACGCCAAGATCGCCCAGGCCGTGGAAGGGTTCCTGATAAGGAACGCCGAAAAAGCTGAGACCACAAAAAAGAGAGTGCCTTTTGTCAAAACAGTGGCATCGAAACGATTGTTCGAGATCGCCCGGACATGCCACATTGATGAAATTGTCGGTGTAGCTTATGGCGACTCCGGCGTCGGAAAAACAACCTGCGCCAAGGAGTATGTCCGGCAGAACAACGATGTGATCTTGGTGGAGGCGGACCCCGGATACACTGCAAAGGTTGTGGTCAGCGAAATACACCAGGCGCTCGGTCTCGACGGCAAGGGGTCGCTCCACGACATGTTTGCTGAGTGCGTGACGCGGTTGTCCCGTACAGGCCGTCTTATTATTATTGATGAGGCTGAAAGCCTTCCTTACAAAGCGCTGGAGATGCTGCGACGCCTGCACGACAAGGCCGAAATCGGCATCCTGCTGGTTGGTATGCCCCGGCTGATCTCCAACCTGCGCGGCAGGAAGGGCGAGTTCACCCAACTCTACTCCCGAATCGGAATCGCGTCGAAGCTCGGTGGATTTTGCGAAGACGATACGGCCCTGTACCTGACCGAGGTTATGCCCGACGGCATGTCATTGCTACCGACATTCCATCAGGTTTCCGGCGGAGATCCTCGAACACTGCGGGAACTCACCCGCGAATCGCGGCGTCTCGCGAAGATCAACGGGTTCCATATCCCCTCGGCGGAACATATCAAGCGCGCTTTCTTGCGTTTGGGGCGGGCGCTATGAGCAGGCATCGTCGGTGTGAGCCAGGGATGGCTTATCGCCACTTAAAGTATGATCCCGCGTGGCAACTGCTCGAACGTGATGCCGTAAAAACCATCATCGGGATCTTGGTGGAAATGTTGTATCCGTCACTGGATTCCTCATCGCAAAAAAAATTGACCATGAATATGTTTGAGGTGCACGGGAAACCACTGGTCAGGGTCATCGAACACGAGGAGGCGTGGGCTGTGGTGAAACGGCTCTGTAATGATGTAGGTCCCACCGATGAGTGGTTCGGTGACTTGGGTAATCGCCCGGATATGGCCCATCCTGCTTTGCTGCGTTGCTTGGACGTCTATTGGGAGGTTGCCACGCACAACGACTCGCTGAGCGCGTTGGATAAGTGGTTGGACAACAATTTTAATGTGTCGTCGCTGCGATTCCTTCGTGAAGATCAGGTTTGTCTTGTTATGGCAGGGATGCTCCAAGAAAAATGGGCGCGCCAGGCAAAGCCTCCCAGTTCCCGCCGAGCCACCCCATGAGACGCCCTCGCGGGAAGATCGACAAGTTGCAGATCATCCAGATCCATGCTCTTGTTGCCAAGCTGAAGATCGACCACGATCTTTACATGGACATGCTGGCGGAACGGTTCCCCGGCTCGGTCACGGACCCGGAGAATAAGATCGCTACCAGTACCAGGCTGTCGTATGCCGAAGCCGCCCGGTTTATCGTGGAGCTGCGAAAAATGTTGACGGAAACGGGTTACAAGAAGTATGACGAGTACGGTATCCGCCCGAACATGGCGAAGCCGGCGGCGCTTAGAAAGATAGCGGCGCTGTGGAACTCGGTCACGCGCCAGGTCACCCAGAAGGACAAGGATAAAGCCCTGAATGAGTGGCTGCATCACCATTTTCACATCAGCCACATCAAGTTCATTGAAGATTACCAGGTGGGCAAGATCGTCTTCACGCTGAAGGCCATGCAGGCGCAGAAAAAGACGGAGGTGGTATGAAGGTCTATTTGAAAGCGCTGTGCATCTTGGTTTTGTGCGCCTGGTTCGTTGTAATAACCGCGTCGTTTATGCTCCCTTCGTCCAGCGTGGCAAAGGATGCCGAAGAGTTACGGCTGGAGAGCGAGGCGCTGCGGCGCGACATCGACTCTCTTCAGTGCCGCCTGGACAGCGTGCAGGTGGAAGTGGCCCTGCTGGAAAGGGTATACGCCGTGGCGGAATGCGAGTCCGGGCTTCAGCACGACGGGTGCTGGGGTGATAACGGGAGGGCTTACGGCATTTTACAGTTTCATGAGCCCACATTTATCTGGCTGTGTGATCTGTCGGGCATCAAGGGTAACTGGATGAACCGGGAGGACCAGTTGAAGGTTGGAATGTGGGCCTTTTCCCACGGGTACGATTACCTGTGGACGTGTTCGAAGAAAGTTGAAAGGAGGGTTGATACCCATGACCACAATGGCTGAAAAAATGAAGGATAGGACGATCCGGAACTTGAAAAAGGAAAAAGGCACCATCAAATCTACGATCTTCGACCAGGCTGCGGACCCGTTCAGGGTCGCCGCGGTTGAACTGGTTTGGACGGTGAGGGAGTTGTTCGGCCTGGGATACAACGCGCTGGAGATCCAGGAGCTGGCGAAGGTCGTATCGGTGGAAGTTGAGCGCTATACCAAGAAAAAGAAGGCCGAGCCTGTAGCGAAGAAACCGGTGAAGAAATGAACCCGCTGGAAGACGTGGATGTAGCCGGTTCGAAGGTGGTCATCAAGCAGGGTAAGGCCGAGGTTGATTTCTTCGACATAGATCTGGCCACTGCGTTGCGTGATTATCGGCAGTTAAAGATCAACATCGCTCTTGTGGAGCCGGCGCTGAGGGAACTGAAGGACCAGATCATCGAAAAGGCCAAGCAGCACTTGAACGGGCGCGGCACGATCCGGTTCGTCGTCGATGGAAAGCCGGTAAAGGTGACCTTCGGCTACGAGTGCGTCATCACCGAGGACAACCTGGCGAAGGTTCAGGAGCTGTTGGGAGAGAGGTTCGTGGACCTGGTGAAAATCAAGACGAGTTATACCGGGACGCAGACGCTGATCGACCTGGCGAGTGATGCCGACGCGAAACACCCCGTCAGGAACTACCTGACGATCAAGGAAAAGAATCCGGAGCTAAAAATCGAGGATTAGGAAGGTTGAGATGCCGCAGGGGCGGGCGATGTTCCGCCCCTGCCGGGGGTTGAAATGGATTGGATTAAAGAATTTACCATAGAGGAATTACAGAAAGAATTAAACGGCGACATGATGCTGGTCATCGATGCCTGCGGCGTCGAAACATTTTGCAGTCTCATCCAGGGCGGGATCGTCGGCATGTCGATTTATCTGGGCGGGAAGCCCCTTTTTAATCTCAAGAGATCTTATATCAGGAAGAATTACAACGGCTCCAATGTGAAAGACCTGGCTAAAAAGCTGGGGGTCACTGAGCGCTTTGTCTACTACACGATCCACCCGCCGACGCCCTCGAAACCCGGCAAGAACGGGGGGAAAAGATGAACGACAAACATACGGATAAAACAGCACTTGAACATTTTAAACGCTATTTAAACACCTGCCGTTCTACCGATATCCCCGTCAGGATCGCGCTGCCGTCGGCCAGGCAGCGGTACAATGCCAGGCGGTCCGCCCTGGAGGCCGTAGAAGAGGCAAAGCGCGTCATTAAAGCCCGTTTAAAGATCGATTAAAGAGGGGGAATGAATGTCCAATTTGAGCCTCTATGAAGCGCTGGTTGCTGGTCTAGCCGGGCAGTTAGGTCCTCGCAGGTCCGATCCTTATCGCCCTGCTCCGACATATTACCGTCCTAGTGAATGTCGCCTTCGGAGTAACAATCGGAAAAGGAATAAGATGGCCAGGAAAAGCCGCAGGATCAATAGGAGGAGTTAATGTCTATGATATTGTTAGATCTTAAGAGTAGAAATACGGCGCTTGTGAACACGGAATATATAGTATGCGTGCTTGAACAAGCCTATGATTACGAGATTATCATGACCACTGGGATGAAGCTATGTATTAACCAGGAGACGTTTAACAACTTGACACAGTATTTTCTTCCGGCACGATCTACTGAACCGCTTCCGCGCCCCGGTCCAGGTCGGTCATGATGAGGAAATACTCGCGATGGGCAGCTAAACCTTGGTGGCTTAAGATGTGGGTCGTGTCCATGTTCCCGATACGGCTTTTCTTGGGTTTTTTTATTATCTGTATTCTAAAATGGCCCTTGGCGATGTGTTGTTATATCGTCGGCGGGAAACGATATGCCAAAGACGTGTTGAATGCGGTAGGTCCCCTGTGGTGAGGATCTGTCGTGGCAGATAATCGTCCGATGTTGGTGCTTAAATCATGAGGTATAACCAGTCCCGCTGGCGGTATCTAATCAAAGAACAACGGAAATGGAAGCGTGCTGCTTGGACGGAACGTCGCCGAGCTCGTTTGAGATCATCGTGGATACATTCTCTTTGGAAGTCGATTACCCGGTTCAGGAAATTTATCAGTAGGGCTGCCACGAGGCGTCTATTTATTGACCCATGAACCTACGTCACTTGAGATTTTTTAACGTACATAGAATTAAATCGAGTTTGGTTACTTTCGTTTGCCCTGTTTTCAGCAACCTCTTACAAGACATAGACTTCCTGCTTAAAAGTGCCGATTTTCGCGTTTTCGAGAACGAGCCTTTGCGGCACGACCGCGGCCAGCTCCCCACTGGTGCGTCGTTTGCCGGGGATGTCCTGGCAGCGGAGGGCGGTCTAATTATGGCAGGATCTGGCAGAAAAGGGCCTTTTTCGGCATTTTACTCGCAAACTGGTCTAACTCTCTAACTCTTTCATTTCATTGGCTATAATCGGCGCTTCTCGGGAATTTCCCACTAGCAAACTGCCTGGCCCCCCATAGCCGCGGAGAGCCCGGCGGACGAGCCGTAATATGCGAAAACCGCGCCCGCTTCGTCAAGAAGGTCGGTGTACTTAGGTGCCCCCACAATGATGTCACTGTATCCGTCCCCGTTGATGTCGCCGGCAGAAGTGGCGCTGGATCCGAACAACGCCCCCGCGCTGTTCGACTCTCCGGACCAGTCCGGAGTTGAAGATGGCCCGGAAACTGAGCCGTGGAAGAGGAAGGCTGCTCCCTCGTCCGCCTGGCCGTTGTCGTAATATGGAGCCCCCACCAGCATGTCCGCATATCCGTCGCCGTTGACG
>Ga0265297_10005243_pt1 | contig 20056 bp, 11 predicted proteins | sample Munlanlwell13791_FD_192502 | JGI IMG/M metagenome (GOLD analysis project Ga0265297, IMG submission 192502) | Leachate microbial communities from a municipal landfill in Southern Ontario, Canada - Leachate well 137-91 | ecosystem: Engineered > Solid waste > Landfill > Unclassified | place...
CTGTCTTTCCAATGATCACCACCTTGCCGGAGAGAGGTTCTGCGTGAGGAATTCCGGTTTAAGCGCGGTAGTCGAGGGGCTCGGTGACCATGGGTGTGAATATATGACCGGCGGCAGGGTGGTGATCATTGGAAAGACAGGCAGGAATTTTGCTGCTGGGATGTCCGGGGGGATCGCTTACGTTTATGACCGGGAAGATGATTTTCGCCAGCGCTGCAATCTTGATATGGTGGCGCTTGAGCAGTTAAACGCAGATGATCTGGCGACCGTCAGGACCTTGCTTTCCAGCCATTGGCATTATACAAAAAGCCCGGTGGCCAAAAGCATCCTGGAAAACGACAAAAAGCAGATGAGGCACTTCATAAAGGTTATCCCTCTGGAATACAAGCGCATTCTGGAAAGCGTAAAACTGGAAAAGAAACTGGATCTGGCGGAGGTTTCAGACGGGTGAGGAAAGTTTTAAATGAGGTATTAACAAATCAATATGCGGTCATAAGGTTACATGTCACATAGACTCGTACGGCGTTCAGTGTTTAGCGTTCAGCGAACGCCGTTCGATGAACGCAACAACGCCGTTCGAACCTGTGACTTTTGTAAAAGGAAGATTTATGGGCGATATTAAAGGGTTCCTGAAAACGAAACGCAAAACTGCCGCATACCGTCCAGTATGCGAGCGGCTCAAGGATTACCGTGAAGTCAACCTGTTACCGCAGCCGGGGCATTCCCAAGAACAGGCCGGCCGCTGTATGGACTGCGGTACGCCATTTTGCCATTGGGGTTGTCCGCTGGGTAATTTTATTCCGGAGTGGAACGACCAGGTATTTACCGGCCGCTGGAAGAAGGCATTTTCTATTCTTGATGCCACCAATAACCTTCCGGAAATAACCGGTAGGATTTGTCCCGCGCTTTGCGAATATTCCTGTGTTTTGGGTATCAATGATGACCCGGTGACGATCAGGGAAAATGAGTTTTCTATCATTGAGTACGCCTTTAAGCACGGCCTGGTCCGGCCCCGTTTGCCAAAAAAACGTACCGGGAATAAAGTAGCAATTGTCGGTTCCGGGCCCGCGGGCCTCTCCTGCGCCGACCAATTGAACCGGGTCGGACACAGCGTCGAGATTTTTGAGAGGGATAACCGGGCCGGGGGGATTATGCGTTACGGGATACCGGATTTTAAATTAGAAAAAAAGATTTTGGACAGAAGGATCGCGATCTGGAAAAAAGAAGGGATTAAGTTTTTCACAGGGGTAGATATCCCCGGGGATGTCCCCGTCGAAAGATTGGTTCGGCAATTCGACGCGGTTTGCCTTTCCTGCGGCAGCCGGACTCCGCGCGACCTGTTAATCCCCGGCCGCGATTTGCAAGGGATACATTTTGCCATGGAGTATCTTGTTCAGGCGAATAAGCGTATCAATAAAGAAGAAATCGGCCCTGGGGAGATAATCGATGCCAAAGGGAAGAAGGTCGTGGTGATCGGCGGAGGGGATACCGGAGCTGATTGCGTGGGGACCGCTCACCGGCAAGGTGCCGCCTGCGTGGTGCAGATCGAGATCATGCCGAAACCCGCAGAATGCCGCACCCAGGAGTATCCCTGGCCGAAATACCCCCTGCTCCTAAAAAACTCTACCAGCCACCAGGAAGGCGGATCGAGGCAGTGGTGTGTATCGACAAAAGAATTTATCGGAAAAAACGGAGCAGTAAATAAGATTTCTTGCGCTAGAGTAGAGTTTATCCGTGACGAAAAAGGCTGCCCGTTGATAAAGGAGCTTTCGGGAAGCCATTTTGAGATCAAGGCGGACCTGGTGATCCTGGCCCTGGGATTTCTACATCCCCAGAAGGAAGGATTATTGAGAGAACTGAAGCTGGAGCTTGATCCGCGCGGTAACGTCAAGACAGGCGTTGATTTTATGACCTCCCGCAAAGGTGTCTTTTCCTGCGGCGACATGCGCCGCGGCCAATCATTGATCGTCTGGGCGGTTGCCGAAGGCCGTCAAGCCGCGCATCACATCGATAAATTCCTCACTGGACATTCGTACCTACCGTTAATTTAGCTTACTAATACGCAAATTTATGGGCCTCATACCAGACTCTTGTTTTGCGTTCAGTGTTCGGCGTTCTGAGTACACCGTTCACGGAACGCACAAACGCCGTCCGCAGCACGAATTATAACTATTTAGCTGAAAAATAATCTCCGTTGTGTTATAATCAAAACGGTTTTAACTTTCTATAATTATGAGAATCGGCAGTTTCTACAATTCGGATAATAGCCTGGAATTTTGCGTCTGGGCGCCTCTGCAGGAAAAAATGGTTTTAAAAGCCATTTTTCCTTCCGGCGAACAGAGGGTCCCGATGCAGAAAGACAGTCAGGGGTATTGGAGGGCTGTTTTAGAGGGGGCCGGGGATGGGCTAAGGTATCAATACGAACTCGCCAATTCTCTGCTTAGGCCTGACCCCGCGTCATCCTTCCAGCCTGATGGCGTGCATGGCCCTTCAGAGGCTGTAGATCACAGCCGTTTTACCTGGAGTGATGTAAACTGGAAGAATGTCTCTTTGGAACAAATGGTCATCTATGAGCTTCACGTCGGGACATTTACCCGTGAGGGGACCTTTCAAGGCGTAATTTCCCGGCTGGATGAGCTTTTGGACTTAGGGATTAACGCCATTGAGTTGATGCCGGTGGCGGCTTTTCCCGGAGAACGTAATTGGGGGTACGACGGGACCTACCTTTTTAGCGTGCAAGCGTCTTACGGCGGGCCGCAGGGGCTCAAAGAGCTGGTTTCGGCATGCCACAATAAAGCAATAGCCGTAATCCTCGATGTGGTATATAATCATCTTGGGCCGGAAGGCAATTATCTCGCCGAGTTCGCTCCGTACTTTACCGATAAATACTGCACTGCCTGGGGCAAGGCGATAAATTTTGACGGTGCGCACAGCCGCCAAGTAAGGAATTTTTTTGTTGAAAACGCGCTTTACTGGTTCGAGCATTATCATATCGATGCCTTAAGGCTGGACGCGGTGCACGGTATTTTTGATAAGAGCAAGCAGCACATCCTGGCAGAAATTTCGCAGGCCACGCGGCAGCTTTCCCGGCGCCTGGGTAAAGAGCACTATCTTATCGCCGAAAGCGATCTCAATGATTCGCGGGTTATCCGTCCTGCCTCGCAGGGGGGGTACGGGATAGACGCCCAGTGGTGTGATGATTTTCATCATGCCTTACACGCCCTATTGACCGGCGAGAGGTCCGGATACTACGTTGATTTCCGGGATATCTCGCAGCTGGAAAAGTCGTATCGAAAAAGTTTCGTCTATGACGGGATTTATTCCAAATTTAGAAAAGGCAGGCATGGGAATTCGGCAGCCGACCTGCCTGCCGGCAAATTCATAGTTTTTTCTCAGAATCACGACCAGGTGGGCAACCGTGTTTTCGGTGAGCGGCTGTCGCAGCTGGTTAATTTTGAAGCTTTGAAAGTGGCTGCCGCCGCGGTATTCGTCTCCGGTTACATCCCCCTGATCTTTATGGGCGAGGAATACGCGGAAGAATCCCCTTTTTACTATTTTGTCAGCCATTCCGATCAGGAGTTGATCAAAGCGGTATGCGCCGGAAGAAAAAATGAGTTTAAGTCGTTTACCCGGGGCAAGGAACTTGTCGATCCGCAGGATCCCGGTACTTTTCTTGCCTCTAAGCTTAAATGGGAGCGGCGTTTTCAAGGTAAGCACGCGGCCTTGCTGCGTTTTTACCGCCGGATGATTGAACTAAAAAAGCAAATGCCGGCTTTGGCGGTCTCGGAGCGCAGGAATCTGAAGACAGAAATTTTCAAGAAGCAAAAATGCCTGATTCTCACGCGGGGGTACGCGGAAAATCGCATTATCGCGTTATTTAATTTGTCCGCGAAGCAGGCGAACATACCGGTCGATCCGCAAGGGGAGGCCTGGCGCAGGGTGATTGATTCTGCCGAAGAAAAATGGCTGGGGCCGGGTTCAATTTCGCCTTTGGCTGTTGATGCGGCTCAGAAGATTTCCCTGAAGCCTTTTTCTTTTATCATGTACTCGCTTTAGTCAGAGGAGGTAATTTCATCATGGAGCGTTATATTTGCATTCACGGGCATTTTTATCAGCCGCCCAGGGAAAACCCCTGACTCGAGGACGTGGAATTACAGGATAGCGCGTATCCCTATCACGACTGGAACGCCAGAATTACCGCGGAATGTTATTCTCCCAATGCCGCCTCCCGGATCCTCGGAGAAGACAAGAAGATTATCGATATTGTCAATAATTACTCGAAGATCAGTTTTAATTTCGGCCCCACGCTTTTATCCTGGATGCAGAGGCACGCCCCTCAGGTATACAATGATATACTTGGAGCGGACAAAAAAAGCCTGGAGAATTTCGGCGGGCACGGCGCGGCCATGGCCCAGGTTTATAACCATATGATCATGCCCCTGGCTAACAGCCGGGACAAGCGCACGCAGGTTATCTGGGGGATCAGGGACTTCCGTCACCGCTTTGACCGCGATCCACAAGGGATGTGGCTGGCTGAGACCGCCGTCGACTTGGAGACCCTGGAGATCATGGCCGAGCATAATCTGAAGTTCACGGTCCTGGCTCCCCACCAGGCGCTGAAGGTCCGCAAGATCACGGACAAACAATGGGTAGATGTCTCCGGGGGTAAGATTGACCCCAAGGTGCCGTATCTTTGCAAGCTTCCTTCCGGAAGGACGATCTCGCTGTTCTTTTATGACGGCGTGATCTCCCGGGAAACCGCTTTTGGCGGCCTGTTGGATAACGGAGAAAATTTTGCCAACAAACTATTGGCGGCTTTTTTGTCCGAAAATCACTCCGATCAATTGGAGCATATCGCCACGGACGGGGAGACCTACGGCCACCATCATCGTTTTGGCGACATGGCGTTGACGTATTGCCTTTATTTTTTGGAATCGAATAACCTCGCCCGGATCACGATCTATTCGGAATTCCTGGAAAAAAATCCCCCGCAATACGAAGTAGAGATTATTGAAAACTCTTCCTGGAGTTGTTTTCACGGAGTAGAAAGATGGAGGGCCAACTGTGGCTGTAACTCCAACGGACACGCGGGCTGGAACCAGGATTGGAGGGCTCCTTTAAGGGGGGCAATGGATTGGCTCAGGGATAATCTGGTCCATATATTCGAAGAACAGCTCTCCGGTCTGGTAAAGGACCCCTGGAAGGCGCGGGATGAATATATTGAGGTTATTCTGGACAGGTCACAGGAGAATGTAGAAAATTTTCTCTCCCGTATCACCGAAAAAGATACGAATTATGAAGAAAAGTTAAAGATCCTGTATCTTATGGAGATGCAGCGTAACGCCATGCTCATGTACACCAGTTGCGGATGGTTTTTTGATGAAATTTCCGGGATCGAGACTCTGCAGGTATTGAATTACGCCGCCCGGGCGATGCAATTAGCAAAGGCGGTCAGCAATGTTTCGCTGGAGGAGGTTTACCGCGGCCTGCTGGAAAGAGCGCCCAGTAACATTCCGGAATTTGAAAATGGCGCGAAGGTTTACGATTTATTTGTAAAACCTTTGATTATGGACCTGTCGCGCGCCGGGGTGCATTACGGGATAACCTCTTTATTCAAAAAATATCCTGCCAGCGTAACGCTCTATAGTTTTAGCGCAGAGCGGCGTGCGCAGGAACAGTTGGAGGCGGGCAAGCAAAAATTAATTATCGGCAGGGTGTTTTTGCGTTCCAACATTACCTGGAACGAAGAGGAGGTCATTTTCGCGGCACTGCATTTGGGAGACCACAATATCGTCGCCGCGGCCAAGCCGTACGCCCAGGAGGAATCTTTTAATGAGATGCTCAAGCAGATGAAGGAGAGCTTTCAGAAAGGGGAGATCTCCGATCTTATCCGTCATATCGATACGAATTTTAACGGACACACTTTTTCGCTCTCTATCCTTTTGAAGGATGAGCAAAAACAGATTATTGACCAGATCTTCGCGGCCGCGCAAAAGGAGATCGGCGGGTCTTTGCGTTCGATTTACGAGCATCATTACGCGGCAGTACAGTTTATGTCCGGGTTAAATATTCCGCTGCCGAAATATTTTTCAGCGATCATCGGCTTCGTTTTGAATACCGACATCCAGAGGATCCTTGATAACGAGGGGTTTGATAACGAGAAATTAAGCCGTTTGATCAAAGAATCAAAAAAATGGTATGGGGAGATAGACATAGCCGCCTTGGAGCTGAAGGCGGCCAGGAAGGTCGATCTGGAGATGGAGAGGTTATCGCAGGATATCCAGAATATCGGATTGATGAAAAATATCTCGGAATTGGTCAGTATCCTTCGCGGCCTTTCCCAATCGATCAATTTTTGGAAGGCGCAGAACATACATTTTTATCTAAGCAAGGCCCCGATGCACGAGATGCAGGAAAGGTCCCAGGCGGGCGATGCGCTTGCCGGGAGTTGGCTGGATAGCTTTACCGAATTAGGCGAAGCCTTAAGCATAAAGGTTAAATAATGCGGATCCCCCTGGCAACTTACAGAATTCAGTTTAACCGGGATTTTACTTTCCAGAAAGCTAAAGAGATTGTCTCTTATCTGGCGGAACTGGGAATTACGGATTTATACGCCTCTCCGATATTCAAGGCCAAAGAGGCAAGTACGCATGGGTACGATATTGTCGACCCCAACCAGCTTAACCCGGAGTTAGGCACTTTCGACGACTTCATAGCCTTAAGCAGTGAATTAAAACAGCGCGGCTTATTCTGGATTCAGGATATCGTCCCCAATCATATGGCCTATGATTCCCAGAATCAGCTGCTCATGGATGTGCTGGAGAACGGCAGGGATTCGGCATATTTCGGGTTTTTCGACATAGACTGGGAACATCCATATGAAAACCTGCGGGACAAGGTGCTCACCCCGCTTTTGGGCAAGTTTTATGCCGAATCGCTGGAGCAGGGAGAGATCTCTTTGAAATACGGGGAGAAGGGGATCACGATTAATTATTACGGTTTGAGCCTGCCTCTTAAATGCGGATCTTACGATAAGGTGCTTGGACACGATATTCGGATCCTTGAAGAGAAACTAGGGTCTAATAACGCCGATTTCATCAGCATGCTGGGGGCAATAAATCTATTCAAGGCCCTTTCCTCCCGGGAGGGGGACATCAGCCAAAGCGAACAGATAAGGCACGCGAAAAACATGCTCTGGTCGCTCTATAACAATAATCCGGCGATCCGTGAGTTTATCGAAGGAAATATCGCTTTGTTCAACGGCAGCAAGGATAATCCGGCAAGCTATGACAGGCTGGATGAGCTTATTTCCGAGCAGCGTTTCAGGCTCTCCTTCTGGAAGGTAGCCGCGGAAGAGATCAATTACCGCAGGTTCTTTACCGTGAATGAATTAATTTCCTTAAAGGTCGAGGATGATGCGGTTTTTTCGCATATTCACGAGCTCACCTTTAAACTTATAAACGAAGGATTATTCCACGCCTTGAGGGTCGACCATATCGACGGATTGCATGATCCGGAAAGTTATCTGAATAAATTACGCGAGAAGGTCAGGGATACTTATCTGGTGGTTGAGAAGATCGTTTTCCCCGGAGAGCGTCTATCTTCTTCCTGGCCGGTGCAGGGTACTACAGGGTACGATTTCCTTAATTATCTAAACGGAATATTTGTGGAAAGGCGTAATCTTAGGGGCCTGACGAAAATTTACCAGTCATTCACCAGGTTGAAAACCCCTTATGAGGATCTTTTATGCGATAACAAAAGAATGATCATCAGTAAGCATCTTGCCGGTAATGTCGACAACCTCGCCCAGCAGATCAAAAAGCTTTCCAGCAAAGACCGCTATGGCCGGGACATTACCCTTTACGGCTTAAAGCGCGCTTTAGTCGAAGTAATGGCGGTTTTTCCCGTCTACAGAACTTACATCAATCAGGCTAACGCGCTAGGGATGGATAGAAGGTATATCCAGGAAGCAATCAGCCGGGCCAAGAAAAAGCTCCCCGGTTTTATTTATGAATTGGATTTCATCGGGAAATTCCTGCTTCTTGAATATAATAATTCCCTTTCCGCGGAGGATAAGCAGCAATGGATAGAATTCGTGATGAATTTCCAGCAGTATACCGGCCCGTTGATGGCTAAGGGTTTCGAGGACACGATCCTTTATATCTACAACCGCTTAATTTCCCTGAACGAGGTCGGTTCGGCCCCCCAGGAGTTTGGGTTTTCTTTAGAGGATTTTTACGGCTTTCTGGCCGACCGGTTTAACTCGTTTCGCTATTCATTTAACGCGACCTCCACCCACGACACCAAGCGCTCCGAGGATGTGCGCGCCAGGATCAATGTGCTTTCCGAGATGCCCAGGGAATGGGATGCGCATCTTAAGGCCTGGGAGAAATTGAATAAAAATAAAAAAGTCAAATTGAATAATAGGCTTGTGCCCGACGAGAACGATGAATATTTTCTTTATCAAACCCTGCTGGGGGCTTTGCCTTTTGAAGGGGTAAACGATGGCTTCCGGTCCAGGATAAAAGAATACATCATCAAGGCGGTGCGGGAGGCGAAAAGGCATACTGCCTGGATAAAGCCGGATAGCGAATATGAGAATGCCTGTGAACATTTTATTGAAGGCATCTTGGATCCGTCCGCGGGAAACCGGTTCCTGGAGGACTTTTTGCTTTTTCAGAAAAAAGTTGCTTTTTACGGGATGTTTAATTCCCTGTCGCAGTTGTTCCTGAAAATTACTTCTCCGGGGGTGGCCGATTTTTACCAGGGTGCGGAACTTTGGGATTTTAGCTTGGTCGACCCGGACAACCGCCGGAGGGTAGATTTTTCCAAGAGGATCTCTTTTCTCTCCGGGGTAAAAACAGCGCAGGACCCGGCCGGTCTGCTGAAAGAACTTTTCTCCTCGGCCCAAGACGGCAGGATCAAGATGTTTCTGGTGCAGAGGCTGCTGGCGGCACGCAAGGCAAACCCTGAGTTATTCCTGGAGGGGGGATATTTTCCGCTTAAGGCAGAGGGTAAATTCCAGGATAACGTCGTTGCTTTTGCCAGGCAGTTTAATGACGATTGGATGATTTGTATTACCGCACGTTTCTTCAGTCATTTGGTTAAGGACGGGGAACTTCCTTTAGGGGAAGGGGTTTGGCAGGATACCTGTGTTATTTTTCCTCAAGAGGCATCATCCTGGAAGGATTTGATTACCGGCAGGCGGGTAAATTTCAGCCGAAGGCTTTCTTTGGCCGAGGCCTTTAAGGATTTTCCGGCCGCGTTGCTCGTAAAGGCATGATAGTGAATGAAAAATCTGATTTCCGGACAGGCCAGGCACCAGGCCTGTCCGTCGACGCGTAATTGACCGTAAACGAGCCCGCAGCAGTGTAATTTTAATATGAAAAAAATAATCCAACTCTTAATCCTGGCCGCGATTCTTATCTGCGGATTTTATATCGGAAGGATCTTTTTTCAAAATATGATCCTGCAGCAGGTGATCCAGCGCTTGAGCGCGGATTCGCGGATTGCCGAGGTAGTGGTTACCGCCGCGGGGGTTGACCCGCAGACAGGCCAGACTTGCACTACAATCAAATTCCTGGAGTTTGACTCCCGGATGCGTCCGTTAAAACCAAAATATTTCACCTTTTCCAGCAATATCATTCAGTTCCAGGCGATGGTGATCAGGTTCGATGATTATTATGTCAAAAAAGGAGATTCTCTCAGAGGCAAAAGCGCCTATATCTTTATGAAGGTATTTACCCTGGGAGACAAAGGGGCCGAGGTTTGCCAGATCAATGAAATAAACCAGGTCCCTTCGGGGTACGCCATATCACAGGTAAGTACTGCTTTCGAAAGAAAATTATGGCGGGAGTTTTGGAAGTATGCCCTTAGCCCCTCCAAGGCCAAGAAGCAGGGGGTCAAGAATGCCCAGATCGAGGCTCCCGGCAGCAAATTCCTTCCCGGTTACATCTATACCTTAAAAATTGAGCACGACGGAGGTATCCGCATAGACGTCCAGCCGGTACCGGAAGTTCTCAGGGGAGAAAAAATAGAGTAGCCAGGACCAAGAACCACGGACCAAGTACCGAATATTAAGTTTGCCTGGTCCATGGTCCATGGTCCATGGTACGTGGTTCGTGGTACGGAATTTTAGTTTGACAACTCCTTAAAGCATGTTATAATTACTAGGTAATTCAAAGTGGAGTTACCAGGAATAACAAGGGCGTTTTTTTTAGCAGAAATCCCGCTAAAAAAAAACGCCATTTTTTTTGGTTACCTCGATTAATCACCGGGTATTTTAGAAGGGATGTTTTATATGCCTAAGTATATCTTTGTTACCGGAGGGGTGATCTCCAGTCTGGGTAAGGGGATCACTTCGGCTTCCATCGGAAGGCTCCTGGAGTCCAGGGGGCTAAAGGTCTCCCTGATGAAATTCGACCCTTATATCAATGTTGACCCGGGGACGATGAACCCCTACCAGCACGGGGAGGTCTATGTTACCGAGGATGGAGCGGAGACCGACCTGGACCTTGGGCATTACGAAAGGTTTATCAGCACCCAGGCGACCAAGTTCAACAACGTTACAACCGGCCAGATCTATAATACGGTGATCAGCAAAGAAAGGCACGGCGATTATCTGGGCAAGACGATCCAAGTCATCCCGCATATCACCAACGAGATAAAAGAACGGGTAAAAAAAGTCGCCGCGGTATCCGGCGCGGATATCGTGATCGTCGAGGTGGGCGGGACGGTCGGTGATATCGAAAGCCTGCCGTTTTTGGAGGCGGCCCGGCAATTCGGGCTCGACGCGGGCAAGGAAAATGTGCTTTATATCCATCTCACCCTGGTTCCTTATATCAGGTGCGCCGAGGAAGTTAAGACAAAACCGACGCAGCACAGCGTCGGCACTTTACGCGAGATCGGTATCCAGCCGGATATATTGATCTGCCGGACGGAAAAGGCGCTGACCGCCGACTTAAAGGAAAAAATCTCCCTTTTCTGCAACGTGCAGAAGGAGGCGGTAATCGAGGCCCGGGACGTGGAATCAATATACCAGATCCCGTTAGTTTTTAAAAACCAGATCCTCGATGAGATCATCTTAAGCCATTTTAAGTTGATCTGCAGGATCTCCGACTTGCAGGATTGGGAGAAACATGTCGTTGAAAGGGCGGTTAATCCTAAAGGAAGGGTGACGATCGCTCTGGTGGGGAAGTATATTGCTTTGCAGGACGCCTACAAATCAATTTATGAGTCGCTCGTTCACGCCGGGATCCATAATGACGTTAAGGTGATCATCAAGAAGATTGATTCCGAAGAGTTGGAGAGCCAGGACCTGGAAACGCTGTTTTGTGGGATAAGCGGGATTTTGGTCCCCGGGGGGTTTGGCTATCGTGGCATCGAAGGCAAGATCAAGGCGATAAAATTTGCCCGTGAAAATAAGATTCCCTTTTTGGGGCTTTGCTTAGGGATGCAATGCGCGGTGATCGAGTTTGCCAGGAATGCCTGTGGGTTAAGGGGAGGTAATTCAACGGAATTTAAACCAAGGGCCAAATACCCGGTAATCAGCCTGTTAAAGGAACAGAGCGCCATCAAAGATCTCGGCGGGACCATGCGCCTGGGCAGTTATCCCTGTAAAATCAGGAAGCGGACCATGGCATACCGGGTGTATGGGCAGGAACTGGTGCAGGAGAGGCACCGGCACCGTTACGAGTTCAATAATAAGTATAGAAAACCTTTAGAAAATAAAGGCATGGTGTTTTCCGGGGTTTATCCGAAAAAGAACCTGGTGGAAATTATTGAATTAAAAGGACACCCTTTCTTTATGGCAGTGCAATTCCATCCGGAATTTAAATCCAAACCCGACAGGGCGCATCCATTGTTCAGGGAGTTTATCCGAGCGTCCATAAATTACGATAACGGTAAATAGCCGTAGATCTATAACCGCAGAATAGACCGATGAAGAAGACCGCTTGCATACTGGCGCTGGAAGACGGAAAGATATTCCGCGGGCTTTCCTTTGGGGCCGAAGGGGAAAGTTACGGGGAGGTTGTTTTTAATACCAGTATGAGCGGCTACCAGGAGGTGCTTACCGATCCCTCCTACAGGGGGCAGATCGTCACTATGACCTATCCCCTGATCGGTAATTATGGAGTGAATTCCCGGGACGCGGAGTCCTCCCGGCCGCAGGCTCAAGGGTTTGTGGTAAAGGAATACAGCAAGATCGCCAGTAACTGGCAAAAAGAGATGAGTCTTGGCGATTATCTGAAAGAAAACAACATTCCGGGTATCGAAGGCATAGACACCCGGGAACTGACGTTACACATCCGCCGGCGCGGGGCAATGAAGGCCGTACTTTCTACGCTGGATGATAATGAAAAAAACCTGGTCAGGAAAGCTGTGGATTCTCCCGGCCTGATCGGCAGGGACCTGGTCAGGGATGTCTGCTGCGGCAGGCCTTATCAGTGGAGCAGAAAAGGAAAGTATAAGGTTGTAGTTATAGATTGCGGGATAAAATTTACTACCTTGCGGATATTGCAGGAGCGTGATTGCCGGGTGGCGGTGGTTCCGGCCGGCACAACTGCGCAGAGGATCATCAAGCTGGATCCGGACGGCGTGCTGCTTTCCAACGGCCCGGGCGATCCGGCGGCACTGGATTATGTAGTTAATTCCGCGCGCGAATTGATCGGCAGGGTACCGCTCTTCGGCATTTGTCTCGGCCATCAAGTGCTCGGCCAGGCGCTGGGCGGAAAAACTTTTAAACTTAAATTCGGCCACCATGGGGCGAATCATCCGGTCAAGGATCTAAAGACGGGTAAGGTTTATATTACCGTTCAGAACCATGGATTCTGCGTAGATATCGATTCTCTGCAGGGTAAAGGGGTTGAGATCACGCATCTGAATTTGAATGACCGGACCATGGAAGGGATGCGGCATAAAAAGTTGCCGGTATTTTCCGTGCAGTTCCATCCGGAGGCGGCGCCGGGTCCGCATGACGCCAAGCACCTGTTTGATATATTCATAGATATGATGAAGAAGCGAAAAACTCAAAACGCAAAACTAAAGCGTAAAGTGTAAAACGTTTTAGGTTTTGCGCTGCAATTTTGCGCTTTGCGCTTTGCACTTTACGCTATTATTATGCCTAAACGAACAGATATCAAAAAAATCCTGATCATCGGATCAGGGCCGATCATTATCAGCCAGGCCTGTGAATTCGACTATTCCGGGACGCAGGCCTGTAAGGTCCTGAGGCAGGAGGGTTTTAAGGTCATCCTGATCAACTCCAACCCGGCTACGATCATGACCGATCCGCAGACCGCCGATAGCACCTACATCGAGCCGATCACTCCGGAGATTATCGAGAGGATTATCGCCAAGGAGAGGCCCGATGCCCTGCTGCCCACTTTAGGCGGTCAGACTGCCCTGAACGTGACCGTGGAATTAAGCGAGAAAGGTGTATTAAAAAAATATAAGGTGGAAACTATCGGGGCCAATATCAAGGCGATCAAAAAAGGCGAAGACCGCCGTTTATTTAAAGAAGCGATGCAGAAGATCGGGCTGGATCTGCCGAAAAGCGAACGGGCCTATTCCCTGAAGGATGCCTGTCAGATCGCCGAAAGGATCGGTTTTCCGGTAATCATCCGGCCGAGTTTTACCCTGGGGGGCACCGGCGGCAGTGTTGCCTATAACCGGGAAGATTTCAGAGGGCTAGCCAAGCATGGCCTGGAATCCAGCATGATCGGAGAAATTTTGATTGAAGAATCGCTGATCGGCTGGAAGGAGTTTGAGTTGGAGGTAATGCGTGACCTGAAAGACAACGTGGTGGTGGTCTGTTCGATCGAGAATTTCGACCCCATGGGCGTGCATACCGGAGACAGCATTACCGTGGCGCCGGCCCAGACTCTCTCCGACCGTGAATACCAGCGGATGCGCGATGCGGCCATCGCCTGTATCAGGGAGATCGGGGTGGAAACCGGCGGATCGAATATTCAGTTTGCCGTAAATCCGCAAAACGGAAGAATGGTAGTTATAGAAATGAACCCGCGTGTTTCCCGCAGTTCGGCCCTGGCTTCCAAGGCCACCGGGTTCCCCATCGCGAAAATTGCCGCCAAGCTGGCGGTCGGTTATACCCTGGATGAGATTACAAACGACATTACCAAAGAGACTCCCGCCTGTTTTGAGCCGGCGATCGATTATTGCGTGGTTAAGATTCCGCGTTTTACCTTTGAAAAATTTCGTTCTTCCGATCCCACTCTGGGAGTGTCGATGAAATCAGTGGGGGAGGTAATGTCCATCGGCAGAAGTTTTAAGGAGGCGCTGCAGAAAGGCCTGCGTTCCCTGGAAATCAAAAAATTCGGCCTGGAGAGCCTGCTTTTTAAGGGGGAAAAGACGGTTACGGCCGATAACGGCACCTTGCAGGAGATAGAGCAAAAGCTTCGGGTTCCCAATGCCGAACGAATTTTTTATATCGGCGATGCCCTGAGGGCGGGCCTGAGCGTAGAGAAGGTCCATGAATTGACCATGGTCGACCCCTGGTTCCTGTATAACATCCAAGAGATCATTGATCTGGAAAAGCAGATCCGTTCTTGCTCCGGGGTCCTGAGCGCGGAGACCCTGGATTCAGCCAAGCGATTGGGTTTTAGCGACCAGCAGATCGCCACCTTAGTCGGCAAAAAAGAAGAAGAGATCGCGGCTTTAAGAAAATCCCTGCAGATCAGCCCCGCATTCAAGCTGGTGGATACCTGTGCCGCTGAATTTCAGGCATATACCCCGTATTTTTATTCCACCTACGATCGATAAAACCATCAACTCTCCTCATTTATAATCGGTGTTCCTCCAATTTAATGTTTGAGAATTTGCCTGTTTAGTTGTAAAATAGGTAACAACTGAACAAGGATAATCAGGAGATTTATGAACCGAGAAGAGATCACCGACGAATTTTTAAGGGCCTTTAAAGTCTGCCTGAATACCGCATCTCTCTATTCCAAAGACCACCCCTATTTTTTAAAATCAGTCCAGGAATTCCTGGTTAAGACGCAAAATATTCTTGAGCTTTCCGATTCCCTAAGTATCAGCGCCACTGCCTCAGAGCTGCTTTTAGACGGTAAGGCCTGCGTAAAAAACCCGAACTGCACCGAACTGGCCGAAATCATCCATAAACGTAAGATCAAGTCATTCCAGATAAAAAGAGGCGTCAGCTTGCAGGAATTGACCAACTTGGTCGGGAATATTTCACTGCGGCCGAAAGAACTTTTTGGGCTCGGCGGGATCGCAAAGATGCTCAACTCCGCCGATAATCCCAATATCGCCATAGAAGAACTGGATTATTCGGAATTATTGAAAAATGAGGGGGAGGAAGCAAGGGAGATTTGGGCCTATTTGTTGCAGCGGGCCGTCCAGACAAATGATCCCGGTATCTATAAGGAATTAGCGGAAAATTTTTCCCGTTTTGCCGGTATGGCCAAGATCAACGATATCATGGAGCAGGAAACACTGGCCGATAACCTGAAGTCTTTTTTTGATTTTCTCAAAAAGAACAGGCATGACCTTTTTGTCAAATGTTCGCAGGACCTTCTCAAGGCCTTTTTAAAAGACAAGAATTTTTCTCCTGACAGCACGGGCCCAAAAGAAAAATCTTTTTTTGAAGGATTGTCGGCTTCCGATTTTACAGAAGTGCTCCTTGAGGAAATCTTTAACGACGAATCCTTTGATAAGGACCGGCTTAATGTATTCTTGAGCCTTTCCGGGCAGGAGAAGAATAAGGAGATAGCCTCCAGGTTATGCGAAAGGATCCAGAAAGAGGGCCGTCTGAAGGACGGGGTAGCCTATAAAAGGGTCAAGGAGCTGTTTTCTTCCCAGGAAAACGAGTTTATGTCGGAGGTTTACCGTAACAGTATCGGCCTGTTCGCGGGGGATATTTCTTTTCAGGAGAATCTGAATTTTGACCGTCGTCAGTTAAGCCGCAACTACCGGATGGCCCTGCTGGAATTATTGTCGCAGGCAGGCCTTGCGGAGAAGATCAATCTGGTTTTTCAGAGGATATCCGAAGAGTTTGAAGCGGTAATCGCCGATAATGACCTGGGGTATCTTAATGACCTGGTCGGCCTGATGCTCGAAAAAAAGGAGCAGGACCCTGTTTTTAAGGAGTTATCAAGAGATTTGGATATTAAAATTGCCGATTTTCTGGAAACGGCGGTCTGGAGACAGGAAGACCCTGCGGGGCTGGAGCAGATCAGCCGTTATGTTTCGGCAAGTTCCAAGTGGCCGGACTATTATCTGGCTAAAATATTTAAGGAAGAATTGGTCCGCCCGGAGGCGATCAGGCTTTTTTTCAGATTTTTTCCCGACAGTATGCCGCTTTTTTTGAGGAACATGGAGGAAAAGTCCTCCGACCCCAGGTTTATCACCAGGCTTATCGACAGCCTGAAATATCTGCCGCCTGGGGATTGCCTTGAGATACTCAAGGATATATACAATACTTCGGGTAAGATCATAAAAATTGAGGCCCTCAAGGCAATGCGTTCAATCGACGCGGCAGACGCGGATTTTCTGCTGGCGATAATCGTTTTGGATGATTTTGATTTGAAGAAACAGGCCATGGCGGTACTGGGGAGCCGGCCGGAATCACGGCAAGCGGGCCTCTCGTTGTTGTTTTCCGTCAGGAATCATTTCGGCATGAAGAACGGTATATTGTTGGACAATCTGGCTATCGTAGACGAACTAGAGCTCAAGGATGCCGAAAATTTCGTTGCCTCCTTAAGTAAAAGCAGGCTTTTTTGGTTCAGGCCGCTGCGGAAAAAAGCCAGGTTAATCATGGATAAATGGCATGAAAGAAAAGATTGAAGCTTTTTTCAGGGATTTTATCTCCTGCCTGCAGATAGCTAAACTCTATACTACCGGCCATCCCCGGTTCGACAAGTTCCTCAATCAGGCCTATCAGAGCCTGAGCGAGATACTCAAAGACAGGGAGGAGGTCCTTTTCGGGATCGTCGGCGATGAGTTGGCTTTTGAAAAAGAGATATTTTTCGATCTAAGCAGGACCGTCAGCCCGGTGATCACGTATCTGAAGGAAAGAGGGATCGAGAAAATATCTTTTCGCCGCGGCGTTAAAGCGGAAGAGCTGAGAAAATTTATTGATTTCCTGGTCCTTTCTAAAGATGAGATAAAAACCGATGTTGCCGAATATTTTGCCGCTTCCGGGATAGAGGCGATCAGCGCCGGCCGTCTGCAAACTGATGCGGCCAAAGATGACCAGGGGGCGGGCATAGACTACCAGAAGATTTTCGCGGGCGCCGCCGGAGAAATTGCCCAGGTAATCGGATCGATAATCTCCGGTGATGAGCCGCGCATCGTAAATTTTCGTTTCTCGATCAAGCACCTGATGGAAAGTCTGCTCAAGCAGGATAAGGAGATCATGATGCTTTCCACCATAAAGCGTTATGACCCGGGGACATTCGTGCACAGCCTGAATGTTTCGATCCTTTCCATGTATATCGCCTCCAAGGCCGGCTTTAGCCGCGAAGATTGTCTGGAGACAGGCATTGCCTCAATATTCCATGATATCGGCAAGCTTTATATTTCGCGAAAGATCATCAGAAAAAAAGGCGGATTGACCACTGAGGAGTTTACGGAGATGAAGAGCCACGCCACGTTAGGCGGCGAGATCATGCTTAATTATACCCAGGGCCTGGGGATATTGCCGGTGGTGGTTTGCCTCGAGCATCACTTGCGCTACGACCAGAAGGGGTATCCAAAAAGGCGGTTTCTCTGTACTCCCCATATAGCTTCTTTGATAGTTTCACTCTGTGATGTCTATGACTCCTTGAGCCAGCGCAGGAGCTATAAAAACGATTATCCCCCTGATCTGGTATACGGTTTGATGTCTAAAGAGCGCGGCAGTTATTTTGACCCCGGCCTTTTTGACCTGTTTTTCAAGATAGTCGGGGTCTGGCCGATCGGATCGATAGTCGCCTTGAGCGACCTGCGGACCGCGGTAGTGAGGGAAGAAAACAGCGAAGACATATTTTTGCCCAAAGTGGAAATAATCGGTTCGCCGGGCAAAAGGGAGTTCGTTGACTTAAGACAGGAAAATTCCGGGCTTAAGATCATAAAATTCCTTAATCCCTGGACGGAAGGAAAACAGTTTCTGGCGGAAGTCAGAAGGATAGATTCCAGCGAAAAAAACCGGCATAAGATTTTTTAAAAGAAAGAAAAGGGAAAGAAAATGAACAAAAAGACGGGGTTCGATAACGAGAAATATCTTAAAGAACAGACACAGGCCATTCTGGATCGGGTAAAAAAGTTTGATAATAAGCTTTATCTTGAGTTCGGGGGCAAGCTTTGCTTTGATTTTCATGCCGCCAGGGTTTTGCCGGGGTATGACCCGAATGTCAAGATCAGGCTGCTCCAGCAGCTAAAAGACAAAATCGATATCGTGCTTTGTATCTATGCCGGGGATATCGAGAAAGGCAGGCTCAGGGGTGATTTCGGGATCACTTATGACGCGGCAACCCTAAAGCTGATCGACGATCTGCGTAAATGGGGGCTGGATATCCTGTCGGTGGTAATTACCAGGTTTGTCAATCAGTCCTCGGCGCTTATTTTCAAGAATAAACTTGAACGCAGGGGGGTAAAGGTCTACCTGCATCATGCCATCGAGAGCTACCCGGTCGATGTCGATAAGATCGTCAGCGAAGATGGCTTTGGAAAAAATGAATATATCAAGACCGAGAAGCCGATAGTGGTGGTGACCGCGCCCGGTCCCAACAGCGGGAAACTCTCTACTTGTTTGTCGCAGCTTTACCATGAGCATAAGCGCCGGATGCATGCCGGATACGCAAAATTCGAAACTTTTCCAATCTGGAACCTGCCGCTTAAGCATCCGGTAAATGTCGCCTATGAAGCAGCTACCGCGGATATCCAGGATTTTAATCTGGTCGATCCTTTTCATCTGAACAAGTATAACAAAACCGCGATTAATTATAACCGCGACGTGGAAAGCTTTCCTATTCTCAAACTGATCTTAAGCAAGATACTCGATAAAGATGCCAATGTCCTGATGTATAATTCTCCCACCGACATGGGGGTAAATCGTGCCGGTTTCGGAATAGTCGATGACCAGATTGTCCAGGAGGCCGCCAAACAGGAGCTGATCCGCAGGTATTTTCGTTATAACACCGAATATCTGATGGGGATAGAAAAGAAAGAAACGGTAGGCCGGGTAGTGCTCTTAATGGAAGAGTTAGGGGTGAAGATCGCGGACAGGCAGGTAGTGGAGGTGGCTAAAAAGGCCTCGGAAGAGGCGGAGGCCAAGGGCAAGGGGCACGATGGTATCTATAGCGGAGCCGCGATCCAGCTTTCCGACGGCAGGATAATTACCGGAAAGAACTCAAAGTTGCTGCATGCCGCCAGTGCCCTTATTTTAAACGCGGTTAAGGCGCTGACAAATATCCCGGATGAGATCCTCTTATTGTCTCCGCACGTCATAAACCAAATCGGCAAACTTAAAGAAGGTATCTTAAACAGCGAATCGGAGAGCCTGGACCTGGAAGAGACCTTGATCGCCCTTTCCATCAGCGCGACCACGAACCATACCGCAGAAATAGCGATGAACAAATTAGTCGAATTACGTTCCTGCGAAGTCCACATGTCGCATATACCGACTCCCGGCGATGAAGTAGGGCTAAAGAGGCTGGGTGTAAATCTTACTACCGACGGAAGGTTCTCTTCGCCCAATCTTTTCGTCACTTGAATCGAACGCTGGACCAGAGAGGGGACAAGCTATCATGTCTATCCGCATCAAGTTTCTCGGCGCCACAAAGACAGTTACCGGGTCAAGCCATCTGGTAATTACCGATAAATCCGAGGTCATGCTCGATACCGGATTATTCCAGGGGCGGCGCGATGAATTTTACCGTATCAACACCTTTTTTGATTTCAATCCCCGCAAGATAAACGCCTTGATCCTTTCGCACGCCCATATCGACCACTGCGGCAATCTGCCGAGCGTGATCAAGGCGGGTTTGCGCTGTAAGATATTCGCCACATCGGCCACCAAGGACCTCTGCCGTCTGAT
>Ga0265297_10005244_pt1 | contig 20047 bp, 14 predicted proteins | sample Munlanlwell13791_FD_192502 | JGI IMG/M metagenome (GOLD analysis project Ga0265297, IMG submission 192502) | Leachate microbial communities from a municipal landfill in Southern Ontario, Canada - Leachate well 137-91 | ecosystem: Engineered > Solid waste > Landfill > Unclassified | place...
CTCATGCCGGCCTGCTCAATATACCAGGGCGCAATCCCGATCAGGCGCTCATGAGGATTTTTCCCAACGAGAATATAGAGCGATTTCTGATTATCGCGAAAAACGTTCCACCAATTGTACATCCATTCCCAGGAAAGAAATATTTCCTTCGTTCTGCTCTGTTCGAGCACGACATTCCATGCGTCCCGCATCCCCACAAACTCCTGCTCGGAAATTCGCGTGATGGTAATGGAATCCTGAGTATTCATGCCCGCATCTGCGCCGTATTCGAGCGTGAACACCTGCGAAGCAGGCCTCCCGGGCAGTGGCCGTTGTTTCGGTTTTGAATGACCCGCTCAAACAAGTGTTCATAATTCCGGATCATCATATCCAGGCTGAATTGTTCTTCAGCCCGTTTTCTTCCGGCAATTCCAAACCGTTGTGCAGCGTCAGGACCTTCCAAAATTGACCATATCGCTTCCGCAAGCGCTGAAGAATTGCCCGGAGGAACGACCAATCCGGTCTGTTCATGAAGAACCGCCTCGCTGTTTCCGCCAACTTTCGTTGCAACCACCGGTTTGGAAGAGGCCATATACTCCAGAATCGTATTCGAAAAGCCCTCGGTTAAGGATGCAACCACGGCAATATCAAAAACGGAAATGATCCCGGGAATGTCCGGCCGCATGCCCAGAAAATGGATATTCTTCTCAAGATGGAGATTCCGCGCAAACTGCTTGAGATCAGCCATTGTATAACCGGGATTCTGCATATCGTTTCCGACAATGAGAAATTGGACATCCGGTTTTTTAGAATGAATCAGCGATGCAGCCTCGATGAAATACTGGATCCCTTTAATTCTTCGTAAATTTGCAATCAGCCCGACCACCGGTTGACCCGCCTGAAGTCCGATCATGGTGCGAAGCTGGTCTGCTGTGTTCACATAACGGGAGTTCTCATACATTTTCAGATCAACACCGTTATAAATCGGAAACAGGCGCTCAGCAGGAAACCAGCCAAGCCGTATCATTTCCTCTTTTACCGCATGGCAGACGGTTATTTCTGCATCAAAAAACCTGCCGAGCAGCCGGTACGCAGCGTGATGATGCTTCTTGGCATTGAAACCCATGTCTCGCCTGCTCGAAATAACCGGAACACCACACACCAGGGAAAGGATAAGACCGTAGAAATCTGCCGATTCGTGATACGTGACAATAAGATCAACATGCTTTTTTCTCATCAGATCGCGAAGAAAGCGAATATTGCAAAGACCACGCATCGTGTAGATGCCGCCTGGCCGTAAATCGAAAATCGAATGGCCCTGTTCCCTGCTTTCATCCGCAAGCTCACCTGATCGGATGCAGGCAAGGTGCAAGGTAAACCGGTCGGAATCGATCCCATTCAAAAGCTGCGTAATATTTCGCTCAGATCCGGCCATAATCCCGAATACTTCCGTGATAATAAGGATAGTATGATGTGGCTGTGCGTCGTTCATAGGAAGATGATGCTGTCCTTCCCCACGATACTTATGCATTCTGTGCATTATGGCTCAGAGGGATTGGTTTTTCTGAAAAACCGCATCGCCGGGAGGACATCGTACGATACCAGGAAATTGTTTCAACGATTCCCTGTTGAATGGGAAATCGTGGCTCGTAGGCAAGCTGGGTTCGGGCAAGCGTCACATCGGCAAGAGAATCCCGCACATCACCTGATCGTTTGGGGCGATACACGATCTCGGAGCTCGATCGTGCTTCCCTGCGTATGAGTTCCGCCAGATCGAGGACCGTGATTCGTTCTCCGTAGGCAATATTGAAAATATTCCCCTGAATCACATTCCGGGTCAACGCCTGAAGATTTGCAGAAACGACATCATCAATATAGCTGAAATCGCGCGTCTGCATACCGTCGCCTTCAATGGGAAGCGGTTCATTTCTCAGCGCCCGGGTAATGAACGTCGGAATCACCGCAGCATAATCCGAGGCGGGATTCTGGCGGCGTCCGTATACATTAAAATAGCGCAAGCCCACGATCTCAAGGTCATATAGGTTCGAAAAAACGCGTGCGAGCATTTCCTTGGATGCCTTGGAAACGGCATAGGGCGATTTCGGATTCAGAGACATGCCTTCGCGCTTCGGAAGCTCTGCCGTGTCTCCGTAGACGGATGAAGAGCTCGCAAATACGATCCGCTTGCAGCCATATTCAGCCGCTGTTTGAAACAAGGTCGTTGTGCCGGTAACATTGACGCCAATGGTCGTGAGCGGATCCTTAACACTTTTGGATACGCTGGGAACCGCAGCCTGATGGGAAACAAGCGAGATCGACTCCGTCTTGATAATCGACCGGAGCAGTCCCGCATCAAGAATACTGCCATGAATGAATTTGAGATTGTCATAATCCTGCAGCGCGAGAATGTTCTGCATCGAGCCGGTGCTCAAATCGTCCAGCACGACAACGCGATACCCGCGCAGGAGTAATGCTTCCGCAATATTGCTTCCAATAAACCCTGCTCCTCCGGTAACGAGTACTGATTCCATAAATCCTCCTTAAAAAACCTTCCTGAATGTGATCATGGAACGGTTGTTCACATAATTATTTCGCAGAATTCCTGCAGACCAGCTGTCTGCATAGGCATATTCACCCGACAGGGTAGCCTTGGGAGTCACCTTATAATCGATCCGCAAACCGGCAGTAAAAATGCGGGTCATCCCGAAGCGAACCCCGTCAAAATAGACGCGTCCTTTGTCTTCGACTTCCTGAAAACTCGCGCTCAGAATTCCATTCGTCAGAGAAGTAACTTTATGCAGATAGCTTCCCAGCACCAGGGTGCTCGCTGCATATTCATTGTTCGTCTGGACGTCCGTAAAATCTGCAATCGATCCGCTTATCGAAAGGGTGGACCGCTGAAACGCTCCGGTGATGGTCGCTGTCATAATATCTTCACTGGTCACCGCATGTTCCGGGTCCTGAACAAAAAATCTGCGCGATTCAAAGCTCACTCCGATAGTCGAAAAAAGCCGATGATTGATCCCCGCGATCCAGAACGGGGTCCAGGATCGTATCGCCTCTGATCTCGCAAAATCAAACCGGGTCTCCCCTGCCAGTCCGTAAATCCGGGAATCAGGTTTGTAGGCATACGAAGGCCCGGCAAATACCTCAAACTGGTTGTAATCCTCAAGACTGTTCTGGTCCCGCGTATACCGCACTCCGGTCGTAAAGGTGAGTCGCGAGGAAAGATCAATGGAAGCATCACCATACGCGACAAGGTCAACACGATTCACCCCTGCACCGTCTTTATAATGCGTATCCTGAAGCAGGTAACCGATACGCGTGGTTGACGTTGCCGATGTTTTCAACTGAAGAAAGGGATTTACCGTCACGGTGTTCTGGTCAACCTGATTCACGAACCCGCTCTGACGGCTGTAATCAACCGCAAGCAGTTGCGACACGCGGACATAATCATCACGGAGTTCTACAAAAAAAATATTTTTAATGACCCGGGCAAGTGCGCGCGCATGCAGGGTATGCGCAATATCATCCTGCATCTCCTGCTTCCCATAATAGTAGTACCCGAAAAAATAATCGGCGTTCAGATCGAGAAAGGAAGTATTATAGCCGAGCGATATTCCCGGAGAGATATAGGTTATCAGTCCGCCGGTTTTGTTCGGTTCGAGATAGATATTGTCATTGTATTCTTCGCGGACTTCGAGTGACGGCTTGAGGGTAAAATCCATCCCTTGAGCCGGAGGAAAACCGCAGAGAAACAGAACAACCATCGTTGTGCAGAGGCATGCATGCCGGACATTTCGGCGCCATGCGTTCATCAGCTCTTTTTTGTCCATTTCATGAGCCCGTCCTTGCCGCTTTTTATTTTGCTCCCGATTTTCTGGACTTTTTTCGAATCGCACAACGTGCGGAAGGAATGCTCTGCATTTTTCATGAGCATGGCCGCATGCACCATGTCGTTTTCACCGGCCTTTGGAATCCGGCCGTAGTAGGAAACTCCGTTTGTCAAAAGATATTCAGGCACATTGTTGTAAACCGTCCCGAACAAGTGGGTCCCTTTTAAAAGTTCAAGCGCGCGATGGGCCGACTTTTCAGATGTCCGAAGCGCCTGGATCACGAAAAGAGCGCCGTCGATAGAATCTTTTAAATAGATACCGTCCGCAGCCGTTAAAAGCGGCGGTGAATCGAACAGAACATACCGGTCGCGATACCGGTATTTCAAATCAACGATAAGATCACGCATTTTTCTCGACGCAATGAGTTCCGATGGATTTTTCGGCGGCGTTCCTGCGGGAAGGAGCACCAGCTTTCCTATTCCGGTTTGTATGAGAATGTCCTGAAGCTGAACCCGGGACTGCAGATACTCGCTCAACCCGTGTTTTGGAGTAATCCCGAGATACGTATGAATGGACGGTCTCCGGAGATCTGCATCCACCAGAAGCACGGTATGATCGATGTCCTGCGCAAGAGCAACAGCAAGATTCAGAGCCGTGATGCTCTTGCCTTCACCGTCAAAGGAACTTGTTATCATAATGGTGTTAAAAAAATCCTTCTCCGTTCTTCTGCATATCCGGGCGCGAAGTTTTCGGTATTCTTCTGCCGTCGGCGAAGACGGCTGCGTTATGCAGACGATATGACGATGGACCGCTTGCAGATCAAAGACCGGTTTCTGGAAGAAAAAAACAGGGCGCGATGATGGTTGCTCGGCTTTTTTCCCGGGCTCATTCATTTCGATTTCCCGTTCGTCCTGTCGCAGTTGTGCTGCTTTTTCAAGTGCTTGTTCTATTCTGCTCATGCCGGTCTCCGCTTGTTAGAAGTTAATGATTCGTATTCCGAATAGCTGGTGAAATACTGCCTCAAAAAATACCAATCCGATAATTCCCAGATACACCGCAGCCGCCCGGAAATATTTGTGGTCAAGCCGCTTGATTTCCGCTTGATCCTCCTGGCTGATGATCTCATGAATCGAAGCCAGCAGCGGCAGGTTGAGGCTGGAACGAACCCGTTCTTCGCTCTTAAATGAGGGGTTGAGGTAATCAAGTCCGAGAACAACCCCAACTCCGGATGCCATTCCAAAAAAGAGACCAAGCAGGATCATCTTTACCCGGTTGGGAGAAAGGGGAAGACGAGGCTCAAGTGGCGGATCCATGACCCGAAACGTCGTATTCTGTCCGAGTTCAAGATCGCGCGACACCCGGGCGCTTTCCATCTTGAGCAGGAGATCATCATGGATTTTTTGAAAAATCGTCCTGTCTCGCTGCAGCTTTGTCCACTCTTCCATTTCCACCGGCAGTTTTTGAAGCACCCTCTGGCTTTCTCGCTGCTGGCGCTCCATTTCACGCTGACGGGCCCGGAGTGTATCGACCTCCGTATCCGTTTTTGCAAGATCTTCCTTTAACTGCTGATAGACCGGATTCGGCGCTGACCGTTCCGATTCAATGGCATCAAGCACCTGTTTGTTGAGCTGTGCAGATGCAATCTGTTTTTTCAGCTCTTCTATTTCGTTCTTGACCTTGATGACATCCGGGTAGTCATCGGTAAATTTCGTCGAAAGCACCATGAGCTGACTGTTCAAAGCGCTCAATCGTGATTGGGGAGTGCCTTCGCGAGTTACCACGGCGACGGAAAGTTCTTTTTCTCCGGAAAGCTGTTTTGTAATGCTTTCTCGACGTTTGACCAGTTCACGAAGTTTGATTTCTGCATCAATGCGGCCGGTTTCGAATCCCTCAATTCTTCCCACGATCGTATGTTCACTTTGCGGAACCAGGTGCGGATGTTTTTCGCGGAACTGCCGGATCCGCTTGTCGGATGCATCCAGTTTGGCACGATATTCGCCAAGCTCCCGTTCAACAAAGGTAAATGCTCCCTGGGCATCTTCCGTTCGTGATCGTTCGTTGATGGCAATGCTTTCACTGATATGCGTGTTGACCAGATCCACAACCTGTTTCGGATCTCCGCCCCGGTACGCAATCGTAAAAAAAAGATCAGAGGATGTTGCGCCTCCGCTTTTGACGGTGACCGTAAGACTTTTTTTCAAGCCCTCAAGCAATCCCTCGTATTGCGTGGGGTTCCTCACGTGAGCATCAAGATTTAATTTTTTGATCACCCGTTCCGTAAGACTCCGGCTGGTCAGGATGTTTCTCAAATTTCTGAGCCGTTCTTCAAGGCTCACGGTCACTCCGACTCCTTGCATGATAGGATTGACGAGAGACGTTCCCTGAATATAGACGGTTGCGCTGGCTTCATATGTTTTGGGAAGCAGGAACGAACCCCACGTGAACACAGAAAGAACGATCAATCCAATCGCCAGGGCAGGATATCTTCTGCGATACAAAACTCCCTTGTAATAATTAAGATCAAGTGCGAGCGAGCTGCTCTCTTCCATGCTCTCCTCCTAAAACCAGCTGGTTGTAACCGTTACAACATCACCTGGCCGTAACGGAAAATTTTCGGCAAGGTCACCGTGCATTACATCCTTTAATTTCACTTTAAAATTTTTAATTGACTTCCCTTCTTTCCGGGCAACCAGAACGCTGTTCTGGCTCGCAAATTCAGTGAATCCGCCTGCTGCAAGCACGGCATCGAGCGTCGTCATCCCTTCACTGTACTGGATAACCCCGGGCGCCCGTACCGCGCCTGATACCCGTATGCGGTTACTGAAACCGCCAGGCAGATAGATAATGTCGTTCGGCTCAAGCTTGACATCCTGAGAATAATCGCCCTTGCTCACGAGCTGTTCAAAATCCACGGTCAATTTTTCCCCTCCACGCAACAAATATGCATTCACCAGGTCGATATTACTGGGCGAACCGATCTGTGCCAAAAGCTGGAGCAGGGTCGTATTTCGTTTCAGCGCTATCTGTCCGGACGACGTGGCCAACGTCCCGGTGTTTCCATCTGAATTTTCCCCGAAAAGCGGAGTAGATTTTGAAACCCCGTCCCCGAATACATACACTTTGAAACTATTGATTGCAGTAACCGTGACACTTACCACTGGCGCTTTCACATATTTCAGCAAATCCTTTTCAATATCTTTCTTCAACTCCAGAGGTGTTTTCCCTTCCGCCTTTACGTCTCCGATAAGCGGCATGGAAACCATTCCATCGGGCCGGACCGGCACATGGACGCTTAATTCCGGGTTTCCCCATACGGATATGTGCAGCATATCTTCTGCGCCGATCAAATATGCATCGGCAGAAGCGATTCTGTTTCCTGCAAAAAGAAGCAGCAGAATGACCAGGTACACTTTCCTACGATGAGTATGCATGTTCATGATCTCCTATCGCGCCCCCCGCCTGAAGAGCATTACTTTGATGGTTTCAAGAAGAACGGTCAGTTCCAGCACAATTGACATGTTTTTGATGTAATAAAGGTCGTACCGCAGTTTTTCAAGCGCATCCTGTTCAGATGCGCCATAGGGATACTTGATCTGTGCCCAGCCGGTTATTCCCGGTTTCACAAAGTGCCGCTCGGAGTAATAGGGCACCACGGTCTTGAGCCGCTCCACAAACTCCGGCCGCTCAGGCCGGGGCCCGACGAGGCTCATGTCTCCGCGCAACACATTGTATAATTGCGGCAGCTCATCGATTCTCGTTTTTCTCAGTAATCCGCCCAGTCGGGTGATCCGGGGGTCATCTTCTTTTGCCCAGACCGCACCGGTTCCTGCTTCCGCATTCTGGCGCATGGTTCGAAACTTATAGAGAAAGAAGGGTCTATCCATCTCGCCGACTCGTATCTGACGGAAAAAAACCGGCCCCGCGGAATCCAATTTGATGAGAAGCGCAATGAACGGAAAAAACGGAAGAAAAAAGAGAAGTCCGGCCAGAGCAAAAATAAAATCGATTGCCTGTTTATACAGCTTGAGCGTTGCATTTATTTTGAAACCATTTGAAAAAATAAACCAGCTCGGCGTGATGTTTTCGATTAAGAGCTTGCCCGTCATATCCTCATAGAAAGAAGGCGCATCAACAACATCCACACCGCAAAATTTACAGTCAAGAACCTCCTGAGTTGGAAATGCGCCCCGACGTTCAGCGAGCGATACAACCAGTTTCTGCGCTTTTTCCTTCTTTACTGTTTCCGTAATACTGCCTCCATTGCCGACAATGGCATGCGCCGGAACCGAGACCGGCTCCTGCATGAGGTTGAAATGAACATACCCGGAGAGCACATGCTGATGATTGGTCGATTGAATTAAATCGCCGATTTTTTTTGCCAGAGGGCCGGTGCCCAGTATCAGAACTTTGCGCGCGAGGTGCGGCGAATCGATTATGGATTGATACGTGATATGCCAGACAAATTGGAGCAATCCAAAAACCCCCATGGTAACCGCAAACATGCCGCGGAAAAACGTTGGCACGTGGATGACATAATAGACCGCTGTCAACAGGATGAAGGAACATGCAACACCGAGAACCGTTCGCAAAAACAGTTCCCGGGTCGCGGTCCGTCGTTCAAAGTTATACAATTCCAGGAGATAGGAAATAAACACGGTTACCAGTACAAAAAAGAAAAGCCTCACAATGTCCACTTCAACCAGCGTTTCGACCAGCCCGAATCGCAGCAGCGAACCGGCATAGACAGCGATGACCCCGATAATGACATCGCCGGTCACCAGAAGCAGATGATGATTCATGATGATTCTCCATGCCCCCTGATTTGCAGCCAGAACAATCCGTTTTCTCCATGCTCCGCCCTTTCAGTCACAGACGGATACTGATAATACTGACAGCGTAAAACAGCACGTAAAAAACAGGCCTTTTTTGCAACAATCAGATCGGTTCAATTTCATCAGCCGATAGGGTTATGCCGACGCTTCTTCCGAGAATTGAAATATTCACCTGGAAAAAATGCTCATGCTCCCGCGTACCCAGAATACCTTCTGCATTCCTGAGCGGTCCGCTTTTTATCCGCACCGGTGTTCCCTCCTTGAGGTGAGGATAGATGTTTATTTCTCTTCCGCTTTTCATCAGAATCTGGAGCGCAAGAATCTCATCAGAAGTGACTGCCGTAGGAATTCCGGGTTCAAGCGAAATAAAGGTCAGCACGCCTCGTGTTTTGAGAACCGCGAGAAACCGGTCCGGGCTTGGAATGACACGGACGAAAAGATATCCGGGAAACAAGGGGTATTCGATCAATTTTTTCCGGTCTTTCCATTGGTTCGTTTTTTTTACGACCGGCAGAAATGCCTCGATCCGCTTTTCCTGCAGTCCTCCAGCGGCGACAGACTCATGCCGTGATTTCACATGCACTGCATACCAGGAAGGCAGGGGATCAGCATGCAATATTTTTTGCTCGTATTCAGAGGAGGCTGCCCCGCGAAAAAACGTGTTTTTCTCACGGTCGATTAGGCTGTCAAGCGTAGAGGTCATTGCTGTTACTCCCGATATTAATCCGCATTCATCGACGCCTTCTCAGTCCGTGTATTCTGCACACCGAGCGCCTGAAGAAGCGCCGAATAATCGGTTGTCGTTCCGTTTGTTGAGGGACGCACCGGCGAACCCCAGTACAAGGCTTCGAAATCAAGATCCTTTACAATATCCTGCACCATTTCAGAATCAACATCATGGGTTTCCTCAATACATGCGGTCAAAAGAACAAAATCACACATAATATTGATCAGCCGGGGAATGCCCTTGGTGTATTGATAAATGATTTCAATACTGTTGTTGGCAAACCGGACCGCTTCCTGATTTCCAGCTATTTTCAGACGGTGCATAATATATTCAATTGTTTCTTCCTTGGACAACGGGCTGATTCTGCAATTGATACTGATTCGCTGACGCAATTGCCGTAATTCCGGCTTTGAAAGCACGTCACGCAATTCCGGCTGACCAACCAGAAGAATCTGGAGCAGTTTTGAAGTGCTTGTTTCCAGATTGGACAACATCCGAATTTCTTCGAGAAGATCCGGTTTTAAATTCTGAGCTTCATCAACAATGAGAACCGGGGTATAATTACGTGCATGCTGCTGAATCAAAAAATCGTTCAGCTCCTTCAGAAGCAGTATTTTATTCTTCCCTTGTACAGCAAGTCCAAAGTCATCGTTAATCATGCTGATTAATTGTTCTGAGCTGACCTTGGTATTGAAAATTTTGGCAAGTATTACATTTCCGGTTAATCGTTGGATCAAGTCAAAAATAAGCGTCGTTTTTCCCGATCCCACTTCTCCGGTTAAAAGGATAAAACCTGCCCGCTCCCGTATTCCATACTGCAGGTAATGCATTGCCCGTCTATGCGTCCTGCTCAGGTACATAAATGCGGGATTGGGAACAAGTTCAAACGGCTTGGTCTTGAACTTGAAAAAAGACTTATACATGCGGGTTGTCTGCTCCTTTCTACAATAAATCTGATTGGAAGAGCGGCATCAGACTGCCTCATAACCGCTCTGCCTGCTCATTCCTTCTGCGCGCATAACGGTATTCACGAGCATTCTGAATTTCGTGTAATCAAGCGGTTTTATCATGCAATAGGAAATGGACTTGTCGAAGTTTTTGAGCATCACGGTCAGTTCCTCACTGAAACGATCCGAAAGGATGATGGTCGGAATTCTTTTCGATCCGAGTTCCACGAGAAAGACCGTTCCATAGGGATAACTGGTGATCACAAGACCGATGTCTTCCCGATCCAATGCGGCTGATTCATAGCGATGCATGTCAGTAATGGTATCCGTTCCATACCCTTCTTTTTCGAGAATGGCAGAACAGACTCGTGAGAAACCTGCCTCATCAATAATCAGTATTTTCTTTTTGACAGTCTCCACGGTCAGACAGATAGCAAGTTTAATGCCCTCATGAAGTTCAAGCCGGCCAGCATTTTTCCTGTGGGAAGTCATCCGTGAACGCAATGTTGTTTCTGAATGAGGCAAGATATAAAACTGCATGATGAAGTAAAGTGGTTCCTGAGGAAACACCCTGTGATACCCGTAGGAAAAAAGAAGGAGGAAGCGCATATCCGCGAGGTGAATGCTACCCGTTCGTGAGCCTTCCCCTTCATCTCGGAAAAGAAAAAATGACTCATACAGTCATTCTGACTGGTCTAAAAAAAAATTCAGGGGATAAAACGCAAAAGAGTCGGTGCGACAGAATAGCTTCTGTCGCACCGAATTCGTTAGCGGATAAACAGATTTCTGATGCGGGAAGGCCTTCTGATAACCGGCGTCGTGGACACACACGTGATATTCACATTGCTGACTGAGGCGCTGGAAATGGTTCCGGATCCGTTGGCAACGGAGCAGCTTTTACCTGCCGGTTGCGAGATTATGGTTACTGCATAGGCAGCGCCGTTTGAAAGCAGCGTCGGGAATGCATATGAACCGTCTGCTGCAAGGTAGAGTGTCTGAGAGCCGTTGTTCTGGATCGCAAAAATACCGCTCGTATTCAATCCGCTCACGGTTCCTCCCACCGAATACACAGGAACTGGAACAAAGGTCGCGGTTACGGTACAGTCAGCAGTTACCGGGCTGGTAGTATAGGTACTGCCTGAAAGCGACCCGCCGCAGGTACCTCCTATGTTTGCCATATAGCCGCTGTTCGGTGTTACGGTAAATGAAAGAGAAGCCCCGCTGTTTACGGTTTGGGCAATATTCGGACTGATGCTTCCATTCGCACCTGCAGAAGGCGAAACAATATGGGTTGTTTGAGCCGGAGACGAATTGCCGCATTCAAAAGCGCCAATGTCGCAAGCATATCCGTTCCGGGCGAGACCGAGAATATCGCTGGAAACAGCAGGAGAAGAATTAATCCCTGCATCTTTTGCCGGACTGGATGTCGTGATAGAAAAATCATTATTCCCTGCGTTGGTAAACAGGGGATTTGAGGTTAGCGGACTCACATCCCATGAAGGAGGCGCTGCATGACCTCCGGTTGTTGAATACCATAGATTATGCGATGAAGATGTCGGGGTTCCTCCACCGCTCGTCACCCAGGGATAATTATTCGAATCATAGATAATATTGTTTTTCAAATTGACGGCTCCAAAAGCTCCGCCAATCTGCATGTTCCCTTTGACCACCGGACTTCCTGTTGAAATGTCTCGGCTGTTTTCTCCTGATGCGTAAAGGGTATTGTTATAAGCATTGATCGTATATTGCTGAAGTGAAGCAACTCCATTCGATGTGCTTCCACCGAACGCCATCCCGAAGAGACTCGTGGTTTTGCCGGGAAATGCAGGACCGCGGCCACCCCGGATGATCAGATTGTTATACACATTAAAGGTTGTAGTAATGGGTCCGTACCCGCTCCCGCATCCGGGACCGATGTCGATTGCTGCCCCCCGCTGATCGACAACGACGTTATCGTGAATTTTCACCGTCCCCTGCCAGTTGACACAGGCTCCTTCGTCATACACATGAATCCCGAAGTTGCCCCAGTTGTTTTTCAAATGGTTCCATCCCACTTCCCATGCCTGCTGATTTGATCGGCCGGAACGGTTCGAGAGATACATGGTATGCTGCTGCTTATCACCTGTCCGGTCTTTGCAGTAATCATGCACATAGAGCCCGAGCAGTTTATTCCCATCGAGCCCGGACAAACCAGAACCTGATCCCGAGCTCGCAAGAAGTCCTGACATCGAACTAATACAGGGATAGTTCGGATCATCCGTGACTTCAACGCCGACGAGCCTTCCTCCGGTAAGGTAGCTATAGGCATTGCTTCCGGCCATAAGTTTCACTTTCGAAAAATGCCAGTACTTCGAAAGATAGAGATTCCCATTATTATATGAGGGACCGATTGCCTGGCCTCCGTTTTTCCCCTGGATCGTCACGCGGGCTCCGGGATAAGCAGCAATAAAATAGGGATTTGCTTCCGTGCCGTTCAGACCGCTGCACTCAAGGCCATACTGATGCCCGCTTTCTGCAACCCCATCATGCACATAGCAGATGCTGCCAGCCGCCACGCCTGCAAGATCAGTGGTGTAATGGTAAATGCTTCTCCACGGACTACTCCAGCTTCCGTTTCCCGAATCACTGCCTGAAGTTTTTACATGATAGATTGAACCGGCACGAACAGTAAACGGCAAGGTATTGGAGTCAACACCCCCGACTCGCACCTTGATGGATGTTGCCCCGTCAGGCGCTCCTGCGGGAATGGAAAAGGAGATCGCCTGCATTTTGTGATGGGTATACAGATCAGCAGGATGGCCGGCGTGTTGAGTTGCATTCGCCCACTCATATACGTATGCTGCCGGAACGCCACCGACCAGTACCTGTGAGCCACCCTGAGAGCTTCCGAGATTTGCTCCCCAGATAGTTACGATTGCGCCGCTTCCCAGCCCGTCACCAAGTCCGGTTTTTGGACCACTCGTGAGATCAGAGAAATACAGTACCGGTGGCGCTGCAGTAGCCTCGGCGCTCCATAACACACCGATGCTCAAAAAAAACATCATCATACAAACAAGAAAACGAATGGGATGCTTCTTATCCAATTGCATTGTAAACCTCCTCACGAAAGAACAATCTGTCTTTTAACGTTCATGGTGAACAAGCTAGATGATTTTGCTTACTTCGTCGGATAATGAGCTTTCTACGTTATCTACGTCATATACCGAAACTGCGAAATAATAGGTGCCGGAAGAAAGGTTGCTAATAGTACAGGTGGGATTGGAAGGATTGGGGAGACTGGAGACCGGAACATCATGGACAGCGCTATACGTTGCAGGCGAAGTCCCGTAATAGACTTTATATCCTGCAGGAGTAAGCGGTGTGTCGTCCGAATAGGTTGTCACCTGGCTCCAGGATAAGGTTGCCAAACCGGTCGTCGTGGCCGCCGGTTGAGTGCTCCCCCCTCCTGCCCCGCATCCAAAGAGCAGCAACGCACTAACCAAAGATGCGCAGCAAAAAATAAACAGCTTCGTGGTACTTCTCATGGCATTACCTCCTTCTGCTGAATTAAAAAGCCGCCGGAGAAATTCTCCGGCGGCTCGGCTGACATGGAGTAAAATCCGTTAGTCCCGTTGCTCTGCGCCCGCAGGGTTTCCCCTGGGTTGCTCTGATCAGAGATAATTGAACGGATTAAAGTCAGGAATAATTTAATCCGGATTATGTGTGCATCATGCTACTTGCTATTTTCGCAATAGTCTGTGATTTATGTCACTCTTTTGTATGATTACTGGTGGGGTTAAAGTCGCAGGAGTACGCGAGTATCTCAAGACTTTGGAAGGCAAGATTCTTTGCTACGCTCAGAAGAATGACAATTTCCTGATTTTCGGATTTTTCAACAGCCAGGAAACCTGCTAAAAGGAGTAACACGTATTATAATAAATATGAAACCAAATGAATTAACAACATGGCAAAAAGTCAAAACGCCTTGCATGGAGAAAAACTCATGAATCGTTGCACACGATGTATTCTGCCGGACACATACCCGGATATTGTTTTTGATTCTGAGGGAGTTTGTCATAAATGTCACGAAGCGGAACGACGATATGTACATCGGGATATCGATAAGTTGAGCAGGGAATTGCTCGGGATTGTCAACTGGGCGAAATCTCAAAAAAGGCGATATGATTGCATTGTGCCGTTCAGCGGCGGAAAGGACAGCACGTATACCTTATATACGTGCATCGAGAAGTTCAGATTAAAGACGCTCGCTGTCAATTTTAATAACGGACTGCGAACGGAAGAAGCGCTTAGGAATATGGACACCATAACCAGGAACCTGGGTGCAGCATATCTGAGTTACGGACCTCCCTGGAATATTCTCAAAAAACTTTACAAAGAATTTCTGTTAAACACCGGTCAATTCTGCTTTCCCTGTGACATGGGCATCTGGAAAACCGTACAACGAACAGCAGAGCAGTATGATGTTCCTTTAATCGTGTCCGGATTCTCCGCTCAGATAGAGTCCCGGGGATCAAAAATATACTCGTACAACAACCGTCTATTCAAAACAATCGCAAAGAACGTTATGTCAACCGGGGAATTAAATGACTTTCTGTCAGAAGCGGCAATAGCGCAGAAAATAGCGCGCCGTCTGAAGCGTTTCCGTCTGACCCGTTACCGCCGGCAGATTTCTCTACCGGAATATGTAGTGTGGGACGACAAAATCATTAAAGACACGCTTTACCGGGAACTGAACTGGCAGAAACGAGCGGACGGCTCTTCCGATCATATAGACTGTCTCTTCGCACCCATGAAAAACTATCTGGTGGTTCAAAAATGGGGTTTCGGTGAAAAAACCACTAAATACAGTGCCATGGTACGCGCCAGCCAAATGACACGGGAAGACGCTTTACTGCAGTCGACCGAAGAGGAGCGCAGACCGATTCAGGATGCTATGGAACTATTCATGCAGAAACTCGGGGTTACTAACGAAGATATACTGCATGCAAAAACAAAAAGTCATTTGGGTTATTTGTAGCCCATATATTTGATTCAGAACTTTTCTGTGCTTCCTTCATTTCCATAGCAAATGCAAATAAACCGTTCTCAGTGCCTGTTCAGACCGGAATAGCTTGCCAGACGGAAGAGATGGCACCGTGGGGGCATGATGCAAACCAGTCGAACTGGTTGATGAACTGCCGCCAGCTCCGCAAGAAGCAAGGATCAGGTAATCGTATTGTTGTTGTAGATTATTTTTTGCAAATTTCATGCAGTCATTTTCTTTAATTAGGCAAATTTTATGTTCCTAACGATCCGCAAAAACAAGTAAGCAAAAAAGATCGTGCCTTCCACACGCCTTAAAATGTGTACACTCTGCTTTGCACCATAAATAAAGGCCGCCCGATTTTCCCGAGCGGCCCTGTGAATTTGAACTTGGAACTATGAACTATTGTTTATTTGAGTGGCCTAATCGTGCTATCTCGATCTTCCAATCATCAAAATCATCTGATCTTCATCAATTTCTCTAATCTTCTAACAGACTGCTGAAAAACTATTTTCTACGCCCTTTGCCGTCTTTCCCGTGAAAACGGGAGTCCAGGATTTTCAAAGAATTGCTGGATGCCCGTTGAGCCTGCCCCAGCATGACTAGAGCAGGGGCAAGCATGACAAATTTTTACTGCACTCAGGACTTTTTCAGCAAAGTGCTAACCTTCTAATCATCTAAACATCTGATTCTTCTCTGGGCATCTCAAATGTTCAGCCCAGCCTAGAGAACTACGTCGGGTTTCGTCCCGCAAAACAACACGGGACTCTACCCGACTTACAGAGCTTATTCTTTTTTCCCTATCTGCAACTACGGCCGAGGCAAATAGGTACTCCGCCGGTCGGTTTGGAGTTGCCAAGAGATACAGGCACTCCGCCGGTCGGTTTAGAGTTGCCAAGAGATACAGGCACTCCGCCGGTCGGTTTAGAGTCAAGAAAAACAGGTACGCCACCCGTCGGTTTAGAGTTCCCGAGAGAAACAGGCACTCCGCCGGTCGGGTAAGGGTTACCAAGAGAAGCTATAAAATCTACTTGTTTTGAATTTCTAAATAATTCTTGCTGGTAGTAAATGTACAAAGAATATTCGTCTATGATTTTATTATAATCGTCAATGCTGTAAGCAGTGGATTGATTGTTAAAATAAAGCAGTGAAGAGTTTTGGTTCAGCACAGCCAGCATTCCATAATCAGATTCACTGGGGTAAGCACCATAATTACCAAAATCCTTAGGATGTACATGCCCAACAAAATAAAAATCTATTCCTTGGGGCAGTGTAGTGCTGTATTTGTCTCCTTTGATCACGTAGTATTGCTCATCCATTCTAATTTGCGCCCACTCAGTTTGAGAATGCTGTTGCAAGGTACACATTTCTGTGGCATTAAGTTCATGAGGAACTCTTATCATTGTACTTGGGCCTGTCCACGATGCTATTCTTTCTATTGTTGCGAGCATTTCTGGACCATTACCTACATCCATAATTAAATCTGTTGAAGGAGTCGCTATTTGTATGTTATCCACAGGCAAAAATTCCATCGGAGCATCTGTACTCGTAACAGCATGCGCATTTGTTGGTCTTGCTTGATATCCACTCGGGTCAATCCTGTTAACAGGGTTATTGCTGACATAGGCATACCGATTCATCCCTATCACCGAATCCGCACTGATAAACCTTCCCAGCGCCGGGTCGTACATCCGTGCATTATAGTTGTACAGGCCAGTTTCGGTGTCCTCTTCCTGGCCGGTAAACTTATGGTCCTCTATATCATCGGGATTCAGGAGTGCGTCAGTGCTGTCATCGGCGCCATACGGCTGATAGAACTGCTTCGCCTTTATGTTTCCTCCGGAATCAAGAATCGTGCTGGTGCCGCCCAAATGATCTTTCAGAATGAAATAGAGGCTTCCATCGGACTTCTTCTTGATCGTTGCGCCTCCGACAGTGATATAAATATGGTGGTCTCCATTCTGGTCTTTTTCCATTCCACCTACATATATTTTCCAACTGCCGCCGGTTTGCTTTTTAATGCGTTCTCCATTTGCCCCGTAGTCAAACGTGGTGGTGGCTCCTGCTTTGGTTATGGAAGCAGGTTTGTTATCGTAGTTCCAGGTAAACGTCCGGCCGGCGCCACTGGTCATGTTGCCGTTTTCATCGTAGGCGTAGCTGTTAGTTCCGTCAGAGGTTACCGCATGCTTATGGGAACTGTCTCCATACTGGTATTCTCTGCCTTCAAATTTCATAATGTCACCGATGGTGTTGTAGCTGTACGTTTTGTTATAGACTTCCGTACCGCCTCCAACGGTTGTTCCCGTGCCTCGTCTGGCCTTGGTCAGATGATAGACATCATCATACGTATACTGCCAGTTCGTGCTGTTCAGATTGTCGCTGATTCCCTTGACCATACCGGCATTATCATAGGTGTAGGCTAATTCCTGGACGGTCTGTGATCCTATGTTGGTTGCTTTTACCTTGGTCAGCCGAAAATTCTGCGGATTGTATTCGTACTGGAGGGTTACATTGTTTCCCAGGGTGCTGGAGGTAACTAATCCATAATCGTTGTAAATGGCACCCTTGTAATACTCGTCACCTTCGAAGCGTGAGCCGATTTTATCCAGGCCTCCGTTGTTCGAGTTGTACGTATAATATACAATGCTGCCCTCAGGATACGTGGCAGTACCTATCCTGCCTATAACATCATATCCGGCTTCCGTCGTGTACGTCATCCCGCCCATGATTTTTGCTGTTTTGGTAACGTTTCCCTGGTAATCGTAATACATGATAGTAGTTACACTATCGAGCACGGGAGCATTTGTGTCCAGGGTGGTGAATGTTCGGGTTGCTGTCTCGCTTTTCCCGCCGGCATTTACTGCGACAATTTTCCATACGTAGGTTGTTTTACTCTTTAATGCCGTAGGAATGGCATAGCTCGTCGTGGTTACGGTTGTTACCGGTGCTGACGGCAGGGTCTCCCCGTAGTAGACTTCGTAGCTGGCAGCGTCGCCTGATACGACTGCGGTTGATTTTGCCCAGGTTAATGTCGGCGTTATGGATACATTCACTGCGTTATCCAGCGGCAGGAGTTGTAGATACGGGCCGGGACAGCGCATGGTGGTGAAGCTTCTGGTTTCTGATGCTTTTTCACCGCCTTCATTCCTGGCTATGATTTTCCAGGAGTAGGTTGTGCCGGTCCAGCAGTTGTTGGGGAGCGGTGTGGTGATGGTATAGCTTGTTCCGGTTACTGATGTTACCGGCGATGTGGGCAATGTTTCGCCGTAGTAGACATCATAGATGGTGGCATAGGCTGAGGTTGTCCAGTTGAACGTCGGTGTTATGGATACGTCTGTTGCATCTGGTGTCGGAGCACTGAGGCTGAAGTCTCCAGGTGCTGCTATGGTTCCTGCCGGGGTGGTGAAGATGAACGGCGCCCCGGTTGCTATGGTTGAGCCATTTGCATTTTTGGCTATGATCTGCCAGTAGTATGTTTTCCCATTTTGGAGGTCTGCTGTCGGCGTGTAGCTTGTGGTGGTTACGGTTGCCTGTAAGGTCCCCGGAGAGGTGGTTCCGTAATACACTTCATAGCTTGTTGCTCCGCTTGATGCTCCCCAGGTGAATGTGGGTTTTACAGCCGCGCTCGCTCCGTTTACCGGCGCTGTCTGGTTAAAGGCTCCGGGAGGTGAGGTGCTTGCCGTGGTGGTGAAGTTTCTCGGGGCATAGGTGATGGTCTTGCTTCCCGCTGAGTTCTTGGCTATGACCTGCCAGTAGTATTTGGTGTTGCCTGCCAGGGCGGTTGTGGGAGTATACCCGGTCGTGGTGACGGTTGTTTGTAAGGTCCCCGGCGAGGTGGTTCCGTAATAGACCTCGTAGCTCGTTGCATTTGATGAGGCTGTCCAGCGTAAGGCCGGTGTTACGGATACATTGGTGGCATTGTTGGCTGGTGCAGAGAAGCTGAATGATCCGGGCACTGCCGGAAGTGTGGTGAAGTTCCAGGGTCCGGTGGAAGACATGAGTGTTCCCGCGTCATTGACTGCTTCGATGTTCCAGTAGTATTTGGTTTTCTTGGAAAATGACGTGGTTTTGACGTATTGGGTAGCGCCCGTTACGCTTGTCACATAAGGCGGCGGCGAGGTGGTACCGTAGTATATTTTGTATTTGGTTGCGTTCGCTGAGGCCGTCCAGGTGAAGGTCGGGGTTACCGTTACATCGATTGCTCCGTTAGCCGGTCCCGTGAGATTAAATGTTCCGGGGTTACTCACGATGGTGGTGAAGCTTCGGGGTGAGTAGTTGGATATTGTTTCTCCACCGGCATTCTTTGCTACTACTTTCCAGTAGTAGACGGTGTTGTTGGTTAATGCGGTTGTCGGGGTGTACGTCGTTCCGGTCACGTTTTTCTGCAACGTGCCGGGCGAGGTGGTCCCGTAGTAGAGGTCGTAACTCGTTGCCCGGCTGGAGGCATACCAGCTGAAGGTTGGTTTTGTCGAGACTTTGGTCTTTCCGCTTGAAGGTGCTGACAGGCTGAATGCTGCGGGCGCTTTTACTATCGTTCGGAAGCTTTGCGGCGCACCAGTGGCGGTGGTCGATTCTCCTGCTGCATTCTTGGCCACGATTTTCCAATAGTAAACGGTATCATTGGTTAATGCGGTTGTGGGGGTATAGCTCGTCCCGGTTATTGTGACCTTCAATGTCCCGGGCGACGTGGTTCCGTAATACAC
>Ga0265297_10005246_pt1 | contig 20042 bp, 18 predicted proteins | sample Munlanlwell13791_FD_192502 | JGI IMG/M metagenome (GOLD analysis project Ga0265297, IMG submission 192502) | Leachate microbial communities from a municipal landfill in Southern Ontario, Canada - Leachate well 137-91 | ecosystem: Engineered > Solid waste > Landfill > Unclassified | place...
GTACCGCGATGTCGAATCGGAGGCCGCCGTCATGGCCGCCGCGCGGAACTCGGGCTGGGGGGCCCAGTTCGGTGGCAGCTTCATGGCACTCGACGCCCGCGTAATCAGGCTGGCCCGCCACGCGGCCAGCCTGCCGGTGGCCCTGGCCGTGTCCTGCGCGGCCCACCGCCAGGCGTATGGCCGCATCGACGCCGAGGGGGTCTGGGTCGAGCGCCTCGCCGGGCCGGCCGAGCTGACCCGCATACTCGATGGATGCGGACCGGAATCGCCGCGGGCCGAACCAGGCGGCACAAACCGGCCGCGTCGCGTCGACCTGGCCGCCGGCGTCGCGGGCCTGGCCGGTTTGCGGGCGGGCGACCTGGTGGAACTGTGGGGCGACGCCGTGCTGGCCCGCGACGCGGTCCACGCGCGCCTATCGGCCATGATGGACCGCGGGGAGGCCCTGCCGGCGTGGACCGCCCTGCCGGCCTTCTACGCCAGCCCGACGAAGACCCCGCCGGGCGCCGTCATAGGCTCCATCGGACCCACCACCTCGAAGCGCATGGACGCCTACCTGGAGCGATTCATGGAGCGGGGCGTCTTCAGGTTGACCATAGGCAAGGGAGAGCGCGGCACCGCCTGTGCCGAGGCTTGCCTGCGCCATGACGGCGCTTACTTCGCGGCCGTGGGCGGGGCGGCCGCCCTGGCCGGCTCGAAGTACGTGGAATCATGCCGGCTGGTCGACTGGGAGGACCTGGGCATGGAGGCCGTGCGCGTGGTCGGGCTGGCGGGGCTTCCGGCCATGCTGGCCACGGCCCCGGACGGCTCGGACTTCTACGACGGCGTCCGCTCCCGCCAGCGGCGGTAGTACCAGGCCGCCGTCGCCATCAACGCGTGCGACCAGGGCGGATCGCCCACCGCGTCCAGCACCTCGTCCTCGGGTAGGGCCTGTACGTCCACGAACTCGTGCTCGTCCAGGGCCTGCTCAGCCACGCGCGAAAGGCCCGCGCCCACGAACACGTGAAAGCGGTTGGACAGGAACGCGGGGTTGGGGGAGCAGCTGCCCAGGTGGACGATGCTCGCGGCGCGGTAACCCGTTTCCTCGAGCAGTTCGCGGGCGGCGGCCGCCGCCGGCTCCTCCCCCGGGTCCACGACGCCGCCGGGAAACTCCACCGACATTTCGTTCGATCCGTGGCGGAACTGCCGGACGGTCAGGATGCGGCGCGGGCCGCCGTCATCGAGCACGGGCACCACGACCGCCCAGTCGGGGGCATTCAGCACGGTGAACTCAGCCTGCTTGCCATGGGGGCCCTCGCTGGTCACGCGCGTCACCCTGAAGATGCGGCAGTCGAGGAGTACCTCGCGGGCCTGCTCCGTCCACCGAGAGTCGTCCATGCTCGTCCTCCAGCCCACGGTCGTGGGGTCACGGAACCAGTATACGCGACGACGATCAGTGCCGGAAGCCGCGGCCCTTCCCCGTCGCGGCGCGCCCGATGTATGCTTCCCGGCACGGAGGACGAACGCATGGATGCATCGAGGCCGGCGGGCATGCCCGACTGGGTGGGAGCCTTCCCGGGGGCCGTCACGGTGACCGACCGCGACCTGAAGATAGTCTACATGAACGGGCAGTCGCTCGAGGTCTTCAAGGCCGACGGCGGGGCCTCCCTTATTGGCACCGACCTCATGGCCTGCCACAACGACAACTCCAAGGCCATCATCAGGAAGCTCATGGCCGAGGGCGGCTCCAACGCCTACACCATCGAGAAGGCCGGCCGCAAGAAATTCATATACCAGTGCGCCTGGAAAGACGCGGCCGGAGAGGTCGGCGGCCTGGTAGAGCTGTCGGTGGTCATACCCTTCGACATGCCGCACTTCAAGCGCGGCTGAGGCCGGCAAGCCGCGGGCACGGCCGGCGCGTGCCGGGACTACCGTCGCGGCGCGTCGAAGCGCACGTCGGCCGCGGGCAGCAACTCCACGCCCTGCATGGTCCTCCATGCGACGTTCATCGCGTTGATGGCCGAGTCCGGCCCGTAGGCCGAGACCACCGTATGCGCGTCCTCGGCCACGACCACCTTGTAGCCGAGGGCCACGGCCGATTCGACGCTGGCCTTCACGCAACCGTCGCTGGCCAGTCCGCAGAACACGACGCGGCCCACGCCACGCTCCGCCAGCATGTCTATGAGCCCGGTACCGCTGAACGCGTTCGTGCCCACCTTGGTGACCGACAGGTGGCCGGGCGCCGGGGCGAGGGGCGGAGCCACCTCGAAGGCGGGCGTGCCCTTCCGGGACACCTCGTGATCGGTGTACACCCAGACGACCGTGGCCCCGGCCGCGTCGGCCGCGGCGACGAGGCCCTGTACCGCGGCGAAGATGCGGCTCGAGCGCCGTATCGGCATGAAGCCGACCTGCATGTCCATGACGACCAGGGCGCTGCCCTTGTTCGCCGCCCAGCGCTCCGGTTCCGGTTCGCCCTTGGCGGCCGTGCACGCGGAAGCAGCACCCCATATAGCCGCGCCGAGTACCATGACCGATAGCGCGCGCATCGCCGAGTTCTTCATGTCGAGCCTCCGATGTCGATGATACGGCATTATGCCGCGGCCGTCACGGCCTGGCCACGAGCCGATGGCCGGGTGCAAATCGGCGGCCCACTAATACGGCAGGTATACGAAGGAATCGACGCGTGGAAACGCGGCGTCCAGGAAGGCCTGGTCGTCGCCGTATACGAAGACGTCGTGGCGCAGCGCCCGCAGTTCGGCGACGCCACGGTACCCGAGGACCAGGGGCGCCAGGAGCTCGGGCGGCAGGGCCGGCCCGTCGTCGCCACCATCGGGATTGGTTCCGGATGCGGCCTCCCCGACGGACAGGCTCGAACCGTCCCAGTCCATCGCGACCGAACGCCCGTACAGGCCCAGCGCCATACGGTACGGCCTTCCTTTCCAGCCAGATGCCCCCAACCTGGCCTCCGCCACCGGGCGGATGGCCGCGATGAGGGCCGCCGCGTCCGGGCAGGCCACCTGCCAGGCGTACTCCCTGCGGCGAACCGCCCCGAGCGCCATCGCGGCCCTCGACACCGGGTGGGTCGTCGGAAGGTCGAGCGTCAGGTACGGCTTGCCCGCGCGCATCCTGAGGCCGTCGGCCAGCTCGAGCACCGTCCGGGTCGGCAGGCTCGGAGGTCCCGCCTCGACCAGGTCCAGGCCGGCGCCGAAGTTGTCGTGCTGCGTCCCGAGCCAGCCGGCGTCGCGGCCGTCCGGTCCGACGATGACATACCGTGTGACGGCGGTATCGATGCCCATCTGGGCCGCGCCGAACAGGTGCCGCCACAGCTCCGGTCCGCGGTCCGACAGCACGGACAGCCCGGCGCAGGCCTGGCGGTACCAGGCCGCGATGGCGGGTATGTCGTCAGGGCAGGCGAGCCGCAGCGAGAAGCCGCCCGCGCGCGGCGGGTTCGCGTCGTCCATGCCGCTTCCCCCGGCGGCGACCGCGGCAGGACCTGCCGCCAGCCCGGCTCGCCACGGGGACAGGCCCGGCCCCAGCCGCAGCTGGACGGACAGCTCGATGGCGTACTCGAAGCCGAAGCGGCGGTAGAAGTACGGTATGCCCTCGATGACGGCCAAGTGGAAGCCGCGCGCGCGGGCGTCGTCCATGACCCGCCGTATGACGAAGGACGACAGCCCGAGCCCCCGCGCGTCCTCGGCGGTGGCCACGATGCCCACTTCGGCGGTCCCGATACGCACCGACGCTCCGGCGCCGCGGTACGTCCACTGCCCGGGAATCAGGCAGGCCGTGGACAGGACCCGGCCGCCGTCCGCGTCCAGCACGGCGTACCAGTCGCCGCGCCCCATGCCCGGGCAACCCGCGTCGAGCGCGCGGCAGAGGGCCGCAGCGCCTTCGCCGTGCACAGCCGCGTCCAGCGCCACGATGGCCTCGAACTCCGCGTCCGACTCCGGCGTGGACAACACGAAGGGCCGCCCGCGTATGGTTACTGACTCATGCATGGCGGGCGGCTCCTTCACCGTATCAGTAGCCGATGTACACCGGCATCGTGGAACCGGAGACCCCGTATATCCTGGCCCCGTCGGCCGACATGGCCAGGTACTGCGGAGCCTGGCCGTAGTCGCGGGTCGTCCAGGTGACGCCGGCGTCGGTCGAGGTATACACGTCGCCGTAATAGGTGGCAACGGCCATGCGGAGGCCGTCCGCCGAGCACGCGACGGACTGGAGGCTTGTGGCCCCCGCCGGCGTGCGCGTCGTCCATGTAGTGCCGTAATCCAGCGACACGTATAAAGCCGAAGACTCGAGGGCCACGACGACGGAGCCGTCGGCAGACATGTCCATGGATTTCCAGTACCGGCTGCCGGCGGCGGTCCGCTCGGTCCATGTCCAGGTGGAGACCGGCTTGTAACCCGTCCATATCGACCCGTTGTCCACGGCCGCCGCGGCCCGCAGGCCGTCGGCCGATATGGTCACCGCGGCCCACCATAGGGTATTGGAACCGCTCCAGGCCGACCATGACGCGCCCGAGGTGGTCGACAGGTAGAGGTAGCCTCCGTTCATGCCTATCCCGGCTATCTGCTTGGTGCCGTCGTCGGACATGGCCACGCCCTGGTACACGCGGCTGGTCACTGACTGGGCCGTCCATGTGACGCCGTAGTCCGCCGAGGTGACGATGCCGCCGCCCGTGCCGCCGTCGTTCCACACCGCCGACATCTTTTCGCCCGTGGACGATACGGCCACGCCGCTCCAGTACCGGGATCCGGCCCCCGGCCGCTCGGTCCAGGTGGCGCCGTAGTCCGCCGTCGTGAACAGGAGGCCGCCGTCGAGGGCCGCCACCGCGTACTGCCCGTCAGCCGACGCGGCTATGGAATCCCAATCCCTGGCCCCGGTCATGGCGCGGTACGCCGTCCAGGTAGCGCCCTTGTCCGCGCTCGAGTACAGGTAGTCGCCGCGGGCGCAGGCGTAGACCAGGTCCGTTGCCGGCTTGAAGACGATGTCCGTCCAGTAGACGCTGCCTGCGGCCAGCGCGCTCCACGTCAGGCCATCGTCGACGGAAGCGTACAGCGAGCCGCCGTACAGACCGGCCACGATCAGGGAGCCGTCGGGGGCGTAGGCGACATCGCTCCACGCCCGGGCGCCCGATGAATTCGTATTGGTGGACCAGGTCACCCCGTAGTCCGGCGAGGTATGGACGTAATTGGACGTAGTCGTGCCCACGGTCGCGGCCATCTCGGCGCCGGAGCCGCTGACACTCACCGAGGCCCATTCCCGCGCGAAGTAATACGTCTTCCAGGTGGCACCGGAATCGTCCGAGACGTGCATCTTGGCGCTGGACGCCGCGGCGGCCATGTACTGGCCGGAGGCCGAGCAGTCCACGTCCACCCACCAGAGGGCGTTCATGGCCGTCGGCACCGCGTCGCTCGTAGCCGCGATGGACGTCCAGTTCGTGCCGCCATTCCCCGACACGGATACGCAGCCGCCGTTCCGGACGCCCACGACCTTCTGGCCGTCGGACGAGCAGGCTATGGAATACCAGTCGCCGGTATCCCCCGCCTCGCCGTCGTAGGGGGCCGACCATGTCGCGCCGAGGTTCGTGCTTATATAGATGCCTTCGCTCCGGCGCGGCAGGTAGAGGCGGGATCCATCGTCGGACATGGCCAGGGCGTAGTAGGCGCTCGAGCCCGGTACGGAGCGCTTCGTCCACGTGGACCCTCCGTTGGTCGAAACGTAGACGTAGTATTGGCTTCCAAGGACTATCGTCTGCCCGTCGGCCGACACGGCTATGGCGTCCCAGTTGGCCGTGGTCGTCGCCCCGGCCGGCGTTACCGAGGTCCAGGTACGGTACAGGCGCGACATGTCGATGACCACCTGGTCATCGGTACCGTCCAGGTTGGCATCCTGCTCACCGAAGTACAGCTCGTTGCCCGACGCATCCCTGGCGTGGCCGCGGAAGGTGACGAGGCCCAGCTCGGAGACCGTGACGCCGCCCCGCCATTCGGTCTCCCGCCTGGTCAGGGCGCCCGAGCCGATACCCGCGCCTGCCGCGTTGACCGCGTCGATGGCGATGGCTGTCACGGTGCCGTCGGAGAATATAGCCTCGCGGGGTGTCCCGCCGGTGTGCCACACCACGTCCACGGTGTACGAAACGACGGGAACCGCCTCCTCGGTCGGCAGCCTGCACGCGAATGCGGCCAGCGCGAGTGCGGTGGCCGGAAGGAGTATCGATACCGCTCGAATGTTCATGGGCTCTCCCGCGATGTATGGTGGGCCGGCGGGACCCCGCCGACCGTCCCATTGTCGGCTCGACGGGCGGCGAGCGTCAACACGGAGGAAAATTTCACGGTCCCGCTTCCACCACGCCGCCGGTGCGTGGCCGGGAAATAAAAAGGGCGGTCCCCGCGCAGGCCGCGCGCCGGAACCGCCCCACCCTTCCGTGGCGGAAAGTATTACTTGACCGCCTGCATCCCCGCCTCGATGGCCTTGAGGTTCATCGGGATGTACTTGTGCTTGCCCTCGGGGAAGAAGGTCTTGAGCACGGCCTCCAGCTTGTCCAGCTTGACCGCGCCGGTGGCCTTGGACAGGGCGCCCATCATCACCATGTTGGCTATCTTGACGTCGCCGATCTGCTCGGCCAGTTCGTTGCAGGGCACCTTGATGACGCGGGCGTCGGCGCGCTTCGACTCGACCTTCACGAGGCTCGAGTTCACGAGGAGGATGCCGCCCTTTTTAAGGCTTTCCTCGCAGAGGGCCATGGAGTCGATGTTCATCACGATGGCCGAGTCGGGGGTGGTCACCAGGGGGCTGGCTATTTCCTTGGTGGACACGATGACGCTGGCGCGGGCTATACCGCCGCGCTTCTCAGCGCCGTAGAAGGGAAAGAAGGTGACCTGGAGGCCTTCCTTCATGCCGCAGTACACCCACAGCTGCCCGAGGGAGATGATGCCCTGGCCGCCGAAACCGGCCATGAATGTCTTCTCGGTCATTTCTTGCCTCCCTCGGCGGCGACCGGTTCCAGCGTGTTCTTTATCTCGCCGAGCTTATAGAATGGTATCATGTTGGTCTCCAGCCATTCCTCGGCCGGACCGGGTTGGAGCCCCCAGTTGGTCGGGCAGGCCGACAGTATTTCCACCAGCGTGAAGCCCTCGCCGCGCATCTGGGCCTCGAAGGCCTTGCGCATGTACTGCTTGGTCTTGCGTATGTTCGCGGCATTGTTGACGGCCCCGCGGGCCAGGTACTTCGTGCCGCCCAGGGTGGCCAGGAGCTCGCAGACCTGGATGGGATAACCCATGCCGGGCGCGCCGGGGTCGCGGCCGTAGGGGGCGGTGGTGGCCTTCTGGCCTATCAGCGTGGTGGGAGCCATCTGGCCGCCGGTCATGCCGTAGATGGCGTTGTTCACGAATATCGTGGTGAACTTCTCGCCGCGGTTGGCCGCGTGGATGATCTCCGCGGTGCCGATGGCGGCCAGGTCGCCGTCGCCCTGGTAGCACAGCACCAGGTGGTCGGGCAGGACGCGCTTGACGCCGGTGGCGGCGGCCGGGGTGCGGCCATGCGCCGGCTGGACCGAGTCGAAGTCGAAGTAGAGGTCGGCCCAGATGGAGCAGCCCACCGGGTTGGTGATGATGGACCGGCCCTGGAGGCCCATCTCGTCGATCAGTTCGCATATCAGGCGGTGTATGACGCCGTGGCCGCAGCCGGGGCAGTACTTGGTCAGGACCGGCTTGAGGCTCTTGGGGTGGCCGTATAAAAGTTCCATGTCCTTCTCCCTTATTTCTTCAGGATCCGGCGTATCTCCGCCAGGACCTCTTCCTCGGTCGGGACCATGCCGCCGCAGCGGCCGTAGAAGAGCACCTCGGACCTGCCGTTCACGGCCAGCTTCACGTCCTCGATCATCTGGCCCATGCTCATCTCGACGACGAGGAAGCGCTTGCCCTTGGCGGCCAGCTCGGACAGCCGCTTCTCGGGGAAGGGCCAGAGGCTGATCGGCCGGTACAGTCCCAGCTCGATGCCCAGTTCCGCGGCCATCTGGATGGCGCCGAGGGCTACGCGGGAGGCGGTGCCGTAGGCCACGAGCACGAGCTCGGCCTTGTCGACGTTCAGCTCCTCGTGGCGCTGGAGCTTCTTCTTCATGACGTCGTATCGCTTGAAGCGCTCGATGTTCTGCTTCTCCAGCTCCGCCGGCATGAGGTTCAGGGAGCTGATGTGGTTGAAGGGCCGGCCCGTCTTCTCCTGGTACCCGACGGCCCATGGCTTGGGGGGCAGGGTGGCCAGGTCGCGGTCGGGCGGCAGGGTCACCGCCTCCATCATCTGGCCGATCAGGCCGTCGGCCAGGACCATCGCGGGCATGCGCCACTCGTCGGCCAGGTCGAAGGCCTCGTAGGTCAGGTCGGCCGCCTCTTGGACGCTCTTGGGCGCCAGCACGACGTGGTAGTAGTCGCCGTGGCCGCCGCCGCGGGTGGCCTGGAAGTAATCGCCCTGGCTGGGGCTGATGCCGCCGAGGCCGGGACCCGAGCGGGCCACGTTGACGACTACGCAGGATATATCCGCCCCGCAGGCATACGAAATGCCTTCCTGCTTGAGGGATATGCCGGGGCTCGAGGAGCTGGTCATCGACCGCGCGCCCGCGGAGGCGGCGCCGTAGACCATGTTGATGGCGGCCACCTCGCTCTCGGCCTGTATGAAGGTCCGGTTCCTGTCCAGGAGGCCCTTGGCCATGTACGCCGTCAGCTCGTTCTGCGGCGTGATCGGGTATCCGAAATAGGCGGTACAGCCGGCCCGTATGGCGGCTTCGCCGATCGCCTCGTTGCCCTTCATCAGGCGCCTGTCTTCAGCCATCGCTCCGCCTCCTTACAGCTTGTAGACGGTGATCGCGACGTCGGGACAGACGGTGAAGCAGTTCCCGCACGCGATGCACTTGTCCAAGGCCACGACCTTGGACGGATAGTAACCCCATGAGTTGGCCGTCTCGTCGACGCCCAGCACCTTCGTCGGGCAGGACCGCACGCAGAGGAGGCACCCCTTGCAGCGTTCCCGGTCGATCTCCGGCTTGCCTTTGTTGGCCATCGTTCGCTCCTTATCGTCTATCAGGTAGCCAGCGCCGCGAGGGCGATGCTTGCCAGCTTGGTTTCGGCCGAATCTGCGCGGCTGGTCAGGACCACGGGCCTGGCCGCTCCGACCACGATGCCCGCCCCCTTGGCTTGCGCCAGGTCTAGGAGGCACTTGTACAGTATGTTCCCGGCCTCGATGTCCGGCGCCACGAGCACGTCGGCGTCGCCGGCCACGTCGGACACTATCTTTTTTATCTTCGCGCTCTCCGCGCTGATCGCGTTGTCCAGGGCCAGGGGGCCGTCGACGACGCAGCCCTTCAGCTGACCGCGGCGGTTCATCTGCGTGATGATGGCCGCGTCGGCCGTGCAGGGCATCTTCTCCCAGTTGACCTTCTCCACGGCGGCCAGTAGGGCCACCTTGGGGTTCTCCACGCCGATGGCCCGCGCTACGGCTACTGCGTTGGCTATGATGTCCAGCTTGCCGGGTATGTCGGGATTGATGTTGATCGCCGCGTCGGTCACCACGAGGAGCTTGTGGTAGGTCGGCACCTCCATCACCGCGACATGGCTGGTCAGGCGTCCGGCGTTCAGGCCGTTCTCCTTGTTCAGCACCGCCTTGAGCAGGATGGAGGTGTCCAGGATGCCCTTCATCACCATGTCGGCCTCGCCGGCCTTCACCAGCTCGACGGCCCGGGCGGCGGCCTTGGCGTAGTCCTTCTCCTCGATCATGCGGAATCCGGACACGTCGATGCCCGCCTCGGTCGCGACCTGCCGTATCGCCGCAAGGTCGCCTATCAGGATGGGCTCGGCCAATCCGTGCTTCGCTGCGTCCGCTGCGGCCTCCAGCGCGGATTGCTCCTGGGCCGCGGCCACCGCGATGCGCTTCTTGCCTCCCTTGCGGGCGGCCTCGATGATGTCGGCTATCGTCTTCATGCGCCGTACTCCTGGGCCTTCTCGTCGCCGTTCATGGCGCGGCCCCCGGCGCTCGCGAGGGCCTCCAGCTCGCCCTCCCCCGGATACACGGTGACCGGCGCCATCCATTCGACCATGGCCTTGAGCCCGGCCTGCACCGGCTTGCCATACGCGATGCCGCCGGTCAGGATGATACCGTCCAGCGTGCCGTGGGCGGCGGCTGCGAGCGCGCCGATGGCCTTGCCTACGTTATATATGAAGGCGTTGAACAAGAGGATGGCGTGCTGGTCCCTGCCCTCCAGAAACTTGTTCTCCAGGACCCTCATGTCGTTGGTATCGGCCAGGCTCACGAGCCCGCCCTGGCCGGTGATCATCTTGAGCACTTCCTTCTCGGTGTACTTGCCGGAGAAGCACAGCTTGGCCAACTGGCCGGCAGGCAGGGTGCCGGCGCGCTCGGGGCTGAACGGCCCCTCGCCGTTCAGGGCGTTGTTCACGTCCACCACACGGCCGAGCTTGTGCAGGCCCACGGATACCCCGCCGCCCATGTGCGCGACGATGAGCGTCACCTGGTCGTAGCCCTTGCCGTGCTCGCGGGCCCAGCGGCGGGCCACGGCCTTCTGGTTCAGGGCGTGGAAGATGCACTGCTTGCGGAACAGGGCGTGCCCGTAGATGCGCGCCACGTCGTCCAGCTCGTCCACCACCACCGGGTCGACGATGAAGGCCGGTATACCCAGCTCGTCTCCCAGGGCCCCGGCTATCAGGGCGCCGAGGTTGGACGCGTGCTCGCCGTAGCGCGCCGACAACAGGTCCTCCTTCATGGCCGCCGAAACGCGATAGGTGCCGCCCGGAATGGGCCGGAGGAGCCCGCCGCGGCCCACCACGCACGCCAGCTTGGAAAGGTCGAATCCGCGTTTCTCCAGGGCGCCGCGGATGTGCCGCTCGCGGAACTCGTACTGCGACGCGATGGACGGGAAGCCCGCTATCTCCTCGGCGGTATGCGGGACGTTTTCCGTGAACAGCTCCTTCGCGTCCTCATAGACGCCGATCTTGGTCGAAGTCGACCCCGGGTTTATGGCGAGAACGGTATACGGCATACCTGCTCCTTGTGGATGGGTAGCGGAAAATAATCCGAAGCCGGAGTATATCATAAAACTGGCATCATGCAAGCATTCATGGCCTCGAAAATGCATAAAATGAAACGTGATTTCAATAATTGAAACGCCCGCTAAGATCCTGGATACGCCATCCAAATGGAAGTCGCCGATGCCGCTCCGGTTGCGCTCCCGCCCGTTTTGTCGTAAGGTTCTGACGGATTTACCGGAGGTCCAGGTTCATGAAGGTGCGCACCAAGCTGTCCCTGCTGGTCACGGGCAGCTTCCTCGCCCTCGCGATGGCGGCGGCGGTCTACATGATCTTCATCTCGCCCATACGGGAGATAGAGCGGGAGCAGGCCCTGCTCCAGGACCTCAACGCCGGTACCGGCGACTTCCAGGCTTTCCTGTCCCGGATGCTGACCGATCCCCTGTCGGGATCCCGGGAAGCCTTCTCCGGACACCGGGACCGTTACCGCCAGGGTTTCGACGCCACGGAATCGATACAACGCATCACGTCCATCAACGACGAGCTGTCCTCGGCGGTTTCGACCATCCGTGGCCTGCGCTCCATCATCGATCCGAGCTTCTCCAGCACGGAGGGCCTCTACGACGTGCTGGCCGCCGGTGCATCCGTGCTGGACCTGGACCCGGCCGTCGACTCGCCCCTGGACTTCATCTCCGCCTCCGTCGATCCCGGCGACCAGGAAGCGTCGTACATACGCTACCAGGCCGGCATGTTCGTCGAGGCGGTTAGGAAACTGGACCGCACCCTGGCGTCGATAGGCGTATCCCTGGCGGAGCAGAGCGCGGTCATAGACGCCGAAGTGGCCACCGTCCGAACCCGCAGCGTCGTCGTGGCCGCCGCCATCATGGTCCTCATCGTGCTGGGCATGTTCGTCCTGTCGTCCCTGACGGCCTCGAGGATGGGCCGGGGCATCCTGGCCATGGTCGGGGCCATGTCGGCGACGGGCAAGGGCGATCTCCGCGTCCGCGTGGTCCCCGGTTCCCGCGACGAGATAGGCACCCTGGGTGAGGACTTCAACGGCCTTTTGTCCCTGCTCGAGACGTCGTTCCGCGGCATGAAGGCGACCTCCGAGACGAACCGGTCCCTCGGCGATTCGTTGAAAGGTGCCGTGACGGACTCGATGAACGCGGCTATGGAGATAGAGGCCAACGCCAAGTCCATAGGCTCCGAGATGGGCAAGATGGAGGAGCTGGTCGAGAGCACCGTGGCCTCCACGGACGCGATGACCGCCGGTGTGGAGGCCCTGGGAACCCATATCGAGGGCCACGACAGGACGGTGGAGGACTCGGTGTCCGCCGTGGTCCAGATGATGGCGTCGATAGGCAGCATCGCGACCATCGCCGACCGGGACAAGGAAGCGGCGGCCCAGCTGGTGCGCGAGTCGGAGTCGGGCAGCGCCATTTTCGACGAGGCCTTCGGCCGCATAGCCGAGATAGGCGACAGCATCGGCGCCATCCAGGAGATGGCCAGCGTGATAGCGGGCATCGCCGAGCAGACGAACCTCCTGGCCATGAACGCTGCCATCGAGGCCGCGCACGCGGGCGAGTACGGCCGCGGCTTCGCGGTGGTCGCCGACGAGATACGCAAGCTGTCCGAGGCCTCGGCCCGCAGCTCGGAGCAGATAGCCGGCGACATACGCGTCGTCACCGAGAAGATACGCATGGCCATAGACGCCAAGTCGGCCACCCAGGCGGCCTTCCAGTCCATCAAGGAGCGCATATCCACCGTGTCCTCGTCCGTGGCCGAGATACACGCCAACGTGGACGAGGTCCAGGCGGGCACGAAGACCATTCTGGTCGCCATGGGCGAGATAAAGGACCAGTCCGTCCAGGTCACCGACGAGTCCAAGAAGGTGTCCACCGGCGCCGGCGACATACGGTCCGCGATGGAGGCCCTCGCCCGCGTGTCGCAGGAGGTCTACGCGAACACCTCGCGAATAACCGAGGGCCTCTCGCACATGTCGCAGACGATATGGGGCGTGGCGGACCAGGCCACGAAGGTCATCGGCGTCGGGGACGAGCTGGACGGCTACCTGAAGGCCTTCACGGTGGGCGGGGAACCATGACGCCCCTGGACCCCGACGCTAACCCGGCGGGTGGACCGGGGCCCGGTCCCTACATCGAGATAGGCCTCATGGTCGGGCGGAGGAAGCACCTGCCGGCCCTCTATAGCCACCTGCACGCCATCCTGTCGCGGGAGATGCCGGCGCGCAACATGTTCGTGGCCATCCTGGAGGGCGAGCAGAAGCTGCGCTTCCCCTACTACGTCGACGAGCGCGACACCGAGGACCAGCTGGCCGACTACCCGAAGGAGGGCCTGACAGCCTTCGTCATGGACGAGGACAGGACGGTCCACCTCCGCCTGGAGCCGGGCATCCTGGGCACGGTCGACGTCATAGGCGAGTTGCCGGTGGACTGGGTCGGCGTGCCCCTTCGCGGGCGAGACGGGGCCGTCTCGGGGATGCTGGCCATCCAGAGCTACCGCGACGGCGAGACGTTCGGCGACGACGACGTCCGCCTGCTGGAGTTCGCCGCCGGCCAGCTGTCCATGGCCATACAGCTCCAGCAGTTCGACCGGGACCTGGCCATCAACCGCATCGCGGCCCTCGTGGACGAGACCGTGGACCTGGACGAGCTGTACGAGGGCGTGCACGGCATCGTCGCGGACCTCATACCCGCCGCCCGGAGCTGCTTCATCATCGCCATGGTCGACGCCGCGGCGGAACGGTTCCGGCCCGTATTCTGGAGGGACTCGCAGGACGACTGGGACGCCATCGACTGGCCCCTGGACCGCGGGTTCGCCGGCTACATATACAACGTCCAGAAGAAACCGTTCATATTCGAGCGGGGACGCACGAAAGCCCCGCGGGACTACCAACCCATCGGGGCTCCCCCGTATTACTGGCTCGGGGTGCCGCTATGGAACCCGCGCGAGATGATAGGCGTGGTGATAGCCCAGTCGTACGAGATGGACAACCCCGTGACCCGCGAGGACATGGCCATGCTGTCCATCGTCGCTCCGCACATCGCCAACGCCATCGGCCGCAGCGAGTTCTACGCGCGGGAGCGCAAGTCCCTGCTGCCGTAGGTCGCATCATCAGACGCTCCGTCGTTCGACGGCGTCGTTCGACGGCGTCGTTCGACGGACGTCCCGGCTCCTACCGTTCCAGCTCGATCGCACCCTCCGACAGGAATTCCAGCCCCGGGTGCGCCTCGATGAACCTGCGGATGTCGGCGGTCGGACCCGTCAGGGTCGCCGTCGCCAATCCGCCGTCCGATGGCGTGCCGGCCAGCTCGCCGCACCGGATCGCGTCCGAGACGGCTTCGAGGTCGAGCAAGCGTATGGCCAGGCTCGAACCCCGGACCTGGTACCAGGCGATCAGCCAGGTGCCTTCCGAAGCGCCGGGCTCGTGGCGGCCGTCCACGAAAACCGGGCGCCTGATATCGAGCCAGCCCGCACCGCCGTACTCCGACGCGTACGCCTCGTACGACTCCTCGAACTCCTTGTCGGGGCCGAATACAAGGACCAGCATAGCCCCGCCCGATGACAGGAACAGGATTCGGCCGCTCGGGCCTTTCACGTCATCGGCGGCCATCATCCACTCGCCGAGCAGGTCCGCGTCGACGGCCCCGACGTCGGGCTCGTGTATGGGGTACTCCGATTCGACCAGGCACGAGGACAGGACCGCCACGGCGGCGGCGGCGAGGACGACGCGGACGGACGCGCGTGCGCGGCGCGCGAGGGTGGCATATCTCGCAGGGTTCATGGCGACCTCCCCGCCGTTCAGGGCGGTACGGCATCAAGTCTCGGGGGGAGCCGGACCGCGTGCAAGGGCTGGTAGTATCCCGAACCTTGCGCCTACCCGGCCCTCGCATGCTTGGGCAGGTAATCACCACCCACCTTCAGCGGCGTCTGGTACTCCTTCAACCAAATCCTTCCGTTATCTGCACTTACCGATTGCCGCATCAGGAACGCCCGCTCTTCGTAGAGCCGCGACATCGCCAGCTCGATGCCCGCCGGGTCGATGCCCGCTACCACCGCATGCGGATAGTCTCGCCCCGAATCGCCGGTACCCACCCGGAAGTGCTTTTCGTAGTTGTGGTACACCAGGTACAGCATCATCCGCGACAGCCCGTTCCCCACGTTCCGCGAGAAGCAGGTGCTCTCACGCCGGTACGCCGCGATGTCCTTCCGGAGTTCCCGGTCGTAGTAGTTCACCGGAAACAGCGGGTTCGACACGGTCCGCGGCGCGGTCGAGGAGTAGGTCTGATGAACGAACCTCCCCGCTATCCGCTCGCGGGCGAGTGTGGGCACCTTCCCGATGGCAGCCGGGTAGGCCCGGTGCCTGTCGGTCAGAAGCGCTAGCCTTGGCCTTCGCGTCGGCTCCCACCGAGCGGGGATGGTGGCCAGGAGCCGGGCGAAGGAGTCGCGTATCCCCTGGGCCGGCGCCTTGTACCTCGACTCGATCCGGGCTCGAGTCCGTCGCTGAGCGGGCGTCATCCGGCCCTTGCGGCGTATCGTCGTATGGGTAAATCCATACAGGAATTGCGATCGCTGCCCGATGAGCAGGTTGACTTGATTCGGGAAGTACTGCGAACGGTCGAAGCTCTCGAACCCGTCGGCGACCAGGTGCTCGCCCAGGGCTAGGCCAGCCTGCATCGACTCGTGCAGGGCGATGCCCTGGCGGGCCAGCCGGTCGATACGGTTCTGGACCGAGTCGCCCGAGCAGCCGAGGTGGCGGGCGACCGCGGCGAGGTTCTCGCCCTGGCAGACGGCCCGGTGGATCTCGCGCAGGTCGAGGGTCCGCTTAGCGAAATAGTCGACGGAGAAGGTGCGTTCCGAGAAACCCCGGCCGCAGGCCGTGCACATGAACCGGTGGACCCTGCCAATGACAAGGGTCGCGTAGGAGCCAGCGCGTTTCCAGTGCCCGGCGTAAAACCGAGCGTCGTCATGGTGATGCGGGCAGGCGGGATTGGGACAGAAAGGTGGGACCATGGGTATGCCTCCACCTGGTACACGCCAACATGTGCATCCTCGCTCGTCCCGGAGCAACAAGGTTCGAGGTACTAATCTTCCTTTACAGCCTGGCGTACGGAGGGTATGCTCGGACGATCATGCGAAAACTTGACGAGGTGGATCTCAGCGACTTCCTGGACGACGACGCCGCGCCGCCGGCCGAGGCCGTCCCCGATCGGGACCTGGCCACCGACGACGCGTCGTTTTCCCGCGGCCCCCTGCCCCCGGAAGACGGCTCGGGCCGCGACGACTACGAGCTGAAGACGCGCATAGCCGGTTACTACATCAACAAGCAGCTCGAGGAATCCATACTGCGGCACGGGAACATCCCCGAGCATCCCGCGGAGGCGACGATAGGCGTCGGGTTCATCGACATAGCCGACTACTCGTATATATCGAACTGGCTCAGCCCCAAGGAGAACCAGGTATTCCTGAACGGTCTCTACTCGGCCTTCCACCACGTACTCAAAAAGCGCGGGGGGTACCTCAACAAGATATCGGGCGACTCCATGATGTTCCATTTCGGTGGCGTCATCGACCCGCTGACCAAGGACCTGCCCGCCGGCGAGGCCGAGCCGATGATAGCGCGCCTGTTGTTCCTGACCTGCATGGAGGTGCAGGAGTCGTGCCGGCTGTTCAACCGAGCCGACGAGGACTTCATACCCAAGGACGCCGAGCCCGCGGCGCGAAGGTCCATCGCGCAGGCCTTCATGATCATCCGCAACCTGCGCGAGAACCTGTCGATGATGACCGGCATCGACGCGATGTTCCAGGTGCGCATACGCATCGGGGCGGCCATCGGCGAGGTGTGCATCGGCAACTTCGGGCCGGAAGGCGCCCGCCAGTGGGACGTCATCGGCGTCCCCGTGATCGAGGCGCGCCGCATGGAGTCCACCGCGCCGGTAGACGGCGTCCGCCTGGGCAGCGGCCTGTTCGAGATGCTGCGGCGGACGGGCCTCGTGGAGCAGTACCTGGAGTACTTCCGCGGGCGGGCCTCGGGCTTCTACCAGGGCATCACGCGCGACGAGCTGTTCAGCGCCCGCGAGGTGGTGCTGAAGGACAAGCGAAACGCCTGCTTCGAATCGTGCGCGGTGCAGGCCAACCCGGACCTGCCCGAGGACGTCTGGCGCCAGGTCGAGTCGTACCTGGCCTCCGGCGAATCGGGCCTCGGGACCATCATGGACATCATACGCTACTACCGGGGCAACCGCCTGGTAGTCGGCGCAATCGAGGAGCTGTTCCGGGAGCGCTCCATACGGGTGCGGAAGGCTGCGGCGTTCAAGCTGCTCGCGCCGGTGAACTACCGCAGGCTGCTGGAGGCGCGGGGCGGCTCGGCCGAGGCCACCGACGCGGACATCGAGTCCAGGGTGAGCCTGTACCGTATCTTCTCCATCCTGGGGGCCTACCAGGACCACGTCAAGCGCTGCGTGGACGCCGGCTCGGATGAAACGTCCTTCGCCGACCACGACCAGTGGGTATCCGGGCGCCTCATGACCTTCACGGCGGACCACCAGTCGGCCCGCAAGCGGGACGAGCGCTCCCGCTACTTCGAACGGGTGCTGATGCCGGCGACCTTCGCTTATGTCGAGGCCGCTCTGCGCGAGCACCTGGCGGGAAGCTCGGGGTCCTGAGTCTGATCGGCGGTGGGATTCCAGGAACCTCGCGCGGCGTTCAGTCCCGATATGGCTCGGATCCCGGCCTGAAACCCGGCGCCAGGTAGCGCCGGTATCCCCTCGTGAACGACATCCCCAGAATACCCCCGAATACCCTCGTCCGTTCCAGCCTCCTGAGCAGCGCGTCGAGGGGGCCGACCTGCAGGGCGGTGAACGCGCCGAAGCTGGCCAGCGACGCGGCCGCCGACAGGAAACCGGCTCCCGCCCCCCGCGCTCCCAGCGCGCCGGCGACGGCCCTGCCAACGGGCCAGCAAGCGACGAAGGCCGCCACGTTGAGGCCGGCCATGACGAGGAGCCGGGCCACGGAGGTCTGTATGGCCTTGCGCGGGCAGGCGTTGATGCAGCGGTTGCAGGCGACGCACCGCAGGGTCCAGGCGGGCCGGCCGTTACGCATGGTTATGGCCCCGGCGGGGCACGAGCGGGCGCACAGGGCGCAGCCGTCACAGGAGCCGTCGGACACGAACACGAGGCCGAGCACCCTCCGGGCCACCGCCAGGAAGAGGGCCGAGACCGGCGCGACCAGGACCCGTGACGCGAGTCCTCGTTCCAGGAAGACCGCCCTTCCCGATGCCAGGGCCTTGCCGAAGGCTTGAGCCTCGGCGTCGCCGGAAGCCACCATCGCCGCTGCATCCCCGCCGCCCGGAGGATTCGCGGCCTGGGTCCAGCTTTGGGGGTAGCTGGCCTCGGCCGAGCCCGCGGGGTCGTAACCCCGGCGCATGAGGCCGCGCAGAGCCTTGAAGACGGCGCCACCGCCCCAGCCGGGGGAAATGCCGGTTCCGACCATCGACGAACCGACGGTGCAGAGGACAGCCACGCGGACGCCGTTCGAACGTGGCAACCTACTTATCCAGCGGACCACCGTGTGCGGCGGTGAGAATCCCAGCGCGGGAAAGGCCATCGCTAAAAGGTCGCTTGCGCCGAGTCGGGCAACCGCGTCGACCGCCGGAATCCCGGCTCCCGCCGCGATGTCGACCGTTTCCGCCGTCCAGCCGGCCGCTTCCAGCTCCGTCGCGACGATGCCGGCCGCGCGGCGCGCGTTCCCGCTGCCGGTGAAATAGGCTACCAAGGCTCGCTTCACGATCCCACCCCCGCGCGGGCCGACCGCGCTGCTCCAGCGTGAACGGCCCCGACATCGCTGTCAAGCGGCCGCTCTTTCGCTTCCCGGCGCGGCTGGGCTGTAGTATACTGGCGGCGGACGCTGGCGCGTTCGCTGCCGAAGGCCCGTGCCGCGTCCGTCCCCGGAAGGAGCAGACGATGAAAGCCCTCGTCAAGAAGTCCCCCGAAGTCGGTCTCTGGATGGAAGAGGTCCCGATGCCCACGATCGGCGACAACGACCTCCTCATCAAGGTGAAGAAAACCGCTATTTGCGGGACCGACGTGCACATCTACAAGTGGGACGCCTGGTCCCAACGCACCATCAAAACCCCGATGACCATAGGCCACGAATTCGTCGGCGAGATCGTGGAGATGGGCCGCGCCGTCCAGGGTTACAAGATAGGCGAGCGGGTATCGGCCGAAGGCCATATCGTCTGCGGCGTGTGCCGGGCCTGCCGGGCCGGCAAGCGCCACCTCTGCCCGAACACCCGCGGCATCGGCGTCAACCGGGACGGCTGCTTCGCCGAGTACGTCTCGGTGCCCGCATCCAACGCCTGGCACGTCCACGAATCCATACCCGACGAGGTGGCCGCCATATTCGACCCGTACGGCAACGCCACCCATACCGCCCTGTCCTTCGACATGGTCGGCGAGGACGTCATCATAACCGGCGCCGGCCCCATCGGCTGCATGGCCGCTGCCATAGCCCGCCACGTGGGTGCCCGCAACGTCGTCATCACCGACGTCAACGACTACCGCCTGGAGTTGGCCCGGAAGCTGGGCGCCAGCCGCCCGGTCAACGTGACCCGCGAGAAGCTGGAGGACGTCGTCCGCGAGTTGGGCATGGTCGGCGGCTTCGACGTGGGCATGGAGATGTCCGGTTCGCCCCAGGCTTTCGAGCAGATGCTGGCCAACATGTATAACGGCGGCCGCATCGCCCTCCTTGGCATCCTTCCCAACGGCGCTGGCATAGACTGGGACAAGGTCATCTTCAAGGGCCTGTTCCTCAAGGGCATCTACGGCCGCGAGATGTTCGAGACCTGGTACAAGATGAAGACGATGCTGCAGAGCGGCCTCGCCATCGAGCCCATCATCACGCACCGGTTCCCCATCGACGAGTTCCAGAAGGGCTTCGACGTGATGCGGTCGGGCCAGTCGGGCAAGGTCGTGCTCGACTGGACCTGATCTGAAGACAGGTTCCAGGTTCCAG
>Ga0265297_10005247_pt1 | contig 20029 bp, 18 predicted proteins | sample Munlanlwell13791_FD_192502 | JGI IMG/M metagenome (GOLD analysis project Ga0265297, IMG submission 192502) | Leachate microbial communities from a municipal landfill in Southern Ontario, Canada - Leachate well 137-91 | ecosystem: Engineered > Solid waste > Landfill > Unclassified | place...
TTCGACCGCCTGAAGGAAAAGAAGGGCATGGCAAAACGGATGAAGGAGCTTCGGGAGATATTCTCATAGGTGCGAATCATGTCTAAATTGTCCGGGCAGTCCATGGTGTGCGACGCTTCCTCGCTTATTTCGCTTACGGACTCGTGCTTTGTCGGCTCGCTTTATTTCCTCAAGAAAAAATTCAGGGGCAGGTTCATAATCCCCCCTTCGGTCGAATACGAATGCGTCACCAACCCCATGCGCCTCCGCGCGCACGCCCTCCATGCCCTGAGGATAAAGCTCGCCATAAAAGACGGTATAATCGATGTGGTGGCGCCCGAGCCAGTAAAGCTCTCACAAAAAATAAGCCTTATTGCAAACAGGATGTTCTTTGTCGGCGGCTCCCCCCTGCGCTTGCTGCACGAGGGCGAATCCGAGGTCCTTGCGCTTTCGATAGAGGCGGGCGTCCAGAACCTTCTGATGGACGAGCGCACCACGCGCATGCTTGTCGAGGACCCGGAAGCGCTCCGCGCGCATTTCGAGTCGGAATTCAAAAAGCCCGTGGAGGTGGATGACGAATGCCTCTCGGCCTTCGGGCGGATGGTTTCCGGCATGCGCTTTTTCCGCTCAAGCGAACTGCTCCTCCTTGCGGCAGAGAAGGGCTTTTTCAAGGATTACCGCGAGCTCGAGCGAGACGCAATCGGCGCCGCGCTTTACCGTCTCAAGTACGCCGGCTGCGCGGTTGGCTTTACCGAAATAGACTCCTATCTTTCAAAGGCAGGGGGGAAAAACAGGCGTTGACATGCCGGAAGAAAAAAAGAGCCCGCGTATTCTCGCGGACAATCGCGAGCCCGAGTCCGTATGCGATTCACTCGAAGGATTAGGCGCGCAAATCGAGCTTTCCCAGCTTCCGCTCGGAGACTACCTCCTCTCCGACCGGCTTGCAGTGGAGCGCAAAACCCGCACCGATTTCGAGTCGTCCATCATCGATGGCAGGCTTTTCCATCAGTTGTCAGACCTGTCAGCCGCTTACGCGCGGGTGGTGTTGATTGTAGAGGGCGAGCAGCTTTCTGAAAGTCGGCTTTCCCGCCTAGCGCTTCTTGGGGCGTATTCCTCGGTCATCTCGGATTTCGGATGCGCGTTATTTTTCACCAAAAGCCCGCAGGCTACGGCAGAAATGCTCCACGCACTCGCATATCATGAGCAGTTTTCCAAGTTGCGCACTCTATGCGTATATGCAAAAAGGCGCGTGCGAAGTGAAAGCGAGCAGAAGCGCGCAATAGTCGAGTCGCTGCCGAATGTCGGTCCCACGCTTGCGCGTGCGCTTCTTTCCTACTTTGACACGGTCGAAAACGTCATGTGCGCTCCAGAAAGCGAGCTTTGCCAGGTGGGGAAGCTGGGCAAGAAAAAGGCAGGGGAGATCCGCCATGTCCTGGCCAGCCGTTACCTTGAAAATGAAGACCCTGGTCGGCGGTCTTGCGAAAAGGCGGATGGGGCCCGCGAAAGCGGGCAGGGCGATGGCGCGATGCAGCGCGAAAACCCCGGAAGGGGCGCAAAGGGCGGCAAAACAGGGCAAGAAGGCCGGACATGACCACATATGCCTATATCTTATAACGTAAAAAAGGGCAGTTATTTAAGCCTGCGATGCCAATATCCGCAAGCTAGAAAAAAGCCTTGTTTCTTTGGAAATTTTGAAATCTTGAAATCGGTGGTATTATGGATGAAAAAATAATCAAAATCGTCTCTGCCAAGCTTAGGAAATGCGAAGGGCAGCCCATGACGCCCGAGAGGCTCGCCGAAATCAGGGCTGCGGTCTACTCTGCGACAAAGACGAACAAGTTCGCCTCGTTCTCAAACATAAAGAAATGGGTCAAGGCCGCGCGTTCCGCGATGAAGAAAGACGAATCTGCCTCTAAGAAGAAGAAAGGCGGCGCAAGCGCCAAGCCTTCCGCAAAGCCCGTTTCCAAGCCCGCTCCGCGCGAGCACCGCTACGAGGAGGAGCCCGTGCGCCACGTGGCGCGCGAAATGCCGGTTGTGCACGATGTCCCGAAAAGGCTTGAGGCAAGCCTCAACATGGTGAAAGAGGAGTCCATGCCGGTGCAGCTTTCGGAAGTTGCAATGGCCAAGCCCACGGTCGTGTTCGACAAGGTGTATCTCCAGGGCATAAAGTTCGAGATAGCGGGCATCAGGCAAACAATGGAGCGCGTAAGCCGCCAGCTTGACAAGCTCGAGAAGGCGATTGTCTCGGAAAAGGAAGACTGATTCCGCATTGCGCCCTTTTCCAGCATTTTACTGGAAGCAGCGTGAGCCTTATATCTTTTCCATCCGAATCCATCCATGCGATCAGATGTTCCATCCCACCGGCATCAGGGTGAACGGCACCAACATTGCCCTTGACTCGGCAAAGCACGAGCTTTGCTTCGTGTCGCACGCGCATTCCGACCACACCGAGGCTTTCAAGGCCGGGAAAAAAACAATAATCGCATCCGATGAGACTTTTGCCATAATGGGCCGGGAGCCAACGCCTCTCCCGAAAATGGACGGCATCTCGCTCCACCCCGCCGGGCACATGCTTGGCGCGCGCCAGTTTCTTGCCGAAACCTGCGAGGGAACATTCGCTTACACCGGCGACTTTTCCCTCCATGGCTCCTACACCTCAAAAGCCGCGCCCATACTCCAATGCGACACGCTGATGATAGACTCCACCTATTGCCTTCCAGCTCTTGCCCTCCCCAGCCGCAGCTTGACCATAAGCGCAATGCGCAAGTTCGTCAAGGGCAACGAGGGGTCCATAATCGTGTTCGGGGCATACGCGCGCGGCAAGTCGCAGGAGCTGGTGCGCTTCCTCAACATAGAATGCGGCGTCGCCCCGGTGGTGTTCAAGCAGGCCGCGAAAATCTGCGAGGCCTATGGGAAATGCGGCGTGAAGCTCGACTATGCTGCCGCCGAAAGCCCGGAAGCGGAAGAGTCGATGCGGCACCCCTTTGTCGCGATAATGCCCCCTGGCAAGGTGAATTTTGATTTCGGGGCGAAGCTTTCGGAGGCATTCGGCAGGGAGGTGAAAACCGCCGTGGCAACCGGCTGGGCGAAAGTGAGCCGCTTCCCGGTCGATGAGGCGTTCGCCTTTTCCGACCATGCGGATTTCAAGGACACCATGCGCTATATCTACGGCTCGGGCGCGAAGAAGGTGGTGTGCGCGAACAGCGGGGCAAAGCCGGCTGCAAACTGCCTCCGCTTGTTGGGGATAGACGCAATCTGCCAGTCCGAATTGGGGCAATCGCTCCAGTCGACGCTTGCAAGCTGCCTTCAAGGTTAGGCAGTGCCCCATGCTCCCGCAATCCTGCGCCGGAAGCCGATTCAATATAAAGTTTAGTGCGGATGCTTTTCCCATCTGGTGATGTTCATGGCGCAAAATCCGCAGAAAGACGAGGCATTGGGGGAAATAAAGGGCAAAATCCCGGTCTACAAGAACGGATTGGACATGTCCGGCGAGATAATCCTCTGCGATACAGGCATAATCGTCCGCGCCGAAGGGAACACGCTCAAAGTTCCGTTCAGGTATGTGAAGATGCTTGAGAAATCAAAGGATTTGCCGCTTGGCAAGGTCGGTGTGGAGATGGACGTGTTCGACCAGATGGGCGAAAAGCACTATTACCACTTCGGGATGTCCGACCACCACTTTCTAGCGCTCAAGAAAGCGTGCCAGGAGTGAGGTTTTTAACTTTAAGATGGGAGATACCACCATGAATGGAAAAATGCGCGCTCAGCCAGCCATTGTGAAGGCTTCGCCTTCAGCTGGCAGATTGCACGGGCAATCTGCCATTGACTCGCCTTCGGCGAGTGCTAGCTGCCTGCGAGGGCAGTCAGCTATGGAATACCTGGTCACCTACGGCTGGGCGCTCCTCGCGCTCTTCGCGGTGGTCGCGCTCCTCATCTCCTCGGGCGCATTCTCATCGTCGAATTTCACGGTGGCCGAGTGCACCTTCCAGCCCGACCTTCCCTGCACCTCATACATACTTTACAAAAACCCGGCAACCGGCGAGACAACCCTGCAGTTCAGCATCTCAAACGGGCTCGGCTTCCCGATAAAAATCACGAACATGTCCTACGTGGCGACCGATTTGGGCCTTAAAGGAAGGAACGAATACCCTATCATCGCCGGCCTGCCTTCGCCACAGTTTTCTTCCGGCGACAAGATGAACTTCACCTATGCATTCACAGGCACCGCAATACAGCCAGGCGTCCACGATTTCCGCACAATTTACGTATCATTGGCCTACTCAAACTGCCGCTTCACCCCATGCGTCGGCAATTACACCACCTCGGGCAGGATTTCAGTGCCTGTTGAGCAGGGCAGTTAGCGCTTTTTCCCGCCATCCCTCCCTCTGGCGGATTTCGTAGCTTTCGGATACTATTTTAAAATATCTCGCCGTATTTGGGGCAAGGCGACAAGTGAAAGCTGGCAAGGTAAGCTGATGGTCTACATAAAGGGCTTGAAGTTCAAGGGCTTCAAGTCTTTCAGGCGCGCTGAGGCGAGCTTCCCGAAGGGCTACGTATGCCTCGCGGGCCCGAACGGGAGCGGCAAGAGCAATGTCACCGACGGGATACGCTTCGCGCTCGGCGAGGGCAGCCTCAAGGCGCTTCGCGCAAAAAGGGTCGCCGAGCTCATCAACACATCCTGCAAATCGGCAGAGGTCACGCTTTACATAGACGGCGAGCACCAGTACGAGATAAAGCGCACGGTGAATTCCGACGGCACCACCGAGTACCGCCTGAACGGCAAGCGCACCACGCGCACGCTTGTATTGGAGGAGCTCCGCCAGTACGGGCTGGACGTGGGCAGCCACAACATAATTGCGCAGGGGCAGGTCCAAAAGATAATAGAGATGAGCTCCAAGGAGCGCAGGCAGATAATCGACTCGGTTGCGGGCATCTCGGAGTTTGACGCAAAGAAGGACGAGGCGCTCCGCGAGCTTGACAAGGTGGAGGCGAAAATCACCGAGGCGAACATCGTCCTAGGCGAGCGCTCGTCGCAGCTTACGGAGCTTGAGAAGCAGAAGAACGACGCCCTTTCCTACCTGTCCGCCCAGGAGAGCTTCAAGCGCGCCATGGCGTCGATTGCGAACATGGAGCATGAGAAGCTCGGAAAATCGCACATAGACACCATAAGGAAGCAGGCTGACGCAGCCTCTGCAAAAGAGGAGCTCTCCAAGCAATCCGGCGTCCTCAACGCCCGCTTAACAGAGCTTGAGGGGCAGAAGAAGAAGGTGCTGGACAAGCTTGGCGCAAGCGGAAGCCGCGAGGCGGCGCTTGCCGAGATAGCCGGGCTCAAGGAAAAATCCGCTTCATGCGCAGCCACCCTCTCCGAGAAGAAAAAGGAGCACGGAAAGCTCGAATCATCAGCAAAGGCGGCCGCAGCCAGGTCAGAATCGCTCAAAAAATCCCTCAAAGCAGCCGCCGAATCGGAATCAGCCTTAGCAGCCGAGCTTGAAAATGCGGAAAAGCTCTCCGCCGAAATGGAAAAGCAGCCGGGGGAAGGCGGCAAGGCGGGCGAATCAGCCGAAAAGCTCGAGCGGGCTTCGGAAAGGATAATGTCCCTCAAGGAGCGCAAAGCCGCGGCAGAGGCGGCTGTGCAAAATGCTGAGAAAATGCTCCGGATGCGGGAAGAGGAAAAAGGGCGGCTCTCATCGGCGGTAACATCCTCAAAGGAGGATAAGATGACAGGCGAGATTTCGGCGCTAAGAAAGGAAGCGCTTGCGCATGAGGGCAAGCTGGAGGAGCTTTTTTCGCGCGAGCGGGAAATCAACCGCACCATACCTGACCTCGACAGGCGGCTTCTTGCCTGCAAGGAAAAGGCCGCTACGCTTCGCGGCTCCCTCTCGCCTGCTGCAACCAGCATGGCGCTTCGCGCGGTGGACGAGCTCAAATCCGGGGGCATGAAGGGCATTTACGGGACGGTCTCCTCGCTCGTCTCCTGCGACCCGAAATACGGCATAGCGGTCGAGGCATCAGCCGGGCAGCGCCTCAACTACGTCGTGGTGGACAGCGCCGACACCGCGATAAAGGTGATAGGCAAGCTCAAGGAGCAAAAATCCGGCCGCTGCACGTTCATACCCCTTGACATGCCCCGCCAACAGAACGCGCCGAGGGCTGAAAAGGCGCAGGGCTCATTGGGCGCCCTCATAGATTTCGTGGATTTCAGCCCGGCTTACCTGGAGGCGATGCGCTACGTATTCTCCGACACCCTTCTTTTTGACAGCGTGCAAAACGCGAAGAGGGCGGGGGTCGGTAAAGCGCGCATGGTTTCCCTGGAGGGGGACCTAATCGAGAAGTCAGGCATAATATCCGGGGGCTCGCAGAAGGGCTCGCTTCTTTCCCGCGCAGGGCTTGAGAAGGCAGAGGCCGAGGCGAAGAAGGTGGAAGCAGACCGCTCAGCGCTTTATGCGCAGCTCTATTCCATCCGCGACGAGATGTCCGCGCGCAGGAAGGAAAAGGCGCTTGTCGAAGTGAAGCTCAAGGGGATTGAGATAGAGATGGCCGCGGCAAACGAGCGCGTCGAGAGCGGCAGGAAGGCGCTTGAGGCAATCGCGGAAGTGGAAAGGCACATTGCATCAGTCACAAAAGAAATAGCCGGCGCGAGGCGCGAGGCGGATTCGTTCACACGGGAGATTTCGCATGCGATTTCGGAGTACGAGGCGCTAAAGAGGCAGCAGGCGGAAATCCAGGAGAAGGCCAAGCAGGTCGATGCGCAGCTCCAAAAGCGCCTGCGCGAGGCGGCATCCTCCCGCGCGGCGATTCTCGCAAAGCTGGAGGGGAAGCGCGCGGAAATAAGCCGCATCGAGTCCGAGATTGCCGAAAAGGCAGGCGAAGGCAAGGAGGTTGCTGCGCAGCTGCTTTCATGCAGGAAGGAAATGGAATCCCTTTCCCGGGAAATATCAGATACGAACAGGCTCCGTGCGGAGAAGGAGGGCAAGCTTGCGGAAATAAGCTCAAGCTCCCAAAAGCTGATGGACAGGCTGAAGGAGCTTGATTCGCAGGTCTCGGAAGTCGGGCAGCAGCTCGGCAAGATACGGAACGAGGAGGAGCGGAAGTCCCGCGAGCTTATGGAGCTTGAGGTGCGGAGGCAGACCGCAGAGACGAGGCTTGCAGACCTGAAGGCGACGCTTGAGCAGTATTCCGGGGTGCCCCTTATCGAGGCAAATAGGCAGGAGCTTGAGGAGCTTTCGTCAAAAAGCCGCGCAACAATGGATTCGTTCGGCACGAACGTGAACCTCCAGGCCCCGCAGCTTTACGATGAGAAGAAGCGCGACATGGACGAGATACGCTCCCGCGTGGATTCGCTGGGCAACGAGAAGAAGGCGGTCTTCCTGATGATGGACGAGATAGAGGGGCGCAAGCGCGCGATATTCATATCCACATTCACCGCGGTCAACGAGAATTTCCAGCGCCTGTTCGGCTACGTTTTCAAGGGCGAGGGCACCCTTATCCTTGAGCAGCCTTCCAGCCCGTTCGAAAGCGGTCTTTTGGTGAAGGTGCGCGACGAAAGCCACGAAAAATACCTCGATTCGATGTCGGGCGGGGAAAAGTCGCTTCTTGCGCTCATATTCATATTTTCGATACAGATGCACAAGGCTGCGCCGTTCTACATACTCGACGAGGCCGATGCGGCTTTGGACAAGGAAAACAGCCGCAAGCTTGCCGAGCTTGTCAAGCAGCTTGCCGGAAAGACGCAGTTCATAGTGGTCACGCACAACGACACCGTGCTTTCGAATGCTGATGTCGCGCTTGGGGTGACGCGCACGGAAGACGGCTCAAAGATAGTCGGCGTGCAGCTCACAACCGCCGCCGCGGTCGCAACCTCCAAGAAGGCGTAGGCGGGCAGCCGCGCTTGCTGCGCCTTGCACGAAGAATCACTGGCCTGCAGAAACCCGATATGTCCGCCCCTTCCTTTTTTCGACCATGATGCTGCCTGCAATGTCCGTCCGCCAGGTTTTGATTTCCTTCAGGCCAAGCCTGGTGAGCGTCGTTTCGGACGGAAGCCCCTCCGTGTTTGCGCCAACCGATATTATCACGTCTTTTGGAGCCGCCTTTTCCAGGATGAGCGAAGGCCCAGGCCTTCCTTCGCCATGCCTGTAATAAGTCATGGCATCGCACCTGACATCCGCGTTCCCGCCCATTATGGCAATCTCCCTCTCCTGCACGGTCGGGTTCAGGATTAGCATGCAGAATCCGTCGAACGAGACCTTCATTGCCAAAGCATCGCTTTCAGGCGCGCCAAGCATCCTCTGCTTTTGGGGATTGAGCATCAGGATTTCCATCCCCCATGCCTCAAGCGTATCCCCCGCCTGCGGCTTCTTTACGGCTATCCCCTTTTCCTCAACCTTCCCGATTACCGTTGCGTACTCTGCGCTTTCCGGCGGCACACCGTTTTCCCAAAATTCGCCTATTTCGATGCCGTCCAGCACCCCTGCCATGCCCCCTATAGCATCCTGGCTGTCCCTGCTTGCGGCAAGGACGTCGAGCCTTTTGATGCCTTTTGATGACAAAAACGCGGACACGCGTCCGAAATCCCCGGCATCCAAAAGCAGGTTGAACTGCCCCTTGTTTACCAGTACGGCATCTGCGTTCCCCGCGTCTATCACATACACGCGCAGTGGCGAGCTGTTCTGGTCCGGGATGAAAAACCTCCCTTCGCCTATTTTTTCCGATACGTTTCTCGGGACCCATCCGGCAAACGGGTCTATCGGGGCCTCTTCCAAGGGTTCCTCCGGCATCCCAGGGGCCGTTTCATTCAGGGAAGGCGCCGTCTTGTTCAGGCTTTCCTGAGATGGCAGGCTCTGCCCGCCGGTTTGGTTTTCCGATTGGTTTGCCGGCGATTCCCCAAGTGCAGGGGGCTGCGGAGGTGGCGGCGCTGGAAGAACGGCGCCCTCCTCTCGTGGCTCGGAACCCGGAAGGGCGCATCCTAAAAGCAGGAAAGCGCAGGCAAGAAGGGCAAATGTCTTTTCCATGCACATCTTTCCCTGCCCAGGCTTTAATTCATTGCCCTCCTGCCGCGATTTTTTCCGCGCCCTTGCCCCTTTCAGAGCACCCCGAAATACCTTTCTTTTTCCCAGGGCGTGACTTGCGCCTTGTAGCCGTCCCAATCCTTGCGCTGTATTTTCAGAAGATACTCTGTCGCATGCTCCCCTATTGCGCCCACAATCGCCTTATCTGCTGCAAATTCCCTGCTTGCCTCGATAAGCGAGCCTGGCAGCGTCCCGATGCCAAGGACCTTGCGCTTCTCCTCCTCATAGCCATACACCCTTTCCTCCACCGGCTTTGGGGGCTCAAGGCCCCTCTCAATTCCGTCCAATCCCGCCGCGAGCATCGCTGCAAATGCAAGATATGGGTTGCAGGACGGGTCGGGGAAGCGGCATTCAATCCTGGCTCCCTTCTCCCTGCCTGCAAGGTTCCTTGGAATCCTTATGAGCGAAGAGCGGTTTATCCTGCCCCAGCATATGTAAACCGGCGCCTCGTAGCCGGGCACCAGCCGCTTGTACGAGTTCACGGTCGGGTTGGTGACTGCCGCAAGTGCGCGCGCATGCTCCATTATCCCGGCAATGAACGAAAGCCCGGCCCTCGAAAGCCCGTATCCGTTCCCGGCGTCGTAAAACGCGTTTTTCCCGTCTTTCCAAAGCGACTGGTGCACGTGCATGCCCGAGCCGTTTATCCCGAACACCGGCTTGGGCATGAACGAGGCGTAAAGCCCGTATTTTTTCGAGAGCGTCTTCACAGTGGTCTTGTAAGTGAGCACCGAATCGGCAATCGAGAGCGCATCCCCGTATTTGAAGCCTATCTCATGCTGCCCCTGCGCAACCTCGTGGTGCGAGCGCTCGATTTGCATGCCCATGCACTCAAGCGCTGGCACGATTTCCTGGCGAAGCTCCACTGCCTCGTCGCGGGTGGCAAGGTCGAAGTAGCCGGCATTGTCATGGACCTGCGCTTCCGACGGGTCGCCATTTCCGTTCATGCCCTTGAAGAGGAAAAATTCAAGCTCAGGCCCCACCTTGTATTCAAAGCCCATGCCCCGGGCGCGCTCAAGCTGCCTTTTGAGTATGGAGCGCGGGTCGCCTGCGAAAGGCGTTTTCTCGTCGACATAAACGTCGCATATCATCCTCGCGGTCCTGTTCTTCGCCCACGGGAGCGGCGCCCAGGTGGAGGTGTCCGGCACCAGGAACATGTCCGACTCGGCAATCCTTGCAAACCCCTCTATGGACGAGCCGTCGAACCATGTCCCGTCCGTAAGGACGTCCTCCAGCCTTTTGGCGGTTATCTCGCACATTTTCGGCGAGCCTTGTATATCCACGAACTCAAGGTCGACGAACTGCACGCCTTTCTCCTTTGCGTCGTTGAGTATGCAGCCTATCTCCTCCCCTGTCGCGTCCCCAAGCATATCCCCACCCCCTATCGATGTGGGTGATGCGCATTAGGTTGTATATATAATTCTTGCAGGAATTGATGCACATTCAAGCTGTTTTTTTAAATTATTTGCTCAAATGTACATTATTCATCTGGAAAGGCACTAAAAAGGTGGGCAAATGTTGGACAAGACCGACGCAGAGATACTCTCCTCCCTCCGCGGGAACTGCCGCGGCTCCTACCGCGAGATAGCAAAGCGCCTGGAGCTCCACCCGACCACGCTCATTTCGCGCATGCAGAAGCTTGAGAAATCAGGAGTGATTTTGGGGTACGGCGCGAATATCGACCTCTCCAAGCTCGGCTACGAATTTTTGGGCGTGGTGCAGATAAAGATAGAGAAAGGCAGGCTCCTTGAAACGCAAGGCAGGATAAGCCGCCTGCCAGGCGTGGTGGCGGTCTATGACGTTACCGGCGAGTACGACAGCGTGGCAATCATCGCGGCAAAGAGCCGCGATTCGTTCTCCGGGCTGATAAAAAAGCTCCTCAACCTGCCCCACATCGAGCACACCAACACGCAGGTGATACTCAATGTGGTGAAGGAAAGCTGGCAGTTCGAGGGCGTCTGAGGGCTATCTCATCTTCGCCCTAACAAGCTCGCTTCTTGCCTGCTCGACCTGCATCCTTGCGACATCCTGCTTCTTGCGGAAGTTCGGCAGGAGCGAATTCGAGAACCGTATGGGCAAAAGCTCGTCGTATATCCCGCTCATCAATTCAAAATGGCGCTCGGCATCCTTCATCCTCCCCTTTTTCAGCATCTCAAGCATCTCGCGGCGAAGCTCGCCAACAAGGTCGCAAAGCCCGAGAAGGTAAGGCTCAAAGGGCATCCCAAGCCCCTTCCAAGTCGGAAGGCTTTTCCCCTCCGCTGCTGCAAGGAACAGCCTCGCCTCCGCGATTTCCTGGTAGGTCTGCTCAAGGAGGTACCCGAACTGCTCGGTTTTCGAAAATGGCGCGGCTTTCCTCTCGGCAGCCGCTATTTCCGCCTTCGCCTTCTTCAATTCGCCCGCATGCGCAAGCTTTATCCCGTTTGAGCAGTGGCGGATTATCTCCCGCGTCCCCGAAAGTATCCTGTCCTGCTCCCGCTCGCGCCTTTCAAGCTCCTTCACAATCGCGGCTATCTCCGAGCCGAATTTTCCCTTTCCCATGCGCAATCCTTGCGAAACAGCATTTAAAAACATGCCAGCAGTATTCCCCCCATGCAAACGGTCGTAATCTCACTAGGCGGCTCGCTTGTGAACCCTGGCGAGCCCGACGGGCAGTATGTCGCCTCGCTTGCAAGGGTGCTCCGCTCAACGAAATTCAGGTTCGGCATAGTCGTAGGCGGGGGCAGGCTTGCGAGGAAATGGGCGGAAGCCGCGCGCAAAAAAGGCGCAAGCGAATTCGAGGCGGACGAGGCTGCGATAGAGGCGACGAAAAAAAATTCCCAATTCGTGATAGACATCATAAAAAGCGACGTCAACCGCACGGTCTGCCACACGTTCGAGTCGGCGCGCGCATCCGCGAAAAAACACCGCTTCACGGTGATGGGCGGCACCATACCGGGCATCACAACCGACAGCGATGCGGTTCTACTGGCGGAATGCCTTGGCGCAAAGCGCGTGCTCAACCTTTCCAATATCGATGGCATATATTCCGACAATCCGGTCCGCAACCACGACGCGAAGAAATTCCGCAAGATGGGCTATGCGCAGCTAATCGACCTTGCAGGGAAAAACGACATGCGCAAGGCGGGCACGCACTTCGTATTCGACTTCCTTGCCTGCAAGCTCATTGCCCGCTCGAAGATTGAGGCTCATTTCGTGCACGGCAAGAACATGCTCGATGTGAGAAAAGCGATAGAGGGCAGGCCGCACGGCGGCACGGTTGTGAAATAAGCGGGGTTTTGCATGCTGGAATTCCAAGAGCGGACCGATTCCTGGAACCAGATGATGCTCTCGCCCAAAAAAACCGCAGCCATCCACGCCAAGCGGAAGGAGCTTTCCTTCCGCGACGGGCTTGAGAATTTCGGCACGCCCATCCTGATGACATACCTTCCGCTTCTCCTTCTTGCGCTTCTTCTCTCTGGAAATTTCGAGGCGATATACCTTGCCGCCCTGCTTTTCAGCATTGCTGCAACTGCGCTTGCCATCATCGCAGTTTCCGGGCTCTTCACGCTGATGCTGTCCGCCACCACGTCATTCTTTGGGGGCAAGGCTGAGATTGGCAGGCTTTACTACATGGTGAGCCTTGCCGCAGCCCCGACATTCGTTTTCACCATAGTCATAAACATCGCAGTCCTCCTCCTAAAGTCAATAATGCAGAATCTTTCCTTTCCGCTTGGGGCAGGGGTTTTCCAGCTTGCAGGCGACCTTGTCGCCTTCTCGATGCTCATCTATGGATTTTACCTCCTTACAGTCTCAATCGGCGCGCTTTTCAAGTTCGGCTGGAAAAAGGCGCTAGTTTCCTGGCTGGTGCCAGCAATCATCCTTCTTGCCGCAGGCGCCTTCCTTTCCCTTACCGTCCTTCTCGGAGTCCTAAGATTCCTTTTCAAGACCCTTTAGGGGGACGCCTCAAAATGCCTTTTAAACACTCCGCATGAGAAAAGCACAGGGTTAACCATGGGCGCGTACAATTCCGGGTCATTTTCCAAGAACGGTTCAGGCACTGGGGCAAAGCAAGGCAGCCCCTTGCCGCGGCCAGTGTTCACTGGCAGGCCTCCTCTTTCCAATGCCCCTAAAAGGAAGGGCAAGGAATCACGGGTGCTAGTGGTTGATGATGACGCGCCGATGTGCGGCCTGATGCGCGAGATAATCTCGGATGCCGGCTTCAAATCGGTCACGTCCTTCACTTCGCCTTTGGATGCCCTGGAGGCATTCAAAAAGGAGCCTTTTGACATACTGATAACAGATTTTAGCATGCCTCTGATGAACGGGGACGAGCTTATCAGGCGTATTAGGAGCTGTGAAGGGGGGGCTGAAGTCCGTGTCATGGTTGCATCCGGAACCCCCGGCCTGTCCGTCCCGTCTGCCGATACGCTTTTGAAGAAGCCATTCATGCTTGATGCATTTCTCGATGCGGTTGAGCGGCTTTCCCATGGAAAGGATTTCAAAAGGGCAAGCATACTGCTGGTGGATGACGATGAAACCACCTGCCGCCTGATACGGGACAACCTGAATCGCGCAGGCTATCAAAACGTATCGTATTTCACCAATCCGCATCTTGCGCTCGATTCGTTCAAAATAATCCCTGCTGATGTTGTGGTAACGGACTACGACATGCGCCAACCGATGGACGGAATCGGGCTTATCGAAGGGATAAGGGGCGCAAAGCCGGGCATCCCCTTCAAGGCGATATTGCACAGCGGCGAGGAACTGGACGCGGGCAAGCTCAGCGAATCCGGTATTATTTTCGTGCGCAAAGGAGAGGGGCATTCATCGCTTAAGGATGCGATAGAGGGGGCTCTCAGGGCCCATTTCAAGGGATAGTTGCCTTATTTTCCCTCTTCGAGCTTTACCGACCTTACCGCAATCCCCGCCTCCTTAAGAAGCTTCATCGGCAGCTCGCACACAGGGTATTTGCTGTTGTAGACCACTTCGACCATGCCGGAATTGATTATCATCTTGGTGCAGTTGAGGCAGGGCGAGAACGTGGTGTAGATGGTCGCGCCCTTTATGCTTATCCCATGGTACGAAGCCTGCACAATGGCGTTCTCCTCCCCATGCGAGCACACGCATTCGTCGAGTTTGGTGCCGGAATCCGCGAAGCTTGCGCACCTTGCGCAGCCGCCCTCGTCGCAGTTTTTTATCCCTCGCGGGGTGCCGTTGTAGCCGGTGGAGATTATCCGCTTGTCCTTAACGATGACCGCCGCGACGTGCCTCTTGAGGCAGTTGCTCCTGCTTGCAACCACCAGCGCGATATTCATGAAATACTCGTCCCAGCTGGGCCTTTTCGACTTGAAGTCGGCAGACATCTGGGAAAGGATGGAATCCACGTTTGCATAAAGCGACTTGAAATCCGCCTCGTTCACCACTCTTTTTGTGGCAAGCGCGAACACCTCGCCCAGCTTCTGCCCGAATTCATCCTTGCTTTCCATTTCCGCGCGGTCGATTATCTTGAAAGCCTCGAAGCTTCGCGGGTCGCCCTCCCGTTTCCTCGATTTCATCCGCTCGAACCTGTCTTCAGGCGATGCGGTCACATAAGCAAGAGTCATCTTCCCGGTGGCAAGAAGCGCTTTTGCTTCGGCAGGGTTCCTTATGGAATCTATGACGTAATTCCTGTCAGGCAAAAGCTTCCCAATCGTCCTTTTGGCAAGTATGTCCGCCCCGAAATTGCGCCTCAAGTCGTTGCCTTTCGCGATAAGGGCGTCCCGGGTTATCTCCTTCCCTTCGTTCGCAAGCTCCTCCCTTATGATGTCCGAGAGGGAGTAGTAGTAGAATCCCTTCTTCACAAGATAGTCCGCGACCGTCCCCTTGCCCGCGCAGTTTTCGCCAGTAAGCCCGATGAGTATCGACATAGCTTCACCATCCCGCGTGAAAAGGGCAAATAAGGAATATATGCCTATGCACGGGCGGTTCCTTTCCAAACAAGCCTGCCATAAGCCAGGTAGAACATGGCAGCTCCAGCATAGCTTAGCGCGAGTGCGGCAAGCGAATAGGCGAGATATCCAGCCCAGCCTGCCGGCTCAAATGGCAGCCTCGCAAGCACGCCATAAATCGCAATCGGATGCAGGATATAGACCATAAGCGACATCCTACCAGTGCTTTCAACCGCGGAAAGGATGCTGGCTGCAGGCTTCGCCTTTTCCAAGGCAAGGTATGCCGCACGGATTGCGAAAAACATTGCCGCCGGATACAGGAAAACCTGCCTGAAGGGCAAGCTTATCGCAAATGAGAGCAGGACAAGCGCAAGCAGGCAGACTAGGATTGCGGCGCTTTTCTTTGCCCCCACATCCTCGATTTTCCTTTCCGACATCCACATTCCAAGCACAAAAAGGAAGAAATACCTCCCGCAAAACGCGAGTGCGAACGGGTCGGCGTTCCACGGCACGCGCACCATCGAGTCCCATTGGCTTATCAGAAGCGAAAGGGCAAGCGCGAGCGCAAGGAATGGGGGTGAGAGCGCCTTGCGCCTGTATCTGTTCAATATGGGAAATACCAGGTAAAGCTGCAATATCACCGGTATGAAATACAGGCTCCCGCCGTTCTGCCTCCCAAGAAGGACGTCCAGCAGCAGCTCATGCGGGGAAATCAAAAAACCGCAGGCAAACAAGTGGAGCGCGAGAGTGAAAAAGACATATGCCGGGACGAGCCGGATGAATATCCCTTTCCAATAGCCAAGAACCGCAACGCCATTCTCATACCTTTTCGCGAGAAGGAACCCGGAGGCGATTACGAACAGCTCCACCCCGAAGCTCAGGGGCTCCTTTACCCATGCTCCTTCCTGCGTGAAATCAGCGCAGTGGAGGAAAATCACCGAAATAATCGCAATCCCTTTCAGGAAGTCGAAAAACGCGATTCTCCCGTTTGCGCCCGCCATGGCTAAACCATCAGCTCAAGGAGCCTCTTGATGTCCTTTGCATCCACAATCGGCTTCCCATATGCCTCGCCGTCATCGGAAATCCTGGGGCAGGCCGTATTCACATACGCATCAAACGCTGAAAAGTTCGCGCACGCAATAGGGGAAAGCTCGTTTGCAACCAATATCGCGGCACGCCTCCCTTTCCCCTCAATCATCCTTTTTGCGGCTTTTGCAGCCGCCATGTTCATCTGCCCGCATTTCGTGCTCAACAGTATTCCGAACGTTTTCGCTTCCGATGCAGACAGAAGTGCGCCCTTCCGCCTTTTTTCCCGCCTTATTATCTCATCTGTAATCCAGTAGGCATCCATAAGATGCGGGTCTGCGCACAGCACGGGCTTTCCAGGGGCAATCCCTGTCGGGTGGAATTTCCCCCCTCCGAAATAAACGGCGGCATCAATCCCCTTCACGCCAGCCGCGCTTCCGTCGCAGCCCAGCACCTGCCCCAAATAGCGCGTGTTTTTCCCGCCATTGCCAACCAGCACTTTCAAGCCTTCCTTTTGCAATAGCCCCTTCACCATCACAGAATTCTTCGCATGCTGCACCGGGAAAACAAGCGAAACTTTCCTTGCGCCCTTCCCTTTCAGCATGCCTGCCGCTTTCGCAAGCATCCTCCCTGCGGCTTCCCACTCCACTTCCAAAAAGTAAGGCATATACTCCACTTTCGGCATCCCCTTGCCGCCAGCCTTGCAGAATTCCGCATGCCCGAAGTGGATTATCTTCCCGGCGCCGACAAGCCGCGCCTCCTCCAGGCACAAGTCGCACCCGCCAAAGCATGCGGAAGCCGAAAGGAACACATCGTGCCCTCCCTTCTCAAGCTTCCCTGCTTCCTCTAGCGCTATTCGCTTGAGGCCCTCCGGGAATTGCAGCATGATTTTCACAAAACCATCCTTTTGGCGAAAGATAGGGGCAATTACTTTTTCTGGTTATGCCCGCCGCCAGTGTCCCTCGCAGGGCATTTTCCTACCCGTTCGGCCCTACTTCTTCTGTATTTTCACCATCTTTATGGTGAAAACCAGCGTCTTTCCTGCAAGCTCATGGTTGAAATCGACTTTCGCAGTGCCGTTCTCAATCGCAGCCACCGTGCCGCTTGCGCCGTTTTGCGCATAAAGCATGCTCCCGACCTTTATCGATTCCGAGTTGCCTATGTTCGCGACAGGTATGGAGATGACCGCATCCTCCCTCCTGTTCCCATATGCCTGCTCCGGGGGCAGCCTCACCGTCTTCTCCTCGCCCTCCTTCATGCCCAAAACGCCCGCATCAAAGCCAGCAATCATCTGCCCTGCGCCAACCGTGAATTCCAACGGGGAATAGCTTCCGCGCAGCGGCAGCCCTCCCTTTTTCGCCTCGGCTTCGATGCTTGTGTCAAACACCGTCCCATTCTCCAGCTTCCCTACATAATTCACCGAAACGGTATCTCCCTTCCCTGCAATTCGGACTTCGCTTGTGTTTGTTTTTGACATCCCAATTACCTCGTTTGTTGCGTTTCCGCCCTGTTTTTCAGCCTGCTGGCCGCATCCGGAAAGAAAAATCAAAAGGAGAATGGAAAGCGCTGCCGCAAGAAAGCTTTTCAGGATAGGCGCAGCCATTTTCACACCTAATCCTCGTATTCCCCCTGCTTTTCGGCGTCCTCCTCTGCGGTCAATTTTGCAAGCCTCTTGAGCAGCACCTTTGTCTCCGCGCTTGCAACCACGCGCCTGGTCCTCTCAACCGCGTCCGGGTTCACCGACATGCTGGTTATGCCGAAATCAACAAGCTTTTCCGCAAAGTCAGGGTAAACCGATGGCGCCTGCCCGCAGATGGAGCAGGTGACCCCCTTCTTTGCGCACACCCTCACCACCCTTTCAATCGCGCGAAGCACTGCGTAGTTCCGCTCGTCGAACCCTTCAGCAAGCGTTGCGTTGTCGCGGTCTATCCCGAGTATGAGCTGCGTGAGGTCGTTGCTCCCGATGCTCACCCCGTCTATCCCCTCATCGCAGAACTGGTCAATCAGGAAGACGGTCGATGGCACCTCCACCATTATCCACAGCTTGAAGTCGCGCGTGTGGTGCATGCCCCTGCTCTTGAGAAGCTCCTTTATCGCGCGAAGCTCGCCAATCCTCCGGACGAATGGAAGCATTAGCCAGAGGTTCTTCATCCCGAATTCCTCCCGCACCTTCTTTATCGCGTCAAGCTCGAGCGAGAATACCTCTGGCTCGGTGATGTACCTTCCGCAGCCGCGGTAGCCCATCATGGGGTTTGCCTCGGCTGGCTCGTACTCCTCGCCGCCCTTCAGGTTCCTATATTCATTCGTCTTGAAGTCAGTGGCGCGGTAGACAACCGGCCTTGGGTAGAATGCGGTCGTAAAGACGCGGAGCTTCTCAGCAAGCCTGTCCGTGAATTCCTTGCCCCTGCCCTCCTTTATCATCTTCTTCGGGTGCTCGCCGATGTCGCCAATCATGAACTCCGCACGAAGGAGCCCAACCCCGTCGCATGGGAGCTTGGCCGTCTTTTCCGCCAAGTCCACTTCCGCAAGGTTGACGTATATCTTTGTCCCTGTGACCGGCACCGAGATGGATGTCGGCGAAACGGACGGCCCCTGCGCGTCGGCGGTGTTCCGCCTGTCCTGCACCGCGCCATAGTCCCCGTCGTAAACCACGCCCCTGCTCGCATCGACCGTTATGAACTGCCCGTCGTGAAGCACGCTGGTGCAGTTCTTTGTCCCGACAACGCACGGTATCCCCATTTCCCTGCTTACGATTGCCGCATGGCAGGTCATGCCGCCCGAATTTGTGACTATCGCGCACGCCTTCTTCATGGCAGGCACGAAGTCCGGCGTGGTCATGTCTGTGACCAGCACATCCCCTTTTTCCACCTTGCCTATCTCCTTCGGGCCTGCGAGTATCTTCACCTTGCCCTTGCCAACGCCTGGCGCCGCGCCAAGCCCTTTGAGTATTATCTTCCCTTCAGCTTCGCCTGATGCCATGTTTCCACCCCGTTGCTCCTGTTTTTGCGCAGGCATTGCGATTGGCGCCTGCGCAGTCTGCTGTGCTGGCCTTGCCGCCTGCGGCTGAATCACGGGCTGCGCAGGCTTTGCAATCACGGGCGCAACCGCCTGCTGAGCCGGATTTTGCTGGACCACTGCCTGCTGTGCCGCAGGCTTTTGCTGCACAGGCTCCGAAATGGAAGGCACGCCATCAAGGACGGCTGCCGCGCCCTTCAGAGTGGTTATGGGCCTTGACTGCACAATGTAAAGCTTCCCTTCGGTGACTGCCCATTCGATGTCCTGCGGCTTGCCATAGTGCTGTTCAATCCTCTTTCCGATTTTTGCAAGCTCCACCACCTGCGCGTCGGTGAGCTTCTGCCTTGCCTGCATTTCCTCCTTTATGTTGATTCTCTCGTTCTTGTCGTTCATTTTCGCAAGCATCCACTCCTGCTTTGCCACATCCTTGATGTCGATGGCAAGGGAATTCTTGTCCACAATATACCTGTCCGGCGTAACCGAGCCTGAGACCACGACTTCGCCAAGCCCGTATGCGCCCTCAATCGCGATTTTCCCCCGGTTCTGCGTCATCGGGTCGACCGTGAACATCACGCCCGCCTTCTCGGACTGCACCATCTCCTGCACAACCGCCGCCAGGCCCACTTTCAGGTGGTCGAATTTGTTCTCAGTCCTGTAGTATATGGAGCGCGGCTCGAAAAGCGAAGCCCAGCACTCCTTTACATTCTGGACGCACTCCTCCGCGCCGCGCACATTGAGGAAGGTGGACTGCTGCCCTGCAAACGAGGCTTCCGGCAAATCCTCCGCGGTGGCCGAGCTTCGGACAGCCACATACGGCTCCCGCCCCTGTCTTATCATGCTCCTATAAGCGCCCATTATTTCGTTTCGAAGCTGGGGCGGTATCTCGCCGCAAAGTATCTTGTTCTTTATCGCTTCCGAGGCAATGTTGAGCTTGTCGCTGTTCTCGGTGTCAAGGTCAGAAGTCATCTCCTTTATGGTCGCCTCTATCTTGTTGTGCCTGATGAACCAGAAATACGCGCCCGAAGTCACCACGAAGCCGTT
>Ga0265297_10005248_pt1 | contig 20016 bp, 21 predicted proteins | sample Munlanlwell13791_FD_192502 | JGI IMG/M metagenome (GOLD analysis project Ga0265297, IMG submission 192502) | Leachate microbial communities from a municipal landfill in Southern Ontario, Canada - Leachate well 137-91 | ecosystem: Engineered > Solid waste > Landfill > Unclassified | place...
CGTAGATTTTCTTGAACCAACCATGACGAGGGTGAAAAGTTTCATGCCGATAAAAAAACGGTAAAGGTTCAGAGATATTTCCCGTTTTGTTCGCCTGTTTAATGCATTTTGATATTCTCATAAGAAGACCTTATAAACAAAAAACCCTCGCCTAGTAAGCGAAGGTTTGAATTATTTTAACGTGGCAGTTCCCCCTCCCAACATACCACCCTATTTTGTCTTTTTTATACATCATACTTCCTTAAAAGTCAAGCTTTTTTAGAATCCTTTATACTTATGGAGGATTATATCATAATTATCCTTTCTTGCGTACAAATTCTTTGTAATAACCTAATCCTTTATTTATCAAATTATCTGCTTCAAAAAATCGCTTTTAGCAATATAGCTTGGAGATAAAAGTAAATAATTATACGCTTAATTCGCGGGGAATAAAATCTATGCTTAGCCTTGCCCTTAGAGCCACGGCAAGCCGAGCAAGGGTTTTAATATTAATACGCGCATTTCTTAAATCTTCCAAGCGCGATATGGTCTGCTGGGTAGTATTAACTTTCCTTGCTAATTCTGCCTGGCTTAAATGCCTCATTTGCCTTAATTGAGTAATTTTATAGCCTATCTGTAGCCTTGTTGCTTCTTCATCGTAGGCTTTTCTAAATTTAGGGTTCTTTCTGAACTCTTCTTCGATATGCTGGCTTACTGTCTTGGGAACTATTATCTTTTTCATGGGTATCACCTCTATATTTGGTTTTTATTCCATTTTAGGCAATCTAATTTTGCCTTCCTTATAACGCGCCTGAAAATCAATCATCCTATTTTTTGCCTTTAACATATCTTCCTGCGGAACTTCATTTGTCTTCTTGATGATACCATGCAATAGGACGATATAATCTTTAAACATATAAGCATAAATCACTCTTACTTGATTACCTGAGAAAATAACCCTAAGCTCGTATAATCCATCCTCAAGACTGTCAACATATGGCCTTCTTAACTCTTGCCAGCGTTCTTCTAAAAATTCTATTCTTGCTAAAACCTTAGCCTTTATCTTAGACTCTAGATCATTTATGAACTCTTCTACTGGCCGGCTATTCCTTTCATCCTCGTAGTATATGGCTTTCTTTCTCATGTTGTCTCTTTAGCCTACTTAAAGTATACGCTGTTTGTGATGTAATGTCAAGACAAATCTACATCTTATTTAATGTATAACTATCCAACTAATTTAATAATTATTTCCAGTTACTTATTCTAGCAAAAATCAAATCTAAGTCAAATCAAATATAGACCCTAGGCGCCGCTTCTTATTGATTACTACTATCTTCTTCTGGCAGATACATCTCCTTCTTATCCTGAGTTTCAATGCTATCGCTGAAATACGAACTTGTCCCATCATCATTTATAATAGTATTGAGCTTCTCTTTTTCTGACTCTGATAGAATACCGGCTACGGCTTCGTTGTAGTCTTTGTAGATCTGTCTTTCCTCTTTGAATCTTTCCAGTTTTTCCTTCAGATAATTATAATCCCTTTCAAGCACTCCTCTTTGCACATCATCTAAATCCGGTGCGCGCATTACCTCCAACAGATCATCCATAGCCTGCCTGCATTGAGATATAGTTTTAAAATAAGCTATGTCAGAAGATAGCTTGGAAACAGCAATGTATTGCTTTGCCTTGGGCATTAAGGTGATATCTCTGATCTGCTCTTCGGTTACAAGATTATTGGGTAAAGAAAGTTCTTTTAGGGAATCGCCAGACACGGTTTTTGAATTTAAGTATTCTTCGGTGAGAGAAAACAGCTTGCCAGAGGTATCGGCCCTAAACTCATCGTTTACTTTGTAAATGGATTTTTCTCCCTTATTGTTTTCAATCTGGGATGCGGTGATAGTGGTCTCACCGACTACTGACTTAACAAAATCTTTCCTCTCATCAGGAATGTTTATTCTTTTAAATATATCTGAGAGCACGTCTATTTTGCCTCCCTGTGCCAAGGAAATGCCTTCGGCATTCTTCAGGAAGACAAAGGGGTCTTTGCCTTCTTTACAGGTTTTTAATGCAGTATCGATATCAAGGCCTTGAGTAACCTTCTCTTTGACGCACTCGCTCTCGCTTTTCTTTCTGAGTTTATCCATGTATTCACCGGCTGCCTTTTCAATATCCTCGCACTGGGCATACCTTAAGCCTAAACGCATATTGGTCATGGCGTTAAAGTGTTTGATGATATCTGCCAAAGTCGGAGAAACATATTCCAGTAGCAACATCGGAGCAGCTGCTATAGCTGAGCTGGATATACCCTTAAGGTAATCTTCCAGGATCTGCTCTGAAAGAAGGCTGTTAAAGCTTGAGGCAAGGTCAAAACCGCTGCAGCCTTTAGAGCCAGATATAATAGAATACCCTACTCCTGGCTCTTCAGATGGGACATTTGGATGATAATCAACGCCTCCCCGGTAATAGAAGCCGCTCCTATCCTCGGCTACAGCGCTGTCAATATCATAGGGGTTGGTATTGTCTTTAGAGAAGATATCAGCATAGCTTATGCCTCTTAATAACAAAATTAATGCTAAAGAAATAATTATGCCCCTCATCTGAATAGCCCCAGGATCCTTTCCTTATCCATAAACCCTGAGAGAAAATACCTTTGATTCTTCCGGTTAAATACCGCGATAGACGGATATGACTCAACCTTAAAAAGGCTGCTCATACCGTTATCTTGTCTTACAGAGAACCTAAAGCCTTCTAGTTCCCGGTCAGAAAACCCTTTGGCAAAGGCCTCTACCCTAATCTCAGGATGATTAAGGTAGATATCCTCTATTACCCGGGATTCCTTCTCGCAGGACGGGCAGCCTTTTAACATAAAATAAAACAGGTAACTCACTTTTGCCTTGGTATCACCGTTAGAATTACTCCCTACTGAAGATTCGGGTTCAAGCAGGTTTTTTGTCTCCTTCATTACTTCCAGCTCCTTGGCTTCTTTCCTAAGTAAATCCTGGGCAAGGATGAATTTCTTAATCCTTTTTAGGTTCCACTCCAAATATGCCTTTGCGTTCTCCGGATCAGGCTTATCCAGGAAATCCCTTACTTCTTTTGGCGGCACATAAATAGTTACCCGGCCAGAAGGGCTGGCTATCGGCTCAGCCCATTCCTCCTGAATAACTTCAGAAGATTGTTTAGGTTCTGCTGATTCGGGTTCTTTTTGCGTTTCTATCTCCTGGAAGAAATCAATCCGTTTATACTGAAAGACACTTTCTGCGGATGCATTAGCAAGGTGCGATAAAAAAATAATAAACATAAGTATAAATAATCTCATTTATCAAGTCTCGATATGAAGTCATTAAAGTCAGATAGGCCGGTTATTTTCTGCTGGTTACCGTTATAAGTAATCAGATAAACCGACGTCTTGAGGATATTAAACTCTTTTGCAAGGCTACCGCTTAGGTCGATACTGAATTCAATTCCACTGCCGAAAAATTTCTGCTTCGTTAGCAGTTTTTGCTTTAAATTATCCAAGCTTCCGGTAATAACGCCCTTAACCGCCCACTCAGGATTATTATTCTTGAATTTAATTAAAGCATTAACCGCCTGGTCAAAAGAACTGTCGCCAAGATCAATAAACAAGGTAATCTCATTAGCGCTGGTATTCTTATTGAGATTGCTGGAGATCTTATTCTCTATTGCCGAAATCTTTTCTCTTAAATCCGGATTTAGATTAAGTGTCTGCCCCTTACATTCACTGCATTCGCTTTGCTGTGTTGAGGTATCTTTGTCATCAAAAAATCCTGCCATCACAGAAGCCGGATTAAATAACAAGAAAAGGCTTAAGACTACGCTTAATAAATACAACATATTCTTCTTCTCCAGTAGACCCAGAGATATTTGCCAGTAGTGGATAACTTGCCAGATTCCCAAGTTGCCGGATGCTGGCCTATGCTTATGCAGCCGGAAGGCACGGGATAAATTAATTCCAGTTTATCAGTAGCAAAAGAAGGGATAAAGCCGGTAGTCTCCAAGACTATGTGTGAAGTTGAGCCTAAAGGCGAGGCAATGCTTACTGCCCTGGTTGCCGCTATTGCACTCCCTACCACTTCGCTCTGATGCGTAACAAATCCGCGCCTGGGATAAGTTGCTCCCCAGAACCCCATACACAGGTCATCCAGAAACGCTCCTGTGGCAGCGCAGGTCAAACCAGCTGCTTCTGAAGCTATACTCTTAGGATGCAGCGCTTCTATAGCGCCTATACGCCATTCTGCTGCATCTAATTCCGAAAGATACTTAATAAAAGAGCCTGTTGGCAGCTTATCCGGGCATTGCATATCAATAAAAGACATAATCTCATCCCTGAACGGAAACTCATACACATGCGCCTCGTTAAACTGCAAGTTTGTGCCGGTTAGCTTACTGGAACTGGATCCGCTTGAAACAACCACAGGCAATCCTGTGAGCCCGGACATAAGGCTTTTGGTCCCTTGAGCTGCCATATCAGCGATAACCGGCTTTAGTGATTCGATTACGCTGTCACCCGGGCGTTTGACGGTTTCAATGAGAAGAGCGGGTTCCCAATACATGATCACGATACCTGGAATGCCAAAAGAATTTACACATACACCGATTACCTTTAGGTCTATGCAGTTTAAACTTACCATGCCCAGGATATCGGTTGATTCAAGAGCAAAAGCTTTTCCCATGAGGAAAAACAAAAATAAAATAACACTTACAAGCTTCTTTGCTTTTAGAACCATTGTCTTTATGAGATTCTCATTATGAAGCAGAGGGCGTAATAAGGCGGGAGTACATTAAAAGGCTGTCCGCCTCCAGTTGAGCCTGTCTGATGGTTGTCATCAGGACCGCCCTTTGCGCCGTATTCCGTGCTTCCTGAAAAATACCATCCCGGCCACCAGCGGTAAGTGTGCGTATGCGGAACCAGCTCGGCAATAGTCATGGTATGCTTTGCCTCGCCGCCTGTCTTAGTAAGGCTGCCTGACACGGTAGTCATGCTCATTCCGCCTGAATCCTGTCTTGCTCCCACCACGAACTTATCCCGAAGATCAGGTGTTCCGTTAGTTCCGTCGCAAAGCTGCCAGCCTGTAGGGATGGAAGAGACAGTACCTGACCAGATAATGATTGAACCTATGGCGAGAGAATTGTTTTCACTGCCTGGTGCCGGTACAGTGCTGCCGACAATAAGTCCGGCTATGGAACTGGTTGGAAGGTCCCTTGCCACAAGACTAGTCCATTCCTGAGGCACGGTAGTTGAAACTGTAAAAGCGCTGTTAGTCGTTGAAATAGTGTAACCATTCTGCCAGGGATTAACTGCGCTCCAGGAAGGATTTAAGTATCCTGCTGCTTGTAATGCCGCTATGCTTGCGGGCCAGGCATTGTTAGTCGCGTAATACGACAATGCCGCCTGCTCTATTGTGGACATCTCAAGAGCAGTCTTTTCTCCTGCCTTAATCTGGATTCTTTTGATAAAAACCGGCGTAATGGATGAGGTAAGAATTACTAATACCCCAAGTGCGATACAAAGCTCGATTAATGAAAATCCCTTTTTATTGGTGATAGATGTATTTTTTATCATACTTTAACTTCCATGTTCTTGATTCCGGTGTTTTAGTGACACTCACCAGATCATTGTTTCCTTGGTTTACAACTACAACTTCGTTTCCAAAACTCTTAGAAGTAATCAGGCCTTTTGGCAGAAGCGTAGATACTGAAACACTTGACGCGTTAGAGGTGATTGTGTAAGCATTGCCAAAAGGATTGGTATCGCTTGATTGTTGCACCAGGTAGCCGGGGCGCAGGTCGGCTAAAACCGCCGGCCACGCCCCAATCTCTCTGTAATATCTGGTGCAAGACACTGCGATTGAATCCAACTCTTCAAGCGTTCTTATGCTTGAAGCAACCTGGCGTATTTTTGCCGCAGAATAAAACGCTGCGGCAATAAATACCCACGCCAGCATAAGCACAAGGCTTAGCTCAGCTAAACTAAACCCCCTCCTCCTTTTTAAAACGTTATTGTCCATGTGTTCGACGCATAACCTGTTGCTGCCGCGCTGTTGGCAAACAAAGCCGACAGGCGCGCCGCCCCAAAAGCAGTTACGCCAGTTAGCGAGATATCCACTTTACTTGCATCCGCTGAATTCGGGGCTATGGCGTAATTACCGCCCCAAGGGTTTGAGCCTGTTGCGCTGAATGCAGCAGGCAGATACCCTGACGTCTGCAGTCCTGCTACGGTGATACCGGTATAGGTCATGTTACCGGCCGCGATGTAGCTTTCCGAAGCAGTCCTTAACGCCTTGATTGATTCGGAAGCCGAATGCACCTTGGCGTTTTCCCTGATCCCGCTGGTCAAACCTACTGCCATAACCAAAACTGCGATAATGCTTATGACCAGAACCAGTTCAATCAGCGTAAAACCACTTTTATTGTTCCTTAACCTCATTCTCTCTTCACCTCCTTTCCCTCTAGAACTTAACATTGCCTCCTGCAATGTTGGACAGGTTGCTGTAAACCGGCATGATGAATGCCGAGATAATAAACAATAATATAAGAGCGCAAAACACTAAGAGCGCCGGTTGAATAAAACTTAAAATCACGCGCGTGCGCCGGGAAACCTTGTCAAAATAATATCCGGAAAGATTCTGTAGATATTCATCCAATGAACCCATCTCCTCGCCCTTCCTTACCGAATAATAAATAAATGACGGAAAGAAAGGATCCTTTTGCAGCGCCTGCCAGAAGCTTAATCCGCTTGCGATATAATCCTTAAGCTTGCCAATCTTTTTGGCTAAGAACTGATAGCTGGTTGTTTGCTCAATCAGGGAAAGCGCATCAGCGATATTGATGCCGTTTTTTTGTAAGACCGCAAGGTTAGAGAAAAATGCGCTGAAGGCTGCGTCTTTGGCAACCGGTCCAAAGAGCGGGATTTTGTAATAGTAAGAAGCAATTCTATCAACCGGGTTCTTTCTAAATCTCGAGTAAACAAAAATACCGGCTACAGGTAATAACAGGCACACAAACCAGTAATCCTTTAAGGCGTGGCTTAAGAATAAAAGCAGCCTGGTTAAGAAATAACTGTTTCCGTTTATGGGCAGAAGCGCTTCTAGGTGCGGAATTACCTTGAAGGAAACATAAAACATTATTCCAATGAGCATACAGAACACTACCGCAGGATAAATCACGGCGTTCCTTAAACTGCTCAGGAATTCCGCCTCCCGGGAATAATACTTTGCCAGATCAACAAATACCTGCTCTAAGCTGCCGGATTTTTCCCCGACCTTAAGCGTATTTATAACCAGCCAGGGAAAGACTTTTGTCTTCTCAAAGGCTCGGGATAACGAAAATCCGTTTGCAAGGTCATGCTCAATAACCGACAAAGATTTAGTCAACGCCCGGTCAATGGATGACTCGCGCAGAGCGCTTATTGCCTCATTCATGGCAATGCCGGTCTTAAGCATATTCGCCAGGTCCTCGAAAAATAAAGACAGGCTTTGCGCCTTAACGGTTTTCTTCTGCAGGGCAAACCTTATTGATTTAAAAAAATCCAAATCTAAAGACAGGATGTAATAATTCTTCTCTTTCAGCCTTTTTAATATCTCAAGGTGTGTTCCCTGCTCAAAACCTGTGATTTCATTGCCGGTTTGAGTCAAGACGTTATATCTGTAGTACATCTATCCGAGTATCCTTTCCGCTTCCTCAATGCTGGTTATGCCTTTTAAAAGAAGCGCACCTGCATCTTGCTCCAGAGTCAAATATGCCTTTTCTCTCCATTTATGCCGCAGTTGGTCAAGCTTTCCAAAAGCAACCATATCGCGGATTTCCTCGTCAAAATCCAGGATCTCAGCAATCACCGTGCGTCCTCTGTATCCAGACAAACAGTGTTCGCAGCCGTCTGCCTTGTAGAGAGAAATTTCATTCTCGTTTTCACCAAGAAGAAGCTGCTTAAAGGAATCAGGGATATTATCTTTTTTAACCTTGGCCTTCTTTCTGCAGAAAGGGCATAACTTACGGATTAACCTTTGGGAAATCACGCAAAGAACGCTGTTTGCGATATAAGACAGGTCTATGCCTAAATCCTTGAGCCTGTAAATGGAATCTACCGCGGTGTTAGTATGCAATGTCGAAAGCACCCTGTGTCCGGTAATGGATGCACGGATGGCTTCTTCTGCCGTATCAGGATCCCGGATTTCGCCGATTAAGATAATGTTAGGGTCGTGCCTCAAAAAAGCCCTTGTGGCATGTGCAAAACTTATGCCCTGCTTCTCGTTAATCTGCACCTGGTTTATAAGCGGCATTTTAATTTCCACAGGGTCCTCAATGGTCAATACTTTTGTTGAAAGGTCTTTAAGCTGGTTTAAGATGGCATAGAGTGTGGTGGTTTTACCGCTTCCTGTGGGTCCGGTGATAATGACAATGCCGTGGGGTTTTTTGACTATACGGCTAATATTCTCATAATGCAGCTGGTCAAACCCGAGATTCTCCAAGGTAATCAAGGTTTTGTTTACGTCTAAAAGCCTTAGAACAAGTGCGGGCCCGAAAACTGAAGGTATGCTTGATACCCGGATATCTACGGAATGATCCGAATAATTGTGCTGGAACCTGGCGTCATGGAAGCGGTAAAAGTCAGATACTGTAATCTCTGCCCGGCTGAATACCACATTTATTAAGTTATTATGCACCTCAAGCGGTATCCAGGTCTTAAAATAAAGTATGCCGTCAATCCTGAAACGTATGGTAGATACCTTTTCTTCCGGTTCAATATGGATATCAGTGGCATTGTGGATGATGGCGTCATTTAAGAGCTCATTCAAAAGCTCTTTTAACTCATCGCCGACGACGCCTCGTTCCTTAAGCACACTTATCTTGCGGTCAATTTCCTGCTTTATCTTCTTGTTCTTTAACAGCTCTAAGTTCTGCCGGATTGTGCCTTCGCTTCCGATATAAAACTCTTTGTCGCGCAGCCCCAGGCTTGTTAAAAGATCAGTTGCTTCGATATCAAAAGGATAGGCGAAAATAAAAGCAAGTTCATTTTCTACTTCAACAGGCACAAATACTCTGTCTATGAGGAAATCCAAGCCGATCTTTTCAATTACGGGAAGATGCAAGATATACTTCTTGTCAAAATACTTCCAGTCTACCTGCTTAGCCAGAGCCTGGGCGATCTCTTCATCAGTTGCGAAATTGTAATACTTAAGAATCCTGCCTAAGCGCTGGCCGCCATTAGAGCTTTTCTGCATCGCCAGGGCAAATTCAAGCTGCTCCTTAGTAATGACTTTAGAGCTTAAAAGGATATTCCCAATTTCTTGTACCGGCATTTTAGTTTATGAAGTTGAGTTTAAAGCTGCTTCCGTCAACCTGCTTAAAAGTAACTCCTGTCGGCTCAATTTGCTCAACCGTCAATTTCGAAGCGATTGAATCTCCCTCTTTAAAAACATAAGGAGAGTTTTTAAGAATGATTCGGCCTTCTTTGAGGTTATCCGCTATCACCAACAGCTGTAATTTAATGTCTGAAAGATCAACCAGGGCGGCTTTTGCGTCCTGGGTAAGCGATCCTGCAGAGGAAACATCGGCTTTGCCCTGCGGGAGGGATTTATCGATTTCAAAGATTTCTTTTTCCGCCTGACGTTTCTTTAAGAGAAGGTCGCTTTTCTCAAGGTCAAGCTTGATGACCTCAAGCTCATTCTGCTTATTTTCTAAAGCCTCCCGGTAAGCCTTCATATTCTCTAATTCCCCTTCTTCTGAATTATCAGCAGGCTTTACTTCTTCTTGAACTGCTTCAGGCTGAACAGAGGCCTCTGTCTTGGGAAGGGCTTTATCTGCCTGCGCTTGAGCCTGAACCTTTGCTTTATTGTCAATCTTATCTATTGCCGAGAGATTATCCTGACAATAGCCAAACTTAAACCCTGCCGCAGCCATAACAAATGCTACTAAAAACAATAGCTTCTTCATTTTTCGCCTTCCTCCTTTTTTTTAGACTCCATACAACCGCATGGTTACAGTAACGAAACCTTTTTCCAAACTTACATCCTGAACGCTAAGGGGCATGGATTTCAGCATCTTATAAAGCGTATCGAGCAAATACGTATTGCGTTGTTTTCTTAAGTCAAAGGAACAGGTAATATCAACCTGCTTAATCCCCTTATATTGAGACTCTTTAAAGAAATTCCGTATACTTACCAGGTCTTTTGCGCCGATGATCTTAACTTCAACAGGCGCATGGTAATAAAAGGAAATCTCTTTTATGTCGTTAAATACCTCAAGATAAAACTTTTCCAGAGAAAGCGGTTTTTCGCTCTTACATTTGACTAAACCAGCTTCTTCCTTCTTAATCTGGCTGATTTTACTGACAGAGTTTTTTATCCCGCTGTTAAGCGTATTTATGTCTAAAGCAAGATTCCACAGCAATGCCATTAAAGTCAAAAGCAAGATCATAAAAATCAGGGTTATTTTTCTCATGGGTTTATTAGTTTAAGGGAAAGCCAGCGGATCCTAAAATAATCCGGCTGGCTCGCCCGCCTCTTTTTTTAGTGTTACTGGTGCTGCTCTTCGCTGGGAGCAGCTGCTGAGCCGGTTTCAGGCTTGTTCTGCTCTGAGAGAAATTTAATTTTCTCCAGATCCAGGAATATACACAGGTCATCCTGATTCTTTTTTGTCCACGATGCTCTTACCGGCAAGTTGCAGATTTTCCCGACATAATACTCATTATGCTGCTTGCTTACTTTGCGAGTTAACTTTCCGATGATAAACGACATTTCATCCACCTCCTTCTTGTTTTATGGTATATCCAGGGTAATCTTTAACCCCGGGTTGTCTTTAACCAAAATGTTCTCTTGTTTGGCGCCCTTAAAAACCTTGGATAAACGCATCTTGCTAAAAGGCCTATCCTTCCCGTCAAGAGAGATTAGCGCTTCAAACCTGTAGCGGCCGGCTGATACTTCTCTTATGCTGATTAATTCCGGATTGTAATTTGACGGCAGGGTCTTAAGAAAAGAATTAAGGTAATAGGGGAAATTTACTTTTTTCTCTTTTCTTAAAATATCTTTGTATTTTGCTGAGTAATCTTCCTCAAGCGATTTATCCAATGAGGCTGCCGCAAGCTGCAGGTTCTTTAAGCGCTGAGCCGCTGTTCTATTTATGCTAAAAACTCCTAAAACTAAAGCCATGAATATTGCCAGTATCCCCAGCATCACCCCAAGCTTTAAAACCCTTCTCTTTGCAAGTTCCAGCTCTCTTAAGCGGATAAATTGCTCAGGCAGCATATAGTGCATTAAGAATTTACCCTGCTTTAAGCCGGTTAAGGCGGGATAGGTGTCTTCAACAAGAACAATATTTTCTTTAACTTCATATCCTCCCGAAACAATCTCATCAATTATCTCCTTGCTATTAGTAACGATCAAAAACTTAAGCTCTTCTTCGGTCTTATTTTGCGCCCTATAGCTCTCCCGGCTTCGAAGGAATTCCCCTGGTATCCGCTCTTTCATTTTTGAGAGCCTGCGCGGAGTGGTAAATATTTCTTTATTAAAAATCGTAAGCAGCGCCTGGTCGCCTAAATGATCCAGAAAAACTATTCTCTTATTTTCATCAAGCAGTTTGTTGATTTTAAGGAACTCTCTTAAAGCTACTGCGTAAGGAATAAGGATCTTTACATTTTCAAAGCCGAGATATTTGTAAACCTCGTTGATTTTGGGCTTCTCAACGGCGATCACCTGATAGAGATTTTCGGATATCCGCTCTGACTGAGTCAGGTATTCGCCTGTAAAGGCCGAAGAAAGGACTTCATCGCGCCTTAAGGGGGTTTTTCCCGGGGCAGCGACCTGTTTTTGCAGGGTATCAATTACTAATACCTGCGCTTCCATGGATGAGCCCTTAAAAACCGCCTGGATATCGCTCTTAGGAGCGATGCCGGTCTTACCGTCTAAATCGTAATAAACATCATTATCAAATATTAGGTAGTTCATCGTGATAATATTTTAGGGGTTATGAAAATTACCAGCTCTGTCCTGGTGTTGGTTTTACTTTTATATTCAAAAAACCTGCCCACAAACGGCAGACTGCGTAACAGCGGTATGCCTTTTTCATTGATATTATCGTTAGACGTAATCAGGCCTCCTACTGCAATAGTATCGCCGTCCTTAATCTTAACCAGGGTGTGCATGGACTTGGTTGAGGTCTTGGGTGCTTCAATAGTTGTGCCCTGACCCATGTTAATACTCCTAATAGCGTCCAGCGTAGTTACTACAGGAGTAAGCTGCACCAGGATCCGGTCATCCAGGATGCTGGCCATCAGCCTTAAAGATACTCCCTCCTGAACCTGATCAGTAGTAGCACTGGTTGAGGCTACACCTGTTCCAGTTGTTGTGGTTGTGGTATTAGCAACGTAACTCGTAACAGTTCCCACTTGCACCATGGCTGCCTGGTTATTTAAGAGCATTATCTTTGGCTGAGAGACAACCTCGACTTTGCCCTGCGATTGCAGTGCTTTAATCAAAGCGCTTAAGCCGTTGGAAGTTGTGCCTGAATCCTCCTTGGGACCGGTGGCAGTTAAAGTAAACAACCCGGGTGAAGTAATGCCTTGAGCGGCAAAGTTAGAAGATAAACTTAACTGTTTTATGTCTCCTAAGTTTTTATAAATTGCGTTCCAGTCAATGCCAAAGGTGTTCTCGCGGGAAAGCGTCACCTCTAATATTTTTACCTCAACCAGGATTTGTTTGTTGGTTTCAGTATTAACTAGGTCAATGTAGCTTGCGATTTTATCTAAGACTTCTGGTGAGTCTGTAACCATAACCAGGCCGGCAAGCTTGTTAAAAGAATACCTACCTGATGGCGAGACCATCTTCGCCAGGTTAAGCTCGATATCCTTCCAGAAGGAAAGAGCGTCTTCCTTGCTCTCCACAAAAACCCTTGCTCCTACCTTAACGCTCATATTGGAATTGTTATTATTGGCGTTATTATTAACACCGCTGGTTGTGGTTGTGTCATCCGGCCTTGTCCAAGACTCATTGCTGATTGTGTCAGAGAAGCTCTGCGTGTTCGGCGGCAGGGTCAATTTAAAGGTGCGCGTTTCCTTAGCAAGGATCACTAAATCCTTATCTTTTATCTTAAAGCCGTAGTTTAAGGGAAAAAGCATAGTATTTAACGCCCGCCATACAGGAACATCCTGGGTATCCAAAGATACATTTACATTTGCGTCAACTTCAGGATCATAAACCACGTTATAGCCGGTTACCTCCCCAATCTTTGAAACAACCGTCTTTAAATTCACTGCCTGAGCACGCAGAGTAATCTTTTTATCAAAGGCTTCCGGTAATTGAACCTTAGGAGTTTCTATCTTTGGCTTAGGAGCTTCCTCAGCTGCTTTGTTTTCGCTAGCAACTGTTACTTCCGGCTTTTGAATCTGTTTCCATTCCTCAATGAGTATCTTTGTTTTCTGCTGCTGGCTTTGCGCAAGTAAAATACTCTGGGAGCACAGTAATATCCCTATTGCTGAGATTAAGGTAACTAAACGCATAAGACTCTCCTCCTTCTTTTTTTATTGGTTTATTTTCTTTGGATTTTGGACAATTTATCGGATACCCCTCATTCTTACGCCATTGAGCCGGATCAATTACTACCGGCTCGTTATGTTCCGGGATAAACACGCCGTTTTCAATGTGCGCCGGAATCTGCACATTCTGCACAATGGGGCTTTGCCAGTAAAAGTAAGGGAAATCATTGCCGTAGAAATTTGAGGCAAACTCCTGGATGTTTTCTCGTGAGCCCTCCCGGTAACCTGCTTCAAAGGTTTTGCTTTTCCCGCCAAAGGTAGAACATCCGGTTAAAAGTAAAACCAAGCTTACAACAAAAAACTTTTTAATGTAATCCATACCTTTTCTCCTTTACGCATTCGTTAATTGCTTCCAGATAATCCCCTGAATTCTTTTGCAGCTTGGTTTCCAGATTCTCGTTGTCTCTGGCATCGCTTGTGGCTATCCAATAAAGAAACGGATCAGGCACAAGGCGTATTACGCCCCTTGAGGTGTCAGAGATTACAAGAGCCTCTGAGAATTTTCCTTTCTGGGTTTCAACAGACTTTAAAAGTTCTATCTCTTTATCTGACAAAGATGCAAATGTCTTTAAGGAATCAACAACATTCGGCTCCTGCTTCAGGAAAACCTTGTTTGCTGCGTTTGCCTGGATAGCAATACCAGAAGCTGCGCCTACTAGGTCAGCTATTTCCTGAGTGATGGCCACAGCTGAGCAGCGGTATTTGCGGTAAGTCTTAAAGGAATTAGTGATAAATTCAGCGGTATTCTTAAGCCTTAATAAGCTCCAGGCTTCATCTATGAGCAGGAACTTGCGCTTGGGTTTCATTTCAGCTGATGAGACAAAATTGGTGATAAAATACATGATGTTCAAAAGGACAACCAGCTGTAAATCTGAATGGCTGCTTAAATTCCCCAGCTCAAATACGGTAAACCTGCTCCCTAAATTAAACTGGTTTTGCCCGTCAAAAAACTTCCCAAACTGGCCTTCCCTGGTAAAAGGCCGAAGCTTTAAGGCAAGGGTGATGCCGATATTCTCTCCTGTGCCAAGCCCGCGGTTACAGGCATGGCTTTTTAGCTTTTCTACCACGTCAGATAAGGTCACTTCCTGATCAGGATTTTTTCTTTCCTGGTAACTTGCTGCGACTGCCTTTTGCAGAACGCTCTCCTGCTCCCTAAAAAGGCGTTCTCGGTCATCTCCTCCTGAACACATTTCAGATAGAACCGTAACTAGAAAAGACATATGCTCTGGATCCGGTTCTCTCAAGAAAGGATTTATGGTCACCGGATTATTCAATTCAAACCTGATATACTGGCCGCCTAAGATTTGGCATAACTTTCTGTAGGAATCTCCTTTATCCAAGACAAAAAAATGAGCATCCAGCCTTGAGTTCTGTAATATAAAGTCATTCACGAAGAAGCTTTTTCCAGCGCCTGATGCGCCGATAATGATTGCGTGCGGGTTGGTATTTGAGTCAAAGAAATCCCAGAATACCGGCTCGCCTCTTCTATTCAGGTACACTTGCGCTGGAGTAGGTGTGCCTTTGACTGAGCCGTATAGAGGAAGCATATCGCTCAAATTGCTTGAGATCATGCGCCGGGTGCGCTTCACAAAGTTCTCAAAGGTGTGGTCAAAACATAAAGGCAAACACGATAAGAATAATGATGCGCCGATTATTTCCTCTTTTAACCCCTCGCAGCCCATACGCGAGAGCATATTCAGGATATTGGCAATGGAAGTCTCGCATTTTTCTTTTGAATCTCCAGAAACGATAAAGTGAATCCTAGGATAGACGATTTTGTGTCCGGAAGAAAAAGTCTCTCTTATCACGGAATCAAGCTCCTCTTTTTTCTCCACAGCCTCAACTGATTTATCGCCGAAGAGATTCGAGCGCTGGGTAAAGGCAAAGGCTTTTTGTATCTTAATTCTGCTTATGGCCTCTTCCTGCTTGGGAATATAAAAATTAATCACCATGATAAAATCTTTTAAAAGGTCGAGTATGGAAAAACGCGTTCCTCTGGTTAATTCCGCTGTAAACATACCGGTTTCCGTGGAAAGAGGAAGCTCTTTTAAGGTAATTACCTTATAGAGTGTTTCCTCGAACTCAAATCCTTCGCCAGAAGACTTAGGACAGTTGTATAAAAGCTGCTCTTCTAAAGGTTCAAACTCTCTAAATACCGGCATAGGCAGGCTTCTGGTGCGTTTAGGATTAAGCAGCTTATAGAGCAGCTTAGATAGACCGCTTTCGGATAGCTTGGAAAACTTGATTTCGCAGGACCTGAATACTCCTTCGGCCACATCAGAAAATCTGGTCATACTCTGGCAGTTAACCAGAAAATCATCTGAAAGCCTGTCCTTAATCATATTCCTGCCGGAAAAATAAAAGCTGAGCTTTTCACCAAGATTTGCGTGCGTCCAGGAAGTGAAATAATGCAAGGTAAAAAAACAGCGGATTCTCTTTGCAGAATATGCTCCGGTATGCTGCTCAAAAAAACCTGTCTTACCCTGCTCTAGGTGGCTAAGTTTAGCAAGGCTTGCCTGCTTTATAATCTCGCTATCAAAACCTTTTGCGAAATCATTATATTTTTGCAGGTCATCTTGGAAATCCTCATCGCAGATCAAGATAAACTGGCAGCTCACTAATTCTTCAGGCAGCCGGATAATAACACCCTCAATCATTTGAGATAATTGTTCCAAATAAGCAGAAGACTTGGTTTCGGTTTCAATTAAGGATATTTCCCAGGCTTGGCCAAGGCTGCCGTCTTTTAAGACAAAGAAGCCGTTCTCATGCGAGCAATAAGGCAAAAGCTCAGTAAAAGCTAACCCTTCTTCAAACAATGCTTCTATAGTTTGGCGCTTAATCATTTTTTGTTCTCTTCCTTATAAGGCATTATCAAAGGAATCTTTGCATTAGTATTACTCTGGCTGTCAACAAACCAGCTTGATTCTTTGACCATGATATAAATCCAGTGTCCTGCAATCAAAACCTCAGGAGCTGATTTTGATTTGTGCGCAGGTATCCAGACTAATCTGACATCAGCCGGCTCAACCACAGGCACATAGGGCTTGACATAGCCGAATGCCTCGCTTATTTTTAAGTTTTCCTTTATATAATCAACAGAGTCGGCTCTTCCGCTTGAGACAGCCTGCAAGTATACATCCATTACCTTATTGGGATTATTCTTAACCAATGCTTTAGAGCCAGCGCATCCGCTAGTCATCAAAAGAGCCAAAATTACTGCTTGGAACTTCAAGACCTTCAATTTGCACTCCTTTCTGGATAACCAGAACCGCCTTTTTCCCTGCTTCAATCTTTACCGCGGGGATCATGGCTTCTAGTTGTTTCTGGTAGTAGCTGGACATTCCTTGCGCGCTGTTAGCCAGGCCGGAAAACATAGCATAACGGCTGGTATTGCCGGTAACATTCGTGTTATTTAAACCAAGGGCGGTAGTAGTAGTTGAGGTTTGCGATTGAGAGAGCGCCTCAGCTCCTCCTGCAAGGAATCCAGATAGAAAGCTTAAAGACAGCTGCTTTCCAGTATTGTAGATAAGTTCACCCGGTATACCTAAATGTCCGTCATCATCAGCCAGATACCCTAAGTTCGCTTCATGCTCAAAGACCTTACCGTTGGGTAATACGGTTGAGAAACTTACAATCTGAATGATTGCCCTTTTTGAGACCACGTCTCCTACAGCCTTACCTATGGCAAAGGCGCCTTTTAAGGGGATTCTGGTGTTATTCGGGCCGTAAAAGGCCTCATCTACGCTGATTAGAACCGGCAAAGGATTGCTTTCATTGGCAGGGGCATAAACGCCGGTAAGAAGAGTGCATTTGACAAAGCTGCCCAAAGGAAGATAAACGTACCTCTTCCCGGGAGCTTTTTCCTCGTTTCTTATTTCGCCGACCTTAGCCGTCTCTAGATTAACCGATTGCTTGGCAGCTTGCGGCGCAGAGAGCGAGCCGATCAATGTCTCTTCCAGGGAACCGGCGCTTTGCCCCCGCTCAATGCTTTTCTTTGACAAAGCAGGATTCTGCTTATTGGTCTCTGTTACCCGCTTATCAAGATCAATGACGATTTTACTCACCTGGGTCTGGTTCTTGCGCAAGTCCTGTGAGCTTTTTTCTAACGAAGCAATACGGTCATTCAGAGAATCAAACTTTGAAGAGATATCGTAATACTGCTTTTCGATACGGCTAACATAAGACTTAGTATCTACGGAACCGGTTAAAACACCCACGTCTTTATCCTGGCTGCCTGATGCAGCCTGTTTACTTACCGCCAGATCAAGGCTCTTTTTGATTTCCTTGGTTTCCTTGCTGCCTGCAAAAAATAAGAAGGTAAGCGCGGAAGCAAGAATCAGAACAACTGCAAGAGTAAATTTAGGATTATTGCGCGCTGCCTTAGGAAGCTTGTTAAACCCGGGTATTTTATCTAGAGATATCTTCATTGATTTAATCCTTCTACAACCATATAAGCTTTTGCTGTGTAAGCTGAAGCTTTCTTTTTAGTATCATGCGGCTTTGGCTCCAATATTTGCCTATCGATACTGATGGCTAATGATCCCGGAAGTTCGATATGCTCGATTGGTATTACAATAGGTTTTCGAGTTAGATTCTCAAAGGTCAAACATAAGGCTTTTACATTATTGGAAAATTCATAGACCTCATCTATTACTACGCGTAATTTAGCGTTATTGAATATCTCTTGAGGGTGCAGCTTCGAACTTACTGCTCCAGGCTGTTGTCTGCCGGTAAGAAGCGCTTTCATTAACTCAACTGTGTTTGCAATATCGGCATTCTTTTCGTCATTTTCCGCCTCGTGTGGTTTTGCAATCTTTATGCGACTAGGTGCTTGTGCTTCATCCATGATTAGATGCAGACAGTAGGAAACATTATCCCGGGTAACCACGTATATTTGTGAGTCAAGGTTTTCCCGGGGCAGAAGAAACATTCTGTTTCCCAAAGTCTCAATCTGCAAGACTTCGCTTGAAATACTTTTTGTGACGTTGGCAATCTTTTCCGGGAATTCCGCCTCTGTGATCATGCCGGTCTTTAGTCTTAAGGGGATTTCGCCGCCGGAATCAGCTGCTCCTGAAATATTGGCCTGGCCTGTAATAAACAAACCAGAAATAACCAGCAAAATAAAAGCTTTCCTAAATATCATCATTTGATTTCTACCTCTTCCTGTTTTACCCCGGCGATCACCATGCCGTAGGGGTTGGTTTCAATGGGCGGGATTCTTTGCAAGGTTATGGTATAGCGAAGAATGCGGTCATCAAGTTTCTCTTTTCCCATAAAAATAATCTTTTCTCCTGTTAAGGTTACTTTAAAATCAGTGCTTGAATCTTCCAGTTCCGGATCTTTGCTTAAAGAAAACAGCGATGAAATATTGTCTCGCTCAACCCGGGATATCTCATCCTCTAAGGAAGCCTTTGTCCGGGAAAGAAGTTCCGGAGCCATGTAGCGCATTGCCCTTTGGTAGGTATCCTTCACTGTTTGAGGGGTAAAATTGTTGCGGTTTAGAAGCCAGTTTGAGGCAAAACCACAGACAACGGTTTTATCTATGTGGTTGGGATAGGCAACGCCGGCTTCCTGCGCGCTTGGGATGTAATAAATGGCCTGAGGTTTTGTGGATACTTTAAATAAAGTAAGTAACAGCCCTACACAAAAAGCAATCACGGCAAAAAGAGTGATTCCCAGGAATGCGGAAGTCTTTTCTGCGTTTGCCCACTTCTCAATGAAGCCTGTGCGTTTTGTTTTTTCTATCATTAGGCCGTTTTAAGCAATAAAAAAGGGCTGGCCTTCCGAACGTTGATTCGGAAAACCAGCCCAGTTTTTCTCTGATCTATTATTCAGACCGAGTATACTGTGACTGAAAATTTACTTTAATTATTTACAAGACTACTTATACAATGTATTTTTCTAGTTGTCAAGTATTTTCTTGTGCACTCAAAAAAAAGCTTGACAAGACTCATAACTTATGGCATATTTTATATGCAGGCTGGAAACAGACCTGCCTAAACACGCGGTCCCGATCCTAGTGGTCGGGATTTTCGCTTTCTAGGGCCCTCATACCACTTTCCAAAATTAATATACTTTGCACAAGAATTCCAAAGCTCGCGTGCAACCTGCCCCCTCACGCCGAAAACGTAGATATTTTTCCCTTTGAGTTTTAATCTCGCCAATGGTTCATGCAAATCAGAATCCCCGGAAAAAAGCAGGATACCTGATATTTTGTCTATGGCATCAAGCATATCTAATGCCATTTCAACATCGAAATTACACTTTGGTTCCTCAATGCTTAGATTCTGTTCCTGTAAATAACTAATAAACTCATCGAGCTTACAGTGAGCGTTTTGATCAAGACGATTAAGGGTAAACGATTTTACAAAAAGGCTTTTGTCGATTTCTTTTTTTATCCACTTTACTGGCTTGGTAATTAGAATAGCTCCGCTTTCTCTTAACCGCTGATGGAACCGCTGAGATTTCTCCATCTCGCGTTCATTTAA
>Ga0265297_10005249_pt1 | contig 20002 bp, 21 predicted proteins | sample Munlanlwell13791_FD_192502 | JGI IMG/M metagenome (GOLD analysis project Ga0265297, IMG submission 192502) | Leachate microbial communities from a municipal landfill in Southern Ontario, Canada - Leachate well 137-91 | ecosystem: Engineered > Solid waste > Landfill > Unclassified | place...
CCGTCCAGGTGCCCGCTGCAATCGAGCCCGGCACGGTTATCTCCAACCTCGCCTTCTCGTTGCTGATGCTGCAGGTGCCCGTCGCTTCGCCGCCGCTTGGCGTGCACACGGCGGTTCCGGATACCTGTGCCGTCAGGGTCTGGCTCTTGTAGGTCTCGCTTACCATCTTCCCTGCTATCAGCGACGCGGCCACGGCGTCGCTGGGCTGCGCGCTGCTGCCCAGCACGACTTTCGCCACAGGCGCGCCGTTATCATCCACCAGCGTCGTCGAGCCGAACATGAGCCCTGCAAACGCCGCCGAACTTGCCAGGATTGCCGCGCCTGCGACAACCGCTCCGATTTTTTTCAGGTTCACTTTCATCAAATCACACCTAGTTTTACTGGAGAGCGCCAGCTCTTTGGCAGGACTACCGCGCGAGGGTTTATATAATTATTATATATGCCCTCCAATGGCGGGGTGCCGATGATGGGGGCGGGACCCTGCGCCTGAGGCGACTATAAAAAGCTTTCCTTCCATACTGATATTTGTTAGAGAAACAAAAAGGGACATAGCTGATGCTACTTCCTGGTTTTAATTGAAGAGCCACCGCCTCCACTGAGAAGGGGAGGGGGGCTGCACAGAGGTTTATTATGGAAAGGAGAATCATTTTGCCGGGCGAGAAAATCGCCGAAGGCAGGATTAACGCCCCGAACACGTTCTTCGACGGGGCCTCCACGTACGCCGCAGTAATCGGCATGGTGGATGACGAAGGGCGGTACATACCGCTGGAGAACAGGTACAGGCCGGCCGTCGGCGACGTCGTCGTCGGCATGGTCACTGACGTGCGCCACGCAGGATACGAAGTGGACCTGAATCTGCCCCAGGGCGGTTTCATCCCGACACGGGATATCAGGCTCACGCTCCAGCTCGGCGATTTCGTCATCTGCAGGGTAAAGACCGTCAACGAGGTCGGCGATGTCGACCTGGGCGAGGTCAGGAGGCTGCCGAAGGGCAAGATAATCGAGTTCCCCTCCGCAAAGGTGCCTAGGCTCATTGGCAAGAAGAGCAGCATGATAGGGCTCCTCAAGGATTACACCGGCGGGGACATCATGGTAGGGAACAACGGCTACGTCTGGATGAGCGAGCGGAGCGACATGCCGTTGCTGCTGAAGGCGATAAAGATGATTGAGAGGAAGGCCCACAAGTCGGGACTGACCGACGAGATGGCGAACTTCCTCAAAAGCCAGGTCGGCGACAGGCCCCGCACGCCCACAGGCGGCGAATCCGAAGAGGGCATGGAGCCTGGAAGCGCGGAAGGGGAGACAGCATCAGAGCCCGGATACAGGAACGAACAATCGGGATCGAGTGGTGAGAACTATGGCCAGCAGTGAAGGAAAGATACCGCTTATAATAAACGGTAAGAGGACCGATGGCAGGGACATGGAAGACCTCCGCAACCTGCGCATCGAGGTGGGAGTGATACCCGAGGCGGACGGCTCCGCCTTCGTGGAATGGGGGGGCAACAAGATAGTGTGCGGCGTCTATGGCCCCCGGGAATGCATCCCGAGGCACGGGGCGAGCCCGTACCACGCATTGATAAAATGCAGGTACATGATGTCGCCGTTCGCCTCGCTCGAAGAGCACAGCAGGAGCGGGCCCTCCAGAAGGAGCACCGAGCTCTCCAAGGTCATCAGGGAGGTATTCGAGAACCTGATCATAGCGGAGAAGTTCCCCAACACCCAGATCGACGTCTACATCGACGTCCTGCAGGCGGACGGGGGAACGAGGACCGCATCCGTCACGGCGGCCGCGGTCGCCCTCGCGAACGCCGGCATCCCGATGAAGGACATGGTGGCTTCAGTCGCCGTGGGGAAGGCGGGCGGCATGCTCGCGATCGACCTGAACAAGCTCGAGGACAATTTCGGGCAGTCGGACGTGCCTTTCGCGATTTCGCACAGGGACAGGAAAGTGCTGCTGCTGCAGATGGACGGGCTCCTCACAAGGGACGAGGTCATCCAGATGCTCGAAATGGCAGAGCGCGGGTGCGACAAGGTGCATGAAGTGCAGGCTGACGCCCTCAAGAGGTTCTATGAGAAGGGCGAGGAAGAAGCAGTCAAGTGGTGATATTCATGGGAGACGAAGTCAAGGACATAATAATGTCGAGCATCCGAAGGGACATAATGAACAATACGCTCTCCAAGGGCGTCAGGTTCGACGGCAGGAAATTCGACGAGTACCGCCCGATAGAGGTCCAGAGGGGGGTAATAAAGACCGCCGAGGGCTCCGCGATGGGCAAAATCGGCGAGACGCTCGTCCTCGTCGCGACGAAGTTCGACGTGGTGAAGCCGTTCTCGGACAGGCCGAAAGAGGGCGTGATGGTCACGAACTCCGAACTGCTCCCGCTGGCATCGCCGGGCTTCGAGCCCGGGCCGCCGAACGAGAACTCGATAGAAGTCGCCCGCGTCGTGGACCGTGCGCTCCGGAGCGCCGAATGCGTGGACCTGAGCTCGTTCTTCATCGAGGATGAGAAGGTCCTCGGGCTCTATGTCGACCTATACGTGCTCAACCACTCCGGGAACTACACCGACACCGCGACGCTCGCGGCTACGGCCGCGCTCATGGACACGAAACTGCCGAAAATCGAAGGCGGCAAGATAATCCGGGGCGAGTACACCGGGATGCTGAACCCGACCAAGCTGCCGGTCACGACGACGATGGTGAAGGTCGGCGAGAACTGGCTTGTCGACCCCTCGCGCGACGAGGAGCGCGTGCTCGAGACATCCATGACGATAGGGACGACCGAGGGGCATGTCTGCGCCATGCAGAAGGGGAAGGGCTCGCTGAGCAAGGACGAGCTCATTACGGCGATGGACATAGCCTTTAAAAGAGGAGACGACATAAGGAATATTCTCAAGGGCTAGGCCCATTAATGGAGGAATGTTTCATGTACACAGCTAAGTATGGTGCGTCGATCAGGAAGATGGTCGACAAGTCTATCAAGGCCAAGCGGACCCGCTACGAGTGCCCCAAATGCCACAAGCTCAAGCTTGCGCGCAAGGGCACGGCCATGTGGGCCTGCCGCGGGTGCGACGCGAAGTTCGCAGGCGCCGCCTACTCGTTTCGGAGCGAGGCTGGCGAGATTGCCGCGCGCATCATAGGCGAATATTCCAAGACGGCCTGAATGCCACCATTTTGAATGCCAACGGAGGGATGCAATAATGGGAGAATATAAGGACCCCAAGACCGGTGTCTCGGTAGCGGTCACCGGAGAGAAGTTCGCCTTCCCCACTTCAGGAGCCAAGATTCTGCTGAAATCCAGGCCCCCGATAGCCAAGGAAGTGGCGACTGATTGATTTTTTTTATTTCATATCTCATTTTCATAATTCCAGCAATCGCTTGACCCGGTGCGCCCAGGATGTACACCACCAGCCGATACGCCTCGAAGGATACGCGCGCGCTAGCCGCGGCGATGGCAAGGGTGTGCGGCGAGAGGTATGTGGCGCGCGGCAAGAAGACGATAGCCGGCCTCGCCCGCGATGCGAGGAAGTCCGGGGACGCGGCGGTTTCCATAATCGAGGAGAGGACGGGGGCCGCCGCCTGCATCGCCGTGATTGCGGTCGACGAACTCGGGCGCTGGCGGTTCAAAGAGGAAAGGCTTTTGAATTCATTGGAGAAATGAATAAGAGCGGCGGGTTTGCCCAATGAAGTCCAGGTGCGTCATCGAGGTGGTTTTTCCAGACGGGAAGGCCGCCGATGCCGCAAGGATCAGCGTCTCCCACGAGGGGGACGTCGGCAACCGCTCGAAAACGAGCGTAGAAACCGCCGGAAACACGCTAAAGCTCGGCATCGAAGCCGATGATATCGTCGCTTTGAGGGCGTCAGTGAACGCATACCTCCGGGCATTCCAGGTGTTCGAGGGCGTAGCAAAGGAAGAGGTGCAAAAATGAAAAAGGAACAGGAAGACTTGAACAGGGAACTTATCGAATACGAGAACATGGAAAAGCAGCTCGAAGTCCTGCTCATACAGAAACATCAGCTCCAGATACAGCTTAACGAGATAAAGCACGCCCTGGACGAATTGAAGAAGGCCAAGGGCGAGGTATACCGCTCCGTCGGCTCGATACTGCTGCATACGACCAGGGAGACCGCGGAAACCGACCTCAAGGAGAGGAACGAGCTGATAGACGTCAAGCTCAACGCGATTTCCAAGCAGGAGGAAAAGCTCCGCACGATGGTCGTCGACACCCAGAAAAGGCTGCAGGAGAGAATGAAGGGGTATGCAAAAGGCGGAGCACCCTGAGGCATTTCGCGGGTTCCTCGCAAAATACGCCAAGGCGAAGGTGGCCATAGCCACCCACAACCGGGCGGACACCGACGCCATCGCTTCCGCGTTCGCGCTAAGCAAGGCCTTGCCCGGAAGCGTGATATGCACCGACGAGGAGCCGAACGAAGGGGGACGGATGCTGGCCGAGAGGCTCGGCATCAGGATGGTGCCCTTAGCAACGCTGGACAAGAAGGAATTCGAGGGGCTCGCCGTCGTGGATACGAGCGCGTTCACCCTGGTCCCGAGCGCCAGGGGATGGAAGCTGCTACTTATCATCGACCACCACCGGAGCGACGGGCGCGACATGAAAGGCGAGTTCGAGATACTCGACCAGGATTCGCCCTCTGCATCCGAGATAATCGCAAACCTGGTTGAACCCGGGCCGGATGCGGCCTTCGCGCTCTCTGTGGGGATTATCGCGGACGCCGCACGCTTCAAATCCGCAAGGGCCGGAACGTTCGACACCCTCGGCAGGCTCATGAAGATAGCGAAGGCGGACTACAAGGAGCTACTGGAAATCGCCGAGCCGGACCCCAAGCCGGAAACAAAGCTGGCGATGCTCACTGCGATGAAGAGGGTGGAATTCGTATATGCCGCCGGCTACATCATAGCCACCACCGAGGTCGGCAGCAACGAGAGCGACGCCGCCTCGCTGATAGCCGATGCGGCGGACGTCTGCTTCGTGGCGAAATGGAAGGATTTCGAGAAGGAGACGAGGATTTCGGCAAGGGCGCGAAAGAGCGTCGATGTCCCGCTGAACAAGGTCATGGCCAATGTCGCTGCGGCGCTGGGGGGCGCGGGAGGAGGCCATGCGAAAGCCTCCGGAGCCGCGCTGAAAGCCCACACGGACGAGTCGCTCAAGACCTGCGTGGAAGAGTTCGTCCGGCTGGCCGAGAGCGGCAAATATTGAGCCCGGCCTTCGGCTATGCGAGAATCGTCTCTTCCCTTTTCGGGCCGACCGAAACGATTTTCACTCTTGTTCCGAGCTTTTTCTCCACATATTCGACGTATTTCCTCGCGTTCATGGGCAGGTCCGCAAGCGACTTGCACCCGGTTATGTCCCCTTTCCAGCCCGGAAGCGCCTCGTACACCGGCACGGATGCCGCAAGGCGCGGGAGGTCGAGGGGGAAGTTCTCCGCCTTCTTGCCGCCCGTTTCGTAAGCGACGGCGACCTTGATGTCTTCGATGCCGCTCAGCACGTCGAGCTTCGTTAGCGCGATTTCAGTCACGCCGTTTATCATGCAGGTGTAGCGGAGCACCACGAGGTCCAGCCAGCCGCATCTCCTAGGCCGTCCGGTGGTCGTCCCGAACTCGTGCCCGACCTTGCGTATCTGCTCTCCGACGGAATCGGTGAGCTCGGTCGGAAACGGGCCCTCGCCGACGCGCGTGGTGTATGCCTTCGCTATGCCGATGACTGCGCCGATTTTCTGCGGCGGTATCCCCGTCCCGGTGCAGCCCGCGCCGGAGGTGGTGTTGGATGATGTCACGTATGGGAACGTCCCGTGGTCTATGTCGAGCAGGGCGCCCTGCGCGCCTTCGAGCAGGATGCTTTTGCCTTCCGCTATCGCGCCGTTGAGGATGAACTGGGTGTCCGCGATATGCGGCCTTATCGTCTTGGCGCTTTCCATGAGGTCGGCAACGACGGATTCGGTGTCGAAATCAGGGAAGCCAAGGGCTGAAAACAGCCTTTTCTTGTGCGCGGCGATATGCATGAGCTTCTCCGTCAGCTTCTTTTCGCTAAGGAGGAGGTCGCAGGCGCGGATCGAGTATGTCCTCGACGCCTTGTCCGAATATGCCGGGCCGATGCCTTTTTTCGTGGTGCCTATCTTTCCGGTCTGCTCGAGGCCGCCGTCCATGATTTTATGCCAGGGGAGGATGATATGCGCATCGGAGCTGACGAATAGGTTTTTCATCGAGTAGCCCCGGGATTCGACAGTCCGGATTTCAGAGACGAGCGTTTCCGGGTTCGCGACGACGCCGTTCCCGATGACCTTGGTCTTTTCCGGATAGAAGACGCCGGAGGGGACCAGGTGCAGCTTGAATTCCTCGTCGCCCTTCCTGACGGTGTGGCCGGCATTGTCGCCCCCGTTGAACCGTACGATATACTCGTAATCCCCGGCAAGCAGGTCCACTATCTTGCCTTTCCCCTCGTCGCCCCACTGCAATCCCAGGATAAGCGCAACTGACATGAGGGAGATAGGGAAAGAAGGGAATATAAGGAATTGGTGGGGCGCCTCTGCCGGCCCGGGTGAAGCGCTCACTTTCTCGAGAATACCGCCCAGTACGTGGGGTCCTTCTCGGCCCCCATCTGCTTGTGCTTCCACGTGTCGATATCGGCGTGCTCGGACCCGCCCATGTAGAAGTGGTTGTAGCCTTCGGAAAAGAACTGGGAGAACAGCTTGATGAAAACGTAGGTCGGGATTGCGGACGCCCCGGTAAGCAGGCTATCTTGCCCGTTCATCGGTTCCATGGAATCGGCTTCCCTCTGCCCGGGAGAGTATTCCCTGCCCGTCAGGTAATCGATGTTCCTCAGGGTTATGCCGGCGTATCCGGAAATGGCGCCGTTGCCGTTTGATTCGCAGATGAAAACGGAAATCGGGGTCTTGCCCATCATGCCGAGGTACGCGTCCACGGTCTCGAGCGAAAGGATGTCGGGGTGGAGCAGGCCCAGGTAATCATGGTGGGTGGAGCCGATGAGCTTCCCGCTGGCATCCAGCATGTCGAAGTGCCTTTGGACTATGTCCCATGCGACATCCGTATTTTCGGGAGTAAGCGGAACGAAGGAGAATCCCAGGCCGGCCCTCTTGAGGAAGTTCGTGGCGCGGCGGAAATTCCGGTTCAGCGGCGGGAATAGGATTTTCGAGCCATCCTCCGAGAACACCTTCCGCAGGTCCACGCGCGAGTGCGAGAGGCTCTCGTCCTCTTCCGGAGCGTCCCTCAGCCAGGGTTCCTCTTTCGCCGGGGTGAATCCGAATTCCGAGACCAAACGCACATAATCCGGGGTGCGAAGGAAGCGGACGTAGATTCCGCGTATGGGCAGCTCGGCCATCGCCAGCCGGGTGAATTCCGATATCGCCTTAAGGTCGGCGGTGAGCGGCAGGATGCTTCCGAACAGCTCCCCGTCGCTCCTGCGGTAGACGCCGAACGAGAACAGCTCCCCGAATCTCCTGTTGATGTACCCGAACGGGGCGTATTCCGGGGGGAACACCGCCTTCTGGGTATATGCGTTGGTGTATAATGCGATGGCGCAGCTGCTCTGGTGGAAGCGGCCGTGTTTCGCGGATTTGACGTAGGGGTAGTCGTGAAGCGGCAGGAAAGGCGCGAGCCCGAGCCGGTTGACGATTGTGTCATGGAGCACCATCTTGTAGCCAGCCCTCCCCGTTTGGGAAGGCGGCCCAGATTGTTTTAGATGGTGAGCGTTCATGATTATCATCTGTCAGGAAAGTAATATAAATCAAGCGGGGATACGGCGTATTTCACCGAAAAAGCGAATCCGGCAATAATAAATATTCAAAAGGAGGAAATAGAACAATACAAATGCCCAAAAAGGGAAAAAAGGACGGTTTTTTTGGATTCTTTGCGTCCTTGAACGATGAACGGGTGATGCCGAAGATGCGCCACTACCCACTTGACGAAATCGAAAGGAGGATTATATACGAGCTCGAGAGCGACTGCAAGGTCAGCGTGAACGAGCTGGGCGAGAAGCTGGGCATATCCAAACGAATGGTCGAGACCAGGATGCACAAGCTCATCGGGAACAAGGCGATAGTCAATTTCGTCGCAATCGTCGATTTCTCGAAGCTCGGCTATGTGGACCACGAGGTGTGGGTGCAGGTCCGGCACATGCAGGCGGAGAAGAAAAGGAAGTTCCTGGATTCCCTGATATCGCACCCGCAGGTCGGCTGGGTGGCCTCATGCGGCGGCAAGTTCGATTTCGCCTTCAGCATAATGGCCGAGGACAGCGTCACGTTCTCTGACATCCTGCGGAAGCTGCTTTCCGACAATCCCGGAATCGTCCAGAACTATTCCATCAGCATCGCGACTAAGATCCGGTCGTTCCCCCGCACCTACCTCCTCCAGAAGCCCGGCATCGAGAGGAAGGGGGCGCTTTTTTTCAGCGGGCCGCCGCAGAAGATAAAGCTCGACAAGAAGGACATCGCCATCCTGACAATCCTGGCGAGGGACGCGAAGACTCCGGCCGTGGAGATTGGCAGGAAGATAGGCATGTCGACGAACGCGGCCAGGATGCGCGTGAAACGGCTGGAGACGATGAAGGTCATACAGGGGTACAAGGCGATTTTCCAGCCTTCCGTGATAGGCATCCAGAACTACGAGATACTGATAACTACCGAGGGCATAACGGCGGAGAAGGAGGCCGAGGTGGACGAGTACTGCAGGTCGAACCCGCACATCACGCTTTTCATGAGCTGCATCGGGAGGTGGGACATCAACCTCTCTGTCGATATCGACGGCCCGCAGCAGCTCCAGCAGACGCTCAGCGAGATTCGCGACAGGTTCGGCCCTGTGATAAAGGATTTCGAGTACACGCCCATCCTCCACGTGTACAAGTTCAACCTGGGCAGGTCGCAATAGGATTCATCGTGGCTGGGAAAAAATAGTGAAAAATAATAAGAAGGGGGGGCACTCAGTCCCTGAGCGCTTTCAAAGCTGCCTTGTTGTCGGACGCCCCGAGAAGGACGTAGGACAGCGTCGGGGTCATCGTGACCGAGAACGCATAGACGAGGTTCACGCCCCTGTCGGATATCTTCTTGGCCGCATCGGCCATCGTTCCGGGCTTGTTCTCGAGCTTTATGATGATGACTTCCTTCTCCATCGCGGTCACGCCGAGCTTCTTGAGTATCGGGCGTATTTTCACGAGGTCCGCGTTCTCGACAATCATATGCGTGTTTATGCCCCGGTCCTCCGGCGGCATGACGATGCATTTGATGCCAGCGCCTTCAAGGGCCTTTGCTACCCGGGATGCTTCTTTGAAGTTCGGCTTTTCCAAGAAAAGTTCTGTCACAATCCGGTCTTCTTCCATCAGTCTCACCTGCCATTTTTTTTAAAACGCGTATTCCAATAATGCCAACATTAATGTTATTAAAAGCGACGGTTGGTCGGGAACGCCCGCATGAAAGAACGGTAAATCTCATCCGCCTATCCTGACGCCCCTCGCCTTTCCGACCTCTTCGGTCAGGCCTGCCCTGTGCGCAGGGCATCTCGTGAACACCTTCCTTTCAGGCTTCTGGATGGTGGCCTGACTCCAGCCAAGCGAAATGAGGACGTCGACATCAGCCGAATGGTTAGCCTTGCACTTGTCGCACTTGACTTTCATATGTAATATGATGTCCGGGCGTGTTAATAAATAGACGATGCGGGCTGGCCAAAGGCGTGATTACAGTCGAGAAGTGGATGATTTCTGCAAGCCGGGAATCGGGAGGGGGAAAATCGCTGAAGCAGGGAACTGCGTTCCCTTCGCACCTATTTTTCTGAAAGAAAAAACGCTGTGTTCAAGAACGACGATTCGTTCTTGGACAGCCTTTTTTCTGAAAGAAAAAACGCTGAGGGCAGGATTTGAACCTGCAATCCCAGGGGGACCGGTTTGCTTATGCCGTTTTTGGGGTGACGCCCTTTTAGGCAGCCCAAAAAGGGCTCTTCAAGACCGGCGCACTACCAGGTTATGCGACCTCAGCTAAGGATAACATTACAGCGTAGTCTGTTCCGGGGGCGGCTCCTCCGCCTTCGGCTGGCTTTCCTGCTTCGCTTGGCTTTCCTGTGCGAAATATATCTTAAACTTCTCGGTCAGCGCCAGCTTGGACGAGCGGCCGGATTTGTGGGACTTCAGGAACCCGGCGTCTATCAGCTCCTTCACGTCGGCATAGACGTGGGTGCCGATTTTGCGGACAAGCTCGGATTTCAGCATGCCGTCGTGCTTCGACAGGTATGCGAGCGTCCGGAGAGCGCTTTTCCCGATTTCGGTGTCCTGCGCGTACTGGCGCACGCGGGGGAGGATGTCGGCCCGCACGCGGATGGAGTATTTCCCTTCGGCCTCGGCGATTTCCACCGCGCTTTCACGTTCGTCGTAGTCCTTCTTCAGCTCGGCCAGGACGCCCTGGATGTAGCCGAGGGCCCCGATGCCCGTGAGCGTCCGGAATTCCTCGAGCGTCATGGCGCGCGAGCTCATGAATAGCGCTGCCTCGATGAGCCTTTTCTCCTCCTTCATAACCATCTACCTGAGTTTCAGCCAATCCTTCAGTTCGTCAGAGTAGTCTACGGTGTCAAGCTTTTTCTTTTTTCGCTTTATGGCATTTTCAATCTCGCGGACGCTTTCCCCGACGCTTCTCCCCGAAGTATCCAGTTCGAGGGGGGTTTTGCCGTATTCGGACTTGGCCCGGACGGAACAGTAGTCCAGCATCTCGCCCATCAGGTTGTCGCCGAGCTTCTTGGCTTGGTAATGCCGCCTGGCGAGCCTCCGGGCAAGGACACCGGGGTTCGTCCGCAGGACGAAAATGAAATCCGCCGGAATCCTGAACTCGCACGCAAGGTGCCCTTCGACGATGAAATCGTCCTTCCGGACCAAAGGACGTACGGCCCTTGCCAGCCTGCCGATGTCCACCTCATGGTTTTTTCCCACGAGCTTCTTGTCGGCGGCGACCTGCTTCAGGTCGATGAGCGCCATGCCGAGGCGCGCGGAAAGCGCCTTTGCTATCGAGGATTTGCCGGTGCCGGGTGAGCCTGTTATTATTATGCGCATGGAATCACAGCCGGGCCGAGAGCAGCCGGAAATATTCGCGGGCCGAATCCAGCGCAGTCACGCCGTCTTTCGTCAGGCGGTAGTATTTCCGCCTCTCCTTGAACTCGGACGATATCAGCCCCTCGGATTCCAGCTTGTAGAGCACCACGTAGACCATTATCTTGTTCGGCCGGAACATGAAGTCCTTCTCGATGCGCTCGTCCAGGGCGTACGCATAAAGCTCGCCCTCGCGCTGGATGAGGGAAAGGAGGTAGAGCCAGAGGTTGCCGTTCGTAAGGAGGTTCTTCAGCCTCCGTATCGGCCTGGGGTTTTTTTTCATCCGACCAGCTAGCCCGTGTCGCGCTCGGTCTGGCCAAGCCCGTGCACGGTCGGCGTGAGCGGCATGGCGCGGGCCTGGTCGTACAGCTCAGGCGGGCGCTTGTCGGCCGGCAGGCGCTCCATTATGTGCTCCTTGACCTCTATCATGTCGTCGGTGCGCTGCGCCCCGTGCCTCATGCGGACTTCAGACACGGTCGTAGCGACGGTCGCGGAATCGACGACTGTATACAAGGTCGTTCCAGGTATCGGGCTGCCGACCGTAGGCGGTGGCGGCGGCGGCGGTGGCGGAGCCGTCGGTGGAGTGGAACTATCCGCAGGAGCGGTCGGCGGAGGGGGTGGCGGGGTGGGCGGCGCCGTAACCGGGAAATAGGTCGCGATTGAGGCGGTGACTTCAGCCCCGGCACCCGGTGACGGAACCCCCCCGCGGCTGCGCCAATCCCCTTCGGCCGCATCTATGCGGGAGTATGCTTGCGAATAACCCTGCGCGGCGGTTTCGAGGGTGCGGGCGGCATCGTCATCGCCAAGGGCCCTTGCGGCCCGGGCTGCGGTGGTATAATCCCTGACCGCTTCCCCGATGGAAGCGCGCGCGGTCCCGAAATCTCCGGATGAAACGTATGTCTCGATTTGCGTCCTGCGCCCGATTTCAGTGGATTCGATTGACGGGACAGTTCCCGGAGGCAGCCCCGGAATCAGCGGTGAGCGCGAAGGAAGGTCTCCGAACTCAGCCGTCAGGTTCGCATAATGCGCCCCCGAGTCGAGGCCGCGCGTCGCCTGGCCGTATTCGGAATCCTGGAGAGCGCCTTCGGTGCCCCTTGCGGTATTGACCATCACCGCGGTCCCGTAATTGAAAAGCGCGTCATTTACCAGGCCTATGGATGCAACGGGGTCTCCTGACGAGGCAGACCGATAGACCTGGTCCAGCGCGACATATTCGCGCGCGGCCTGTGCTACATCGTCCGACACGCGGTATGAGCCGATTACCTCCGGCCTCGTGGTCAGAAGCGCGGCCGTCCCTTCCGACGATACGAGGTGCCCGGCATTCGAGACCGTCGCCAATGCGGAAAGGTCGGTCGAGTTGACGCGGTCCAGGAGGGTCCTGCCGCTCGTGTCAGTGTTCGTTCCGGTAAATCCGGGCGTGCTGCTCAGGGTGCCGGTGAATTCGGTCGCTATCGAGCGCACGCTGGAGGCAACGGCCGCGAACGCCATCGCATCAGCCTGAGTGATGGGCGGGAGGCCTTGGTCCGCCCGGGTTGCGTTGGTCGCCACGATACGAGCCGCCAAATCGGATTGGTTCATCGTGGTCAATTCACCCACGGTCATCTGCCCGAGGATGGGTGTGAGCACTTGTACCGCTTCCCCCGCACGGTCTGGGTCTATCCCAGATGCCACTGCTAGTGAATGGACACCGCTGCCGGATGCCAATGAGGTGAGGCTTGGAATGCCCTGCAATCTCGGCCCGGCGGATTCGTCAGCCCCGTGGACTGCGAGCACTATCGCTTCCTGCTGGCTGCGCGTGTGGCCGTCCAAATCGCTGGAGCCCCTTTCCACGCCAGTCATAAGCTCGCCGGTTCCGCCAAGGCGGACATCGTCAAGCGGGATGCCCAGCGTCGCCACCCCTTCGGCGGCGACATCGTACCGGGTGGACTGGACCGCATCGCGCGTTTCCGGGCTGCTGCCGAGTCCGGACGCCACGGCGTCAGCACGCCTCTCCATCTCGAACGCGGTCTCGGTCTGTATCGTCTGCTGGAGCGCCTGGACGCCCTGCACGTGTGTCGAGTATGAATCTTGTAGCATGCTGGCATTGAGGCCGGGTGAAAATCCAACCGGCATGTTCATCATAAACGGGGCTGTCACATAGTCCTGGAAGTAGGGGGGCAGCCCAGTGGTTGTCGGAGTCACCGTAGTGAAATTCAAATTCCCCGTCGCCGGGTCCCGGGTTTCCCTCTGAATCGTATATGCACCCCCGGCTTCGGCAGGCGGGAGAATCCTGACCGTCTCGCGTGTGCCCTGCGCAACGCCATCCGTCATAACAGGCGCACCCTGCGCATCGCGCGCGGGGACGAAGACCTGCATCTGGAGCCGGGCAACCTGGCCGTTCGAGTCGAGGGTTACTTGTATGCGGCCGTCCGTGGTCTGGCCCCGTTCGTTTCCCGCCGGGGCGGCTATCGTATATGTTGTGAGCGTGCGCGGTGGCTCGCCCTCGGTCACTGTCCTGGGCTGGCCGATTACTTCGACGAGGGTCGGACCTGTGCCGGTATCGACGCTTATCATCATGCCGTTGTTGGGGCCGCGGAGCGCTGACAGCGTCGCCGCCGCATCCACGATGCGGGCGTTGCGGTCGGCGAACATGCCTTCGAACATGCTCGAGCCGCGCCCGGCCTGGGCGTTCCATGTGGCTGCCGAGTAGCACGCGTCGATGGCCCTGCCAAGCGTCGTGTTCACGGCTATGAATGCTACGATGCGCAGCAGCGATGTCGCGTTGAATACCGTGCTCCCTCCGATGATGTCCCTTCCGCTGACTCCCTGCCCGCCGGTCAGGCCGGCCTGCATGCCGCCTGCGGTCTGCGTCATTGACCCGCCTCCGCGACCCGAAACGCCGCTTGCGCCGGCTCCTGTGCCGCTCCTTCCGCCGGCCGCCTTGGCCGTCGCAGAGGCGGCCGCGGCTGCGCGCCCGGTCTGATATGAGCTATATTGCTGGCTGATGGTGGGGACGAATCCGCTTTTCCCTCCGCCTGCGTTGTGGGACCAGACGCCGCCGATGCCGCGGGCGTTCGCGGCGTCCTTTTCCCTTTTTACCAGCGCGCCGCCGCCCTGCTTGGATGCGGTCTTGGCCGCTTCTCCTACGCTCATTGCGGCCATGGCGAGCTGTGTGAAGCTGAACGAGAAGCCGCGGCCGCGGGCCTGGTATCTTATGTGCTGGCCGGTGCGCATGCCGCCGATGTTGAATCCGGCGAACGGGTTCCTGCCGGTGAGGTAGAGCGCGCCCGAAAGCAGCGAGAATATAAGTATTAGCGGGAAGCACAGCGCCGGAGTCGCCGAATACTTCGGGGGCGGCGGGCACCATGACGCGGTGCCGAGGCTCGGAAGGTATTTGACTGTGTTCAGGTCGGCCGGGACTACCGCGTCAGTGGCGGTGGTGATGCCGTCCGCATTCGTCGCGCTCGTGTCCAGGCGGCCGAACTCCACGCACTGCTTGAACCCCTCGCACTCGACTTCCGGGGGCACGCAGAACGGGCAGTAGAGGACCTTGAAGTTGAGGCATTCGGCATCATACGAGGAGTAGCGGAATTTGGCTGTCCCGTTGTCGTCGGTGTATGTCTTCTGGAGGACGTATGTCCCGGTGGGGCTCGTGAGCTCGACCAGGACGATGGTGTTCTTCAGCGGCTGCCTCGAAGGCGACGCGGAAAGGTTCTCGTAGAACGCGACGATGTTCAGGTAGCGGTTGGAATCGTCGATATCGTTGACGAGGACGAAGATTCCCGTGTTGGGCGCATTGATGAGCTCCTCGCACGTCGCGCATTCGGCCGGATCGACCGCATGGAGGATGTAGGGGAATGAGGCGATGAGCAGGACGGAAAATGTAAGCAGCAGCACGAGATTCGGAATGCGCATGTTAGATAGTAACTTTAGCAAATTTATAAATTTACCCATTGGATGCGGATTTCGTTGGTGAAACCTCCATAAGCATTTAAATGGATAAGCAGGAAATCTACCCATGCAGCCCTGGCGCGCCGTGCTAACTATACTATTAGTATCGTCCACGATTTTCGCCGCCGGAACCGACCTTGCGCCCCTCGTCCCAGGCGTCGCCGCTGTGATGATAATCGTCCTCGCGCTCACGAACATGATTGCGGTCTCCATCTCGAACCCGCAGCTGGAGGCGTGGGCCAAGACCGAGATGAGGGAGTTCGTCGCCGGCGTCTTCCTGATTGGGATAATCATCGCCCTTTTCATCAGCTCGAACGGGATATCCGTGGCGCTGACTGGCGAAGCGGATTACGTCCAGGCTGCGGGAGACATCATGACCGGCTGGGTCGACAACCTGATGGCCGCATACACCGACCTCATAACAGCGGCGCAGAAAATCAGGATTGCGGCGTCATACTCGTCCGGGACGAACGTGGCCATATACTGGGTTTCGCTCACCTACCAGACATCGCCGCTGGGGGGCGCGGCGGTCTTCATGATGCCCCTCAGCCTCGCGACGCAGGGGCTCACCAACGCGATATTCCTCAGCGAGGGCATCCGCATGCTCCTCGTGTTCTTCAAGATAGTCACTCCGAAAATCCTCCTCCCGCTCTCATTCAGCCTCAGGCTCATCCCGTTCACGCGAAAGACGGGCAACACGCTTATCGCGCTCTCGCTGGCCACGCTCGTCTTCCTGCCGGCGTCCGTCATTTTCGTCCAGGCCATAAACAATGAAATCGTCGTCCCCCAGCCGAGGATTTCCGACATGGGGAGCCTCGATGCCGACCCGTACCCGGTCTACGCATTCGGCGCAATCTGCGAATCCCAGTTCTTCCGCATCCTCTTCGGCCTCACAGACCCGCTCTTCGCCCTCATCACCTGCCTGCCGCTCGCGGTCATACCCGGCGCGTTCCCGGCGTGCTACAGCCTCGTATGGCAGGTGGTATATCCGATAATGAGCATGGTATTCCAGTACGCGAACCTCATCCTCCTCATCGTGTGGGAGGGTGTCGTCAACCCGGGCGAATACGGCGAGGACGTCTTCAACACGCTCAGGCCGTTCCTGGCGGACGTGACGAACCTGGTCCTTGTTATATATATGGACGTCATCTTCATCGGAATCCTCACGATATCCGGCGCAAGGAGCATCGCGGCCGTAATAGGCGGCGAATGGTACATGGCGGGGGTGCAGAGGCTGCTATGAAGCTCCATTTCATCCTCCTGCTCGTTCTCGGGCTTTCGTTTTCCGCGTGCATAGAGGACGCAACGCAGACCATACTCTTCGAGCAGGGGACCGTCATCATGGCGGTCATCGGGCTCATGATGGTGGTCATCGCGCTCGCATACGCGCTCGGGAACGCGCTCCGCATCCCGAACGCCATCGTGTTCGCGAAGGACGAGCTGTACCACCTGGGGTTCTCGATGATGCTCCTCCTGGGGTTCAGCGGAATCGTGGTTTTCTCGTGCGACCTCACCGGGATGTTCTTCGACCAGACGATGGGCAGCATCGGCACGAGCTCGTGCTATTCGGCAGGGGGCGGCACGTCGCCGAATGAGGTGGCCGAATGCTACGTCACGCAGGCGAAGAACGACGCCCGCAGCATGTCCGAGAGGTACATCCAGAAATACCTCGACAACATGATGGATTCGACCTTCGCCTGGAGCCTCGCGCTCCCGCTTTTCGAGGCGTACACCGCCACGGCCGGCGCGTACAAGAGGATAGTGTCGAACCAGTACTCCATGATAATGAACTCCTTCCTGGTGCCCGCGCTCATGAGCATCAGCATGCAGAAGTTCGTATTGATATTCATAAACGAGAACGTCATCTATTGGGTAATCCCCACCGCGTTCGTGATGCGGTTCTTCCCGCCGACGCGCCACATGGGCAACATATTCATAGCCATGTCGATAGGCCTGTACGTCCTCGTGCCGATGCTTTATGCGTTCAACCTTTCCATGTACGAGGTGGTCCTGAGCGACTGCAGCTCGTTCGCGAGGGCGGCGTGCGACAACGTGATAGACAACAACAGCTGCGGGACGAGCGTGGCCTGCGCGGGATGCGAGACGACCTGCGGCAACGCCGACAGCCTCTGGAACGTCGCGAGGCTGATTCCGCAGGCGTTCTTCCTGCCGAACCTGACGATGGCGCTCGTGATAACGTTCCTGTCGTCGATACACAAGGCGCTGAGAGTGATAGGATGAAGAAGATTGCATTCGTTTTCCTGCTGCTGGCGGCGGCCGCGTTCGCGGCGACCGAGTTCGAACAGTCGTTCGGCTCGCAGACCGGAAAAAGCGGCCTCCCGGAGATATTCAGGGACTGGCGCCTCCTCTCAGTCCTGGCCATACTCACGTCCGTCATACTCATCGGCATAGGCTATGCGGTCGGAATCGGCCTCGAGATGCCTGAAATCAAGGCGTGGGCCAGCAACGAGCTCGTCCAGGCGTTCGCTAACGTCCTGATAATAATCACGCTCATGGCCACGATAGCCATCCTCGACCTGGTGGCCGAGGAGATGGTGCAGTACAGCGGCCTGGCGATACCCTGCACGGGCGGCCAGAGCTGCCTCGGAAACGTCTCGGTAGCGTACCTCCAGTCATACATAGACGTGGCGAGCGACGACGCAAAGGCCGTGGCAATCAACAGCATAGACGCGGCCGGATGGGCCAACAGGAGGTTCGGGCTGTATTGCCTGACGATACTCTGCGCGCAGATAGGCACCTCGTTCTCGGTCGTGGGCCACTACATGCTCGACCAGGACAGGTACATGATAGTGTTCGAGTATTACGCGAACCTCATCGCCTCGCTCGAGGCCCAGAAGTTTTTCGTCACCCACATTTCCTTCAACGTCGGTCCGCTCCTGCTCGCCGCAGGGATAGTGGCGCGCACGTTCTTTTTCACCCGTAAAATCGGCGGCCTCCTTATAGCGGTCGCCGCGGGCATCATGTTCTTCTTCCCTGGGATGTACGTGTTCGACTGGCTTACATTGAACACTGCGCTCACCGGCGACAAGGCGAACGAGGACGCGTCCAGCCCGCTCTGCCCGGAGGAATGCAAGTCCCCGCACGCGTGGGCGGTCATCGAGGACGGTTCCACTGAAGGCATCAAGCTCGGCTCAATGAAAATGGTTTATGACGCATTCCCCAATTCGCAGGCAGCGATAGCGACAGGCATCATCGACGGCTCGGTGGCCAACGACGTGCCGAATGACGGCCCTTACAATGGCATGAACGTCATATCGTGCATGGTGGTGTCGGACGCCGCCTGCCCGCTCTCGTGCAGGGAGCTCCCATACCCGACGTCGCTCACTCAGTGCGTGAACCTGACGGCAAACGTCCCGCAGAACTGCGCGACGCTTCCCGACAAGTGCTGGGTGAGGCGCCTGGCGACCGTGACTGAGCCGGACGCGGAGGCCGATCCTGTCCTTTCCATGTGCCCGAGGGAGTGCAAGGTCATCCCGCCCCTCGAGGGAAACTGCGACACGGGCAGCTGCCTCTCATCCCGCACGGACTGCCGCGTTTACAAGAGGATAGGCTATAGCGGGAACGACGCCACCGATTTCGAGTGGGCCCCGAACCCGCCTGAAGGCGTTGACGCCGACCAGCTGGCGAGGTGCGTTGCCGCGGAGGATTGCCCGGTTTCAAACGACGCCTACCAGTCATGCTCCTACGCCATTCCGGAAACCGGCTCCTGCGTGGAGCTGTGCACGGGCTGCCCTGAGATATGCCGCGTGACGACAGAAAACATAAACAACCTGCCTTCGCAGTGCATCAATTCAAGCTCTAGCCAGCTCCAGGTACCGTGCCAGCAGTGCCCTGTCGGGTGCAAGGTCAACGCCACGTACATCGAGGAGCTTGACACGCCCGAGTGCTCGGGTTGCCTCGCGGAGAGGAGGATAGTCACATACGGCGAGACGATGCCGGAGGATTACCTCAACGGCTCATGCGACATCAACACGAACTGCAAGGCCGAGGACAGGGTTCCGATTCCGCGCAACTCGTGCGAGCAGTGCCTCTTCAGCGAGGAGAGCGAGATGTTCGAGCCGCCCATCCAGACGGCATGCAACGACATGTGCAGGCCGACTGACGACGTGCCCGTCAAGGGGGCCGGGGCTTACACCGGCATCGGCGGCGAGGGGCTGGTCGGCCCGACCGAGGTCCAGAACGTCTCCAAGCTGATGCTTCCGGCTTATGTGCTTCCATTGTTCAATATCGCGGCTACCCTGATATTCATCAAGGGCCTCTCGACCATCCTGGGCGGGGACATAGACATCCCGGGCATATCAAAGGTGTTTTGAATGGGGAAACTCACGATTGTCTTCCTGATTGCGCTCATGCCAGCCGCATTCGCAGCCGGGGGCTGGGAAGGGACCGCGGCCATGGCCCTCGCGATATCGGGGGGGTTCCTCGGCATCGCCTTCATGGTCGGGATGGGCTTCGGCATCAACGAGCTCCAGATAATGTCCAAGGAAGAGTTCTACCAGCTGATTGCGACGGGCCTGCTCGTCGCCCTCCTGGTCGGCGGCAACAATGTCATCGACGGGCTGTCCGCGGGCCTCGGCTCGGGGGGCCAGAACCTCCAGGATACGGGCATAGCTATCATAGACGACACGCTGACGAACGCGCAATACGGCATGCTGGGCATATACAATTCGGTCACGCAGATGGACAACCAGATTGCGAAGGAAAGCTCGAAGACGATGTCCTGCAGCATAGTCAGCATCGGATATACCGTGAGCGCCTGCGGGGGGTATTCCATGCTCAGCACCCCGCTCTCGATGTCCGGGAGCATAGTCGGCTTCGCGATTGGCGAGCTGTATTCCATGAAGAGGCTCATCAACATCTCCAAGAACTACGCCATGAGCCTGCTCCTGCCGATAGGCATCGTGCTGAGGACGTTCAAGTTCACGAGGGGAGCCGGAGGGTTCCTGATCGCGACCGC
>Ga0265297_10005250_pt1 | contig 19996 bp, 14 predicted proteins | sample Munlanlwell13791_FD_192502 | JGI IMG/M metagenome (GOLD analysis project Ga0265297, IMG submission 192502) | Leachate microbial communities from a municipal landfill in Southern Ontario, Canada - Leachate well 137-91 | ecosystem: Engineered > Solid waste > Landfill > Unclassified | place...
ACAGATTGCCTTATTCTTTCAAATTGTGAATCTTGTGCAATCAGGGTGTTAATTTCTGGATCATATCTTGCATTTAAGTTGTGTGCAATCACAGTTTTTTCAATTATTTCAAGTATTTTTAACACAAGAGGTCTGTCACTTTCTCTGCTTATTGAAAGTTCGTCCCAATCGATAAAGCCTGTGTATAGATGTCTAAAAGCTTCTGCAGCAATTCCGGCAAAATGCCAGGATTCATCTAAATAGAATTTACTCCAAAAATGTCTTATAAACTCGGGAGTAAAATCAGGATGTTCGAGCATGATTTCTAAAGTTGCGATGGGTAGATTTCTTGTGGCAACTAAATAGTAATTTGGAGAACAAACAACTTGTTTTGCTTGGGAAAAGGCTTGATTTAATTCAGCTATACAATTCACCATAATAGCGGGATCATCTCTGACAGATACAATAAATCTTCTAACCGTAGAAATATACTTTGACAGTCCGGGTATTGTCGGAAAATCCGGTAATTTGATTCTTTTTAATTTATCAGGATCTGTTCCTGCAATTTTTATTAGTTGTATCAAGTAGGATTGTATCCATAAATATACATTTTGAGTTCCATCGGGTAATTTTTCTGGAATTATGTGGCCAAAGTCCATAGCTGCTGCGTATGCATATGCTAAATCAGCCGTAAAGTGTGCACCGGATTCAATATCCCTTAATAAAAACGGGAATTTTACGGATAAGTTATCAGCTAGTATTTTGACAGTCAATAATTTTTGGGCATCGGATAGTTTTTTTGATACTCTTCCTTCTTGGGGCATTAAAGGATTATCATTTAAATCAATATGTACGACACCTTCAGCAACGTATGACTGTCCGTTTGAACTTATTGACGGAGAGTAATCGGAGATAAACGCGTTAGTGTGCGCCGGGGCAATAACATAATTTACTTTTCCGTCTTTTACCCCAACTATTTGATCCGTTACTAATTTATCGGCGAATGATTTTGTCAGAAAATAAACTCCGCCTTCTTTTAATAATTCCAAAGAATTCGTTATTGATTCTAAGAGTCTCTCCCCATTCAAATAAAGTGCTGATGTTCTTTGATCAAAAATCAGTCTTACCGGTTTTCCCGGAATACCTGTGTCTGACATTATTGTTTTTAGCTCATCGGCGGTCACTGGCATCTCCGTTTGCACGAAAAATAATGGCACAGGACAATTATCTTGCATTTCTCTTACCTCATCCTTATCTAATAAAGAAGCTGGTTCGTATCTAAATTCGTTTCTGACAACTAACGTATTTTCCAGACCATCTTCTCTTGAATATTTATCAATAATAACAATCGGTCCCGTCCACCCCAGTTTTTTAGCTCTTTCGATCTCAATAATTCCGACTCCGCCACCTATAGACATCATGATGGCGTCATTTTCGTCGACATATTCTCCTGTAAGTTTCCATACCTTCTCATCATATTCAAAAGCTCTTTGTAAACCCGTAATTTGATATTTCAATCCTTCTTTGTCGGCAAATTCAGCAAGATTTCTTCCTGAAGCGTACCAGGATTTGAGTTTTTTCACAGGGTCCTCATCGTCATCAAACGGAATCCTATACAATAAATCAAGTATTTGGGGCGGGCAGACCAATAAACCGCTTTTTGAAAAATAAATTAAATCTGAAGTAAGTTTTGCTCCATATTCTTCGCTTTGCATCATTTCCAACAATTGTTTAGCTCTGTGCGGTCCGAAATAAGTCCATGCGCTTTTCCATTCGTATGCAGTCAATGCCAACTCGGATACGGTTTGTGTAAATCTTTTTCTTGTAGCTTCGTCAATATTGGCATCTTTATCTTTTTCTTTTAATCGCGCTATGCCTTCTTCAGCAATATCAACAGCAAACCTTGGTGTAAATTGAAAAGGATTTTGAATTTGGTAATTGAGATACATCATTCTTGCGGCTTTTTCGGGTGATGTTTCATTTAAAGCTTGGGTAATTGTATGTATTAATGGTTTAAAAATATCTTTTGTTAATGCGAATTCGACAACTTCAGGCTCAACTTCTTCTCCGTTTTGAATTTCAAGATAAACGTCCGTTAGTTTATATTGAAATGTTTTTTGAGACAGAGTGTTGACAAAAATAGGGTTAATTCCGTTTTCTGAATAGTAATCTTCGAGTAAAACATCTTTAACTCTCAATTTTTCTAAAGCGTTATTAATAACTCCGGCCAGTTGGTCAAGTTCTTCAGCCGTTTCTTCACCGGTAATAGAATTAAATATTTCGCTGGTTTTAAAATAAACAGAGTTTTCCCTCTCAGCTTTGGCATTTCGCAGTAATCTCTCCATAAACGCATATTGTAAATTATACTATAGGTATTTACAAATATTATGGAAAAGTGTTTGAGTTAATAAAAATTTGTTTTATAATCTAATTTGGAATATCGGTAAATATTAATCTATTTACTTTTAACAAATTTATGAAGGCGATTATTCCCACGGGCGGAAGGGGGACGAGGATGCAGCCTCTTACTTTTTCTACCAACAAACACTTTATTCCCGTTGCCAATAAGCCTTTGATTTTTTATCCCATTGAAGCGGTAGCCGAAACAGGAATAAAAGATGTTTTAATCACATATAACCCTGGTTGGCTTCCTGCTGTTAAAAATATATTAGGAAATGGTCGTAAATGGAATCTGAAATTTAAATATATTTTGCAGGAAGAGCCTAAAGGATTAGCAGATGTGGTCAGGTCCTGTGAGGAAGAGTTGGCTGGGGAAGATTTTATTTTCCATCTCGGAGACAATATATTTACGGATGGAATACTGGATCTTTATAAATATTTTTTAAAGCATAAGCCGAACGGTCTTGTTGCAATGGTTAAACATTCGGAAAATTGGCGCTTGGGAGTTCCTTACTTTGACAAATTTGGAAATGTCACAAAAATTGTCGAAAAACCTAAAAATCCGCCTCACGATTATGCAATGCCTGGTGTATATTTTGCAGATTCTGCCTTTTTTAAAGCGTTTAAGGGCAAAGACGCCGTGAAACCATCATCTAGAGGAGAGTGGGAAATTCCGGACCCTTTTACTTGGATGATTGCCCACGGTTATAAGGTATTGGTTAAAGAATATAAAGGCGGGTGGTTGGATCCCGGGAAATTTAATGACTGGATCGAGTCAAATCAGGTTTTATTGGATCTTAATACAAACGGTAAGGTTGAAAGTAAAATAGATTTAAAAAGTACTCTTCAGGGCAGAGTGCAAGTTGGAATAAAGTGCAAGATACGGGGTTCGAGAATTAGGGGCCCCGTGGTAATCGGGAATAATGTATTAATAAACAATTCTTATGTCGGTCCGTACACCTCAATTTCTGACAATTGTATTATTGATAATGGCAGTGTGGAAAATAGTGTATTGATGGCGGGTGTGAAGATCCATAATGTCAAACAGCCGATTGATAATAGCGTGATAGGCACTGAAGCTGAAATAGCAGATGTCGACGGACACTCAAATTGTTTGGAGCTTTTTATTGGTGAAAAAAGCCAGGTAAGATTATAAATTATTACCTTTAGAGAAGTGTCCTTTAAAGTAGGGTAAGATTACGGTGTTTGACCTTGCATATTAGTCGTATGGTATCAAGCTATTAGTTACAGGTGGCGCAGGTTTTACAGACGAAGTATGCCAAAACCGGGAAATTAATCCTTTGGCTTTAAATGGGTGGTGTTAATTATATGAAGCTATTAGTTACAGGTGGCGCAGGTTTTATTGGATCTAATTTCATTCGTTTTTGGCTCAAAAAGTACCCTAAAGATATAATCGTAAATTTGGATAAACTCACATATGCAGGGAAGCTTTCTTCAACAAAAGACTTTGCTTCAAATAAAAACTACAAATTTGTAAAAGGTGATATTTGTAACAGTAGGCTAGTTGACAAAACCATGAATGGTGTTGATTCCGTTATCCATTTTGCCGCTGAAACGCACGTTGATAGGTCGGTTGTCGGTCCTTCAGTTTTTGTCAAAACAAACATTTTAGGAACTCAGGTTTTATTGGATAATGCTTTGAAAAATAAAGTAAAAAGATTTCATTATGTTTCAACAGACGAAGTTTTCGGCGATCTGGAACTCAATTCGAAGGAAAAATTCAGTGAAAAAACATCTTATCAACCCAGAAATCCGTATTCGGCAAGTAAGGCCGGTGCCGATCATTTAGTTCGAGCGTATTATCAAACCTATGGTTTACCGGTAAGTATTACCAATTGTGCGGATAACTTCGGACCTTTTCAAAACCCGGAAAAGTTTATTCCCAGAATGATTACTAATTTGATTGATGATAAACCATTGCCGATTTACGGGGACGGACTTTATGTCCGCGATTGGTTGTATGTAGAGGATCATTGCCGTGGAATTGAAGCGGTTATCAAAAAAGGCAAGGTGGGTGAAACTTATATGTTGGGCGGATTGAAAAAAGATATTAATAATCTTGAGATTGCAAAAAAGATATTGAGAATATTTTCCAAAGATGAAAGTTATATAAAATTTGTCAAAGACCGCCCTGGTCATGATAGGCGCTACGCAATAGACTGGTATAAAGCTAAAAAAGAGCTTGACTGGCAGCCTAAATATGATTTTGATACCTGGCTTAACAGGACCGTTGAATGGTATAGAAAAAATGAGTGGTGGTGGAGACCTCTGAAAGTTGAATCTGAGAAATTGTATGAAAAGACAAAACAGGAATAGTATTTAAAATATGGAATATTACAATTTGAAGAAGAATGATGCTTTTATGATTAGCGTAAAAGCATTTATTAGAAAAGAAAATAAAATATTGATGTTCAAGACAACTAGCTCTAAATCATCAAAAGAAACTGGAAAATGGAATAAAAGGTGGCACTTACCCGGGGGTTTATTGGAATTTGATGAAACAATTGAAGAAGCTTTAGCTAGGGAAGTTATGGAAGAAGCGAATATTGAAGTTTGGATTGAAAAGATTTTTTCAGCCGGAGATTTTAAATACAAAGGATTTATTTTTAAAGATGGAAGGAAACTTAATGTAAGGATTATTACGCTAGGATTTATGTGTGATTATAGGGGTGGTGAAATTGTTTTGAGTGAGGAACATCAGGCATATAAGTGGGTAACAAAAAAGGATCTGTCCAAATTAACAATAGCACCGGATTCCAGTGATTTGATTAATAAATATCTTTTGTATCAAAAAGTATGATCAGGAAGACTTTAATACCCGGATTATTGATAATTGAAAGTCCAGTTTTATCCGACAGACGCGGTTTTTTCCACGAAGTTTTCAGAATGGATGAATTGGAAAAAGCAACAGGTAAAGAATTCAAACCTGTTCAGTGGAACCATTCATTTTCGTTACCACGCGTGATTAGAGCGATACATACCGAAAACTGGCAGAAGATTATTTACCCTATCTCAGGCAAAATGTTTGCCGCCTTTGTTGATATAAGACCAAAATCGAGAACATTTGCTAGAGTCGTAACTCATACCTTTGACAATACAAAAAGTAATTCTACCAAAAACGCCGTGTATATTGCACCTGGCATTGGAAACTCACTTTGTGTTATAGGTAAAGAAGCGTTACATTATATGTATATGGTAGATGAATATTGGGATAACTCCAAAGCAAGTGGTATAGCGTGGAATGATTCTGATTTGGCGATTGACTGGCCGGTAAAAAAGCCGATAATTTCGGAAAGAGATAGAAATAATCCGACATTGAGGAATCTTTTTCCCGATAGGTTTAAAAAGTTATGAAAGGTTTGATATTAGTTACAGGTTCTGAGGGTTTGGTAGGATCCCGCTTTATTGACATATCGAAGCGTAAGAATTTCCTTCATTACCCGACGAAAGTTGAATTTGATATTACTAATTCTGAAGATGTTGCAAATCTTATCAATTCGTACAATTTCAGCGCAGTAATTAACTTTGCGGCATTTACGGACGTTAATTTGGCAGAAGAAGAAAGAGGCGATAAAGATAAATCCTGTTGGCAAGTTAATGTAGAGGGAGTGAAGAATCTGGCAAGCGCAATCAAGGCGCATGTCGAGAGGGTTCATTTTATTCACATATCTACGAATATGGTATTTTCAGGCGCAGAAGGCGATCCAGGTCCGTATACTGAAGACCGGTTACCTGAAGAAAATTCATCAAAGCTAACATGGTATGGTTATACAAAAGGTCAGGCGGAAAATGTCATACGGAATATATTAGGTGATCGCGCTTCTATTGTAAGGATTAGTTATCCGGTTAGGGCGAGTTATGATGGTAAACTGGATTACCTACGTAGAGCTCTTCAGCTTTTCGATGAAGGAAAACTTTACCCGTTACTCACCGATCAGCAAATTTCGGTTACATATATCGATGAGCTTTGTGAATTATTGGACAAAATTATTATTGGTAACACGCGGGGTAATTTCCATGCGTGTTCAAGCAATAGTATAAGTCCATATAAACTTATCGGTGAAGTGATTAAAAAAACTAGGAATGAACGAGCTGATTTACAACCCATAGTATTAGAGGAAATTCTTTCCCGAAAAAAATTACCAAGTTTCCGATATCCGCGTTTTGGCACTCTGAGTGTTGAAAAAACTGAAAAAACACTAGATTTTAGATTCAGTACATGGGAAGAAATCGTAGAAAAACTTATTGCACAAGGTTTGGGAAAAATATAACAAAAGTTCTTAATATAACATTTTATTGATCCTAAACATATCCTCTAGTATAATTATAACTATAAGTCTGCTTTTGTAGTCTTTTAACCTGCCTTACCGTTTTATAACAGAAAATTAATAAAGCTAGTATTTAGGTCTGAGCGTAATCAATATACTGACACTTCTTATGCTCAAATTATATCCTGCCAGAATCAAATGAATATTTGGAACAGATTTATAACTAGTAAAACCAGTCAAGAAAACGTAAACCAAGAAATTTTAAGTAGGGGTATACAACGTGATACAGATTACAATGATTTTGAGGTTATTGAAGGGGACCAAATGACTTCCTTGGGGTGGGGTATTAAATATAATAATACAAGTTTTATAACCCACACAAAACTTCCATTGTCCCATTCTGCCTTAATAACATTATCATCCCGGCAGAAAAGTTTACTGATAGTACTTATACTTACTCTTTTACTTGGAATTATTATTAATTTTAAAGTGACTATGGTTATTGTTATTGGTGTATTGTCATTCATTTATTTTGCTGATTTCCTTTTCAGCCTATATGTACTTCTGAGGAGTTTAAGTTCCCCGCCGGAGATAAAATTCAAAAAGAGCGAGTTTGTGGACTTGGTCGAGGGTGATTTGCCGGTTTACTCAATTCTTTGTCCATTATACAAGGAAGATAAAGTTCTACCCCAATTTCTTCAGGCGATTGATTCCCTTGACTGGCCGAAAGATAAATTAGATGTTCTCTTACTTTTGGAAGAAGACGATATATCTACAATCACGGCAGCAAGGAGGGTGGGACCGCCATCTTATATCAGAACTTTGCTGGTTCCTCATGGCCTACCAAAAACTAAACCCAAGGCGTGTAATTTTGGTCTTGCACACGCAAAGGGAGAGTTTGTTGTCATTTATGATGCTGAGGACAAACCTGATCCTTTACAGCTTAAGAAAGCTTACCTGGCGTTTAAAAAACTCCCTGATAAGGTTGTTTGTTTACAGTCAAAGCTAAATTACTACAATTCGGATCAGAATCTATTAACCCGCCTGTTTACGTCTGAATATTCATTGTGGTTTGACCTAATTTTACCGGGACTCCAGTCGGTCGGAAGCATGATTCCGCTAGGGGGTACGAGTAATCATTTCAAGACGGAATTACTGAAAAAGCTACATGGTTGGGATGCTTTTAATGTTACCGAAGACTGTGATTTGGGTGCAAGACTTTTTAAGATGGGTTACAAAACAGAAATTATTGATTCTACGACCTATGAGGAGGCGAATAGTAAGGCGAAAAGCTGGGTTCGACAAAGATCCCGATGGATAAAAGGATATCTTCAGACATATTTGGTTCATATGCGTGATCCGATAGATTTTTTTAAAAGACACGGTGTTCACGCATTGATTTTTCAGTTGATCATTGGTATGAGAATGGTATTTATTTTAATCAATCCGATTCTTTGGCTAACCACGATTACATATTTTCTGTTGTATCCCGTTGTCGGATCTTTTATAGAATCTTTGTACCCCACTCCGGTCTACTATGCGGCTGTATTTTCTTTGGCTTTTGGTAATTTTTTACATTTTTATAACTATATGATCGGCAGTGCAAAAAGAGGCTATTGGGATGGTGTTATTTATGTTTACCTTATCCCTTTCTATTGGTTATGGACAAGCATTGCTGGCTGTCTAGCAATTTTCCAACTTATCGCAAAACCCCACTTTTGGGAAAAAACGGAACACGGCTTCCATCTTGCAAACCCTGTTCCCAAACTTGCAGAGATAAAAGTCACTTTTGACTTAGACACAAAGATTCCAAAGCTGAGAAAAAAGATATTTAAGGTTTTGTTTTTCCCTTTATCGGTACTTTTGAAGAATCTGATTGATCTGATAGATGTTTTTGGTGCCCTTCCTGAAATAAGTAAAAAGAAGGGGTTGAACATTTTACTATTAAACTGGCGCGATACAAAGCACATTTGGGCGGGTGGTGCGGAGGTTTATGTCCACGAGATAGCTAAAAGATGGGTTGCCGAAGGAAATGGCGTCACGTTGTTCTGCGGCTGGGACGGTAAGACTTTACGCCAAGAAAACATTGAAGGCGTAAATGTTATAAGAAGGGGGGGTTTTTATTCGGTCTATCTTTTTGCTTTTCTTTATTATTTATGCAGATTTAGAGGAAAATTTGATGTGATTATTGATTGCGAAAACGGAATTCCCTTTTTTTCACCTTTATACACAGGTATTCCGAAGATCTTATTAATACACCATGTCCATCAGGACGTATTCAGAAAACATCTTTCTTTTCCTCTATCTAATATTGCCTGTTTTCTTGAATCAAAAATTATGCCATTTATTTATCAAAATACAAAAATAGTAACGATATCCCAATCGTCAAAAGAGGACATTCAAAAAAGAGGTTGGGGAAAGAACCAGCATGCCGGTGTTGTAAACCCGGGAATATCTCTTCTGAAAAAAGGAAATTTTCCCAAGACGCAACATCCCTCTTTTTTGTATTTGGGAAGACTGAAAGAATATAAAAATGTTGACGTCGCCCTGAAAGCTTTTGCTGAGATTGTAAAATTACACTCCGATGCCAAATTTAACGTAGCTGGTTCGGGGGAGAGTTTGGCAAAATTGATCAGGCTATCAAGAAGTTTGGGAATTAGCGACTCGGTTACTTTTCACGGGAGGGTTAACGAAGATGAAAAATTCAAACTTCTTTGCGAATCTTGGATATCTGTTCAACCTTCATCCTTTGAGGGTTGGGGAATAACCGTTGTTGAATCAAATGCGTGTGGTACTCCCGTCATAGCGTCAGATGTTAAAGGATTGAGAGACTCGGTGAGAGATGATTTGACGGGTTATTTGATTGAGCCGAAAAACGTTGAAGTGCTTGCTAAGGCGATGGAATATTTAATTGTAAACGCGGGTGAAAGGGAAAGGCTTGGTAACAACTGCCGTTTATGGGCAAGTTATTTCAGTTGGGACAAATCCGCACGGGTGTTTTTATCTTTTGTCAACATAGAGTATCAAAAGAAAATATTGATACCGTCTTTGGAAGTTTCGCAAGGATAGCTATGAAAAAATTAAAAATTGCGTATTTGGATTTTGATGATATAAGAAATCCTTTACTTGGCGCAGGACAGGCGAGGGCTACTGTTGAAGTGGGAAAAAGACTTGTAGATAAAAGCCATAAGATAGAGGTATTTTGTTCGAAATATCCTGGTTACAAAAACAGGGTGGAAAGAGGAATTAAATATACACATGTTGGTATTGGGACGGGAAATATCAGACTAAACAACGTTTTTTATATTTTGTTATTACCTTTTACCGTTCGAAAAATAAAGGCGGATATTATAGTCGAGTGTTTTACTTCGCCTATATCAACTCTCTTTTCACCGTTATTTACAAAAGTTCCTGTTGTAGCTCTTCCGACGTCATTTGAAGCCGAACGTTTTGCTAAACAGTATCGATTTCCTTTCGATTGGATAGAGAAGATTGGTTTGAGATTTTATAGATATTTTCTACCCACCTCAAAATATTTTGAGGATAAAATGCGTAAATTCAATCCTAATGTAAGAACAAAAATTGTCCCGCAGGGAGTCGATAAATCCTATTTGAAAATTAAGCCCGAAAAAGCCGAGTATCTAATGTTTTTGGGTAGGTATGATGTTGGTCAGAAGGGAATTGACTTATTAATAAAAGCATACAGTAAAGTAAAAAAACAAATCAAGTTACCGTTGTTGTTGGTTGGATATGGTCCTGATGGATATAAGATTAACAGTTTGATAAAACAATTGGGCTTGTCTGAAAATGTAAAAATTGTGGGTGCTAAGTTCGGTAAAGAAAAGCTTGAAATCCTTTCGAAGGCGAAATTATTTATTGCCCCCTCAAGGCATGAAGGTTTTTGTATTGCCGCGCTTGAAGCTCTGGCTTGCGGAATTCCTGTTGTTTCTTTTGATATTCCCGGTCTTTCGTGGATTGATTCAGGTGTTTCAGTTAAGGCTAGAGCGTTTGATGTAAACGACTTGGCTGAAAAAATATTATTGGCATCAGATGAAAGAGTGAACGAAAAACTTAGGAAAAATTGTAAAAGTTTTGCAAAAAAGTATTCGTGGGATAAAGTCGCAAGCGATTATGAAAATTTTTTCTATTACATGATAAAAGATTCTCAAATTAGTATATGAAAAATGAAATTAAAAAAACTTTCAAGATATCTATAGGGATTTCTGCCTTGAATGAAGAGAAAACTATCGGAAAGGTTTTAGATTCCGTATTGGCTCAAATAGAAGACGGTTGGATTTTTGGTGAAATTTTAGTATATTCCGACGGGAGCAAAGATAAAACTGTAATTGAGGCAAGGAAAAGAGACAAGAAATTAGTGAAGGTAAAAGAGTTTAGAGAAAGGAAAGGAAAACCTTTCAGGTGTAACCAAATGTTAAAAGCTTTTAAAGGTGATATTTTAATTATTTTCGATGCGGATATAAAAATTGTCGGGAGAAATGTAATTACAAATCTTGTTGATAAGTTCAGAAACGGGCGTGATGTAATGCTTGTTGGTGGTAATTCCAGAGTATACCCTCCAAAAAGTTTTTTTGATAAAGCAGTTCAGACTTCGTATTACGTTTATTTCAAATCGCGAGAGAAGTTAAGAGACGGAAACAATGCTTTTGCATGTACGGGTGCTTGTCTGGCTTTAAGAAAAGAATTTGCTAAAAAGATAGTGATTCCTGGTTGGGTAATTAGTGAGGATGTCTTTTTTTATTTCTCATGTTTAAAGATGGGGTATAAATTCAGGTATTCACCTAATGCTAAAGTTTTATACAAAGCCGCAGGAGATTTAAAAGATTTTATGAGACAAATGTTTCGAAGTTCCCCAGAAGCTGTGAACATTCACTATAAAATGCATTTTGGTGACTTGGTTACGAGAGAATATTTCCGGCCTAAGCTTTTTTACATTAAATGCGTGTTAGAAATTTTTTTTAAAAATCCCGTGGGAACTTTATACATGATGATTTTAAAAATACTTGCAAAACCTTTTTATTTTTTCTTCTCCAGAAATTATAAATTGAGTTGGTACACCGCGGATTCAACGAAAGGAATTGTATGAACAATAAACTCTCATTAGCGATACGGTTTCGTGAATTAATATTTTTTCTTATTGGCAGTTTTTTTAGTATGAAACACTGTCCGGTAATATTTTGTTTCCATTCGGTATCCGATGACGATTGGCTTTTCAGTGTTCCTCCAAGAGCTTTTGAATTATTAATAAAGAGTCTTTCGGATTCAAAGGAAATTGTTAAATTGGATGGTTTGCTGCACGAAGAGCTGGATAAGAAAAATAATAAGGTCGCCATCACTTTTGATGATGGTTATGAAGATGTTTTTTCGTCCGCATACCCGATATTGAAAAAATATAAAGTTAAGGCGTGTGTGTTCATTAGTGGTTTGCCGGATGATTATGGTAAATTTGGCAGCCTTAATGACAAAAAGTTATTAGACGTTAAACAGATAAAAACCTTAAAAAAAGCGGGTTGGGACATCGGCTATCACACGGCGACTCACCCTGATTTGAGAAAATTTGACAGCAGTAAACTAAGTGAAGAAATCGTTAATAGCAAAAAGAGAATTGAAAAAATACTTGGTTTTGAGATCGAATATTTTGCATATCCGTATGGATTATTTAATAAGAAGGTTGTGGATGTGGTAAAAACAGCTGGATATAAATTTGCTTTTACCGTTGCTGGTGGGAAGTTAGATGCAAAATCAACTTATGAAATTAGTAGGGTTTTGGTCGATAAATATATAAAAAAAGAAGACTTAGGGATTATTAATTCTTGCCAAGGGCTTTATTTCAATAAACTTTTTACCACATTATTGCGTATTAAGGACAATTTATTATGAAAGAATATAAAGTGAAGGTTTATAAAAATTTGGATGAAAACCTTGTCCGCATGTGGAAAGGGTTGTGGTTGCGTTCTAAGTCCGCGAATTTTTTTAACTCATATGAATTTTGTGCTGCGTGTATGAAAACATATTCTGATGACAATTACGAGATTTTTTGTCTTGAAAAAGAAGAAGAAGCAGTAGCAATTTTGCCGTTAGTAAAAAGCAGGGTTTTCGGCTTCACCTGTTATGTTAACCCGGGTGGCAGATTTGTAGAAAAATCGCCCATTCTAGTCAAGGATGCTAGCATTGATAATTTGAAATATTTATTAGATTTTATTGTAAATAGAGACAATCTTCGGTTGAGCGAGCTTCCGGAAGATATCGCAAAATATTTGAATACTAGTTTCAAAAAATCCCTAGTTTCAATTATTTCGATAAACCCCTTCATAGATTTGAAACAAGAAAAATACTTTGGTTTAAATAAAAAAACTCTTAGTAAACTCGAAAACCGGTTTAGAAAAAACAAAGACAGTTTGGAATATTTGCATATAACAAAAGGTGGGGAAAAAGAGCTTAATAGCGTTATTGATCTCGAAAGGAGAAGCACCAAAAGTACAATGGGAAAAGGGATATTTGGTGTTACTTCTTCGAGATTATTTTTTAAAAATCTTATAAAAATATGCAACAACAGAATAGTATTCGATTACTTAACTTTTAATAAAAAAATATTTGTCTCTGCAGTTGGTGTTATTTTTAAGGACACTTATTATGCATATCATACTTCGTATCTAAGAGATTATAAATATTTTGTTCCCGGGAAAATGATCACTTATTTTATGTTGAGTCAATTAAAATCAGAAGGCGTGAAATTATTCGATTTCACCAGAGGTTATAGTGATTTTAAGAAAGAATTTACGGAAAATTTTTCACTACAGTATGATTTTTATTTGTCAAAAAGCAACTTTATTAATCTTTGGTGGAAATTGATAAATTTGGCGAGGAGAGTGAAAATTGTTCTTTTTAAAACAAAATATTACCATGATCATTTTTATTTATTTAAAACCGTTTAATGATTAAAAGATATATTTTTAAATTATTGTTTTATGTAATAGTATTTGTTTTGGTGTTATTTTCTTTGCGGGGGGCATATGGCAATATTAATTCATCAAATATTAATCATGATTCTTGGAAAGAGGATGGGCCGTTCGAGCTTTCTCCTGAGCGCGGGAGGTTTGCGTTAACATATTCGTTGGTGGAAGATAAAAGTTTCCAATTTGATTTACCTGTTGCGCGCTTTGCGCTTCCAGATTTAGGGTATTTTAAAGGGAAATATGTTTCTCTTTTCGCTCCGGGGGTGTCGTTTTTAATAATACCAGGATATTTTTTGGGAAAATTATTCGGCCTTGCGCAGGTTGGGTCGTTTTTAATTATTTCATTTTTTGCCCTTTCCAATGTGATTTTAATTCGGTCAATTGCGAAGAAACTAGGAGCAAAAGATTATCATACGATGATTGCAGCCCTGGCTTTTCTATTTGCAACTCCCGCCTATACTTACGCGGTCAGTTTGTATCAACACCATGTTTCCGTTTTCTTGTTACTTGCCGGTGTGTGGGTTTATATGAATTATAACAGCGCACTCTCAACATGGGTTATTTGGTTTTTAGTTGCTTTATCTGTTTCTATAGATTATCCGAACCTGTTTATGATGATGCCCTTAACCCTTCTGGCTTTGTTTAGGATTATTAAGGTAAGACACCTAAAAGGTTTCGTCCAGATTAAATTTAAATTTTTTAATCTATTAAGTATTTCGGGGATAATTATGCCGTTTCTTTTTTTTGGTTGGGTCAATTTGCGTTCATATGGTGATATATTTAGGCTGGCGGGAACTGTTGAAAACGTGAGGGAAATAGATGATAGGGGTTATCCTGTAAGAAAATTGCCAAAAGATGCTACACAATTAGAGGAGTATAGGGCTGGTGAGCGTGACTCCAACTCCGTTGCCTTAGGGTTTTTTAACTCAAGAAATATTTCTAACGGCCTTTTTATCCACTTTTTAAGCCCAGACAGAGGAATTGTTTTTTTTGCCCCAGTTGTTTTATTTTCAATCGTGGGCGCTTTTGTTCTTTACAAAAAAAATTCCAAAACTCTGGGTTTATTTTGCGCGATTTCCCTAATAAATATATTCACATATTCGATGTGGGGTGATCCTTGGGGGGGTTGGGCGTTCGGTTCCCGTTATTTGATTCCGTTTTACGCTATAGCATGCATATTGTTGGCGGTTAGTATGGATAAGATCTATAAAAGCAAACTGTTAAGAATTTTTTTGTTTGCGGTCTTAATGTATTCCGTTTCGGTGAATGTGCTAGGCGCACTTACATCAAGCAGAAATCCTCCGAAAATCGAAGTCCTAGCTCTTGAAAAATTATCCGGCAAGGAAGAAAAATTTACTTACGAGCGTAACTGGGATTATCTGCGGACTCAGGGAACCAAATCCTTTATTTATAATCGTTATTTAAAGGATTATTTGAGGCCGACTGAGTATTATTTTTTGGTGGTAAGTATTATTTCAATTTTTATTACTTTCGTTTTCTTGCATGATTTTATTTTAAATAAATTTATCGGTTTATCGGCACCTAATATTATAGGAAACTCTAAAATAAAAAATGTGCTGATTTCTCAAAACGGCTTTCGACCTTCTTCATTAAGAATAAAACTTAAAATGTTAATAAACAGTCTTGTACTCAGTTGGAATAGAAGGACGCCAGTATGGAAAAATCGCTAAACCTGTCGTTGTCGGAAATTATTATAAAAAAAGACTTCTTGAAAAAGGTTTTAAGATATATTGAGAAAAAAAGCGCGTATTTGCTTATTATTATACTTTGTATCGTAAGTGTATTTTTTTATGTATATTATCTGCATAACAAGCTCGGACTTTCTTATAACGACGCAAGGAGTCATTTGGATATTGGCAGGAGAGTAGTGGAAGGCTTAAAGCCGGGATTGGCACAATTAGGATCCGTTTGGCTTCCGCTTCCGCACGCTTTGATGATCCCTACTGTTTGGATTGATTTTATGTGGCACTCGGGACTTGCGGGCGCACTGCAATCGATGGTTTCATATGTGGCAACAGGATATCTTATTTTTCTTTTTTTGAAAAACTTGAGGGTGGGACTACTTGAAAGATTTTTTGGCGTTTTGGTGTTTGCGGCAAATATAAATATCTTGTATTTGCAATCTACCGCCATGACCGAACTTCTTCTTTTGGCAACAATGACTGCAGGAGTTTATTTTCTTATCCATTGGGTCAATGATGAAAATATTTTCAATTTGGTGAAGTCGGCATTTTTTATTATGGTATCGAGCTTAATCAGGTATGATGGGTGGTTCTTGTTTATTGCTTCCGCCTTGATTATCGGTTTTTATGCGTGGCAGAAGATTGGTATCCAGAAAGCGCATGGGATGCTTATATTTTTTTGTTCCCTATCAGGATTAGGAATTGTTATGTGGCTTTTCTGGAACCTTTTGATTTTTAAAGATCCTCTTTATTTCGCGTTTGGCCCTTTTTCCGCACATGCACAGCAGGCCCATTTGGAGGCTGCTGGAGAGTTGCCTACTAAGGGGAATCTCGCGCTTTCAATAAAGACTTATTCTTATGCGGTTGTTTATAACTCATATACCTACACTGCGATATTAGGCTTTATTGGTGGGCTGGTTCTTTTATTTGACCGAAGGGTTAAACCCTATGTACGTTTTGCTTCCTTGGCTCTGTTTACTCCATTTGTTTTTAATGTTTTGGCACTTTATTTAGGTCATTCGGTTTTGTTCCTTCCTGAGGTGGTCGGCCAAACGTGGTTTAATGTCCGTTACGGGATGATGCTTCTTCCATCGATTGCAATTTTTTCGGCATATCTTGTCAACCGCTTGAAAAGAATTAAATGGCCATTATTAAGCGTATTTTTTATGATTAGTTTTTTTGCATATGTTAATACGGATGCAGTGACGATCGATGATGCGGTTTATGGGGCAAGTCAGAAAAACGTAGCCGAAGTAAGTACTTGGCTTCGAGATAACGCGAAAGACAAACCCGGATTTGTTCTTATTTCAGCCGCGTCTCATGATGCGATAATTTTTTCATCAAGCCTTCCGATGAAAAAGTTTATACACGAAGGGACGGGGTTATACTGGGATTACGCCATTGAAAATCCGGATAAATGGGCTAGATGGATTGTTGTCAGAACTCACGATATGAATGATCTGACATTCAAAGAGATTTGGGATACTGATGGATTTAAAAAATTTAGCCTAGTTGATCATTATCCTTTTGCGGACATTTATCAGCTTAAGGATGAATACGTGGATGGTATAATTACTTCTCCTATTTTAGGTAAAATAAAATGAAAAATGAAAATGAAAATAGTAAAAAAGGATTTGTGGTTTCGGTTGTGCATCGGATTCACGGTGAATTGTCCGATTTGATAAAAAGACAAATCTTGGTTTCTAATTTTAGGCTATTAAAATTACCGATTTTAGTAATAGTGTCTGCGTTTCTAGTTACGTTGTTGTTTTCATCGCAAAGCAAGGAGCAGATAAAAAAGGAAATTAAAACAAATTACTGGGAGATTCAGTCAATTGATACGGTTAAATATTCGCGAGACTTGGCTAGAGAGAAACTAAGGGACGATTCCTTTCGGGATGTAATTAATAATCAGGTAAAAAACATTGCCTCGGTTGGCGTGACTCACATAGCTCTCGGAACGCCCTATGATGAAGAATTTATTCCCTATCTTCAAAGCTGGGTAGACGCTGCGAGGGCAAACGGTGTCGGAATTTGGTTTAGGGGGAATTTTTCAGGTTGGGAAGAATGGTTTGATTATCCGCCGATATCTCAGGAAGAGCACAAGAATATGCTGGTAGATTTTATCAAAGAAAATCCCGGTCTATTTGAAGACGGAGATATTTTTACGCCTTGTACTGAGTGTGAAAACGGAGAAATCGGAGACCCGAGACAAACGGGTGATGTCGAAGGCTACAGAAGTTTTTTAATAGACGGATATGAAGCTTCTAAAGTGGCTTTTGAAGAAATCGGAAAGGGTGTTGAAACGGGTTACTTTTCGATGAATGCGGATGTCGCGCGGCTTGTTATGGATCAGAAAACAACTGAGGCTTTAGGTGGGATTGTGGTAATAGATCATTATGTGAAAGATCCGGAGAAGTTGGCCGGTGACGTTGATGAAATAAGCAGCATGAGCGGTGGAGAAGTTGTTTTAGGAGAATTCGGAGCACCAATACCGGATATTCATGGGGATATGAGTAAAGAGCAACAGTCTGACTGGGTAAGGAATGTTTTAAGTTTGGTATCTAAAAAAAATTCGTTAGTTGGCGTTAACTACTGGGTTTCTTTTGAGGGAACAACTGCAATTTGGGAAAGTGACGGAAGTGAAAAACCTACTGTAGCGATTTTAAGAAGTTATTATTCTCCACAAATAATTAAGGGGAAATTAACAAATGATATTGGCAAACCCATAAAGAATGCTTTAATAATTGCCGATTCAAAAGAAAGTCGCAGTAACAGCAACGGAGAATTTAATATTTTATCCAATCCCTCACTGGGAAATATAATTGTAATATCGCCGGGATACAAAAAAGAAAATGTTATATTTAACCAAAACTTGGATTTAGGAGAAATAGTTCTGAAAAAAGAAAAGGAAGGATTATTTTTTAGAATACAAGTGTTTTTGTATATGATATCAAGAAGGCTCGGATTATAAAGTGTTTAATACTTTTCTTGCATTAGTAAAAATCACGGCAAGATGTTTGCTCCAAAATATATTTTCAAACCTACGGGTGCTGTAATATTCAAAATCCATGTTCCATCAAGCGGAGAGAGTATGGGATCATTTTGAAAGAAGTTAAATATGATAAATTCTTTTTCATAATTAATACGGGAATCTATACTGAAAACAGTATCCGAACTGTATATTGAATATTGGTCGTTTGGAATACTTACGATTGTTCCGTCTGTCGGCAACCGGTTTATGGGAGTAGTAATAATCCCATCCTTTTTTCCGGGAACTATGGAGGTTTTGAATTTAATAACCGATCCATTTGGGTGCTGCAAACTAAAAGTTAATTTTTCTATAGATGTACCTATCCAGTTTACAGAAATATTTCCTTGAGAAAAACTTTTGGGCAATGTAAACTCATATTTCACAGATCTAAATTCCTCCGAAATTATTTGTGTACGGAGAAATGCCAGCTTTGAGGTGAATATTTTTTCGTAAGTTTCAAGATCAAACTCTAAAGCATACTTTTGGGACATTTCTGAAAAAAGAATTATTAATCTTTTATCCTCAGCCAGCAATTCCGGCCATTCTTTTCCTGTTTCAAAAGTTGTATCGATAAAATCCGCGAAACTTTCATTGTTTGTGACTCTTGCTAAATTGTAGATAACCGCATCCTCAAAGGTATAAAGTTTTTGATAAAAATTTGTTAACTGTTCATGATTTTTTAAAACAGTGCTATCAGTAAAAGATATTTTGTTGATTTCGTTTAGGGCTGATCGGGCCAATGTGTGATTTGTCTTCAAACAATTTAGCAATACCTCTTTTGGTGTTAGTGGTGGAGTTTTCCCAATCACTTCATTACCACCAACGTTTTCAGGGTGTTTTCCTACTTCTAACAACTCAGCAAATATTTCTGCAGATTCGACTCTTACTGTATTAAAATCAAGAAACAATGATATTAGTTCTTTGGCTTGAGCGCTGGCGGTTTTTTTGGAGCGAGGAAAAAAAGTCCAAAAAAAGTGACAAAAATTCCAAACACTAAAAAAATGGCGGGTTTAGTGTGTTTTATTTTATTCTTTTTATACATTAAACCAGATTAACACAGAATACAGTTTTGGTTTATTCGAGTTAAATTTTCTTCTTTCTCCATTTTTCGATTTCTTTGTGATTTCCCGATAAAAGCACTTCGGGAACTTTCCAGCCTTTGTAATTTTCAGGGCGGGTGTATTGGGGATACTCAACATTGGTGAATGGTGAATGGTGAATGGTGAATGGTGAGTGGGATTCTTCGGCTAGGGATTCGGGATTTAGAACGCCGGGAATTAACCTGACAACGGCGTCAGTAATGACCATTGCAGGGATTTCACCTCCTGTTAAAACGTAATTTCCAATTGAGATTTCCTCATCAACCAAATGTTTTGCAACTCTTTCATCAACCCCCTCATAATGCCCGGCGACAAGGATCAAGTGATCAAGCTCCGAATACTCATAGGCGGTTTTTTGGTCGAATAACTTCCCTTTAGCTGATAATAAAATAGTTGATAGTTGATGGTTAATAGTTGATTTTCTAGATTTTGACAAAGCTGGTAAACTTTTCAAACCAGTTTTGTCATCCCTTCTAAGTTTCGCGAGTTGTGGCGAGCGAACCTTTTGGAGGATATC
>Ga0265297_10005251_pt1 | contig 19995 bp, 18 predicted proteins | sample Munlanlwell13791_FD_192502 | JGI IMG/M metagenome (GOLD analysis project Ga0265297, IMG submission 192502) | Leachate microbial communities from a municipal landfill in Southern Ontario, Canada - Leachate well 137-91 | ecosystem: Engineered > Solid waste > Landfill > Unclassified | place...
AAAGTCAAAAGCGTAGTGATTACTTCAACAACATAGATTATCTTATCTGGGCTGTTCTTGAGGAACTCGACGATCAGGCCGAAAATATTGAAAAAATAAGAAAGCACGAGCACAAGAATGGTGGCGGCAATAAGCATGGACAGGTCCTTGAATGCAGCGGAAAAATGCCCGGGCTTTTGCTTGTCTTCCTTTAAGGAGCCTTCCATATATTTACTCTCCCTTCTTGATAGTTGCCAGGGTTACCACCGTTCCCAGTGTATGTTTTTTGCCTTAAATTTGTCCTTTGGCTTATCTTGAGATGTAGGGTAACCTATAGGTATGACATTCAACGGAATAATATCATCAGGCACTCCCAAAAGCGACCTTACTGCGTCCATCCTATCCTTTTCCGGGTAAACCCCTGTCCATACAGCGCCCAGCCCCATAGCCTCGACGGCAAGCAGTATGTTCTCGCCCGCGCAGGTGCTGTCGATTACGGCTATCTCCGCGCTTGAACGGAATGCCTTGGCCGGTACAGCGCAAACTACTATCGCCGCCCCCGCCTTATCCAGCATCTTCGCATAAGGCAGCACGCCCGATAAAGAATCCAGGATCTTACGGTCGGTAATCGAAATAAAAGACCAGGGCTGCATATTAACCGCCGTGGGCGCGGCCATAGCCGCCTTGAGGATAATATCAAGGTCCGCCCTGGACACCGGCGCCCCGGTAAAATGGCGCACGCTTTTCCTGTTGTGAATTACGCTCAGGGCATCCGGCATGCGCCTCGCCCCCCGCTGGATAAATATGCAGGCCAAAGCCCCCGCCAGCAAAAGCAATATGCAAAAAATCGCCTTTTTCATTCTTGTTTTAGCTTTTTTACGCTCTCCCTTACCTGTGGATTGTTGACCACGCTCATGAACTTCTCATTGTTCATCAAGGCCTGTATATCCCCCGACTTTATGGCTTCCTGCACCTGGGGGTCATCCACCAATGCCTTGATCTGCGGGTTAGCGGCCAGCCCCGTCACAACGGAAGCGCTTGCCGGGTTAGCCAGCAGCTTGCGTTTGTATAAACCGAGCTCCTCGGGGTTGACGTTCCCTTCCCGGGATAACGCGGGAAGAGCGGGGACGGCAGGTAAAATATTTTCATTTTTACCTTCTTCCCCGCAGCATGCAGCCGCGTTCAAAAAGATGAAAAACAGAAAGAGAAAAACAGTTTTCTTCATATTCACCCTGAAAATTATTTTACTAAAATCGCGCTGCTTGCGTAATACATATTATCGATTAACATTTGACACCGCCCCGGTTTGGTACTATAAATATAACCTTATGCCCGCTCATAGCAAACACCACGATTTCAGGGATGCCCTGAAAATCCCGGATATCCGTCTCTTTATAGGTTCAGTCGGCCTCTTCACCCTTGCCAGCCGCGCGCTGGCCGTAGTTATCGGTTTCCAGATATACAAGCTTACCCACAGCGCGCTTTCCCTGGGATGGCTCGGGCTCATCGAAGCAATCCCGGCTATCTCTATCGCCCCTTTCGGCGGGTACGTGGCGGACCATGCCAACAGGCGCAAGATCATCCTGGTCACCCGGGCGATCTCCTGCGCATGCACCTTCGCCCTCGCCATGATTTCATGCCGGGCGCATACAAGCTCATTGTCCGGATTGTACGCGATGATCTTCATCAGCGGCATAGCCCGCGGTTTCGCCGACCCGGCGAATACCGCCTTCGAAGCGCAGGTCGTCCCGAAACACCTGACAGTAAACGCCTCCTCCTGGATCAGCAGCACATGGATCAGCTGCTCGGTAATCGGGCCGGCGGCGATCGGTTTCATATTCGAAAGCTGGGGGGCCTACGGGTCATACCTGGTCATTACCGCCTGTTTCATCCTTTCCTGGGTATTCACCCTTTCCATACCGCCCAAACACCAGGCTCCGCCCTGTAAGAAAGAATCCCTGTTCAAGAGTATCGGAACGGGATGGAAATTCCTCTTCAAAACCCAGCCTTTATGGGTATCGATGATCCTCGACCTGTTCTCGGTATTTTTCGGAGGGGCGATCATATTGCTTCCCATATACGCCAACGACATACTGCACGTAGGGGCCAAAGGGCTCGGGCTGCTCAACGCCGCCCCCTCCCTGGGCGCCTTGATCATAACCCTGATCGCTACGCGCCATCCGCCCATCGAACGCGCCGGACGGAACCTCCTGGTGGCAATAGCAGGATTCGGATTCAGCATCATTATTTTCGCATTCTCGAAAAACTTTATACTATCAATGTCGGCGCTCTTCTTCAGCGGGGTATTCGACGGGGTAAGCATGGTGATCCGGCGTTCGATGGTAAGGCTGCTTTCGCCGGACGAACTGCGCGGCAGGATCGCTTCGGCCAATTGGGTTTTTGTCTGCGCTTCAAATGAATTGGGGGCTTTTGAAAGCGGCATGGTGGCCGCCTGGATAGGCACGATATACTGCGTAGCTGCGGGAGGGATAGTCACGCTTATAATCGTAGGCGCAACGGCCCTTGCGGCAAAACAACTGCGCAGCCTGCATTTCGACATCCACTCTCTGGAGCAGAAAAGGACTCCGCCTCCCCCCTTCCCTTATTGAAATCTTCCCGGGATTAAAGAACAGGATTATCTTTTATCAGGCCAAGCTTCTTTTTTCTAGGCCAGCTCTTGATCCGGGCTTCCCGCTTTAAAGCGGCGGACCTGTCCGGGCATGCCTCCCGGTAAGCCAGTTGCACGGGGCAACGCGCCCTCGTATAACCTCCGCCCTTTGCCCGGTTGTGCTCTTTCAGCCGGCGTTCAAGGTCGCTGGTTATCCCGGTATAGAGAGAAGAATCTGCGCACCTTACTATATAAACAAAAAAAGGGGTCAATCTTTTACGCATCCGCGGTACAAAGCAAAGTTATAACGCTTTAGGATAACCTCTGTCTTCACAAAACCCGCCTTGCGCATTATAGAAAGCTCATCCTCAAGGACAACAGGACGGTCCTCGCTCCTGTGACGGGCGAGAGTATAATTGATACGCCGGGAAGAAAAACCGTTCCCTTTCATGAATGCCTTCCAATTGTCCATATACATACTCTGCAAATGGCTGTCGGAGGCAAGAAATATATCTATGACGTAAAAACCCCCTCCTTTTGAAAGGGACCTGTTCAGTTTCCGGTAAAATTCCAGTTTATCCTTCTTTTCAATATGGTGCAGGACCATCGAAGATACTATCGCATGGCATTTTTCCGGGAAAGCAAAATCCCTGATATCCCCCAGGAAAAAATCCACATTTTTCTCTTTAGCGAGCTTGGATTCGGCCATCTTGATCATATTCTCGGCCATATCCACGCATGTCAGGCGGGTATGGGGATAAGCCGAGATTATTTCCCGGGACAGATTACCCGTACCGCATCCCAGGTCGACAACCCTGATCCTGCGCCCCCGGGAAAAAGGTATTGCATCGACAAGCGCCTTCATCATCTCATGGTAACAAGGCATTATCTTGAAGAACACCCTGTCAAAAACAAAAGCGTCCCTCTCAAAATGCTTCCTTATCTTCCCGAAGCGGCCGTCGCCGGAAGGACAAAACACCTTATTTTTGAAACTGCCTGTCTCCTTCATAAACTCTGCCCTCTTTTCTTTAAAAACATTATACCTCCGCAGGCACCGGAATCAACAAAGCACCTCAGAAAGAATAACTCAATGAAGAGATAAACCGGTAATCGTTCTTTTTCGCCTCCTCGGAAGGATGCGAATTATAATCATCGACAAAGCTCAAGCGCAGGGAAAGTTTTTCGTTGATCGGATTGATAAAGGCGGTTTCCGAATGCAGCCTGTACTCTTCGGGGTAGCTCAAAGATGGATACATGGAAAACTCCTGGGTGATCCGGGACATCCCGAAAACAGCCTTCTCAAAGAACGCCCTGGGGAGAAGGACGGCCTCATCCTTGTCCTTGGCGTTGGCCCGGAATTCACTGTGTTCCAGGCCGGCGCCGAGTTCGCACACGAACTTCAGCCCGGGAGAATCAACAAACCAATACCCGAACCCCAGGGAGGGGACAAGACGGTATGAGATATTGGCGAACCTGTCATGGTCATTTTCCACCTTGTAAAAATTATACCATCTCCTGTCCGAAAAACTATAGGCATAACGGATCATATTATACCATTTCTGGGCGTCCATCTTGTTGTTGGAAGAAGAGTAAAGCATTTCTCCTTTGACGGTAAATTCGTTGCCCTCCGTCTTCCGGTTAAGGCAGAGCCTAAGGTCCAGGTTCGACTCCCTGGTATTCCCCCCGGACTTGTCATACCCTATGGAAAACTCCCCCGACCACGGACCGCGCTTCTCCGGCTTCTCTTCCGGGGGGCTTTTTTCCTTCTTATCGTAAACTATGCCGCTCACCCCTTCCTTCCTGACCGAAACAGCCCCCATGAAATCATTCTCCAGCTTTATCACCTCCCCGTCTTCAGAGACAACCCGCCCGCTCACCTTATCGCCGTTTTTCAGGCGGACCTCGGCATAGCTTTCTCCGGAAGCGGCATAAAGCAGGCACCCCGACAGGAAGAAAACAAAACAGGATATAAAAAATACGGCCTTTATGATTTTCATTTTATGCCCTCTTTTTGATTATTGCATATCTTAAAGATAACCGCCGGAAGGAACAACCTATGCCCGAACCTTCTTGTTTCTTACCACATGCTTGGCGAAAACCGCGCGGAAAGTATCCCAGATCTCCTGAGCATCATGCGCTTCCGCTATCGCATTCCTTGTCCCCGCATCGCTCATCGTCTTGGCGATAGAGCTTAATATCTGCACCTGGGTATCGTAACCTTTCTCCGGGGTAAGGATCAAAAAAACAAAATGCACCGGCTTTCCGTCCGGGGAGTTCCACTCCACCCCGTCGATCGACCTGCCGAAGACAACCAGAGGAGTTTTGATCTCGGACAGGCGGGCGTGCGGCACGGCAATCCCTTCTTCGATGGCAGTACCCATCTCGTTTTCCCGGCTTATTACCGCCTGATAAATATCCTCAGGCTCGGAAGACTCCAATTGACCGGCGGCAACCCCGCACAACTCACTGATAACCCTGTCTCTTTCGTTGTCTCCCAGGACACCCACGATGCCCCGGGAAGAAAAATACTCCAGCACGCTGATCTCCTTGCGCCTCATCACGGAATAACTAAGCCAGGGGCCGAGGATCACCGAAGAGACCACAGCGCCGAAGACGATCGCCACAAAAACCGGTTCAGTGATCAAGTTGTACTCAAGGGCCAGGGAGCCGACCACGATCTCCATAGCGCCTCCCGGGATATGGGCGATGGCAATGGAAAGCCTGTTCGTCCTCGGAAGGCTGGTCAGGTTCACTCCAAACCATGCCCCCAGGAACCTGCCCGCGATGCCAATCACGCTCACCAGCAAAACAAGGAATATATCAAAACTCCCCAGGAAATCCACTTTCAGGCCGATGTTCACGAAAAACAGCGGGACGAAAATGGCATAAACCATCTGGGAGATCACCTGCCGCACGTTCTCCGACAGGGCCCGGGATCCTCCCGCCATAATCCCGGCGATAAAAAACCCGAACAAGGCATGGATCCCGATCTTCTGGGTCACCGCACCGCACAGGGCGCCCAAGACGCAGATAAAGGTCAGGGGAACTCCGGGCTGGGGCATCTTCTTTTCCTTGATCCCGGTAATAATCTTGTCCACGAGTTTCCTGCCGGCGGTAAGGCAGACTGCGGTAAAGGCCAATGTGGAAAAAGCAATAATCAAGACACCGCGAATATCCACCCCCGAGCGGATAAAGAACCCCAGCACCAAGGTAAAAAGCAGCCATCCCAGGATATCGTTGACCGAAAGCGCGGACATTATCAGGAATCCCAGGTCGGTCTTGAAAATCTTCAGGTCATGCAGGGCCCTGGCTGCGATAGGCAAGGCGCTTATCGTCATTACCGTGGCCATGAACAAGGCAAAAACTATACGCTGACCGGGATTTACCAGGTAAGAGTCGGGAAGCAATAAGCACGGGATAAAAGCCACGATCATCGGGAGGATTATGTCGGCCAGGGCGATCTTCAAGGCATCCCCCCTCTGCCTCCAGGCGGAGGCAAAATCTATCTCCAGGCCAGATTCAAGCAGCAGGAAAAGCACCCCGATCCAGGCGGCCGTCTCGAGCATATTCTGCTGGACAGCGCTGCTGGGGAATATCGCCTGGCGCAGCGCCGGCAAAAACCTGCCCAGTATAGTAGGCCCCATGACGATGCCTACCAGGAGCTCGGCGGTCAAAGGAGGCTGCTTCCACCTGCGGAATAATTCCCCCAGCCCTCTTGCCAGTCCCAATAGCAGCGCCAACTGTATCAAGAAAATAAATATATTATTCTCGTTCAAATACTCCATCTGTAGACAGTTTACCTAATTATAACTCCATCAACAAGTTACAAAAGAAATATTAACCAAAGGCCACATCAAGAATCATCATGGACAAGAACCCCAGAATCGTTCCCGTAGTAGCCAAATCGGTATAACCGTTACGCTGTGATTCCGGGATAACTTCCTCGACAACAACAAATATCATTGCCCCTGCGGCAAACCCCAAAGCGTATGGCAATAACGGCTTTGCCCAGATTACAGCCGCAGCCCCCAAAACAGCGGCAATAGGTTCGACTACCGCTGAAAGCTGCCCATACCAGAAACTCCTGAACTTGGACATCTTCTCCCGCTGCAAGGATACCGACACGGCAAAACCTTCCGGTATATTCTGGATCCCTATGCCGAAAACCAAAGCTATGGCAGCAGCGGTCGTAGTATCGGGAAGCCCTAAAGCAGCCGCTCCGATAGCCACGCCTACCGCGAGCCCTTCCGGTATATTATGGATTGTAATCGCAAGAACAAGCAAAACACTGCGGCGCCAAGATGTCTTTATGCCTTCCGCTTCGCTTACCGGGAAACCAAGATGAAGATGCGGCAAGAATTTATCGATCAACCTCAAGAAGATTGTCCCGAGGAGAAAACCGGAAGCCGCGGGCAGCCACGGTATCATCCCGCTATGAGTTGACATCTCTATGGCAGGGGCAAGCAGAGACCAAAAACTTGCCGCTATCATCACGCCGGCGGCAAATCCGAGGAGCGAATCAAAAATTCTCTGGCTGAATTCTTTTACCGCAAAGATCAAGGATGCGCCTAAAGCGGTAAGACCCCAGGTGAAGACGCCACAGGTTAAAGCTTGAAGTACCGGATGAAAATTCTGAGTTAATTCCAGCATATGCCCTTCTCGATAAGTTATCTTGACGGCTTATTTTACCCTAAAGGAAAGCCTATCACAAATACTTTATTCGCAGCAAGTTCCCTATCAACAAAAAGGCCCTGCTAATTGAATAGCAGGGCCTTTCAAATTGGCTCCCCGTATTAAACGAACTTCACAACTGGATTTGTTCAGAAGAAGCTGAAAGATTATTTAAAGAATTAACCGCTTATATAAGTTATCTTTTAATTTAAATGTTTTTTTGCCTTCTGCAGCTTCTGCCTGAATTTACTTTTTCGGAACTCGGAGAACCACTTCCTCAAGATAACCCACCCCCCGAAACGGACCAGGTCATTGCGCCATGGGCGGTACCACCGCTTCCATCCTGATCTTATATTGTGCAGGAAAAAAACCAGGGACGGAAAAAGGAATATGTTCAACCCGATCTTGAAAATATATTTAAACTGGTAAAATTTACCCATAACCTTCCTGCTGGCATCCTGCATTGTCTCGGCGGTCAACGGCTCATCCGGCTCAAAAAGGGGAAAATTCCCGTCGTAATATTCCCATCCTATATCTTTGACCGGATATACCCGATTTTGCTTCTCAAGGCGTTTTCTTAGCTCCGTCCCCGGCAAGGGGCCGGGTAAAAGTACCTGGATCGTATCGATCTTAGCCTTCCTGATGAAAGACCTGAAACGCTTTACGCGTTCATTCGCGCCAAGCCTGAAACCGGCCCCCTCTTTCATGGGGTAGCCGAAAATGAACATCCCGTGGACCAGGAACCCGAATTTATGGTACGTCCTTGCCAAAGATATCATATCCTCGGGCCTTATGCGCTTATTCATCGCCTTTAATTCTTCTTCGATCGGAGACTCAAACCCGATTGCCACGGTATTGATCCCCGCCTGGCGCATGGCAGAAAGCAATTCGCTGTCCCCGGCCTTATCCAGCCTTATCTGGACTGAGAGATCCAGCCGCCTGCCTGTCTTCTTCTGATAATCCTTAAGCATCCTGCAAAACCTCACGGTTTCATCCCGCTGCTGGCCAAAAAGGTCATCGACAACGAAAAAATGCCTGGCGTCCTTGGTCTCCAAAAGGAGGCTGATGGATTCCAGCAGGCGTTCGGGCGGGGCCATCCTGGGTTTGCCTTTAACCGTGCAGAATTCACAGTTCATCTCGCACCCGCGTATCCTTTCAACCGGATAAAGTTTGATCGCGGCATAGCGCACCAGGGAGAAATCAGGTAAAGGTAGCCTGTCGAAATCGACTATCGGTTCCCTATCCGGGGTACGGATCAGTCTGCCGTTATCCAAATAGGCAATGCCGTTTACCCGGTTCAATTCCATCTCGCCGTGCAAGGCCCGCAAAAGCTCTTTAATCGTTTCCTCCCCTTCTCCGATAACCACATAGTCGATGCCCGAATTTAATGCTTCCGCGATATTATCCCCGGTAAAATGCTGGCCGCCGGCAATGGTGACGGCCCCCTTTTGTTTATAAAACCTGGCTAATTCGTAAAGCCTGGGGACGGTGCTGGTTAACCCCCCATAAAAGCCAACGACATCCGCCGGCCTCAAGCTTTGCAAAAATTCATGGTCTGCCCCGCCTGAAGCGCTTCGCGGGCCGTATTTCCGCATATTATTCTCATCGATCACCTCAACCTCCCAGCCGGGCATTTTATTTACGGAGCTTGCTACGCAAACCGGCCCCAAAGCGGTGGTCTTATCGGCGATGCGAGAATAGATGTTAAAAGCGGGGTATGCGGGATCGACAATCCTTAACCGGTATGTCCCTTTTGATAAATCAAGCACAGTATATGCCTCCTAATAAAAGTATACACCTAATAAAAACTCTTTACAGTAAAATATACTGCCAAAAAATACAATAGCCCTATTCCCGAGATTAGGAAATAGGGCTATTCTAAGTATGGCTCCCCGAACAGTTCACAGGGAATTGGCTTTTATGGCATCACACGGCGATCCTGACCGAACAGGGCAAATGGAACCACAGGATCATATCCGTCATCCGGGACGGCCAGACGGCTGAGGATGCCCGCAGAATCCGCCCCAAACCGCCCAAGACCTACCGCAACCCCATCTTCGTGGCCAAGGAATACGTCCGAATGATCGAATCTGGCGATGCCAAGAACGAAAGCGACCTTGCCCGCAAAGTCGGCATCTCCCGGGTCCGGATCTGGCAATATACCAGCCTTCTCGGCCTTAACACCCCACTGGTTAAAGCCATCGAAGCCTTAGGCGATCCCATGCCCAAACGCCTCGTCACCGAGCGCCAATTGCGGCAATTACTCAAAAATCCCAAAGAGCAGGAAAAACTTGCAGAGACATTTCATTCTATTCCAAATTTAGAATAAGCGTCAAAAATGTCTTAATACCAACAAAATCCCCAATAATACTGACCCTGAGAAACCAAGTTTAAATGACCATGCTAACCAAAAATATTTCCGTTTACAAACATGGGACAAATCATAGTTCAATTCACACAATTGACCAGATATTTCTGCTTCGCCCGAAGAAAGAATGTCCTTCAAATAAGAATCAACTTCTTTATAAGCCGCAATGTGTACCCACGAGATAAATCCTTTCTTTTTACATGTGGGTGTCTTTGGCCAGACCACAAGCAGAGCAAATGTTATCCCAAGTATAAAAGCGCTCCAATCAAGCAAAACACAATAGTCAAGAACACTCCATTGATTGACTGGCGATGTAAAAATTTTATCCCCCTTCGATATTCCCACTGATAAAAGGGCAGAAAAAACTCCAATTAGCACTCCGGCCTTAGCATCCGCTAAAGCGATATAATTGCTAACATAATCCCGAATCGAAGGGCATATTTCTTTAAGAAGATTTACTATGGGTTTCTGAACCGACGACTGAATATCACCTTTTTCACCGCTTGGCTCTTTAAGGCCTAAAGGCGTTAGCTTATCGATATCTTTTTCGATTTGTTTTGTCTGATTAGTCGAGTCTTTTTTAATATCTTCTGGAAATTCCATTTTTTCCTCCAGCTTAACCATGAATCTGAGGATGTTTCCATCTACCTATGTATTTATATGCAAAATAAGGACTATTATTCACGATGTAAACGAACCCCGTTTGTTGCAAAAGAATTTGACAGTAATTTTGACGATAAACCGGCAGGATATTTTTAACATGCTGGCCGATCACAATATCACCAGAGGCGGCGACATTCAGCAGTTTACATGCGATATTGGCTGTAGTTCCGATAGCAACAAACGAATTCATTCCCCCGGGAATACCGACACGTCCTATCGTTACTTTCCCAAAATCAATCCCGACTCTAAAGTTTATTCCTTCCCTGTATCCTTGCCGATTGAGATAAGGCGTTAATAAATTATCATTGAAGTAATGCATCGTGAGTGCGGCATCAATAGCTGACTCCACACATTTTTTTGGATCATTTGTGTCACAACCAAAATATGCCATCAATCCATCGCCGGTATTCTTCTCAAACTCACCACTATGATCACGCACAATATTCATCATCTCCGCCATAAATATGTTCATAATTGCGAGGACAAATTTCTGCGCTTCGAACGAATCGTTGAACCAAGAACTATAACCGCAAATATCTAAAAACATTATCGCTACTTCCATCTGTCGTCCGGATCCAATGGTAACCTGATCTTCCTCAGGCATTTTCTCGCCGGGCTTGACATCAAGAAGTTTTTGTTTAAGCGAAAGTATCCTTGTATCTGTTCTGCTAATTATTTTGTCTAAGTATTCCTTGTTCCACATAATTCACATCCGGTTCGCTTTGCTCAGTTTAAATTACTGTGCCCAGTCATCATCAACCGGTAAATCCGTAGATGGTTTAAGAGTAAACCATTTTAAGACGCCCAGATTGCGAATAGCCTGAGCGACTTCTTTTTTATCGAGCGGAGGACGGCGTTTTTGTTTCCACTTCATGACTTCGTTCAAAACATCATCCTCGGACATGCTCTTGTTCTTATTCATCTCTTGCTCAACAAAAAGAACAGTCGCGACAATTTCGGCTTTATTCGTATCCAAGCGCAGGAATAAATCAACCGTTTTGTCGATCATATTGTCCCACTTCTGAAAAGTATCCTGATACTTCAGACGATTCTGTTCATACGCAAGGCCCGGGACGACCTGAAACATGGAACCGTTTTTTTCTTCCTGCAATAACCCGGCATTTGACAGACGCTTTTTAACATCGTTCAGCTCTTTGCAATAGGGTCCGTATGATCCGCGAACATGCTCAAGACCAGTTGGGATGCCTAGTGCCGTAGCAACATAAGCAATCTTCTGGAAAATAGTTCGTCCAACTGGCATGTGATATGCCTGCTTTTCAATGCGATGGACTATTTCGATCAAGGCGACCCAAGCAGGTTCCAATTTTTGCAGAATGTTTGCGCCTGATTTAGCTTCACGCAGATTGTATCCCTGTGAAAGGAACTTCTCGGTCAATTGCTCAGGATGCGTGCCATAAGGTGCATACATCATAACCGGGATATCCAGTTTCGAAAGATAGTTGTAGATCAAAGGCCCGACCGTTTCCCACAATAATTGGCCATTGCCGCATCCCAGTGGAGGAACCGCAATGGACTCAACACCCCATTCCTTATATTTTGAAGCAAGTATTTTGAGGCCCTTCTCGATGTCCTCAACCCGGGATGCCGCGCGCCAGTCACTTTTTGTCGGGAAATTGATGACTTGAGGCCCTTCCGCGAAAAGCGAAGCTGATTTAAATAAATAAGGAACGCCCGGCTTAACATCACCCTTCTTGCATCGCTCCACATAATCATCAAACATCTCGGGAAAGCGTTTCTTAAACTCAGCCGCTATTCCTTTGCCCATGATCCCCACGCAGTTGACGGTATTTATTAGTGTTTGCGCGTTGGAATTAAAAATATCTCCGACTAATATTTTCATGATACCTCCTTAAAAAAACATACTTCCTTTAATTTCTACAGGCAGAGTTGAAACCTGCCTAAAATTGTTGAGAGCTGTTGTATTTGCCACATACGCTCCGAGAATGTAGGAACAATTAACGCATCGAGGAACCAATACCTCTGCGCATTTAACACCCTTAAGCCGGTATTCTTCCATAGGATCATCTCGCCGTTTCCAATTGACTTCAAAAACCTCAGAATGCTTCAATAAAGGTAATCCTTCCGCCACTGGCTTAAACCAGCAATCGCGGCTTGCATTCTGGTCGGTTAGGATAACCCCGTCAATCGATAGAACCTCACTATTTATACGCAAAACACAAATACTGTCATTCATGGCACGCCGCGCGCTGAGCATTGGGTTGTGCGCATCAAAATATAGATTCGCATAATCATGCAAATGCTTATTCGTCCCGGGTATTTTTTTATTCTGCCTGCGCTCTTGCACGCCCTGTTCAGCAATAGATCGATGATGCACCCGACGCGCTTCATTATGCGAAAGAATGCCTTCGCTCATAATCGATGCAACATTCGATATGGGCACTATGCAATGAAGTTCATAAATATCATGTATGTTCATTATTCGACTACCAATCCTACAACTTCTGCTTTTTCCTTATGTATTCTGGAAAATTTTACAACTCAAATTTTTTCATGTTCCTTTGCAATGGCTTTTGGAACTTTTCCTCAACATCAGCAACGGAGGACTGCAAAGCTGTTATAATCCTTTCAATTTGTTCAGGAGTAAAGGCATACTGCGGACTGGCTAAATTGCCGATTAGGCGTATCTTATCCAAAGCCACATTAACACGTTTCTCAGCAAGTCTTTTGAATTTATCTTCTCTACTTTCACCCATATGTCCTCCTTTAGGTTTAAAAATCAAAATGCTATTACAAGAAAAATTTCTTTTGCCCTTTCTTATCTGCAGGACAATATAGAGAACGTTCTTTTATCTTTAAAGATTCAACGTAATAACACGATGGGCAAGTAAGAAACAACCCCCGAACACTTTTTTTGGGCTTCAATTTAATGGCCGGGTGTTTTTTACAAAATATTTTTTCTTCAATAAAAGGTTTCAAATCGTCCAAATCCGCTGTTTTTTGCCATTGACACGTTGGACAATAAAATGAATAAAAGTACCCATTCGTTGCAACCTTATACTCAGAACCACACTCGGGGCAAGGATTTAAAATATTGCTATTGCTTTGGGTCACCGGGTCTGCCTTAATCTTACCTTCTGATACAGTTCTGACATTATCTTCGACGGGCTTGACTTCTTCTTGAATAATTTCTGTGTGTTTTAAGCTATTATTCTTTGATTCTAAAATTAAAGCCTCAATAAGATTGATAAGCTTATTTTTTGCATCTTCTTGATTCCTAAACCAATAGCTTGACCATATGCGTAGAATTTTCCAGTTTTTACTTTCAAGAAAACTTTGTCTATAAATATCTCTTTCTCGTGCATCAATGCCAGAATGATAGGAGGCCCCATCGCACTCAATCCCACATAAATATCTTCCATTATAGTGCGGATCGACAATAGCGAGATCTATTCGATACTTTGAACAGCCAACTTGCGTTGCAACAACATATCCTTTTGACTCTAAAAAGTTAAAGACTTCTTGCTCAAACTCAGAATCAAATGACAACACGTTATCACCGCTTGAAACCTGTAGCGAACTCATACCAAATAGCAGACGTTTAGATTCCGACAATTTTGAATTATCAACCAGACGGCAATATCTCAAATATTCTTGTAATAATTTAGGACCCCTGTGACTTGTCGCCTCAACTCTCAATTCCTCAGGCTCTATAGATGCAACGATATGAACTTCTTTCTTTGCTCTGGTAATCGCAACGTTTAGCCTATTTTCTCCTTTCTCCCGGCTAAATACGCCAAACTGCATTTCGATTTTCTCACCCGGAGCTTTAGGACCATATCCTATCGAGAAAATGATAATATCTCTTTCATCACCTTGCACATTTTCGATGTTTCTAATAAAAAACCCAATGTCCTCTTCACCTTCTTTTCTGCTTAATTCTTTTTGATATGCCTCCCCAAAAGCTTGATTACTAACACATTCACGATCAATCTCATCCCAAATGGCATTTTGTTGCTCTAAAGAAAAGGTTACAACGCCAATTGTTGGAACTCTGCCATTTGCATTAGATAACCAGAATTTTCGTAGAAGTTGAACTACTGCTTGAGCTTCGATTATATTTCTCCTTTTGATAAAAAACCCGGGAACCTTATGGTATCTGATGCATCGATAATTACGATACTGACCCGGATCGGGAGATATTTGGATTTGCCCTTTGTAAAATGCATGATTAGAAAAATTAATTAACGCTTCATATTCGGATCTATAATGCCAGTCAAGCATTTTTCTACCTAAACGCAGGCAATTCTGTTCGCTATATTTGCAGAAACGTGAAATACATTGATCCAAGAACGACTCTGCGGCTCTAAAATCTAAAGTTTCCTCTAAATCCATATTATCAGGATCATAATTTTCCGGCAGGCTTGAATCATCATACACTGTTACACCGACCCTATTGGGCGGCAACTGATGTTCGTCCCCTGTAACAAATAACGATTCTCCTCTGAATACGGCAGGGATTGCCTTATAAACTTCTATTTGAGACGCTTCGTCAAAAATCACTAAATCAAATAAATCCGTCTTATTGGGCAAACACTGAGAAACATTTTCAGGAGACATCAGAACTACAGGAAAGAGATTTTGGATTTCTTCAAAATATTTCTTAAAAACATAACGCACACTTTTTTTCCTTCGCTTTAACCGCAAATCATGAATAAGCTGTGCGTTATAAGCAACTTTAGATCCATTTTTTTTAATAGAACAAGCGATGTAATCCGCACATATATTTCTTTTTTCATCAAATTTGCTATTTAGATTACTACGCTTGAGTTCATAAACTGAATCATTAAAATTACGAAGTTTTGTATTTTCATTCTCAAGTTTGTTTATCCAATATTTACAATAAGAAATAACCATTTCTCCGTGGGGATCATCGGATTTTAACTCGCAAAGATTCATGATGGTTTGACGTTCAGTGTCATTTAAGTGCGAAGATATATCGCGCCATTGACGTTCAGCATCATAGTTGGCAAGGTAGTATTTAATATCATTCAACAAAGATAAAAAACCCTCTTTATCATCTATGGCGCTCTTTAACAGTTGTTTTGTCTCACCATTAAAATTATCCTGCAATTTCATAAAATCAGCAAAAAATCGATCGGTCAATAAGACATAATTCTCGAGATTTTCATAGATTTTGATAAATTTTATTAGCTCTGAATCTAAATTCGCATCATCATCGAAAACTACATTGAAATCTTCTTTTATTACTGACAATTTTTTGTAAACATCAACTTGAGCTGTTAAGTTTCCAATAAATCGTTGCAAGGACTTATTTATTATAGGCGAAGGAAATCCTTCAAACTGTTTAAAATAATCAAATATGTCATTATTCTTTTTAATAATTTGAGAAGCGACAAGATCACTTAAAAACTTCTCCGGCTTAATATCACTTGTGATTCTATATTTGTTTGCAAGGTCTTCAAATTTTCTATGGGATTCGATTAATGAAAACCCTTCTTGCTGGGCATGTTCACAATAAACTTGATATAACGATTGCAGGGCTTCGATAGCTTTCATGACAGTCTTAAACAATTCGACTGATCTATATATCTGAGAAAAGTCAGAGAGAGCTGAAATTTCGAGATCGGAATATAAAGGCTTAATGTAGTCTTTCAATTTCAGATAATGGATGTTAGAATTAATCAGAGCTTCACTTTTATCCAACGAATCAAACGTAACAGAAAAATTTTCTTTCAAAAAGGCTATAACCTCTTTTTTGTTTTTGTGCCATTTAGGGGTAAAAAATCTCAGGGAGTTTTTTTGTTTAGCTCTTAAATAATTAGATTTTTGCAATATCTCTTCCCAAACAGCAATGCCGATTGCCTTGTTCAATACATTTTCTGTATTTATATTTGTTAGAAACTTTTCTATCTCATCCTTATGTTTTCTGTACGATATGATTTCTTCGCTTTCGAATATTTTCTTTAGCAAATCTTTGTTTGCTTCAACATATTTACATATTTCAAGAGTATCTTCGTGCAATAGAGGAGTGAGCCGGTAATGAGTTAATTTATTGAATAATCCATGTGAGCCTACTTGAGAACAAAACTTCTTAAATAATGTGGCTGGCGAAATAATCTTACTTTGTGTTTCAAAGAATAACTTCCGGTATCGATTAATAGTTTCACAATCATCTTCGATAGTATCCCATGAAATTGGTAATTCTCTAAAATCTTCTGGCAAATGACCCAGCAGAGATTTCAAAACGCAAACTTTTTCGTCAATTACTTCTGGAGTACTGTCATCCCGTAATAGTTTCAAAACTGCATCTTCTCTGTCCAATTTTCTTGCCAAACTTATACATTCGCTTAAACTATTCTTCTTTTTTCTTATACCTTCCAAATCCAAATCGTTCTTGAAAGCATATTGCTCAATATTCTTACGTTCAACGGAATATCTTTCATATAACCCTTTAAAAGCATCCATAGACTCGATTAATACTTGTACTTGATTAAAATTTACTGAATCGTTAAGTTTAATCGATGACGGCATTTTTAATGCATAATACTTCTCTGCATCTCCTAAAATCTTACTGATTTTGTTGATAAAAATTTCAAACTCGCCAAATGCAAATTTTTCACATAAGGCTGGATCAAGATTGATTCGGGCACATTTTGCCAAAGCTTTAGAATACATCTCAAATAGCGACAACCCATTTTCTCGTTCTTGATGTAGCTCATTTGAATATTCATTCAAATACTGTAAATCTTCTTCAACATCTGCAGATATAGATTCAAAATTTTGCTTTAATAATTTTAATTTTTTGGCTGTTGTTTTTTCACTTTTTTCAATAGTATCAAGTATTTCTTGAAAGACTCGGTCTCTTTCCTTCTCAGGACTATGGAGCAGAATAACGTGGTCTTTCAATCCTGCCCCCTGAAGTCTCTTGAAAACTACGTCTAAGGCGGCTCTCTTTTCACAACACACAAGCACCTTTTTTCCCAATGCCAAGTTATCAGCAACAATGTTAACAATAAGCTGGCTCTTGCCGGTTCCGGGGGGACCATCTGCAACAAAACCCGTCTGTTTCAGTTCTCGCAAGGAAAGAACAATTTGTTCCTGCGTGGAATTAGCTGGCAAAACAAAATAACGATCCTTTTCTGCAACCTGAATAGCATTTCTTAAATTCTCATCAGAGATAGGATTTATATTTTCTTCTTCTGAGCAATTTCCGAGAATAATCTGATCAACAATTGGATCGCTCATAGATTGAACATTGTTTAGATATTCTTCATAGTCTTTAATTAAAGTTGATGAATACGTTGGGAATTGTCCGATAACTGCATAGTTAAAAAATTTCAGGTTAAGGTTCTTTTTAGCAGGAAGTTCATCTTTCTTAATTTGATTAATGGGCTCGCAAACAGATAGAATGACCTTGTCATATTTTTCTTGTTTATTGTTTGAGACGTTTAGCCTATTTTGAAGCTCCTCTTTCGTTAAATAACTCCCATTTTTATCCGTGTATAATTCCTTTTCTATCAGACCACCTTCAATAACAAAGTCTGACTTTTTTAAAAAATCCAATGTTTTAGAAATAAGGTTTTTCAGATTCATCGAATCGCAAAGGTCTTTCAGTTTTCCTATTTCATCGCTATCAAACTTGAACCCATTACCTTTTTCTATCGCATCAAAAATAAGTTCATTCAAAGATGGTTCTGCATCAATTTCTACTATCCATGTTAGCTTCTTTACTTTACCTGCTATGGCTTCCTTCTTTAGACTACAAGGAAAAAGAAACAATGGAGCCCTAAAATAATTATCGTTTTTTGTGTAAAATTCTAAAAATGGAAATCCTAAATGAAAAAAGGCATCTCCTTTATTTCTGATCAAAGATTCATTTTCCCGGAATAATGTTGTTAAGCTTCTCGTAATTCTCGTAAGCGGTGGGGGTTCATCTGATTCTGCAAATTGTTCTTGAGGAGCGGAAACGGGTGCGAGACGCAAGGATCTTTCCCCATCCAACAGCTTCGTTAATAACTCATAGCTTTTAAACTCCTCAAATTCATCGAGGTTGGAAAGGGCAAAGACACGATTTTTTGGTAACCGAGCAAGGCATAGAGTACGGTTAATGGGCGAAATATTTTTCAATCGATTTTTTAACCACTCTAATTCTGATTTTCTTTTTTCTTCCATATTAATATCTTTTGTTGCCTAAAGATTCATTGTTACTAAAAAAATCTCATTTTTCATTACGTTGATGTTTCTTTAGAAACTTTTCAATATGAAAAGCCTGAATTTTATTCGGCGTAACCTTGCCGTTAAGCCATCGGCTAATGGTAGAGAAGGCAACGCCCAACTCATGAGCGAGCGTCTCTTGCGTTATCTTGTTTTCAAGCCGGTATAGTTCTAATTGTTTAAGAAGGTCATCCATAGGAATTACCTCAGTATTATTCAGTGATGAATTATTGATCCCAAACGCCATCGTTATCTAAATCTCTATCTATCCCGCCTTTATCAGCGTCCCAGACGCCATCATTGTCAATATCTCTGTCAATACCACCTTGATTTGAGTCCCATGTGCCGTCATTATCCCAGTCCCGGTCTATGCCGCCTTTATTATGATCCCATGTTCCATCGTTATCAGTATCCCGGTCAATACCGCCCAAATTCGAATCCCACACTCCGTCATTGTCTAAGTCTCTATCAATGCCGCCCTTGTCGGCGTCCCATATTCCATCATTATCAATATCACGATCAATAGCCTGAGAAAGCGAAACGCCCGGAATAAGTAACAACGCAACAAGCACGAATAGAAATCTTTTAAACATATTACCCCCTTTTAACCGATATTCCATTTCTTCCATTGTATTTCACTACTTCCAGCAAGTCAATCGTTTTATGAGTATTTTTGAGTATTTGCTATGATTAGGAAAAGATGTAATTGATTTGCTAGCAGGAACTACAGGACGGATTCCTGAAGCTTGCCGGTCGTGGCGTCCACGATCCGGAAATGGGTCTTGCCGACGCGGTCTTTCAACTGCTCTTCGATATTTAGGCTCCAGTCGCCCAGAGGCATGACTTTTTGGATTTCCCGCAGGCGAAGTTTACCTGCCGGGACTGCGCCCACAAGATCGCCCTCACTTGAAATATTCTCCACATAAACTTCCTCGCCAGCCAACCGGACACTGATGTAGCGGGTTTTTCTAAGCGTATTCTCGATTACCTTGGCCATAAGACTGCTCTCCTTTTTGGGGTAAGTAGGCCATAGGTCCATGCGGTTGGCAAGGCATTTTCAAAGAGCGCCAATAGGACAATAGGACATTTTTCGTGTCCGGTTGTGTCCGGTTTTACTGACATACTGACATCCAGAATGTCAGTGGATGTCACTCAAAAAGCCGCAAAATCGTCCTAAAATGCCCATTTTTGACCCAAAAACGCTTGTTTTGAGCACATTTTCGGCAGTTCTGACATACTGACACCAACCCCATATGACATGACATCGATTTTAAAATTTAACATCACTGAGAGACTGCGCCTCGCCCGACCCGCACCAAAGCCCACCCAGAAGGACCCATTGCTTAAAAGACGCGGGTGTGACATGCAGGCGTAAAGTTATGCTCCGGCCATCAGGCAACGGAAAGCGCGCATCCACCCAGAAGCCCGGCCTCCATTTCTTCTTCCTGTACTTAAAGCTGTACCAGCCCATAAACACCTCGCTTAAAAG
>Ga0265297_10005254_pt1 | contig 19989 bp, 29 predicted proteins | sample Munlanlwell13791_FD_192502 | JGI IMG/M metagenome (GOLD analysis project Ga0265297, IMG submission 192502) | Leachate microbial communities from a municipal landfill in Southern Ontario, Canada - Leachate well 137-91 | ecosystem: Engineered > Solid waste > Landfill > Unclassified | place...
GTAAGAGGGGCGGGCCCCCCCCCCCCCCCCCATGAGACGAGAGGTCTTCGCGGGAGGAATTTGATCTTTCAAGCAGACAATATTGGCCTTGAGTTCCTCGATCTCTGCCAACGCCGCATCGAGCCGCGCAGGCATCGTGGCCAGTTCCGTGGCGATGTTCCACGTGGATTCGTTGTCAGCATCGATGTCCGCCTCTAATCGCCCATCCACGGTGACTTCCAACCCAGCATAGTGAAAGCTGCACGCGCGGCGCCCGCTGTTATTGGCGGCCCATTGGGTTATCTCCGGCATCTCATCCTCCCTTGTAGTCTCGCACCCGCGCGAGCCTCCGACCGCCACGGTGTGACGGGCAGAGGGCCGGGCGGGTGCCCGGGGGTTGCTGCTACTCCAGGTCGGCCAGGATGTCCGTGACTGCCTTCAGCGCTTCGTCTGTGCGATCCTCGGCCTTCTCTAATTCCCGCCGGTCGTGGGCGGTTCGGCAACAGCCGTAGTCGATCTCCGCCGCTCTCGCCCGAGCGCAGGCGTCCCCATAGGATCGGATCTTGTCGAGGAGCCTTACTTTGTCAATCTTCATTTCACACCTCCCGCAGGTTTTTTACCTCTATGACGCCCTCGAGTAAACCGAGTGACTCGAGGGCGCGAAGAAGCAGGAAACCCTCAGTCCTCGATCATGCCGCTGAAGATGAACTCGCCGCACAACAACGCCTCCTCGGCGCCCATTACGGTGTTCTCGTCGCAGCAGTCGCAGCGATAGCCTACGGCATCGGGCTCGACCTCACAGGTTGTGAAATCGCCGCAGGCGGTGCACCATCCCTCGTACTCCCGGCAGGCCTCGCGGTAGCGCCTTTCGGAGATTTTCGGGCGGCAGTCCTCGCGCCGAACCTTCTTTCCGTTCTTTGCTTCGGTGTTCATTCCCTACTCCCCCTCCTTTTCGATTGCCTCGATGGAGGCTTTGGTGCCTCCCTGCCAGAAGTGGAAGAAAGCCAGGTGATCGGCTTCGTTGTTGGAATCTCCCCCCACGGGAAGGGGTGTTCCCACGGGCGCCACGATCGCCACCGGCCGCCCTTCCAAGAGGGCCACGAGAGCACAGAAATGCTCCGACCAGCCGAAGGTGAGCCCCAACCAGTTCAGGACTTCACGGTATTCCGGCGCAAGCCGACTCACGTACTTCGCGCGGTCGTCGTCACCGTAGATTCCGAAGAAGCGGTTGTCGTGCGCATCGCACAGATCGAAGACTTTCACGGCCCAGAGCGTCTGCAGCTGGTCGAGCATGCTCTGCGCGAAGCCGGGAACCGTCAACTCCCCAATCCGCTTCATCTTCCACTGCAGGGGCTTTCCAGGAGCGAGCAGACCCGGCGTTCTCAAGGCCGCCGGCAACTTGACACCCTCCTTGAGTCGGAAGAACTCAGTGTTCACGGCGGCGTGACCATCCGTCAACCACTGCCCATCCCACATGATCGTGTTGGACTGGCTCATGTCGATTTTCATGGTTCCTACTCCCTTTCTTTCTGGCGAATGGCACGGGCCGCGGCGGAGGCGCCGGATCCGTGCGGGATGAAGCCGATCACGGTTCGCCGCTTCAGGAGCTCTTTGTCCCGAAAGCAGATCCGGCAATCGGCGCACTTCGTTCCGTTCCCTTGCTCGAGGCAGGGCTGAATGTTGATCTTGGAAGATCTAAGCGACCGCAGGGCGCCGATCATTTCCTCGCGCGAGGGGAACACCAGGGCTGCGGCATATCCGCGATCCATGGCTTCCAGGGCTTCGCCTACGGTCTCGCAAGAGGCGATTACCGACACCGCCCCCCACGAGCTCCTCTTGACGTCCCGCCAGGCGTGGGTGTACGTCCAGATCTCCCGACGATGCTTCCGGCGGTACCGCGTGCACGTCTTGGCCAACGTTTTCGCGGCTTCGTCCGAAGAAGCATCTCCAACGACATGGAGGCGAAGGGGATAGTACCCGGACAACCGATCGATCATGTCCGCCTCGTGTTCGGCAATCTGAAGGGGCGAGAAGTTCCCCGAACGGGCATCCCGGTTCAACCGGTTAAGGGTGAATCCGCAGTGTCCCGACTGGGCGTAGCAGCCCGAATTCAGGAAAGCGCAGTCCTTCGGACAGGTCGTGATCGCGGCATAGGTCGCCGAGGCCGGCCCAGTCTTCTTGTTCGAGGAAAGTTCCACAGCTGTGGACGGTTTCAACGTTCCCATCAAAGCACCTCCACCTTGATCCAGGTCTGGATCGACTTCAGGGTATTCTCAGAGATCCGCCACTGCGGGACGCCCTGGCGAAGGTTCAGTTTCCCTTGATGGGCGAGAAACGTCTTGATGTAATATCTCGAGACAAACTGACCCGTCGAGGTGTACCGCGGAGTCTCGAGGCTATCCGGAGCTCCGATGATCCGCGCCTTCGTCGACTGGGCATCCGTCATGTCCCAGAACTCAACCATGCCCCCAAGTTCCTCGGCATCGGGGCCCTCATGAATCAGGCAGTCATCGAGACCGTAGTGATCGCCCTTTCGGACGATCTGGACACGCCAGGGGCGCGGCCAATTGCCCCGAAGGTCCTCCACCATGTTTCCCGCGTCGTGAAAGATGCGGGCTTCGCTTCTTTTGGCTTTGCTCATGATCCAACCCCTTTCAGTTTCTAGAACCTTCGAGGACTCCACCGTCCACAGGTTGATCCAGGTGTCACGAATTCGGTGCGGCGAAAATTCTTGGTGTGTCCACACGCAGCCTCGATACCGATCGCGATCAATTCGGGTCGCACCTCACTCGGCCCTATTAAGGACCACTCACAGGTTCGGCAGGTACGCTCCGTCCCCTCAATTTTCTCTTCACTCATGATCCAACCCCTCTTTTCTAGAACCCATGACAACCCTCGAAGGCGGCTTCGAGGATTGATTGAGACCTAGAAAGCCTAGCAACCCTAGAACTTGATCCGCTTGGTGACCTTGGTATCCTTCACGTCGAGCGAAACCCCGAAGGCCTCGCGAACCTGCCGAACCTCGAGAACTCGCCGCTCGGTGATCACGTACAACCACTCGATGTCCGAGTGATTGACGGTCGGCTCGATCCCGTATCCGAGGCAGTTCGACTCCGCTCGGTCTTCCTCGGAAACCAGCATCATGAGACCGCGCTCTTCTCGACGGGCATCGAACTCGGCCCGGTCGACTTTTTCCTGCTCGAAGAAGGCGCCGAGAAGACGGGCGAGCATGTACTCGGGATCCCATCCGCGGTACTTCATGAACCTCGGGAGGAACGCCCGAAGCACGGGAACCACGCCTTCCGGGTATCCGTTCGAATGCTTGTAGATGCAGGGATCCAACCCTTCGATCTTGATCATGCAACGCGTGGACATCAGTTTTCCCCTTTCAGGAGCGATCCGAATCCGGCGCCCTCCACGGCCATCCGGAACATCCAAATGTCCGTAGGCGAGGGGTTTCGGCCGTTGTAGAACTCCCTGAGAACCTCGTCAGCCTCGTAGGCCAGGAGTCCCGCCACGAAGGCGCGCGCCTGCTCGAGAACGCCCAGCGCAGCCGAATCCGGGGAATCGGCCTTCGTCGTCTCGAGGGCAACCCGCAGAATCTCTGCGTGGCTTCCTTCGTCGGAATTCTCGATTCCGGAGCAGAGCTCCTCATCGGAGAAATGGTGTTCTATCGCGAACTCCCGTCCGATGTAGTCCTTCAGATCCGAGAGCGCGATCCACGACTCGTCGGTGTCCGCGTAGAACTCGGCGATCTGCTCGGCCGAGCTCGTCTCGATTCCGTCGGAGATTGCCGAATAGAGCTGTTCGCCGTCCAGGTAGATCTCCGTGCCCTTCGGTTCGGGCTTTCGCTCTTTCTTCTTCCTTGCCATTCTAAAACCCCTTTCGGTTGTTCGAAAACTCAAGACTGGCGAGCAACCTCGGAAGGCTGCTCACCAGGATTTCAGTTCTCGAGCGGATCGGGCATGGTCAGGGTGTAGAATTCGGGCGCCTTCCTACCGCGCCCGATCTTCAGGGTCTCGAGCTTTCCGCCCATGACCCTTATGACCTGCTCCATGCACTCTTGACCGCAGGCGCCGTCGAGGGAGATCTTCTCCTTCCCCTTGTCCGTGAGAAGGCGCGATCCGTACAGCCGGCCCTCGCGGGGCATCTTGAGCAATTCCGGCTGGAATTCCTTCTCGAGGAAATCGCCGAAAACGGTTCCCCTCAGATCGTACCCGCCGCCGCTGCAACTGGCCATTTTCCGGCCATTCGCGTACAGGCCACACGTGGTGTACCCATCCGTATCCCTTCCTCTTGAGATCCCCCACTTGACTTCGATCACGTAGATTCGCATTGAAAAACCCCTTTCAAAGGACACTCGGAAAATCGAGTGAACGGCAATCCGGGTCAAGCCAGGTAAAGGGGTGTAAACCCAACATTGACCCGGATTGCCGAAAGCTCGATTTTTTCCACGCACGAAGGCCCGGGAAGGGCTTTCCCCTTCCCGGGCCTTCTCACCTCGCCAAGGTTAGCTAACCTTGGCGTTCTCTTCGTCGATCTTCATCTGCTTGATCTCGGCTTCTTGCAAGTCCTCCCAAGAGACCAGGGAGGCGATTTCCTTGCAAACGTCCGAGATCTCGGAAAGAGCGAGATTCCACCGATCGCGAATCTCGGAAGGGATGATCCGTTCTGATTCGGAGATCGCCGACTCGGAAGATCTCACTCGGCGCGCCATGCCCTGCGCGACGCTGTACAGCCGGATCCGCTCGTTATGAGTGAGGCCTTCAGGCTCTTTGCTCCTCAGATCGGCCAAGTGGGCAAGGGCGGCCGATTGGCTTGTGAACATCTTCACGAGCTCCCCGGGGAATTCCACGAAGAAGGCTTTCACCTTCTGCTCGATTTCCACGAATTCCCCATTGAACTCGACTCGGCCGATCACTTTGGTTTCCCGTTCCGTGGTTTTGCCCCGCTTGACACTGGCGATCCGCAGGCGCAAGCCTTCCGTCAACCTTTCGACTACTCGATTATCCATGTCAAACCCCTTTTTGTTTCGCGGATTTAACCTTTAAATCCGCCTGGCTACTTCTTAGACGCTTTAGGTTATCCTATGATTCACTAAAAACGCCTTATTCAGTCTTTTTCTTTGTCCTACCTTACCTTACCTTTCGCTCTATTCCCTTATTAATACCCTATGCACGGGGCATGCCAGGCCACATAAACCCTTGATTTCATTGAGTTTCCTTACATTTGCCTACCTTTCCCGACTAGGAAAAAGTATGACAAAATTGTCATATAGTAGGATAAAGATGGGTTAAGTATTGGAAATCATTAGGGAAAAAGTTGCATAGGGAAACTACTAGGTATGAAATGTTTTCATAGGGCAATTATAGGCCAATATAGGGTAATTGGCATACTTTTTGCTATACGTATAGTAAAACGTTTATGTAATCATTAACCTACGTTTCCCTACCAAGTAACCACATTTCCCTACATTATCCCACCTTCGAAAGCTCCAGATGTAGGCAAATGTAAACGCATGTAGGCTTATGTAGGGTTAGGTGCCTTAATGTAGACGCATGTAGGTGTATGTAAGGGGAAATGGGAGACTGTAATGAATTTTCCCATCGTGTAGTCGAAGGTATTTCCCTGTAGGTGGATGCGCCTCAATGATGCAGCTGTAGGGAAGGGTAGGGAAATCCCCTAGAAATGGAAAGGCGAAGCTACCTCGTCAAGGCCTTGCCTGGCTCGAGCTTCATGGTACTTCGAGGCGCGCCACCGAGCGCTCCGGAGCTCCTTGCACGACCCTCCTTGATAGTGGGACAGGGTAGCTACCAGGTCGCCGCCGCAGCTCTCGTGGGCCTTGAGCAGGCGAAGGACGCCGGCGGTGACCTGCCCCTCCGGAGTGGATAGGTCGTGGCCGACCGCAGCATCCCCATGCACTTGCAGCAACCCTTGCTCCCCCCTATCCCCAGAAACACGCACCCGCCAGGAGCTCTCGCAGTCGATGAGGACGGCCACGAGCAAGGGATCCACGCCGTGCTCGAGGGCGACCTCGGTGACCGTAGGTGCCAGGGCCAACGCCTTCTCCATGCCCGCCGGCGCCTTGCTGAAGAACCACCGGATGTGCTCCTCGACCGTCGGGATGAGCTCCTCGGGCGCCGGGCTCGCCTGCGGCGCCGGCAGCACTCCGATCAGAATCGTGAGCAAGACCCCCACGACGCCGATCACACGCTTACCAAAATCGTTGAACATCCATACCTCCTATTTTTGTGGCTCCGCCAGGGCTAGATCACCCGCGAAGCAGACGATAGAGGCCGTAGGCGGTGGCGAGGGCCCAGAGGCTGAGCAGCCCCTTCCAAATGGTTCCCCCACGCACACCGTCCACGGTCACCTCCCCCGGGATCACAGACGACTGCTCAGATTCCTTGAGGCAGCCGTAGGTCAGATGAGCATTGCCTCCCACGACGACGCCGATGCACGGCCGGCTCTGCTTCTTCACGAGCCAGTCCGCGGCGAAGTCATAGGTGGGCTCATTGAAGGGGTTCGCGTAGCTACCACAAGCGAACTCCTCGGCGAGCTTCATCATGGAAGCGGGCACGGCGCCCAGCTGGTACTTGTCGCGCTTGGCGAGCTGGGCCTCGGAGCAATAGGTATCGTTGCCGTAGTACTTCCCGCCGGGGCGACAGAACTCGCCGTCGCGACGCCAGGCGGGATTGATGGGTTGCGAGTGTCCCTGCACGTAGGCCGTGAAGGCCCAGCCCTCCGAGAGCCAGCGGTAGTTGACCAGCAGGAAGCGGTTGATGTGCGTCCAGGCCACCGCGATGCGACCGGCATCGGTGGAAGCCTCACCCCACATGGAGCGCGCCAGCCACTCGACGTCCTTGTCGTCGAACGTGTAGCTCCGCTTCGGTCCTCTGAAGATCACTCTGCCCATCGTTTTCCTCCTCGTTCAAGGGGAAGCATAACACAGGGAGGGGGGCTTTGTCTCGTTTTACGGAGTGGGGGGCGAAGAGGGGAGCACGTCGCCGAGGGCGTCCTTGAGGAAGGGCACGAAGGCCTGCAGGCCTTGCAGGACGGCAACCACGCTGTCGAGGCGCACGGCTTCAGCCGAATGCTCGGCGCACTCGGCCTTGACGATCTCGGCGATGGCGGCGTCGTTCAGGCCCATGTCGCGCAGGGCCTTCACCCAGCTGGAGATGGTCGAGCGGTGGACCTGCTGCCGCGGCGTGGCGAGCCACACGGCAACCTGCGTCGCGAGGCCGGTCACCCGCCCACCCACCGCCGTGAACCTCGGCGCCAGCAGATCGATCACGCCGTCGATCGTGTCAAACATCTGCAGCGCAGGCTCAGCGAACGCCACCACTCCCGCACTGATGGCCGGCTTGGGCGGATTTGCAGCCGGCGTAGCGACGGCCTTCTTCGCTTTCTTTGAAGTGCTCATAGTTTTCCTTCTCCGATCTCTCGGGTGAGGGCCGTCATGACGGCCTTCAGTTTGCCTTGGACGTGTTGGAGGATCTTGGAGCGCGCCGAGTCGTAGGCCGCCATGAACACCGCGGCACCCGCGTTACCTTGGTCGAGGCCTAAGGCTAGCAGCGCTCTGCCGGCGGCTCCCACGTTGGGGGAGCCGTCGGGGTTCAGCATCTGATTCCGCCGCGCGAACGAGAGGACGAGCTCCATCATCTTGGGTGTCAACCTTACGCTGATCACCTCCGTCTGAATCCGCGCCATGACTCATTCTCCTGTAGGCTTCGTCCACTTCTTGAAGAAGTCGACGTAGCCGGCGGTGTCCTGACCGCCCTCGAGCTTGGCCATGGCGGCACCGTTGCGAAAGGCGACGACGGTGGGGAAGGCCTCGATGTTCTGCTGCTCGGCCCAGGCACGGTTGAAGGGGTTGTCCCCGTCGACCATGATCACTTCGGCCTCGTCGCAGACCTCGTTGGCGGCCTCCTGTACGTGCGGGAGGGACTCCTTGCATGCGCCGCACCACTGTGCGAAGAAGCGCACCAGCACCGGCTTGTCCTTCGTTCGCTCGATGATCTGCGCCGCCTGCGTTGCCGTCACCTGCCTTACGAACCTATTACACTTAGCTCCCATCTTCAGAACCCTTTCCTTTTCCCTCACCCATGGCCTCGGGTTAACCGCAAGGTGAGTGGGGGGATGTCGTCGACGACGTAGGCGAAGCTGCTACCCAGGGAGAGCATGCACTCCAGGGACCAGCGCACGTAGTTCTCGGAGACCTCGGGGACCAGGCAGTCGGCGCAGTAGTTCTTGCCGCGGAAGGTGGCGCGATGTAGGCCGTTGTAGGATGGTTCCTTGAGACCGACGCCGCACATGTCGCAGGAGGGCCACTCGAGCCAGCAGGCGAGACACATGGGGCCGAAGGACGTGCGCCGCACCTGCCCGTAGTGGGCCTTCCCGCTGACACGGCACTGACACTGCTGTGAGGGGACCCAGGCGAGGCACAGGGAGGCGAGGGAGGGGAGCTGGCGCCAGACCCAGAGACGGTGCCACACAATCCGGCTCTCCCGCTCCGCGGGGGTCCAGGAAGCAACTTCCTCCTCATCCTCTGCACTCCAGGGACTTCGCAAGCCCCATCACCTCTCCCAATTCGAGAGTAGGATACCTTACCACATGCGTGCCTGTCAAGTTTACCTTCACCTACATCTACTCTTCGTCCGTAGGCTGCGCGTCGCCAGACAAGGCCTTGCCAACGCTGTAATACAACAGGGAGTCCGCGAGAAAGACCGCGACGGACGCCGCCCCGAACAGCAAGAGAAGGAGAAGTAAACGAAAGAACCACGAAACCTGCTGCGCTGGCGTTTCGTCGGGTACTCCTGCCTTCCAATCATCTTTCCATCCTTCACTCATCATACACCTACTCGGGGCGCATGCCCTTGCCGCCGGGCAGGGCAACCAGGTTCGCGGGCGGGGTGCACACGAAGCGCTCGGGGTGGTGCTGGCAGGCGGGCCAGTGGGCCAAACGCCCCATGCTCTTCAGGGTGCGCGGCCCCCTCCCGAAGCAACAGCGCAACGTCTCCGCCAGCTGCATGTCAGTGAGCTCCGTCTCTCCCGCCGGCAGCAAATCTAAACAGAGGTAGGGGCAGCTCACGCAGGTGATCTCCCGTCCCCCTTCGGGGTCATTCTTGTTACACATCGGCGACGCTCCTTCCTAAGCAGTACCCCTTGGGGGTGTGGGTGTCTTGAGGCCTTCGGCAGTTCTTGCACACCGCCGTCTTGGCGTCGGCCTCCCAGCGGCTGCACGACGCGGGGAACTTCATGGTGTTGGTGCTCTTCGAGATCGGCGACGTGTACGTGAGTTCCATGTACAGGCTGCGCTCCAGCCGCTCGATTTCCTCCTCGGCGTGATCCTCGAGGACCTCCCCACCGAGCATGTCATGCACCTGGATGGTGGGCCAGCAGTGCTTCCAGTATGTGCCGGCGTCGCGCATGGCCTGTACCCACTTGATGGTGCCGAGGTTGGCGATGTCGCCGGCGGTGCCTTGCACCATGTGGTTGGGAGCCACCGTCAGCGTAGCACCACCGAAGGGGAACTTCCGCAAGCGCCGCGTCAACACCGTGCGGAGGTTATGATTGCGGTTGGCCTCCTCGACCCAGTAGTCTCGGGCGGCCATCAGCATGGGGTACATGGCGTCGAAGACGTCGGACATGTGCGTGACCTCACGCAGGAGCTCCTTGGGATCGTCGTCCATCCGCTCTTCACGAATCTGCTGGAAGAGGGCCTTCGCCCCGGCGCCATAGTTCTTGCCGAAGGTCACGGGCTTCCCTGCTGTGCGTAGCTTCTTCTTGCCCTCGGGCGAGGCTTCACGGTAGACCTCTCCGAAGAAGGCCTCAGCATGCACAGAGTGCACGTCCACCCCGTCGTTGAACATCTCGATGAGGCGCCGCTCGCCCGCCAGCAACGCGAAGATTCTTAACTCCAGAGCGCTGTAGTCCGCACCCAGATAGCCACAACCTACTGGCGCAACCATGATCCTGCGCATAGCCTTCGGCCATTGCTGAATACCAGGCTTAAAGCCAAAGCGGCCTGAAGGGGTGGAGGTGATGTTGCCTACCGAGTGCAGACGCCCATCGGAGTGGAGTTTGTTTCCTAGCCCTTTGATGTAGGTCGAGTAGAGCTTGAAGTGCTTACGGTAAGTCAACAGCAACGGAATGAAGGGGTGGCGGTCGTACAGCGATAGTAGCACGTCCTTGTTCGTCCCGAGCTGACCCGAGGAGGTCACCGCCACCGGCGGCAAGTGCAGCCGAGTGAACAGCAGATCCTGCAGCTGCTTCGACGAATTCGGGTTGAAGTCCTCAACCCCTACTTCTCTAGCAGCAGCCGCAACGGAGGCCTCGAGCTTGTCGAGGATGCCGGTGCCTTCGGCGTTGTGATAATCCAAAGCCAAGGCCCGCACGGCGTCCATGTCGATGAGGATGCCGCGCTTGAACCAGTCGATGGCGATGTCCATCATCGCGCGGTCGCACTCGTACACCGCCTCGACATTCAACGGCGCCAGCATAGGACGTAGGGAGTAGTAGTCGTCGATGGTCGCTGCGGAGTCTGCGCCGTTGTACCAGAACAGGGCGCCGGTCTCCTCGGCAGTCTCCTCGCCCTTCCCCCAGCCGGCGCTCTTGTCGTCGTACTCCACCTTCCACGGCGGACACGCATGGAACTGTGACGTCAGCGACTGCAGGTCGTGGGGCAGCTTAGGGTACACCGCATGGTGCAGCAGCAACGTGTCCTCGCGCACGCACAGGATCTCCCCAAAGTACCTCTCCAGCACCGGCACATCATAAATCTTGTTCTGGAAGACGACTACCTTCTTTGGATCCTTCAGAAGACTCACCAGTGCCTCGTGAATCAAAGCCCAATCGGCCGGGCTATGAAACCTGGGGTACCACTCGGGCCAAGGGATGGAGTAGGCCGAGGGCGCTTCGTCGTCCAAACCCCTGCGTCCTACACCGATGGTGCGCAGGGAGCAAGTCAAGGCATCTATGCCATCCGTCTCCACATCCAGTGAGACTACCGAGGTCTCGCGCAGGAACTTCAACAGCGCCGGTACGTCAGCCGCATTAAGAATCTCGGGGAGCCAAAGGTCAGCCTCACCTGAGGCGAGGTCGGAGGCCTTCTTGAGGTCGTCACGAAGGAGCTCGATCCAGATGCGGCGTTGGTCCTGGTGGAGCAGGCCGGCGGGATGGATGGTGCACGTGGTGATCCACGGCTCAACATCGTCCCCCTCCCAGCAGCACCCGCGGTACTTCTCGATGCCCTTCAGCCCCATCATAGCCTCGAGGGATGTCCCTCCCACGCAGCAGGCTACGCGCGTACCTAGTGCAAGCAGGTTGTTGACGGTGAGCTTGCGACAACAGACCGCCGCCTCCTTCATCACGCCGGCCTTAGGCTTCGCCCCTCGCGCCAGGCCGCACTTGATGGCGTTGGTGACGTGCATGGAGGGGAGGCCGAGCTGCTTCTGGAGACCCTCCAGGATCTGGCCGCTCTGGCCGACGAACACCACGCCGTCACGCACCTCCTGCTTGCCGGGCATCTCGCCGACGACGCTCAGGCCGTACCACCCCGCCAGCGGCATGCGATCCATCACCGGGATACCCACCTCGAACAGCGGGCAGTACTGACACCCCTCAAACTCCTTAGGCTTCATGTGGATCATGTGCAGGCTCCTCTGCTGCTTGATTACCGTGCCGCAGCAGGCACCACTTTGTGGAGGGGATTTATCCCTCCCGCCGGTATTCGGCGAGGATCTCGCGCAAGCGGACCAAGGCGCGCCAAGCGGGCTCGAGGTCCTTCTCATCGCGGCGCGTGCGCAGCCACTCCCAGAAGGGATTGAAGGAGGGCAGTTTGTCGTCGACGAGCCCCGTCAAGACATCGTTCAGGATGTCCAGGTTGCGCTCCGACAGGAGCTCCTTCAACTTGTTCATGGCCTTCAGGCCATCGAGCAGACTCATGGTTTCACCCTCTTCCCCAAGTCGCGCACGGCGCGGACGAGCGCGATCAACCACGGCACGCAAGGCTTCGGCGCCGTCACCGAGGCCCCCATCGCCACGCAATACCCCTCCCCGCTCTTCAAGCGACTGAAAGCACCGCACGAATCGCTGCGGCAGCACCACCAGATGCCGTTGGCGCTGCGCTCGGGGGTGATGTCCTTCCAGGTGTCCCCCTGCACAGTCTCCTTAGGATGGTCGAGGAGCATCTCCAAGGCGAGCGCGTCCCCCGTCAGCACGTCGGCCAGGCAGTCTACGTGCCACGGTTTGTGACGGAAGAACACGACGCAGGCCTCGTCGTTGACCTTGTGATCCTCCCCGCATCCGCAGGCGTAGGGCGTACCCTTCTTCAGGCCGCTGTCATGGATGGCCATCGCGTCGTAGACGGCCTTGATGTCTACATCGTTTACTTCTTTCACGTTGTTCTCCTCCTGCTCGATGCCTGCGATGTTCATGTAGGCACTCACGAACTCCGCCGCGAGCGGCGGGCAGATAGAATTTCCCAGTCCACTCGTCGACATCGCCCAAGGGGATCAGCTCGGCCCGAACTAAAGCCCGCAGCCACTCACACACCTTCGGGTCGTTGTCGTTATAGTAGTTCACTCCACTACTCTTCGAGTTCGACGATGGTAAGGCCGAGCTCCTTCGCCCACCGGCGCTCCAGCTCTACTCCGACGGACTCCTCCCAGCCGGGGAGCTTGTAGATGTACAGATGGGTGCAGCACTCCATCATGGCGCGGTTGTGGGAAGCCCAGAAAGCCGCGTCCGTCGGGAGAGGCTCCTCCGAGTGGAGACTTAGGCAGTGCCCAAGAGTGATGGGCGAGAAGACTACGCAGCCCTGTGAGACCAACCACGCGGCTTTCCGAGTCACAGCAATAAAGCGCGTCCTACGCACAACAGGATCTTCATGGGTGTAGGGCACGGCAAGGTAGATGATCCCCGGCTTCCCTGCCATGAAGGCCCACGACGTTACATGCACGACAGGCGCTTCGCGCAACGCAGCCCACAGCCCTACGATGCGCGAGCGGAGGTAGGCTACCTTGTGCTGCGCGCACGCAAGCTGTTCACACAGGCTTATCCTGGCATCTCTCATAGAAAAACTCCTTCGAAGAAAAGAAAAAAAGGCGCCTGCTTGCTGGTCGGGATTCCTCCACCCCGACTCCACTGCATTGTCTTAGCCGAAAACACGCATCTCGCTTCCACACCTTACCAGGCAGCCTACCACCGCCTCAGCAAGCAGACACGGGGAACACTACCTTCTCGTCACCGCCCGCCGGCGCAGCGGCTCGGGCTGGGCCACCGTCTCGGCCTTCGGCTCGGCCTTCGGCGCGGCGCCTGCGGCGCTGGGAACTTTCGACTCGATGGCCTCGATGTTGCGCATGTTGAGCCACTCGCCCTTGCGCACCAGGGAGACGTTGAAGACCAGGCCGATCAGGTCCCGCGGATTCCCGTTGGACGAGAGGCACTCGTCGCTCGCGCCCATCCGCTTCAGGTCACCCTTGGTGATCCCGCCGCGCTCGGCCGAGAGGCTCATGTACGGCCTGTAGGTCCTGCCCACCCAGGCCTCGTCGACGGTGCCACCCACCTCCAGGATGGTGCACTCGGGCTGGATGAACAGGTTGCCGTTCTTGTCCTGCTTCGGCCCGTTCAGCTCGGTGATCTCCATCGTGTAGTCGCCAGCGGGGGGATCCATGGGGCCGTCCTTGATCTCCAGCCCGCCCATGTCGAATCCCCAGGTCTCCTCGGCCACGTTCTGTTCGTTCATCATTGTGCAAGTCTCCTCAATTGTTGGTTGTCATTCGAACTTGAGACTTCGCACTTCGCTTTTTCGCAACTTCGCACTTCGCTATGGAATCTCACCTCTTCGCCTTCGTCACCTCCTTCTGCTTCTTCAGCTGCTGAGACGGCTTCGCCGTCGGCTCCTGCGGAGCCTCCACTGCCCCACTCTCGATAGCCTCGCAGGAAGCCCAGCCGAGCAAGGCGGCCAGGTCATCGTAGGAAGGGTTCTCGATGTAGGGCGGGAAGGCTTCCGAGGTCGCTCGGTCCGTCCGGATGCGGATGTTGGTCCAGATGTCGTGCGGCTTGATGCGCAGGCGGTACTTGGTGCCGGCCGCCCGAAGGTCCACGCACTCCATTTGCATGATCATGTCCGCATAGTTGGGGATGAAGGTCTTCGACTTCCCCATGAGGGTGAGCTCGCCGACGCGGCGGTCGTCGTTCACCCGCACAGTCTGATGGGTGATCCACAGGACGTGGCAGGGGAGCAGGCGGAGCTGCGTCATCAGCCGCTTGAACAACGTCGTGAAGACTCCCCACTCGCTGAAGTCCAGCTTGTCCTTGTTGGCCGTGACCTTGAGCTCCTCCTCCACCATGAGCTGGAAGGCCGTCAGGTTGTCGACGACCAAGGTGCTGCACCGAAGGCGCCCACCGAGGATCTCCTTGCCCAAGGCGGTGACCTGCTCCTCGAGGTCCTTCGTCCCCGCGAAGGGGATGACCGGAAGGTCGAAGTCCTTGAGCGCCCGCAGTTCGTTGACGGCGATCGCCGGGACCAGGAAGACGGGGTTCGGCCATGTGGCCGCGAACGTCGTCTTCCCCGAGCCGTTGTCGCCGTAGAGCAAGATGGTCGCCCGCTCCGCCGGCACGTCCATCGTGCTCATCATTTTCAGTACCGCCATCGTTCGCACCTCCTACTTCGCGCGCTCAGCTTCGCTGAGGGGTTTATCTCTTCTTACTGTAACCGTACCAGTTGCGGCTGCACAGGGAGCAATGCTCGTGGAATTCGCAGGGCCGCATCCACTGAATGCAGTTGCCCCTTCGTCGGGGCCAGGTCTTCAAAGCAGCGCACTGCTGCATCTGCATGTAGAGCCACCGCTGGTCCTTGACCCAGTCCTTGATGACCTTGCCATTCACCGGGACGTCCTCTTGAGGATACTCCCGCTGAGCTTTCTTGACGCAGATGGAGACGCGGTAGCCTACGAGAGGACCGTGCCGCTTCGCGAATTCAGAGCGCTCCCAGCAGTACATCTGGCCGATCATCTGCGGGTCGGTGCGGTAAGAAGCCAAAAGGGCCTCGGAGTAGAAGGAGGCCGTCTTGTGCTCCTGCAGGACCGGCCCGCCCAGCTTGGCGTCCCAGAAGACGCGGTCCCAGCGGGTGGAGTAGGGGAAGCCGTCGGCGTCCACCTCGACCATCTGCTCGACGTACATGGTGGAGCGACGGTCGTCGAGGGGCCGGCCGGGGCCGAAGAGCTGCAGCCAGCCCTCCAGGTAACGCCGCACCTGCGTGGCCGTCCCGGGCACCACCTTCTCCGCCCTGTTCACGATGTCATACATGGCGAGGATGCAAGCCTCATCGACCTCCTCCTGAGAGGCGTCGGAGATGGCCATCCCCTGCCCGTCGAAGTGCTTCAGGTGCTCGAGGTAGTAACGGGCCAGGGCCTCGTGGTACAGTCCCCCCAGTTCCAAGGCTTCGTGGAGCTTCTCGAAGCGGGGATGCGTCGAGGCCGCTTCCATCCCGCGCACGTGCTTGGCCCAGAAGAGATATTCGCACGTTCGGAAGTCCTTCCACCACGAACTCCCGTGGGGGGAGGGGCCGCCGGCGCGCTCAGTGCCCGTCAGCACGTCCTCCCAGGACGCACCCGCCTCGAAGACGCCGAAGGCGCCCCAGCTGTTTCCCTGTTCGGCCATCTTAGGTATTGACCCTCACGCAGCGCACGCTGAACGTCATCGACGTGCTGGCCATGACGCCGAGCATGCCTGAGTCGAAGCCGACGTAGTAGCGATAGACGTCCATGTAGATGGTGCTCATCCAGTTGATGGTCTCCAGCGGAGGATCGAACATCGCCGAGCACTTCGCACTCTCACCACAGTCATCACAAACCGAGTCCCCCACGCAGTCCCCCAACAGCGTCTTGACTTGGGTTAGGCTGGGCAAGGCCCAGTCGTCATGCCCTTCCAGCACCAACCCGTCGCAGTAAGCAAGGGCGTTCACCAGCGTCACCTCACCCAAAGGGGCCGGGTGTTGCCAACAGACGTTGTTGCCTGTGTCGAGCCTTCCCCCATCGCAGTTCAACGGATCCGTATCCGTGTCCTCCGTCTCGGACTCAGTCTCCGACTCTGTGTCTGAGTCGGTGTCGCTGTCCGTATCCGTATCCGTATCCGAATCCGAGTCGGTGTCCACGTCCGAGTCGGTGTCGGAATCGGTGTCAGTATCTGTGTCGGAATCGGAGTCGCTGTCCGAATCGGCATCCAGGTCGGTGCCGGCGTCGGAACGGAAGGGGATGGCATCTTGTCCGCAGGCTCCGAGTAGCAGTGTCAAGGCAAAAATGACTCGCTTCATGATCTTCGCTCCTTCTTTCTCACTTCGCATAAGAACGTTCATACCTTAGGACGGGGGAGGCTGTCAAGTTATTCAGAGTGAAAAAACGCTCCCATCCTTACCCCTGCGGGGTTTACCTTCAATGCATGACGAGGCGCTTGGCGTCGACGGCGCGGACGACGGCGATGCCGCGGGGGACGGCCTCACGCAGGGCCACGTAGAAGCAGTCGGTCATGGACTCCACCTCGGGGATGGAGGCCTGGCCCTTGTCGACGGCAGCTGCGGCGGCCATGCCTACGGCTGCGCCGAAGATGGCCGAAAGCTCCGCGCCATCCACGGGCTTGCCCGAGGCCGTCAGCGGCACGACCTGCGCAACGAACGCGATGACCTGATGGATGACGGCCTGCGCGAGCTGCTGAGGATCCCCCTTCAAAGGGCCTCCAGAGAAGCGCTGCACCAGGGAATGGATGGCCTCGCTGTAGATGCGGGCGCCCCGGTCCCCAACCTTCACGACGTACTCGTCGGGGACGGTGGTCACCTCGGGGTCGATCTTCATGGTTGTCGTCGTCGTGTGCTTCAGTGTCTTCTGGCTCATGAATCCTCCTGCGGTTGGGGCAGTGTACCCCCTCGTGGACCCCTTTGTCAATTTAGATCGCCACGAAGAATCCGAGCCCTAAGGATTTTGGCGATGGCGTCGAGGGGGGAGGTGATGGAGGGGGACTCATAGCCGTAGTCGAGGAGCTGGGGGCAGAAGTGACCCTCGCCGCCGGGCATGAAGGGGTAGTGGATCCACAGGTTGCACAGCTCCTCCAGGGTGTACGCCCCACGGCGCAGCGCCCGGGTAGCCATCCGGAAGATCACCTCGAGCAGCGCGCGGATGTTGTGGTCGTGCTGGCCCGACACCGTGATGCCCAAGAAGTCCACCTTCCCTGCGTGCATCGCCACCTGCAGATAGTAGTCGTACTCGTTGATGGAGAACTTGATGGTGGAGCCCGGAAGTCCCTTCTCCATGAAGAGGTCCTTGGCCTCGAGGCGCGTGTCCCCCGAGAAATGCTCCTCCACCTTCGTGTAGTCCCAGGATGACTTCATTTGGAGAGGGCCGTGCCCCGTAGGCATTATTCGCCCTCCTTCGCCTTCACCACCCCGCCGGGATGGCCGTGGGCGTTCTCGCCGGGCCAGTCGCCGCGCAGCGGCTCGCGGCTCGGGCAGAAGTACTCGTAGGGAGCTTCCGCCTGGGGCACCACCCGCTTGAAGACCGTCCAAGAACACCCCGCATGGGTACTGGCAGCCTCAGAGATGACCGCCCTGCTTTCGGGTGTAGGCTTGTGGTACGCCGGCGCATGCGTGAAGTCCCCCCTGTAGGCTCCCGGGGGGCCTCCTGCGCAACTCGCCCACCCTTCGCTCGCCGGCGGGTCGGGCTGATGGTAGGTACGCCCGTCAGGAAACTGCACAGCGAAGGTTGAGCAGTATTGCTCCATCTTCGCCTCCACGAAGAGGTCCCCAATCTCCACGGGAGGGCCGGTCAACCAGCGCTTCACGAACTCCTGAGCGGTGAAGCCCAGCTCGGACGCGATGGTATCCGGGACGACGGTGACGTTCAGGAACTTCGTTTTGAAGCTCTGCGTACCGTGCACCACGCCAAGCTGCTTGCGATCGAAGTCCTGCGCGATGAATGCACCAGGCTGAGCCTTCTTGTCGAGGGTGAGGTTGCTGACCTTGCCGGCCAAGGCGATCTTCTCGCCGGGCTCCATGTCGATGCCCATCACGTCAGCGAGCCTTTCGGCAGACTTCTGAATCACACGGAGCTCCTCCGCCGAGAGGGTCGGCTCATCATCCACAGAGCAAACCAAGTCGCCCTCCTCCTGAGCCACCCCATTGACCCACCGCGCAGTACCGTCATTGAGGGCGGCCCACCGCGCGACCGTGCCATCGCCGAAGGCTACCTCGTGGATCACGCCGTAGCTATCGACCTGGGTTCCCCGCAGCGAGGCGAGCGCCGAGAGGCTGTTGCCTGCGGCGTCCCGCACCACATCAGCATCCCCAAGCACTTCGCAGGAAGTCCACAGAGGGTGCTCACCCTTGGGGATAGGGGTGGTCAGGTCGGACATGGCGACCGTCAGGGAGTTGCCTGCGATGGTGGAGGCCCACAGGAGACGCAGGTTCTCCGCGCGCGCCGTGTGCACCAAGAAGGTCCAGGGGGGTGACTCCAAGCCCGGCACGCGGCGCGTGATCTCACTAATCAAGGTGCCTCTGCAAGCCATGACGTGCTCGCGGCAGAGACCATGGAGCAGATGGCCCGCCATGGGCTTTCCGCAGATCACACAAGGAGCATCCTCTGTACGTTGGGGGGCCACACCGAGCGGGAGGCCCTCCTTATCGAGTGCAAGCAGATCCTGCGTGCCTACCCAATACTGCCCCCCACCGTCCAGCCGAACCACCCGGCGCTCCCGCTCGAGGTTCTCGTAAACCAACCCCCTACCACGAGGTTCACCCGCAACGCCGTACACCCAGACGGGAGTGCCGCACGGGAAGTTGCTCGGCTCGACGGCCGGCTTGGAGGCTTCGGCCGAAGGCGGCGCCTTGACGCCGATCAGCTTCATGACGCCCTCCTCTTGGTAATGACGCCACTCATCGCCGGGCATCCAAATCGACTTCCGATCACCTCCATACTCTTCCCAGGCAACCCGCACCATCACAGGGTGCTCGCGGACCTCCTCGACAAGCCCGTTGACCCATAGGCTACCGCTAACGCACAAACGAACTTGCATCCCTACGACGGCGTCAAAAGTCTCCATTACAGGTCCCCTTCCTTCGCGATGTGCGGCCAGATGTTACCCACCCCGGGCAGGATTACCGTGCCTAAGGCTGCCAGAACATCGGCCTTATCTTCCAAGATCACGCGTTCACAACCCTCACTGAACAGGGCTATCACATTTGCGAACGGAGCGCCATTTTTTTCTTTCTCGGGATCGGGATGCTCGAAGCGGATGCGCGTGCCGAGGAAGCAGATGAGGACTGCACGGCGCCAGACGAGGTCGAACCAGGCGGTCTCCGTGCGGTTCGGGACCAGCGCCACGACGTCCACACCCAGGAGACTCTCGGCGTAGGCCTTCTCCAGCCAGCGGCCGATGTTGCGCCCGTAGGGCGGATTCATCCAGGCGGTGGTCGGATAGTCACCACGGCGCCACGGGACAGCCAGGGCATCGGTCTCGGGGGTGATCCAAGACGCGCACTTCGCGTTGCTCTCAGTCGCACAGACGTCCACATCGAAGGCAAAGGGCAACGCGTCGACGAAGGGCTGCGGTGTTCCCCAGTCCATCATCTCGCTCGACGTCATCACCTCGATGTTGTGCGTCTTCTTAGCTCGGGCGGCCTTCGGCTTGGGAGACTCGGGCGGTGTGCCTAAGACGCTGGCGCCCAGCGGGAAGTGAGCCACATGCAAAAGGTCGCAGAGGAGGTCGGGGACAGGCAAGCCGTCTTCGCCGACGCGCAGGGTACGCTTCGCGGCTTGGCAGTAGCCACCAGGATTCTTGCGGGGCAACCACTGCATGCAATCTTTACAGGGGCTCATTTACTCCTCCTTTTTCTCCCCCGCGAGGGCGGCGTCGATGTGCCGCATCGCCTGGTTCTCAGCCTGTTCAGTGCGCCAGTGGTTGCCCGCATCAAGGCAAACCCGGGCCATTGTGATGTACTCTCGCATCGTCACAACCTCC
>Ga0265297_10005255_pt1 | contig 19984 bp, 22 predicted proteins | sample Munlanlwell13791_FD_192502 | JGI IMG/M metagenome (GOLD analysis project Ga0265297, IMG submission 192502) | Leachate microbial communities from a municipal landfill in Southern Ontario, Canada - Leachate well 137-91 | ecosystem: Engineered > Solid waste > Landfill > Unclassified | place...
GAAGTTCGCCGTCGTGTTCGCGGCAATCGGCATCACCCACGAAGAGGCGTCGTACTTCATGCGCGACTTCGAGAAGACGGGAGCGCTGGAAAATGCGGTGCTGTTCCTCAACCTGGCAGACGACCCCTCGGTCGAGCGCATCATCACGCCCAGGCTCGCGCTGACGACTGCCGAGTACCTCGCTTACGAGCAGGGCATGCACGTCCTCGTCCTCATCACGGACATGACGAACTACTGCGAGGCTCTCCGTGAGATTTCATCGGCGAGGCAGGAAGTCCCCGGAAGGCGAGGCTACCCGGGTTACATGTACACGGACCTCTCGACGATATACGAGAGGGCCGGAAAAGTCAAGGGAAGCTCGGGCTCGGTCACGCAGATTCCGGTGCTTACGATGCCCGGCGACGACAAGACGCACCCGATTCCGGACCTGACTGGGTACATCACCGAAGGGCAGATACTGCTTTCGCGAGATCTGCACAGGAAGAACATCTACCCGCCGGTCGACCCGCTCCCGTCGCTCTCGAGGCTCATGAACTCCGGCATCGGGGATAAGAAGACCAGGGAAGACCACAAGGGCGTGTCCGACCAGCTGTATGCGGCATACGCGAACGGCCGCGACCTCCGAAGCCTCAGTGCGGTCGTCGGCGAAGAGGCGCTGTCCGCAACGGACAGGCGATACCTGAGGGTCGCTGACGAATTCGAGAAGAGGTTCGTCCAGCAGGGCCCGTACGAGAACCGCGACATCGAGGTCACGCTTGATTTGGGCTGGGAACTGCTCTCGATACTGCCCGAAGAGGAGCTCAAGAGGGTCAAGAGGGAGCACATCCCGAAGTACATGAAGAAGAAGTACACGCTGTGAAAAGGTTTTGCAAATGGCTGCGACGGATGTAAACCCGACGAGGATGGAGCTAATCCTCACCAAGGACCGCATCAAGCTTGCGAGCAAGGGGCACAAGCTCCTCAAGCAGAAGCGGGACGCGCTCATCCTCGAATTCTTCAAAATCCTGAAGAAATCGCAGGACCTCCGCGGCCAGCTCGCGCTCAAGCTGGCCCAAGGCTACAAGTCGCTCGCCCTAGCCGAGACATACCACAACATGCAGGAGCTGACCAAGGTGTCGCTCGACCTTCGGAAGGAGATTGACATCGACATCGAAGTGCGCAACGTCATGGGCGTGAAAATCCCGAACATCACGACGCAGATGGAAACGAAGCACTTCCTGAGCCTGCCGACCTATTCCGTCGCCGCGACCAGCGCGAAAATCGACTCGGCCGTGGACGATTTCAACGAAATCCTGGCGATGGTCATCAAGCTCGCGGAGACCGAGACCGCGATGAAAAGGCTGATTATAGAGATAGAGAAGACGAAGAGGCGCGTGAACGCGCTCGAATTCGTCCTGATTCCCCGCCTCCAGGAGCAGCAGAAGATGATTTCCTTCCGCCTTGACGAGATGGAGAGGGACAGCTTCGTTTCGCTGAAATCAATCAAGCGCAAGCTCGAGAAGGAGAAGAGGGCCAAGGAAGCCGCGGCTGCCGCCTGAAAGGCCCCTGCGCACGGGCTTGTTGCCGCCCCCCACCCGGCCCCAATTCGGCCCGCCATACAGGGCGGAAGTCGTAGATGATGTATAATTATTTAAATACATCCTTCCAAAGTCCTGTTCAAGTGGTCATTTGCGTCATGCGTCAACATTCCAGCACAGGCGGGCGACACGGAGCGCACATTCTACGTTCAGGACACATACTCTCATTGTTGAAAGGGCGCCGTTTCCGGAAACGCTCGAATCCATCAGGCTGAAGCTCCTTCGCGACGAAACGAAGGACGTCGTCCGGCTGATGGGCGCCCACACCGAGGCGCTCGACATCGCCCGCGAGCTCCTCAAAGACGGGAATGTCGGCGTGGGCACGCTTGCCGCGGACGCCTTCCGGGAAGCGGTCCTTTCAGGCGTGGACATCTCCAGGGCGGTCCCGGACCTGAGGGAGGCGCTCGGCGACAAATATGCGAAAAAGAACGCGGCCCATGCCCTTGCGCTGTTTCATGTGAGGCGCGGGGACGTCTCGTCGCTTGAAAGCCTCCTGTCCCACAAGGACAAGGAAATCAGGGCTGTTGCCGGCGATGCATGCGTCGACGGCTGCGACCGCGGCCGGCCGGCCTGATTGCGGCGCAAACCGAAGGAATAAGGCAATTGTTTAAATTTGTCCGCCCTGAGTCCTATCCATGAAAGGACTGCCAATAATCGCTGTAATGGCCTTGATCGCCCTCATCGCGGGTTACGGCTGCATCGGCCAGCCAACCCAGCCGCCCGTGACGAATGATACGAACGGCACGGATACCGGCAACGCCATAACGCAAAGCATGTGCGAGTCGGCGGGGGGGCACTGGAACGAATGCGGCTCGGCGTGCCGGGGCGCTCCCGAAGGCACGGCCTGCATTCTGATGTGCGTCCAGTACTGCGAATGCGGCGGGATAGCAGGATTCGGCTGCCCGGCAGGATACGTCTGCACGGACTACCTGCCAAGCAAGGATACTCCCGATGCCATGGGCATCTGCAAGAAAACTAGCGAATAAGGTGATTGTTATGGGTAAGGATGATGTTGGAATGTGCTGCTCCAGCGATTGCGGAAAGTTTGCGGTTGTCGCCGCGCTTCTTCTCGCGGTCGGAATCATGGGCGGCGGATACCTGCTTGCGCAGGGCGATTACGCTTCAAAGTTGAACGTCACGGGCGGGCCGTCATATCCGAACGTGTATGTCTCGAGCACGCCTGCTGAACATGCTATATCGGTCTCGGCGACGGCATCGCAGAAGGTGGCGCCGGACCTCCTGAACATACAGGTGCGCGTCCAGACCGAATCTGCGAATGCCAAGGAATCGCAGGAGGACAACGCCGATGTCAGCGCGGTCCTCAAATCCAAGCTCAAGGCGCTGGGCCTCGAGGACACCTCCATCCAGACGGTGTCGTACAGCGTCGACCCGATTTATGACAGCACGTATTCGTGCGACAAAAGCGGGTACAACTGCCACTATGATTCGAGGCTGACCGGGTACCGGACCTCGCACACGTTGAACGTGGAGCTAACGGACCTGGACAAGGGCGGCGATGTCGTAGATGCAGCAGCAAGCGCGGGCACGAACCAGACATTCGTGGACTATGTCCAGTTCACCCTGAAGGATGCGACCAGGAGGGCGGTCGAGAAATCGCTCCTCAAAACCGCGTCCGAAGAGGCGAAATCCAAGGCCGAGGGCATAGCCCAGGGCCTCGGCGTGAGCGTAGGCAAGGTGCTTTCGGCGAGCCAGTCGAACAGCTACTACCCGGTCTACTACCGCGCGATGTCGTACGACATGGCGGAAGGCGCGGCGGCTCCGAAGACGAGCCTCTCGCCCGGCCAGGTCGACGTATCGGCTACGGTCAGCACGAGCTTCGAAGTGGGCGGCTAAACACCCACATTTATTTTCTTTTTCCATTCTATCCTTTTCATGCAATGGCGTTCGCACGTAATCATCGGCGCACTTCTCGGCCTCATCGTATCCCTGCTCCTTGGCGAGGGCCTTATCCCCATAATCATCATTACCGCGTTTTCCGGCCTTTGCGCGCTGGTGCCCGACCTCGACCATGATACGAGCAAGGGGCGGCAGTGGCTGGACATAGCGTTCGTAGGAATAGCGTTCCTGGTTGTCTATGGCTCGGCCTGCGGGGCGGACATATGCGTCCCGGGACTTGGCTCAATAGGCGGCATGGTGGTGACATTCCTTGCCATGGCAGGGGCATATTTCCTTTTCATGAGGTTCCTGAAACCCAGGCACAGGGGGATAACCCATACGTTCGCCGCGTGCTTCGCCTTCACGATACTGCTGTACTTCATGGCCGGTAAGACGCTCGCGCTCGCCGGTTTCGTCGGATACGCCTCGCACCTGATTGCGGACAATGAGTTGAAATTGGTCTGAATGGGCGGCATGACAGGCTGCCGATGCCGGGGACCGGGCCCCGTTCCCCCCTACATGAACATTTTAAAGACCACATAGGTTCCCCAGGCGACGATGGCGCTGAACGGGATGGTGATTATCCATGCCAGGACGATATTCCGGCTTACGCCCCAACGGACGCTTTTCGGGTTCGCCATGGAGCCGACGCCCATTATGGAGCCGGCTATCGCGTGCGTGGTGCTGACCGGGATGCCGAAGCCGGCCATCAGGACGAGGACGCCCCCGCCAGCCGTCTCGGCGCAAAAGCCCTGATAGGGCCGCAGCCGGGTGATTTTATGGGCCATCGTCTTCACGATGCGCCAGCCGCCGAGCCAGGTTCCAAGGCAGATTGAGGTGTGGCATACCAGGACGACCCAAAGCGGAACGGTGAAATCGGCGAGGAATCCGGCCCCGACCAGGAGTATTGTGATTATCCCCATGGTTTTCTGCGCATCATTGGTCCCGTGCGTGACCGAATAGAAGAACGCGGAAAACAGCTGGAGCTTCTTGAACCACCCGTTTATCTTCGCCGGGGCGGCTTTCATGAAGATGCGCATGATTATCAGCGCGAACACAATCGACGTGATGAACCCCAGCAGCGGCGAGACCACGATGAAGATTAGGACCTTGATGATGCCGTCGTAAACGAGCACGCTGGAACCGACCGCCGCCATTGCTGCGCCGATGAGGCCGCCCACGAGCGCATGGCTGCTCGAAACGGGGATTCCGAAGTACCAGGTGATGATGTTCCATAATATGGCCCCGGCGAGCGAGGCAAGAATCATGAGGATGAATGTTTCCTGGGGGAGGATTGAGCTGATGGCGCCCGTGTCGATAATCCCCTTGCCTATCGTAGCGGCGATAGCTGTGGAGAAGAACAGCGGGCCGATGAGGTTCCCGATTGCGGCCATGGTGACCGCCTGCATCGGGGTCAGGACGCGGGTGGCGACGACCGTGGAGATTGCATTGGCGCTGTCGTGGAAGCCGTTCAGGAAATCGAAGACCAGCGCCATTATGATGGTGAAAACGAGCAGTTCGATCATATGCCCAACCCTATGCGTGCTTCATCACGATGTCCGAGATGTTCTGGGACGCCTTGTCCGCCTTGTCGGTCGCCGCCTCCAGGCAGTCCAGGATTTCCTTGTGCTTGAGGATCGCGATCGCATCGGTCGTCTTGAACAGGGCGGTTATCGCCTTGGTGTGCACCTCGTCGGCCTTGATTTCGAAGTGCTTTATCCGGTTGCAGTGGGTTGAGACTTTGCCGTAGGTCCGGGAATGGTTGATTGCGACGACGGCATCCCTAAGCTCCTTGGTCTGGTCCACCAGTATCAGCGAAAGCTCGACCATCGCGGGCGAAGGCTTCTCGATGTCGTATGATATGAGCATCGCTGAAGCATGGTCCACCATGTCGACGACGTCATCGAGGGAATTTGCCAGGGACGAGATGTCCGCGTGGTCGATGGGAACGATGAATGTCTTGTTCAAGGCGGTGTATATGGCGCGCATCAGCTCATCGCCCTGGTGCTCCTGGTCCTTGATTTTCTTCACTTTCGCGCGTATGTCGCGGTAATCCCCCATCAGGCCGGACAGTTCCCGGGATGCCGTATGCGCAGTCTCCGCCTGCTTCTGTAGCAAATCGAAAAAAAAGTGGTCCTGTGGCACTACCAGATTCTTTATCATTTTCAAAGGCATTGATACACCCTAAAACCAGTCGCACGTCCGGGCTTTTTTCCCTTCGTACATCTGGCTATTACAACACTGGCGTTCCAACCACCGCCCGCCTGCGCGCCAATCATTCGCGCGCACGCAGGGCTCCGGATTTCACAAAGACGCTTCTTTCTTCAGCTCGCAGCGCACGTTGACCGACTTTTCAAGCCTGCTTTCTATCACCCCGTCGCGGTTGAACGCGAACAGGGTGATGTCGCACTTGTACATCTGCGGGTTGGTGAAGCTGTTGCTGTATATGCGCACCGCCTTCTCAAGGTATTCCTCTTTCCCCACTATGCCTACCCTGAGGCGGCCCTTGCGCAACGAATTGTTCGGGCTGAGCGAGAGGCGCTCAGGGACGGACACGTCCGCCTCGGCCCAGGCCGCACCCTCGCCATGGTTCTCTACCCGCAGTATCAGCTCGACATGGTGGCTTGAAAAGCCGAAAAGCACGTCGGGATGGCACCTGAGGCTGAGTTTGACCAAACATTCACCGCTGTTACATCCACAACTATAATTATAACCTTTCTCTTGGAAATCGCATCATGATTCCGGAGTCGAGGCTGATACGCTCAGAACTCACCCTGCGGGAGCTCGCCCTCCCCGATGACGTGCTCCTTGCCAGGAAATCCCTGATAAGGTGGATTGCGCTTTCATTGGGGATGATACTGCCGAACGAAAGCAGGAGGCTCCTCCTCGACATCCTCGAGGTCCTGGTCGAGTTCCATGTGAAGGACGAGGCGCCGACGACTAAGGACATCATCGCGAGATTGGAGGGCCTGACCAAGGAGCCCCAGAACCCGAAGGCGGTCTACTACCACCTTTTGCGGCTGAAGGACAGCGGGGTGCTTGTGCGGAAGAAGGGGAGGTATTACCTGGGCGACGGAGAGAGCAGGAATCTCCGGGAGATATTCAGGCAGCTCTTCATGAAGAAGGCGGACTTGGCATTCTCCAACATCGACCGGGCGCTCGAGAAGCTCGAAAACGGATATCGATAAACGTGATTCCATATGGAAGACTTTTCAGGTTTCTATAAATTAAGCCTAGAAGAAAGGCTGGCCAAGGTGAAGAAGGCCGCCGGCCTGACCGACGACGAGGCGAACGCCCTGAAAGACAGCGGAGCGCTGAAGCTCGAGCGCGCGGACAAGACGGTCGAGAACGTCATCGGCGCGATCCACCTTCCGCTCGGCCTCGCGACGAATTTCACGATTAACGGAAGAAGCCATATCATCCCGATGGCGGTCGAGGAGTCTTCGGTGATAGCGGCCGCATGCAAGGCGGCGAAGCAGGCGCTTCCTGAGGGGTTCAAGGCCGATGCCGACGAGTCCGTCATGATAGGGCAGGTGCAGATTACGCGCCTCGAGGATGTCACGGAAGCCAAGAAGAACCTCGTGCTGAATCGGAAGGAGATTCTCGGCTTCGCGGCCAGCCACATGAAACAGCACGAGAAATACGGGTGCGGGGTCCGGGATTTCGAGACGAAGGTGCTGGACACCGAGCGCGGGCCGATGATTATCGTCGATTTCTTCATCGCGGTGGGCGATGCGCAGGGGGCGAACATGGTCAACACGGTCCTCGAGAACGTGGCCCCGAGCCTCGCCCAGCTTACAGGCGGGACTGTGAGGCTGCGGATAATCAGCAACCTCGCCACGAGAAGGAAGGTACGCGCGTCCGCGGTCTGGAAGAAGGGCGTGGTGGGCGAAGAGATAATCGATGGCGTGCTGGACGCGAACGAGTTCGCCAAGAACGACATCTACCGCTGCGCCACGCACAACAAGGGCATCATGAACGGCATCGACGCGGTCGCCATTGCGACGGGGAACGACTGGCGCTCGGTCGAGGCTGGCGCCCACGCGTTCGCATCGCTGGGGCACTACAAGCCGCTGACGCATTACCACATTAATGAACGGGGGGACCTGATGGGCTCCATAGAGCTGCCGCTTGCGGTCGCCACGGTCGGCCCGGCAATCAACAGCAGCCCCACCGCCAAAACGGCCCTTAAAATAATGGGCGTGAAAAGCTCGAAGGAGCTTGCGATGTGCATGGCGTGCGTCGGCCTGGCGAACAATTTCGCCGCCCTCGCGGCGCTTTCGACCGAAGGAATCCAGAAGGGGCACATGAAGCTCCATGCGAGGAATATCGCCATGTATGCCGGGGCGGAGACGCCGCAGGAAATCGAGGCGGTCGCCGAGGCCCTCTCCGGCGAGAGGAATTTCGACATCGAGCATGCCAAGAAGGTGCTCGAGAAGGTGCGGAAAGCATAGGGTTGCGGTGATTTGGGGGATTTGATGCTGTATTTCATTGCCTGCGCGGTCCTTTCGTTCGTCGTCGCCATAGTCCTGACGAACCTGCTGATTCCCCGCCTGCAAAGGGCCGGGATGACGGGGAAGGACGAGAACAAGCCCGCGAACCCGGAAATCGCGGAAATGGGCGGGATAGCCATCGTGGCCGGCTTCAGCGCGGGGCTCCTGCTGGCGATATTCTTCAGCTCTTTTTTCGGCCTGCAGATAAACCTCGTCTATGTCCTGGCCGCGGTAATCACGATTCATACGATAGCTTTCATCGGCATCGTCGACGATTTGCTCAGCATCCCGCAATGGATGAAAGCCATCCTACCGCTGTTCGCGGCCGTGCCGCTCGTCGCGGTGAAGGCGGCGGGAAGCACCGCAATCGCCCTGCCATTGCTGGGGATGGTCGATTTCGGAATCGTCTACATCCTGGTCCTTATACCGCTCGCCATCGCGGTCTGCTCCAACCTGACGAACATGCTTGCCGGGTTCAACGGACTCGAGGCCGGGATGGGCGCCGTGATGTTCGTCGCGCTCTCGATAATCGCGGTGGGCATGAACGCGCCGGAGATGTCGGTCATCTCGCTTTCGATGATGGGCGCGCTCCTGGGATTCCTCGTCTTCAACGCTTATCCCGCCAAGATATTCCCGGGCGACGTGGGGACGCTGACAATCGGCGTCGTGCTCGCAAGCGCCGTCATAATCGGGAACCTGGAGAGCGCGGGCGTAATCCTCATGATTCCGTATATCGTCGATTTCTTCATCAAGGCGAAGAACGGGTTCCCCCACACCCGCCAGAGGCTGGACGGGGGGAAACTTCTCCCGAAGGACGGGAAGGCCAGGGGGCTCGTGCATGTGGTCATGAAGGCGTTCGGGGGGGTCACTGAACGGAACCTCGTGTTCTTCTTCCTCGGCGCCGAAGTAGTGCTGGCGCTTGTCGTGCTTGCGATGTACCTGAAGGTCTAGAACAAGCTGGCGATGGGCGGCTCACTTGCCTTCCAAGGTCCTCATGAACCGCATCAGGCTGAATAGCTCGACGAAGCGCTCGTAGTCGCTTACCCGCCCGATGTCGAACCATACGCCGTCGAACACGTACGCGTTTATCGGCTTTTTCGCAACAAGCAGGCGGGGGAAGACGTCCTTCGCGAAGTCCTCCTTCTCGCGTATGAAGTCGAAAATCTCCGGCTCGAAGATGTAGATGGCCGTGTTGAAATTGTGCTCAAGGAGCGGCTTTTCAGCGAATCCGACGAGCTTCCCGCCCTCCAGCTTGGCGACGCCGTATTCAAGCGGGGTTTTCGCATGGAACAGCGCTATAGTCGCGATGGCGCCGCTTTTCTTGTGGCTTTTCAGCATGTCCGCCATGTCGATGTCGGTGAGGTGGTCGCCCATCACGACCGCGAACGTGTCCTTCACCTTTCCCCTGAAGTGCGCAATCGAGCCGGCCGTGTTGAGCTTCTCCTTTTCGATGGAATAGTCGATTTTGAGGCCGAATTTCGAGCCGTCGCCGAAATACGATGTTATCGCCTCGTGGCGGTAGCCCACCGTAATCACGATGTCCTTCATCCCGGCCCTCTTCAGGTTGTCGAGCACATACTCGAGAATCGGCTTCCCGCCGAGCATGAGCATCGGCTTCGGCGCCGAATACGTGTATGGCCGAAGCCTCGTCCCTTCCCCGCCTGCAAGCACGAATACGCGCATAGTTTCACCAATGTTGTATTGTTGTTTTCTGTCTTCATCCCTTTACGTTATCTTTACGTTATAAGATAAAAGGCCAGGACCGCCCCGGCCAGCGAGCATATGAAATTGGTCGTCCCTTTCGTCCCGATGCCCCGCTCCTCGAACACCCCGAACGCCGTATCGACGACCGAACCGGCGAGGCCGATAATCCCGATGAGGAATCCCTGCGTCGGCGTCAGCTGGAAAAGGATTATTGCTGAGGCACCGATCAGGGCCGCCCCTGCGAGCGAGCCTACTGTCCCCATCACGCTCATCGCCCCGCTCGTCCCGGGCTTCACAGGCTTCATGTCGAAGAGCGATATGGGGTCCCTGGGGTCGAGGACGCCGATTTCGGAGCCGAACTTGTCCGCCGTGACCGAAGATATCGATGCGATGAACGGCGCCGGGCCGAGGACAGGGCTGGCGAGGGCCAGGGCCGAGGGCAAAAGCCCGTTCGACAGCACGTTCTCCCAGCCCCGCTCGTGCTCGTAGAGGCCCATGTCCTTCTTTATCTCGTATTCGTATTTCGTCACCACGATTGCGAGGAAGAAAAAAACGAGCATCAGGGCGAGGTATGGGATGCCGCCCGCGACGAGCAGCACGGCTCCGAAGAAGAGCGCCAGCAGGACGCCTTTCGTATCCAGGACTCCTTTCATGTGAATCCTGCTATTTCTGTATCTTGATTTCTATCGAGGACACCTTGCTCTTCGAGCCGTCTTCCGATGTCAGTTCCTCGGTGGAGATTGCGATGTCCTGCACCTTCGCGCTCGGCATGAACCTGTGGCGCACGATTTCGACCACGTCGACCGCGCGCGAGATGAGCTTGCCCCTCGCCTTGACGGTGACCGCGCTCGCCCCGTTATTGAATTGCGTTACGACCGCGAGAACGTATCCCATGGTCCCCTTCTTCCCCACGTACACCGTATTGTCGTCCCTCCTGCGTTCGGTGGGCTGGGCGGGCATCTGCTGGGGTTCCATCTCCTCAGGCGAGTCCATCTGCTCTTCCGGCGAATCGATTGCCTCTTCCGGAGTCTTGATCTGTTCGTCCATCGTGTACACCTCCCGTGTGTCGCTAGGATTGTAAAGGGTAAGAGCCGGACAAACAATATAAATGTTCCCCATCCGGTCTCCGGCGTTCATAGGACGTCGGGTTGGAGAGGGGGGAAGTGAGGTGGCGGGGGAATGGGGGTGCGGGAAGGCGGGAAAGCCTGCGGACGGAGAACAGGCTCAGAGATTATGGGCGAACCAGGAGCAGACCGTCGCCTGGAGCTTCCGCAGGTGCGTTTCGTCCCGGAAAAGGTGGTCGACGCCCTCCATCAGTTCGAGCGACTTCGGCTCTTTAGCCCAGGAATAGATTTGCCTTGCATGGAAAAGCGGGATTATCTCGTCTTTCGTCCCATGGACGACCAACAGAGGCCTGTGCAGGGCGGCCGCGGCCTCCCCTACGTTGAATCTTTCGATGTCGAGAAGAAACGCCTTCCTGAGGATGATGCTCCGGCCGTAAACGAACGCCTCGCTCGAGCCTTCCCGCTCGGCCTTCTCGATGGCATCCGCCGGAAAGACCTCGCGCACGCGCGCCGCCTGCGAGCTCCCGGAGATGAAGCCGACCGCGGCAATCCTCTTATCCTCATGGGCCGCAAGCAGGCTGAGCATGGCGCCCATGCTGTGCCCGGCGACTCCGATATGGCGGATGCCCATGCCTTCAAGGAGCGTCACTGCGGAGCGGACCTCCCCCAGCATCTTCGTGTATGTTGCATCCTCGAGCCTTCCGCCGCTTTCGCCGTTTCCGGAGAAATCGAAGCGCAGGACCGTGAATCCGTTTGCACTGAGGCACTCCGCCAGGCTGCGCATGACGCGGTGGTGCTTGGTGCATGTGAAGCAGTGGAGGAGGATGATGCCCTTCCCGTTTTGTTCCTTTGGAACGCTGAGGATGGCGGCAATCGTGTCATTCGAGGCGTTCTGGAAGCTGGTTCTTTGGTCCATCGGACTTATGATGCAGAATCGGTTTTTTATCCCATCGTTTTATCACGCCTTTTTTTCGGCGTTGCGGACGTAAATTTACTATAAAATAACATATTTGAGAAAAAATATAATTGAAATTAACAATAATAAATAATAATTAACGTAAAAAGAAACTAAAAAAATACGAAAACATATAAATATATCCACCCATATAGTCCTTGGGGATTGGAAGGGAATCCGGTGGTGCATCCCGTTTTTGCGGGATTTGGGCGAGGAGGGTGGGGCGTTATGGAAGATGTGGAGGATAAGGGGATGGTGAACCTGGAGGTGCTGGCCATCGGGCTGCCTTTCAGGGAACTGGGGTACCGGCGGCTGGAAGATGACTTGAAGAAGCCGCCGTTCCAGAAGCGCACGCCGCTTCTCGCCCGGATCCACGGGTGACCTCCCAGCCCCTATTTTTTTCGGCAATGCCACAGAAAACCGCTTTCAAGCATCATTAAAAATGCTTTTCAACATGTATTACAACATGCACAGGCGGAAGAAACCGGGTAACGACGGCCAGGACGGGCGCTATGCCGGGCCGACACTCGGCCCGGCGGAGGGCATCCCGGAAAAAATCCTGGACGCGGCCCACCTGGCGACGTGCCCGGTAACGGCCAACGATGGGTTGACCGGGTCCGTGCTCTCCGGCAGGTACAAAATCCTTGAAAAAATCGGCGAAGGCGGAATGGGCAGGATTTACCTGGCCGAAGACGAGAGGCTGGGCAAGAGAGTGGTAGTCAAGATGCTTCCGCCGGTTTTCGCCGGAAAAGTGGAGCTGGCCGAGCGGTTCGTCCAGGAGGCGAAACTCACGTCCAGGATAGAGCAGGAGAACATCGTCAGCATCACCGACCTCGTCGTCACCGCGCCGCCGTTCTATGTGATGGAGCACCTGCGCGGGACCGAGCTGGGCGCGCTGCTCCATACGGAAGGTCGTCTTCAATGGGATGAACGGACGCGCGACATGCTCGCCCAGATCTGCAGGGCGCTCGGCGCGGCGCATGAGCAGGGGATTGTGCACAGGGACATGAAGCCCGAGAACGTATTCCTCGTAGAGCACAGCGACGGAAGGCAGTTCGTGAAGATACTCGATTTCGGGATTGCGAAGCTCCTTTCGGAAAGCGCCGTCGAGCCGAAAGCCATTGAAAGCCGGGAGGAATTGGGAAGCGCCCGGACCGGGCGGAACATGCTCACCAACATAGGGACAGTCATGGGCACCCCGCACTACATGTCCCCGGAACAGGGGCAGGGCGGAATCATCGACAACCGCTCGGACATCTATGCGGTCGGGGTAATCATGTATGAGCTGCTCACGGGACAGGTGCCTTTCGACATTCCAGGAAGGACCGGGATGGGCTTCGAGGCGGCTGGCAAGATTGTGGAGATGCACATAACTGAACCGGTCGTCCCGCCAAGGGAGAGGCGCCCGGAGGCGGATATTCCGGAGGACATCGAAGCGGTCATAATGACCGCCCTGCGCAAAGACCCGAAGGAAAGGTTCGCGGACATACGGGACATGGGAGCGGCGATTTCGAGATGCGCCGCGCCGGCTTACAGGCCGAAGGTCAGGGTCATAACGGATGATAGCGCGGCCGCCAATGATAGCAGGTCCATGGAAGGGCTGATCCGCATTCGGCAGGAGGAGGCATCGCGCAGGAAGAGCGCGAGGGTGACGGGCCTCATCATCGCAGGCGCGATAGCGGTTGCCGCGGCAGGGGGCGCCGCTTTCGGGATAAACAGGGCATTCCAGGGAAGGCCGCCGGCAGTGGACGCCATCGGTTCGCCGATGGCAAATGATGCGGCATCCGCACATGCAGGAAACGCAAGGACGGATGGTGCGGGCGGCGGGGGAACGATGCCTGCGGCCATTGAAACGGAACGCCCGGCGGGTGGTCCGGACGGGGGAGAGGGCAGGCCGGACGGCTCAGGGATGACATTCACAAAAGAGTAGAGGGCCCGGGAGGGGACGCATATGGGTTTGATGAACACGATATTGGGAAAGCGCGACGCATCCAGGGGGTCTGGAAATTCATTTTCAAACGGATTCGGCAAGCCGCTCGAAGAAAGGCTGTCGAAGGAAGGCGCATTGGCGCTGAAAGAGCTCATGCTCAGGGACATGGATTCCGCATATGCAAAGCTCCTGGAAAGCCCGGACAACGTCGCCTATGCGGAGCACCTGATGGGCGACGAGATGGTGCGCGGGGAATCCGCCAAGCTCCTGGTCAGGTATTACGTCGAGCAGAATGATGGGAAGAAAATCGACGCGATGCTCACCCACAGCCTGACGGTAATCCGTGCGGCGGCATCCTGGCACCTTTCAGAGGTATCCGAAAGCAAGGACATGGAGTTCGCGCTTCCGGCGATCGGGAACGCCCTTTCGGACCCGAACGAGGAGATACAGCAGCGCATCACGCGCGCCCTGCTGAATGCGGCGTCCAACGAAAAGACGAGGGAGAAAGCGGTGACGCTCCTTGCGAGCGCGCTTTCAAGCGATGCGCTCAATGTGAAGGCGAATGCGGCAAAGACGCTTGCCGACGCCGCCGAGCAGGGAATAGACATAACCGCGGCCATCCGCGCCCTGGGGCATTCCCTGACCGATGCGGGAAGCGAGTCCGCGCGCGCCCTGGTCAATGCCGCAAAGAATGATAAGACCAGGGACGATGCGGTGTCTGTCCTGAGGAACGCCCTCTCGGATAAGAAAGCGCGCGTCAAGCTCCTCGTCTCGAAAGCGCTGTGCGATGCGGCGGACAAAGGCGTGGACGTCTCCCTCGCGATACCCGCGCTCGGAAACGCGCTGTACGATGCGGATGACGAAATCAGGAAGGCCGCGAGCGCGGCCCTGAAATTCGCTGCCGGGAACCGCACCCATATCTCGTCCGCCATCCCGATGCTCGAGCACGCGCTGTCGGACCGCAACGAGGAGGCCAGGAATAACGCGTCCGAAGCGCTCGGCTACGCCGTGGAAAACGAGAAGACGAGCGAGATGGCGATAGAGTATCTCACGAATGCGCTTTCCAACAAGAAAAAGTCCGCCAGGGAGCTTGCGGCTTCGGCCCTCAGGAACGCGGTCGAGAATGAGAAGACCAGGGACATCGGCATTTCAGCATTCGCAAAAGCCCTGCACGACAAGAACAAGGATGTAGGCGTGGTAGCGTCGCAGGCGTTGTCGGATGCGGCGGAGGGCGGGATAGACATCTCGGCGGCTTTGCCGGATGTCACGGAAGCCATGCGCAGCGGAGGCAACAGGCTCATACGCATTAATTCCGCCTGCGCCATCGGCTTCGCCTCATCGTGCCAGACGGACGTCACATCCTCAATCGAGGCCCTGGGCGTGGCGCTTGACGACCGGGACGGGGATGTGAGGCTCGCGTCCTCATGGGCATTGGCGCAGGCGGCAGGCAAGGGCATAAGCACGGCTCCCGCACTGGCCAGGCTGTCGGATGCCATCGGCGACAAGGATTCCGAGGTGAGGGTGAACGCCGCTAATGCGTTCGTAGGCGCCATAGAAAACGAGCGGACCCGCGAGACCGCTGCATCGCTTCTGGGGAAAAAGGTCTCTGAGGCGAAGGAACGCATTCCAGCCAAAGAGATGGCGGCATGGGCACTGCTCGATTCGGCCTGCAAGGGCCTGGACATCACGCCTGCGCAAGCGGACCTCGGCATCGCATTGACCGGCCGAGGGCACGCATTGAGGTACAACGCCGCCCTCGCAATCCTGACTTCGGCGGAGAGAGGCTATGACATTTCACCGTTGGCAAGACAGCTCGGAAATGCCGCCGCAGGCAAGGACCGGGATGTCGCCCTGAAATCGGCGATGGCCCTGCTGGCGGCGGCGGAGAAAAAGCAGGCGGTCGCCGATGCCAGGGAGCCCCTGCAGTCCGCTGTCGATGACAGGAACCCCGAGATGCGCGCGGTTGTGAAAAAAATCCTCCTCATCATCGAGGGACCGGGCGACGGAAGCTGAGCTTGCGATGACCTGATGATGCCATGAAGCTGACACGTAAGCCTGAACCGGGGGCGCATGAGAGGAAAGGCGGATGCGAACCAGGCAATCCCTGGAAGCGGCTCTTCCTGTCGGGCGCGGCCGCCTTTGCGCTCGCTGGCGCGGCCTCGCTGGGGCTTGCGGGAAGCGGATGCGCACGCAATTTTTATTCAAGGCCGCCCGAGCGCGCCACCGAGCTCGGGAATGCCTTCGATACGCTGTCGGCGGAGCAGCTTGGGTTCGTCCGCGGCCGGACGCGCCTTGAAGACGCGATGGCGCAGATGAGGAGGCGGGGCATGACGCATGTCGTGGAGAACACCAACGCCTCTGCCGCCGGCGGAGCGGTTTCCGCCCTGTCTGCGGACTTCCAATACCTGCTGCACATATTCAGGAACAGGACGTACGAGCAGAGCGTAAGGCTTGACTTCGGGAATGCCGAGCTGCCCCAGAGATACCTGCTCAGGGTGGCGGATTACGGCGCCCAGAAAATGATAATGGCGCTTGCGCGCGATGCGGCCGGATTCGAGCCCCCGATGCTGATGATTGCGCCTTATGCGAACGGGACGGTCGGCCGGATTTCCGCGGTGAACCTGTCCGACCTCGAGCTGGCGCACAACGGGATGCAGGACCCGATTTTCGTCGGATACGACCTTCGGGGCGACGGGATAACGTTCATAGCCAGGGACAGGACGGGCACGCCATGGGAGAACGGGTATATCATCTCGTGGGACGGCAGGACGCTCCGGAAAACCCCGGTCCCGTTCAGCCAGCTGATTATGTGCGACTGCATAAGGGGCTGGGCCGAAGGCGAGGGCAGTCATTAACTATTTTTCCGGCTATGTAGTAGACGATGAGTGGTTTTATGCAAAGGTGCTATCTCGCGCCGATTGCGGATTTCACGGATTTGCCCTTTCGGCTGCTTTGCCAGAGATACGGGGCGGATGCGGCATGCGTGCCACTTGTAAGCTCCGCCGCCATAGAGCGCGATGAATCAAAAACCGCGCTTGCGGATGCGCACCCGGACGAGCGGAACCTCGGCATCCAGCTTTTCGGGAATGACAGCCGCGTGATTGGCATCGCCGCAGGCAGGCTGGCGAGGAGGTATTCGTTCGTATCTTGGCTGAACCTTAATTGCGGATGCCCCTCGAGCAGGACGATGAATGCCGGGGCCGGGAGCGCGATGCTTGATACGCCGGGACTGATAGCCGAATCGATTTCGATGATGAAGAAGGCCTCCGAGATGCCGGTTTCGGCCAAAATCCGGATTTCCGGCGGCGAACCCGGGACCCTGGCGCTCTGCAGGAAAATCGAGGAGGCAGGCGCGGATTTCATAATCATCCATGGCAGGACTGCCGGGCAGGGGTACTCCGGGAAGGCCGACTGGGAGCTTATCCGGCGGATTAAGGAAAGCGTCGGCGTGCCGATTATAGGGAACGGGGACATCGCATCGGCATCCGAAGGGGTCGGGCGCGTCAAGGACGGATATTGCGATTCGTTCATGGCGGGAAGGGCGGCGATGCGGAACCCGATGCTTTTTTCCGACAGGACTCCGGATACGGCTTCTGAAAGGTTCGCGCTTCTTGAAGAATACGCGGCAATCCACCGGGAATACATTGGCGAACCAGGGCTCCGTAATATGAAGCTCAAGGCCATCAGCCTGCTCCATGGAATTGAAGGTGCGGCCGGAATCCGGCTCAGGATATGCAGGGCGGAGTCTGCCGGGGAGATTATCGCACTAAAAGACGCGGCTTGATGCCTGATTTTTCCGAAAATTGCGCGAGTCAGACATTCCGGAGGAAGCGGAGGGCTGTCCGCAGGTGCGAAAGCGGCATCGTCTGGTCCGCCTGGTCGAAATGGCCGTATACCACGGGGCCGAAGGCGAATGAGGGCGATATCCGGTCGTAGACGAACGCCTCGTCGTGCCCGTGGAAGTTCCTCAACCCCACTTTCGTCCCCCTGAACCTGCGAAGATATGCCTGTGCGGCTTTCCTTGCGGAACGGCGGGCGAAACCGTCGAGGTAGCAGTGCGTCTCGTCGTTCAGGTCGAACAGGGAACCGTAGTCCTTGGACCAGTCAAGCTTTTTCTGAGGGCGGAGGAGGCGCGGGTATGTGACGTCGATTGCGATGCACACGTCGGGAACAATGTCCCTCCGCTTCAGCTCGCTCACCACTTCGCGCGCGCTTCTTGCGAACTGGCGGGGGTTGTGCCGGCCGATCTCTTCGGATGCCGTGAATACGTAGATGGCCTTCCCCTTCCGGGGGCCTTTCTGCGCGAGAAGGAGGTTGATGTAGCACCCGACGGCATTGTCGAGGATGCCGGACAGGACGATGCGGCTCCCGTCCTTGCGGCGCTTCAAATCCACCTGCGGGACGCGGGGGTCGACATCGAGGTGCGATGAGAAAAGCACCGTGGGGGAGCCGGAACCCTTTTCCACCCAGATATTGCCGTAGCGGTCGACGTTGGGGTTGCATCCCCTGCGCCGGAGCTCGGATACGAGATAGGAGTGCCTGGGGCCGCGGCGAGTATCGCCGTCAAACGGCCTGCGTGCGATGCCCTTTATGCCACCCACCATAAGTACACCCGAATCAGGGAGCTATTATGGGAACGAGCGCTTTAAAAAACTGATTTTTTACGAGTAATTAACATATACTCACACATATTACGCAAAACCATGCGAAAGCCGCAAAAAAACAAATAAACCTTTTCGACGAATAATGCATATGAATGGGAATAATCAGCAGAATCACCAAACGCCCAGGCTCAAGCTCCTTTTCGTGTCCATAGACGCCCTCATCGGCGACCTTGCCTGGGAGGTCAAGAAGGAGGGCCATGAGGTGAAGTATTTCATCCTTGAAAAGGACCAGAAAGACGTCTGCGACGGCTTCGTGGACAAGGTCGAAAACTGGAAGGAGCATGTCGATTGGGCGGACTGCGTCGTTTTCGACGACTTCGGGTTCGGCAGCGAGGCAGACGCGCTCAGGAGGGCGGGGAAGGCGGTCGTGGGCGGAAGCGCATACACCGACCAGCTCGAGATGGACCGCGAGTTCGGGCAGGCCGAGATGAAATCCGTGGGAATCAACATCATCCCCCGCTGGAACTACACGGATTTCGACGAGGCCATAGATTTCATCAAGAAGAACCCGGACCGCTACGTCATCAAGCCGAGCGGCCTCGCCCAGAACGAGAAGGAGCTGCTTTTCGTCGGGCAGGAGGACGACGGCCGGGACATCGTGGAGATGCTGGAGCGCTACAAGAAGAACTGGGGCAAGAAAATCAAGGCGTTCCAGATGCAGAAGTTCATTTCCGGCGTAGAAGTTGCCGTCGGCGCGTTCTTCAACGGCGAGGACTTCATTTACCCCATCAACGTGAATTTCGAGCACAAGAAGATGTTCCCCGGCGACCTCGGCCCGAGTACGGGCGAGATGGGGACTAGCATGTTCTTCACGAATAGGAGCCCGATTTTCGACGCCACCCTCCTTAAGATGAAGGAGAAGCTCGCGGCAGCGGGGTATGTGGGGTATATCGACATCAACTGCATCGCGAACTCGCGCGGCATCTACCCCCTCGAATTCACGAGCAGGTTCGGCTACCCGCACATAAGCATAGCGATGGAAGGCGTGCTCAGCGAATGGGGCCAGTTCCTCTATGGCATAGCCCGCAAGGAGAAGCCGGAATTCCGCACCAAACGGGCTTTCGAGGTCGGCGTCGTCGTCGCGGTGCCCCCGTTCCCGTTCCACGACCCGGATTCCTTCAGGAGGTATTCGGAGGACGCATCCATCATTTTCAAGACGCAGAACTTTGCGGGCATCCACCCGGGCGATGTCAAGCTGGTCGAAAACGACTGGCGGCTTGCGGGCAACAGCGGCTATGCGCTCGTCGTTACCGCATCCGGCACGACCATGGAGGAAACGAAGAAGACCGTATACAACCGGATAAAGAATATCATAATCCCCAACATGTTCTATCGGACTGATATCGGCAACAGGTGGATTGAAGACAGCGACAGGCTCACTATGTGGGGATACCTCTGACCGATTTTCTCACCGCGCTGCTAATAGGCGTCGGCCTTTCGATGGACGCGTCCGCCGTCTCCATGACCGGAGGGGCGAATGCGGCTAGAGGCAGCCTCATGGGCGCGGCTGTCCGCGCGGCGTTCTTCTTCGGGGCGTTCCAAGGGGGGATGATGCTGCTCGGGGGAGCGGGCGGCGAAAGCCTCAAGGGGCTGATATCCGGGATAGACCACTGGGTAGCGTTCTTCCTTCTTGCGGCCGTGGGCGGAAAGATGCTCCTGGAATCCAGGCACATGGGGGAGGACAAGCGCGTGGACCTCCTG
>Ga0265297_10005256_pt1 | contig 19983 bp, 20 predicted proteins | sample Munlanlwell13791_FD_192502 | JGI IMG/M metagenome (GOLD analysis project Ga0265297, IMG submission 192502) | Leachate microbial communities from a municipal landfill in Southern Ontario, Canada - Leachate well 137-91 | ecosystem: Engineered > Solid waste > Landfill > Unclassified | place...
ACGCCGCCGATCATATAGCCCAGGAAGAGCCCCGCGATGATGATGGTGATGACCGCGGACCAAGTGAAGACCGTGTTGCCGTAATGGGGGAATAGCATGCGCGCGGCGAGCATCTCCACGGACATGATGACCGCGTTGGACAAAAGGACGATGAGCCCGGTCAGCGTTTCCCGGGCGGCGCGCACTGCAGGAACTCCGGAAGCCTGCGGCTCACGAACTGCCATAAGACATCCTCCATGAGGGCGAGACGGCCGGCCGAGCATCGCTCCAAGGTGTCGGCCGTGGTGTGGAACTCGGGATAGTTGAAGCCGATGATCAGCACCGAGGGCACGCCGGCGGCGGTGAGGGGAAAATGGTCGTCGATGATGGACAGACCTCCCTCCGCCTGGAACGCGGCGGGGACGCGCTCCCTGCCGATGCTCCAGAGGGCCTGGACCAGCGCGGGATGCGCCTTGAGGGAGTTCGTCTCCATGCGGTAGACGCCGCGGGGATCGCACACCATGTCGAGGATGACGCCGAACCTGGGTTTGGCCTTCCAGGCGCCCATCTTGGAGACGAGGTCCCAGGACCCTAGGCAGTAGCCTCCGACGTCGGGGTAGCCCATCTCCTCTCCGTCGAAGAGCACGATATCCGCTCCGACCGAGGAAGGAAGGCCCGCGTCCAGCCGCGAGGCGAGCGACAGGAGCACCGCCACGCCGGAGGAGCCGTCGTTTGCCCCTTGGATCGGAAGGCCGCGCTTGAGCGGGTCCGGGTCGTTCTCTGCGACGTGGCGGATGTCGAAGTGGGAGCCGAGAAGGAATCGGCACTTGGCCCCGGGGTGGACCCTCCCGACCAGATTCACCATCGGATAGGGCCTGCCGTCTTTGGGATCGCGGCCCTGGAAGGGATGGCGCGAGACCTTCAAGCCCCGATCTGTCATGAGCCTGGCCAGAAGGTCCACCGCCGCTCTGCGCTTTGGAGCTCCCGCGTGGCGGTTGCCGAACTTGACGATCCTCTCCAGGATGCGGTAGGAGTCCTCCTTCGGCGCGGCTGCGGCGGCGGAGCCGCCGCTGTGCTGCGTCCTCTCTGGAGAGGCGTTGGACGCATGCGCGGAGCACGGCAGGACAAGGGCCAGAAGGAGTCTGATCATGGGCGAGGCATCATACAATTTTGGGCGCCGCGCCCAGGCGCAGCCGCCACCAGAGCAGCTTGAACCCAGCCTTGGGGATCTCCGTCCAATGGTCGATCTTGGACTCGCCGTGACGCCGGTCCGCGAACGAGACCGGGATCTCGCGGACCCGGAAGCCCTTGCGATGCGCCAGGAGCACGGTCTCGACGAGGAAAAAGTTCGACCGATCCCGGACCCCGAGAGAAAGCCAGCACTCCCGGCGCAGCGCGCGGCAGTTCCCCGTGAAATCACGGATCGGCAGGGCGAAGAGCCTCCGCAGCAGGCCGTTCCCGCACCGGCTCGCGATGTACTTGCACCAGACCTTCAGCCCCGGGGTCTCATACTGGACGGACGGGTCGTGCCGGCAGCCCACCGCCAGGTCCGCCCCGGCCTCGACCGCCTCGAAGAGCCTCCGGAGGTCCCGAGGGGCCCAGGAGAGGTCCGCGTCGCAGGACGCTATCACGCGGCCCTCCGCCCGGGCGTAGCCGGCGCGCAAAGCGCTGCCGATGCCGTCCTTGACGGGACGCGTCAGCAGGCGGAGCTGCGGGTAGCGCGCCCGCATGCCGAGGACGGCGTCGCCGGTCCCGTCCGTGGACGAGTCGTCGACGACGATGACCTCGTGCCTGATGTCCCGGAACATCTCGTCCAGGAGCGGGACCAGGACCTCGATGTTGAGCCGCTCGTTGTAGGTGGGAAGGATGATCGACAGCGCGAGCATGCTCTAGAGCGGCCCTCCGGTCCATAAACGCACCTTCAGACCGCCGCTGATCGCCTCCAGGCGCGGCTCGAGCCGCAGCCCTGTGCTCCGGATGAGCGGGACGCTGGGGCAGAGCATCGCCACGCGCCATCCCGGCAAGCGTCCCCGAAGGACCTTGCCGAACTGCGCGTAAAGGTCCCGCAGGTCGCCCTTCCCCTTGAGGCGCACGCCGTACGGAGGGTTGGTGAGCACCCAGCCCGGCGAAGCGGGAGGCTCCACGGCGGAGACGGCCCCGCAGGAGAACTCGATGCGGTCCGCGACCCCGGCGCGCTCCGCGTTGGCCTGCGCGGACCGGACCGCGCCGGCATCCCGGTCCGAGGCGATGATCCGCGGGGCTGAGAATTGCGCATCCGTCTCGGCCAGAAGCGCCTGCCAACTCCCCATGTCGAAACCCGGCCAGTCCATGAACGCGAAGCGGCGCGAGCGTCCGGGAGGGAGGCGCCCGGCCAGGAGCGCCGCTTCTATGGGAATGGTGCCCGAGCCGCAGAACGGGTCCAGCAGGGGGGAAGCCGCGTCCCAGCCGCACGCCATGACCAGGGCGCTGGCCAAGGTCTCGCTGAGAGGCGCTTTGGCCGTGGCGAGCCTGTAGCCCCGGCGATGCAGGGGCTCTCCCGAGGAATCGATGTCCACGGTGCAGAGGTCGTCCTCCATCCGGACGAAGACGAGCTGGGGCGAACCGGCATCTCCGGAGGACGCCGCCCTTTCCACCCTTTCGGCCACGGCCCGTTCGTGATACAGCCTCGACCGCCTGCAGGAAGCCCTGACAGCCACGGACCTCCCGGGAGCCAGGAAGCTCCCCCAAGGGAGACGCTTGGCCTTGCGCTCGAGCTCGGGGAACGCGGCCGCGTGGAACTCGCCGACGCGCACGAGCACGCGCTCGGCCGTGCGAAGGTGGAGGTTGGCCCGATAGACATCCCGCAGCCCTTGTCCCAGGGCGAGGGCTCGCAGTTCCTGTCTAAGGAACGGCTCGAGCCCCGGGGCGCAGACCGGCGTGATCTTCAGCACCTATTCCGGCTCCACTCTGCCGCTCAGCATGCGGTCGCCGTCGAAGCAGAAGAAGCCGCGGAAAGGCCTCTTCGCGAGCATCCAAGGGATCCAGAGCTCGTCGTCGGCCCACATCTTGGGGTAGGGGACGGCGGAGGGTTCGACCCAGAACGGCACGGCCTCGTCGGTCTCCCGGGGCATTCCGGAAGAGCGCTCTGCTGCGAATACGGTGCAGTGGAGCGCGAGCCCGTCCGCGAACTGGAAGAAGAGCACCCCGGCCCGGGAGACATCGAGCGGTCTCACGCCCGTCTCCTCGAGCGTCTCCCTGCACGCGGCGTCCGCCGGCGGTTCGCCGGGCTGGATGCGGCCTCCCGGAGCCGTGACCTTCCCCGCTCCGAGCCCGAGCTTCTTGTGTATGAGGAGGACGCGGCCGTCCCTGAAGACGAAGCAGAGCGTCGCGCGTTCCGTCGGCTCCCATTTCGTCCAGTCCGGCTCGGTCATCCCGCTCATTATATGAACAGAACGTGATATGGTACTATCGCCCCATGAACGCGATCCTTCCCTTTGTGCTCGCCGTTTCGCTGGTCCCCGCTCTCGTTTTGGCGAAACCCCTGCGGCAGCCCGAGACCGAGAAGAAGGTGGAGGCCCTGCTCAAGAAGATGACGCTGGAGGAGAAGTTCGGCCAGCTCCAGCAGCTCGGAGACGGCGGCAAGCCCGGAGAGTTCGAGGACCTCGCGCGCAAGGGCCTGCTCGGGTCCATGCTCAACGTCATGGAGACGAAGAGGAAGAACGCCATCCAGCGCGCCGCGCTGGAGTCGCGCATGAAGATCCCCGTCCTCTTCGGGGCGGATGTCATCCACGGCTACCGCACCATGTTCCCGGTCCCCATCGCAGAGGCGTCCTCTTGGGACCCCGCCGCCGTCGAGCTCTCCGCGAGCATCGCCGCGCGTGAAGCCGCGGCCACCGGGATCCGCTGGACCTTCGCCCCCATGGTGGACATCGCCCGGGATCCCCGCTGGGGCCGCATCATGGAGGGCTCCGGCGAAGACCCCTATCTGGGAGCGGCCATGGCCCGCGCCCGCGTGCGCGGGTTCCAGGGCAAGGACATGGCGGCTCCGGACAGGATCGCCGCCTGCGCCAAGCACTGGGCCGCCTACGGAGCCGCCGAGGCCGGACGGGACTACAACACCACGGACGTGTCCGAACGCACCCTGCGCGAGGTCTACTTCCCGCCGTTCAAAGCCGCCGTCGAGGAAGGGGTGGCCACGCTCATGAGCTCGTTCAACGACCTCAACGGCATCCCGGCCACGGCCAACCGCTGGCTGCAGACCGAGGTCCTGCGCAAGGAATGGGGCTTCGACGGGTTCGTCGTGAGCGACTACACAGCGGTCATGGAGCTCATCAATCACGGGGTCGCGGCGGACGAGGCCGACGCCGGGCTCAAGGCCCTGAAGGCCGGCGTAGACATGGAGATGGTGAGCAGATCCTACGTCACCCACGGCCCTAGGCTCGTGAAAGAAGGGAAGCTCTCCTTGGCGACGGTGGACGAGGCCGTCCGCAGAGTCCTGCGCATCAAGTTCCTGACCGGGGCCATGGACCGCCCCCTCACGGACGAGTCCCTCGAGGCCAAGGCCGTTTTCACGCCCGAGCATCTCGCCGCCGCGCACAAGGTCGCGCTGAAGTCCATGGTCCTGCTCAAGAACGAAGAGAAGGTCCTGCCCCTGCGCAAGGACCTCGGGAAGCTCGCGCTCATCGGCCCGCTCGCCGACGACCAGGAGATCTTCGGAGGCTGGGCCATCTGGGGGCGCAAGGAAGACACCGTCTCTTTGCGCGGCGCCGTCGAGGCCAAGCTCGGCAGCCCGGCCAAGGTCCTCTACGCCAAGGGCTGCGAGATGCAGGGCGGCACGGAAGCCGGCTTCGCCGAAGCGGTCGCCGCGGCCAAGGCGGCCGACGCCGTCGTGCTCGTGCTGGGTGAGAGCCCGAACCTGAGCGGGGAAGCCTCCTCGCGCTCCTCCATCGGCCTTCCGGGGCTGCAGATGGACCTCGCCAAGGCGGTGCTGGCCGCGGGCAAGCCCGCGGCCGTCGTACTCATGAACGGCCGGCCCCTGACTTTGGGCTGGCTCGCGGACCATGCCCCCGCCATCCTCGAAGCCTGGTTCGGCGGGACGCGCGCCGGGATGGCCGTGGCGGACATCCTGTTCGGGGACGTCAACCCGGGCGGCAAGCTCCCCGCGACCTTCCCGCGCGTGCTCGGGCAGGTCCCCATCTACTACAACCACAAGAAGACCGGGCGGCCCTACGACCCTTCGAACAACTACACCACGCATTACTTGGACGTACCCAACGAGCCGCAGTATCCCTTCGGCTGGGGCCTGAGCTACACGACCTTCGCGCTCAAGGACCTGGCGCTGGACAGATCCCGCATCGCCCCGGGCGGGAGAGTGACGGTGTCCGTCTCGGTCACGAACACGGGGCCGGTCGCGGGAGACGAGGTGGTGCAGATCTACATCCGGGACCTCGTCTCAAGCGCTTCGCGCCCGGTGCGCGAGCTCAAAGGCTTCGAGCGGATCACGCTCAAGCCCCAGGAGACGCGCCGCCTGAGCTTCGCGCTCGGGCCGAAGGAGCTCGGCGCCTACGACGAGAGCATGCGCTGGCGCGTGGAGCCGGGCCGCTTCCAGGTGCTCGCGGGGACGGATTCGACCGGCGGGCTGGAGGCCTTCTTCGAGGTGGCGGCAGTTCCTTAGCCATGCCCTGGGGCCTCCTGACCGCCGTACTCCTGCTGGGCGGTTCCGCCGCCGCTAATGCCGAAGTGGTGCAGTACAGCGGGGGCGGAGGTCCCACCGTCGCGGGGACCTGGGATGGGATCTACCTCTACCCCGAGGTGGACGCCTCCGGCACCCCGGTGGGAAAACCGCCGGTGCGCTTCCATGCGGAATTCACCCAGTACGGCCTAGACATCGGCGGCCGCATCACCGAGCCGGCGACCTTCGGCGCGGCCGGGACCCCCACTCTCTACGCGAACGTCATGGACGGGAAGATGGGGGAAGACGGCTCCATCCGGTTCATAAAGAGGTACGACGGTACCGGCGGGGTGGAGCACGATGTGCTCTACCAAGGGTTCATATCCCCGGACGGACAACAGATCAACGGAGCCTGGAGCATCGGGGAATGGAAGGGCACGTTCCGCCTGGTGGCCGCGTCCCCCGTCCCTTTTGCCCCTGCGAAGCCTGCGGCGCAGGCGCAGGAGCCGCCGCATCCGAAGAGCCTGAAATGGACCGACCGGCTGTGGGCCGCGGGGACGCTCGCGCTCGCCTTTCTGCTCTTCGGGGGAGTCTACTACGCCACCCGCATGCAGCCGGAGGCCACGGAAGCGGTCGCTCCTTCCGCCCCTGCAGCCAAGCCCGCAGAGTCCCGCCAGGGCTCCGTCCAGGAGGCGCGCTCCCTGCTCCGGAAGGGGGACTACGACAGCGCGTTCGGCGTCCTGCAGTCCATCGACCCCCTGCCCGAAGCGGACCGCCCGCTCCACGACGCCCTGCGCGGGGTCGCCGTGAACCGCCGTTCGGCCGGCGCCTTCTCGGCGGCCCGCGCCTACGCCGACCGGCTCGAGGTCGCCTCCAAGCTCTCGGAGCTCGGCCTGCACGCGGAGGCTGTCGGCGTCCTGACCGAATCCGTCATCCTCGCGGCTTCCAAGGACGAGCACGGCTCCGAGGTCGCCTCGATCTACGCGAAAGCCGGCGAGACCGACGACTTCGTCATGAACGTCGCTCTCCGCAGGACTCCCGAGTTCTACTCGGCCTACGCGCGCGCCTTCGACCGGGCGGGGCAGTCTCGGGCCGCCCTGGCCCTCCTCTCGAAGAAGGAGCGGCTCAACGACGACGACTACACCCTTTTCTTCTCCCTGCACAAGAGGCTGGGAAGCCTCGGGGCCCTGGACCCCATGTCCCTGCCCGAGGAGATCAGGCCGCGCCTCACCCGGGCCCTGCTGGAAGATAAGGGCCCTTCCTAATCGGCCATCCTCTCTTTCTCGCCGAGCCAGAGGTCGCGGCGCATGGCCAGGAAGGCCGGAGCGCTCAAGGCCTCGATGGGGTTGCGGTCGTCCGTGCTGACGACGCCGCCGTCGGACTCCAGGGAGAGGGCGTCGAACTCGGCCGCGTACGCGGCCAGCTCCGGCCGGCCCGCCGGGGCGCTCCTCGCGAAATCCAGCGGCGCGTCCGATGCGAAGAACATCATGTTGACGCAGTCGCCGCCGTCGCCGCGGAAGCTCCTCGCGGCCGCGACGCGCACGTGCCGGAACACGGCCTTGAGCGTGGCTGCCACGGAGCGCTTGAGCCCGTCTTCGGGGCCCTCGGCGAAACCGATCGCGTTGAGCGCCAACACCCCTCCCGGGGCGAGACGGCGCGAGGCCGCGGCGAACGCCTCCCTTGAGAAGAGGTGGTACGGGTGCTGGTCCCCGTTGAAAGCGTCGATCACGATGAAGTCGTACGCATCCCCGCCCCGCTCCAGGAACATCCGGCCGTCCTCCGTGAACACGCGCCCGGAAGGCTTGAAAGCGAACCATGCCCGCGCAAGCCGCTCGATCACGGGGTCGATCTCCACCACGTCCGTCGCGACGCCGTAATGCTCCTTGAACCGCGCCACCAGGGCTCCGCCCCCCAGGCCGATCAGCAGGGCCCTCTTCCCCTCCGGCCGGAACAGCGGGAGGACCTCGAAGGCCATGATGTAGCGCGACGTGCTGTCCAGGGTGCCGAGATCCACCACCGTGTTGGCGACCCCGTCGATGAACAGGGTGCGCCTGCCGCGGGACGGCCGGTCCACGACGCGGATGTCGCCGTAGAAGCTCCGGGCGTGCTCCCGGAGGACCCCGCCGCCCGGCGGCCGCGGGGCCGAGGACGCGGCCGCCGCGAGCCCGGCGCCGAGCGCGGCCGCCGACACGGCGGCGACGCGCGCCCCAGGGCGCATCAGGCTCCAGCCGAACAGGATCGCGGCGCCCAGCAGCGCGGCGGCGAGACACAGCAGCGCCGCCGAGACCGGCAGCCTCGGGATGAGCCAGAACCCGGCGAGCAGGGCTCCGGCCACGCTCCCGACGGTGGAGACCGCGTTGACCCAGCCCACCTCCCGCCCCAGGCGGTCGAGGGCCTCGGTCCGGAGCCGGATGCACAAGGGGCCGACCGCCCCCAGGCAGGCGAGGGGGACCGCGAAGAGCGCCGCCGCGCTCGCCAGAGCCCCGGCCTGCACTCCCAAGGAGGAGGCCGCCAGCAGGACCGGACGCCGGAAGAGCGGGACGAGCAGGAGCCAGGCCCCGGAGGCGGCGAGCATCATGGACACGCTCTTGCGCGGGCCGCCGCGGTCCCATGGCCCGGATGGGCCATGGGACTGGGCATCCTTAGGACATGCGTTTGATGCCCGGTCCGCGAGCGCCCCGCCCAGAGCGTACCCGGCCGCCAGGCTGGCCAGGGTCACGACGATGAGCGCGGACCAGACGTAGACCGTGGAGCCGTAGAACGGGGAGATGACGCGCGTGCCGAGGATCTCCAGGATCAGGACCGACGCCCCGGTGAGGAAGACGAGGGGGAGCGTCATCGGGGCTCCGGGGCGTCGAAACGCAGCTTCTGCCCGACCTCGAGCTTGTTCCATCCCGCCGCCCCGGCCGGGAGCGTGAGGACGTAGCGCCCCAATCCCGTGCGCCGCGCGATCCTCGAGTCCGGCGCGGCGGTCTCGGCGCGCGGCACGTCGCGATGGATCACGGTGATCCGCTTATCCTTGTCGAGGAACACCATGTCCAGGTCCACCAGGGTGTCCTTCATCCAGAATTTCAGGACCCGCTCCTGGGGGAAGGCGTACAGGATCCCGTAATCCGGGTCGAGCCGGGTCCGGAGCATGAGCCCTCGCTCCTGGTCCTCGGGGGTCAGGGCCATCTCCACCTCGATGGCGCGTTCGTTCGGGAATACGAGGCGGGTCCTAGGGAGGGGTTTAGGAGCGTCGGGCGACGCCGGAACGGCGGACGCAGGCTCGCGCTCGGGCGCGTTGCAGGAGCACAAGGGCAGCAGGAGCAGCAGCGCGAGGAACGTCACCGGGCCTTCGCGGGGCCGCAGACGCGGTCTACCGCCTGGAGCGTCCGCTCCACGTCCGCCGCTTTCACGAGAGACTCCTCGTAGATCCGCTCCAGGTCCAACGAAAGGTCCGCGGCGATCTTCGCCAGGTCCTCGCCCTTCTCCCTCCGGGCGGTCAGCTGCGTGAGCGCGCGCCCGGATCCGTCCGCCATCTGCACCAGCTGCAGGAGCTCCAAGCGATAGAACCCCCCGCGGAGCAGCCGCGCCATCTCCACGGAAGGCGCGGATGTGGAGACGCCCACCCTCGCCCAGGTCGTCGCGTCGAAGGCCAGGCTCAACGCCAAGGCGAGCGGGGTGGGAAGAGGGTCCTTGGCCTCCTTCTTCGGCTCGAGCGAGAACGGAGGGGGGGAAGCCGAAAGCTCCTGGCAGGACGCGGGACCGCATGCGGTCCACACTAGGGCCAGGCCCAGGATCAGAGCTGCGCCGAATCGAGCCACAAGGTCACGGGGCCGTCGTTCACCAGCTCCACCTCCATCTTGGCGCCGAACTCGCCCGTCCGGGTCGGGATGCCCAGCCGGACCAGCTCCTCGACGAAAGCCCTGTAGAGGGCCTGGGCAGGCTCCGGCGGCATGGCGCCGGTGAAATCGGGACGGCGGCCCTTGCGGCAGTCCCCGAAGAGAGTGAACTGGCTGACGACCAGGGCCTCTCCGCGGACGTCCGCGAGCGAAAGGTCGAACTTGCCCGCGTCATCGGGGAAGACGCGGAGGTTCGCCGTCTTCTGGGCCAAGCGGCGGCAGCAGGACTCGTCGTCGCCCTGCCCGACCCCCAGCAGGAGGAGCAGACCCCTGCCGATACGGGCGGACCCGCGGCCGTCGACCCGGACCTCGGCGCGGCTGACGCGCTGGATGGCGAGCCTCATACCGTCGGATTTTAGTATACTTCGGCAACACCGGCAAAAGGGGAAAGGCAATGGTCACAGGATTGGTTCTCGTTCGGCTCATGCCCGGCAAGGAGAAGGAGGTCCTGCAGCGGCTCAAGCAGACCCAGGGCGTGTCTCACGTCTCGGCCGTATTCGGCCGCTGGGACCTGGTGCTGGACATGGAGACCGACGATCTGCCGAGCCTTTCCGCCACGGTCGTGAACCACATCCGCAACATCCCAGGGGTCCTGTCCACCGAGACCCTGGTCACCACAGCCATCTGACCGCAAGGGGAAAACCCGGAACGCCCCAGCCCTAGTCTTCCGCTTTAGGCTGGGGCGCGGCGGCCGTCTTGCGCGCTTCCTCGACGAACCGCTTGACCGCTTCCTGCCGCTGCTTCATGCGCTCACGCACGGCGCCCACCTGCTCGTCCACCGAGTCCGGCGGCTCTTGCGCGGGTCCGGCCGCGCCGCCCTGCTGCTGCTGAGTCGGAGTCCCGAACGGGGAAGGATCCGTCTGCAGGCTGGGCTTGGCGTCCGGTTCTCCCTCGAAGATCCCATCCTCGTGCGGGGTCAGGTTCGGGTCGTCGCGCTTGCTCTCGAACGGGGGGAGCCCCAGCATCACGTCGAACTCCTGGTCCAATGAGCCGTCCGCCCCGAGTATATGCTTGTACATCTTCATCTGAGCGGCCTCGGCCTTGGACATGAGCCCGACGATGGGCGCGTAGGTGGCCATGACCTGGGCCTCCGCCGCGATGCCTGCGGCCCGGCCGGTGGGCTCGGGCATGGCCGCCAAAGCCGCCTTGATGGCATTGATCTGGGACTCCACCGACTTCATGGTGTCCGCGTATTCCTGGACGTAGCGGTCCGTGGCGACGGCGGAACCGGAGCCGACCTTGGGGACCTTGGCCGCCCAGGCTGGAGCCGCCGCCAAGCCGGCACAAAGCAGCAGAAAAGCCGTCCCTCTCATGACTCAGCCTCCCTGGCCTCCCATGGGGTCCTGCTGCTGCGCCTGCTCGGCGCTCTTCTTCTTCTTCTTCTTCTGGCCCTCGGCGCCTCCCTGCGCGTCGAATATCGCTTCAAGGAACTTGTCGAGCACCTTGAGGAAGGCCTGCGAGGCGGTCTGCATCATGATCTGTTCCTTCATCTTCTTGCGTTCGATCTGGTCGTAGCGTTTCTTGTCCCACTTGAGCTTGATGGCCTGCTCCATGTTCATCTTCTTCGCCATCTGGGCCAAGCTCTCCTTCTTCTCCTTGGGCTGGATGTTGCGGGCATCCGCCGTCGACGAAACGGACGTCCCGCTCTTCCCCGAGGAACTCGGGTCATTGCCCGACCTGTTCATCCCGCCGGAGCCGGAGCCGGACCCGCCCCCCGAGATGGAGCCGGAACCGGACGGCGCGTTGCCGCCGCCGGTGCCCGAGATCGCACCGCCGCCCGAGATGACCTTCTTGGCGTCGAGGTACGCGCCCGGCAGGTGGCCGGTGCCGGCGGCCCCGCTCCTGCGCCCCGGCCCGCCCCGGTAGTCCGACGTGGCCTGGACCCGGCTGAGATGGTCTTGAGTCGCGACCCGCGAGAGAAGCCCCTTGGAGACCGGAGCGGAGAGCGACATCGCGGAGGCGGAGCCCCCGGAGCCGCCCGAAAGGCCGGAGATGCCGCTCAGCTTGCCCGCCAGCCTCGCGCTCGGCACGGGCAGGCGCACGCGCTTGGCAGCCTCCCGCGTCCCCTTCTTGGCCGCCGAGATGGCGTCCTTCCAGCCGCTCTCTCTCTTCGGAGGCGGCGCACGCCTGGGGGGGGAGGCTTCCTCCGCCTCCGGCTGGCCTTCGTCCGTCTGCGGGCTGAGGATGAGCGACACGGGGTCGCGGGCGGTCAGGGGGGAGATGGATTCCGCGATCTGGCCCAGGAGGTTGCCGGGGGCGATGCGCGCGATCCCGTCCTCGAAGGGGCTGCCCGGGCCTCCGTAGTCGACGCCCTTCTGGTCGAAGCCCTGGCGCAGGCCGCCGACCTTCTCGTCCGGCGACGTGAGCAGGAACTCGGCGATAGGAGCCAAGGCGAGCATGGCGAACCCAGCCACGATGAAGGCGAGCTCCTTCCCCTTGAACCCGCGCACGCGGAAGAAGAAGGTGTCCATCCGGCCCGGAGACGCGCCCCGGAATATGGGCATCCCGGCCAAGGGGTCCGCGCGCCGCGATCCCTCACCGGCCGGCACAGGCGATGCTTTCGGGATCGAACCTGGATGACGAGATTCTCTGATAGGTTTCATACCCACCACCCCGCATTATAAGGATGCCAGACAAATAATTTTTGTCAAGGGGCCCCCCGATGATACAAAAAAAGACCCGACGCCTTACGGCACCGGGTCTTTTCCGGCCTGCGGCTCAGCCTACAGGGGCTTTACGTTCGCGGCGCGGGGGCCTTTCTCTGACTGCTGGACGTCGAACTCCACTTCCTGGTTCTCGGCCAGCGTCTTGAAGCCGGAGGCCTGGATGCTGCTGTGGTGAACGAAGAGGTCCTTGGACCCGTCTTCCGGGGTGATGAACCCGAAGCCCTTCTGGTCGTTGAACCACTTAACTTTTCCTTTCATTCTCTTATCCTGTGTGTTGCCTGTAAGCTTTTGATTTTAGCTGCGACCGTCACGCTTGCGTGGAACTCCTTCTAGGAAGGTGCGGATGCATCGCTTGCTTTAGCCTACGTAGGCATATTATAGCACACTTCAGCAGAATCTGCACGCTCATAACAACTCCCTGTCGTAATTGAAGCGAAAACCCTCCCTGGACGGGACGGCGGACCACTCGGCCGCGGGGTCCGGCGAGCCGACCAGGTCGACGACCAGATGCCGCACTCGGATGCGCGCGTTGCGCAGGTCCCTCCAATCGAACGGGGTCTCGGGCCGGAACGTCCACAAACCCCGCTCCAAGGCGGGCCTCATGCGCACCCCGCGCCGGTCCTGGAAGGTCTTGCCCAGGAAGCCCGCATCCAGCCTCGCCCGGGTCACGAGCAGAGGCGGCCGGCCGAACACGGTGAGAGAGCAAGGCGCGGGGCAGCAGGCGGTCAGTTCCTCCAAGGCGGCCCGGTCCGCCTCCGTGGAAAGAGTCACGCTTTCCATGCCTCGCTCCGCCAGGACCTTGGCCGCCAAGGAGTTGAGCACAGGCAGGCCGGGCCCCGCCTCCATCCGGACCTTGGCCTCCCTGGCCAAAAGCCAGCCTCCCCAGCTGTTGACCTCCACGCGGAGCCCGAGAGCGGCGCACTCCGCCAGCAGGGCGCGCGTCTCCGGGATGTCCGCCTCGAAGAACACCGCGGGCAAAGCCACCACGGCCCGCCGGCCTTTCAGAGAAGCGGCGCTGCGCACCCCTTCCACGATGAGCTCCGCCTGACCCGGGAAGGCGTCGAGCCTTTCCGCCTCGATGCGGACCCGGTCCGGAGGCAGCCCCAAGCGCAGGCGGTTCTTCGGCGAAGGCGCGGACTTGGCCAGCGCGGCCTGCGCCGCGTCGGGCAGAGGCACGCGGACCTGAGGGTCCTCCTCCCTTCTGCGCATGCTCTGCAGGGCCGCGGCCACGCGGCTCTCCAGCGCGTTGACCATGCGGGGAGCCAGCGGGATGTCCGGCGTCGGGCAGGTCCATCGGGAGAGTCCCCGTCCTTTGAGGTGTTCAAGAGCGTCCCGCAGGAGGACGCGCCGCCGGGCCTTGGCCCCGGCCGAGACCGGAAGGTCCCATTCCACGCTGCGGCCGTCCTTCTCGCATCGGAGCTTGAGCCTCGACCCCTCGACGACCATGTGCAGCTCGAACCCGGCCCCCGCCTCGTGGACCTCCTTCCCGGAACACCGGCCGGAGGCCAGCCCGGTGAGGCCGTCGCGCTCGCCGTCGAGATACGCGCAGGTCGTGTCGCGGCCCGTATACTTCCCGAGCCCCTCGAGCTCCGGCCGAAGGCCCTCCGGATCCGCGCCGTCCAAAGCCCGGCGGTAGAGGGACACGGCTCGCCGGACCCACTCCGGGGTCTTGAGCCTGCCCTCGATCTTGAGCGCGGCCGCGCCGGCGGCCCGCAGCTCGGCCAGACGGAGCGCGGTCCCCAGGTCGCGCATGGAGAGGGGAGTGCCCGCGGGCTCCCCCGCGACCGTCCAAGGGACGCGGCAGGGGCTCGCGCAGGTCCCGCGGTTGCCGCTATGGCCGCCCACCCAGCTGGAGAGCAGGCACCGGCCGGACACGCCGAAGCACAGGGCCCCCTGGCAGAACACCTCGGTCCCGATCCCCCGCACGGAGGAGGCCGCCGAGATCTCCCGCAGGCTCAGCTCGCGCGCGAGGACCGCGCGCGCGGCGCCGAGCTCGCGCGCGGCGGCCACGTCCGCGCTCGACGCCATGCCCGTCTGCGTGCTGAAGTGAAGCTCCAGCCCCGGGAAGAACGGCCGGAGCGCGAGCAGGGCGGGGTCCCGGACCAGGACCGCGTCCGCTCCGCTCGCTCTCGCGAGCTCGAGCATCCGGCAGGCGTTGCCGAGCTCGCGTTCCTTCAGGTCCACGTTGAGGGTCAGGTAGACCCGCGCGGATCTCGCGTGCGCCGCCGCCACCGCGGCCGGCAACTCCTCCTGGCTGAAGTTCCTGGCGCCGCGGCGCGCGTTGAGCGCCCTGAGCCCCAGATAGACGGCGGAAGCGCCGGCGTCCAGAGCCGCCTGGAGCGATGCGCCGTCTCCGGCCGGAGCGAGCAGTTCCACGACGAAATGATAGCTTATCGAGCGCCCGACGCACGGCACGCGAAGTAAAACTCATATCGAGCGTAACATCGTACTCCTTGAATTCCGCGCGAATTCAGGCTACATTTCATCCGTGACTCTGCGCGCCAAGTTCACCCTGGGCGCCTTGCTGCTGACCGAGGTCGTCCTCGCGGTCTGCCTGCTCCTCTCCGCCCTGCTCTGGAGGCAGCACGCCCAGGCCGGCCAGCGCGCCTCGCAGCAGGAGGGCGTGCAGCGCTTCGCCCAGGTGTGCCGCGACTCCTTCCAGGAACGCAACGACCTGCTCGCGCTCAACTACATGAAGGTCGCGGCCTCCGGCCCGGAGGTCCGCTATCTCGCCCTGACCGACACCTCGAACAAACTCCGCGTGCACAGCGACCTGCTCAAGGGGGACGCGGCCGCGCTCGCCAAGCCCTGGCCCATCCCGGAGGACCCGCAGCGCCTCGGCCTCCGGGTCGAGTCCAGGACGGACATCGGGGGTCGGGTGGACAATTGGTCGATCCCGGTCCTGCTGGAGAAGCGCTGGCTCGGCACCGCGCACATCGGCTACGACCGGGGCGTGCTCGAGCGGGCGCTCCAGTCCGACTTCCGGCGCGCGGCCCGGCATTTCGCGGTGGTGGGGCTGCTGCTCTCCTTGGCGGCCATGGTCGGAGCCTTCCTCCTGGCCTGGCACGTGAACAGGCCCATCCAGGACCTGACCGAGGCCACGCGCCGCATGGGGGAGGGGGACCTGGAGCACCGCATCCGGCCCTCCACGCGCGACGAGCTCGGAGACCTGACCGCCTCGTTCAACGCCATGGCCGTCCAGCTCGAGCGCCTGCAGGAGCTCCGCGAGCAGACCATGTCCAGCGTGACCCACGATCTGCAGGCGCCGCTGGCCGCCATCCTGAGCTACGCCCAGCTCCTGCGCGAGCAGGCCGCGCAGCGCCTGCTGGAGGAGGACACCCACTGCATCGAGGCCATCGTGTCCGGGGTCAAGCGGCTGACCATCATGACCCAGGACATCCTGGACCTCGCCAAGCTCAAGGCCGGCCGCCTCATCCTGCGCAAGAGCCCGAGCGAGGTGCCGGAGCTGGTGCGCGAGGCCCTGCGCGTCATGGAGGGGGCCGCGCAGGGGCTCCAGGTGCGGCTCGAGAGCGAGGTGGAGGCCGGACTCCCGCCCGTCATGGTCGACCCGACGCTCATCGTGCGCGTACTCGTGAACCTCGTGGCCAACTCCCTGCGCTTCACGCCGGAGGACGGCATGGTTCTCGTCGGGGCCGGCCCCCGGGACGGGTGCGTCGAGATCACGGTCATGGACACGGGCGTGGGCATCCCGCCCCAGCACATCGGCTCGCTCTTCACCCGATTCACCCAGGTCCCGGACACGATGGGCGCCTCCCGCCAGGGCATGGGCACGGGACTCGGCCTGGCCATCTGCAAGGAGATCGTGAACGCGCACGGGGGCGCCATCTCGGCCACGAGCAAGGTCGGGGAGGGGACCACGGTGCGCTTCACCCTCCCCATCCGCTGATATGGCCACGCGCCTGCTCATCATCGATCCGGACCCGGGCCAGCGGAGCCGCTACCGGGAGGTCTTCCCGGCCGAAGACTTCCTCCTCCGCTTCGAATCCCAGGGTGAGCGGGGCCTGGAGTGCGCGTTCGACTGGAAGCCCTCCTGCGTGCTGCTGGAAGCGCGCCTTCCCGGGATCTCGGGTCTGGAGGTCTGCCGCCTGCTCAAGGCGGACCCGCGGACCGCCCAGACCCCGGTCTTCTTCGTGTCGGCGTCGGCCGCCCAGGCGGACATCGTCTCGGGGCTCAAGTCCGGAGCCGACGAGTACCTGGCCAAGCCCTTCCATCCCACCGAGCTCCTGTGGCGGACCCGGGGGCTGCTGCGCAGGTTCCAGAACGCCTCCGTGAACCCCGAGCCCGTGCTCAAGTGCGGGCCCTTGAGCCTCGACACCGAACAGGGGATCTGCCGCCTCAAGGACCAGGTCCTGCGCCTGACCCCGAAGGAAGTCGCCCTGCTCGAGGCGTTCCTCAGGCGGCCGGGCCGCGTGCTCAAGCGGCGCTACCTCCTGGAGTCCGTCTGGGGCTTCGACGAGGACGTGCGCACCCGCGTCGTGGACCTCACCCTCTTCAGGCTGCGCCGCAAGCTCGGCGCCCTGGGCGACCGCCTGGAGACCCTCCCCGGGTTCGGCTACCGGCTCGACCTTCCCTAATTAAGACCCGCCTGAAACACGATTGAAACTGGTCTGAAACCGGCCGCGGTCATCCTTCTCTATAAGGAATAAGTTTCAGAGGTGTGCAGATGCCCAAGAAGATATTGATGATCGACGACGACCCGGCGCTGCTCGACTCGGTGAAGAGGTTCCTCAAGCTCAAGGGCTACGAGGCCGAGGGCCTCCGCCTCCCGGACCAGGCCGCGGACAAGGCGCGCTCGTTCCGGCCGGACATGATCCTGCTCGACATCGAGCTCCCCGGCATCTCCGGCTGGGACGTGTGCAGGGTCCTGAAGTCCGACAAGGGCCTGACCCACGTCCCCGTCGTGATGGTCTCGGGGCACCGCATGACTCCGGAGGACAAGGCCAAGGGCATCGAGCTGGGAGCCGACGACTACCTGACCAAGCCCTTCGACCTGCAGGTGCTCCTGCTCAAGATCGACGCCATCCTGCGCGTCACGGAGGCCTAGGAGTGAGATCCGCCCTGGCGGTCCTCTCGTCGATGCTCGCGGCCAGCCCGCTTTGGGCCGGCGAGCCGGGGACCGCGGGGGCCACGTTCCTCAAGCTCGGCGCGGGAGCGCGCGCCATCGGCATGGGCGAGGCGAACACCGCCGTCGCGGACGACGCCTACGCCGCGTACTGGAACCCGGGCGGGCTCGCCCAACTCCGCTATCCCGAGCTCTCCTTCATGCACAACCAGCATCTCGAGGGCGTGAACCAGCAGTTCGCCTCCTACGCCCACCCTCTGCTCGGCGGAACCGTGCTCGGCGCCAACCTGACGCGTCTGGCGGTCGGGTCCTTCGACGGCTACGACAACGCGGGGGGCAAGACCGGGAGCGTGAGCGCCGACGACCTGGCGATCGGCCTCTCGATCGCCCGCGGGTTCACGCTCGCGGGCCCCGGAGCCCCCTTCTTCGGAGCCGGAGCGAGCGTCAAGCACGTCCGGGAGCGCCTCGCGAGCGCCTCGGCATCGACGTTCGCCATGGACTTCGGCCTGATCACGCGCGGCTGGGAGCGATGGCTCGGCCCCTGGGCCCGGGGAGCGCGCCTGGGCTTCGCCATGCGCCATATCGGCCCGGGCATGCGGTTCGTCTCCGAGACCACCCGCCTGCCCACCACCGCGGCCGTGGGCCTGTCCATGGAGAGGACGCTCTGGAGGGATCCTTTCATCGCGTCGGTGGAGTACAGCCGGGCCAATGACGCCGAGGCGGCCCTGTCCATCGGAGGGGAGTACTGGCTCAACCGCATGGTCGCGGCCCGAGTCGGGTACCGCACCAGCCAGGACGAGGGGCTGGGGCTCCGGTTCGGGGTCGGCCTGCGCATGAAGAAGCTGCAGATCGACTACGCGTTCACAGGCTACGGCGATCTGGGCAACACCCACCGGCTCGGCTTCACCATGAGGTTCGGAGCCCCCACATCCGCGCCCAAGGGGCCCGACGAGACGCTCCGCACCGCCCAGAGCCTCATGGCGCAGGACCGGCCCTACGAGGCCATCCTGGAGCTCAACCGCGTCCTGGACGAGGACCCGGGCAACGAGCGCGCCGTCGAGCTCCTGCGCCAGGTCAAGCAGGAGCTCCAGCAGGGAGGCAAGGATGGCCGCTGACCTGATCCTGCTCCTCGCGCTCCTCGCGCCGGCGCAGCCCGGCCTGGCTCAGCCCTTCGCTGACGCACGCTCCGTATCCGCTCAGGACCGGGTCGCATCCGCGTCCCGGCCTGCGAAACGCCTGGTCCCGTCTTTGCGCTCCGCGGACCAGCTCGTGGCCTCGGGCCGCCAAGCCTACGAGCAGGGGGAGTTCCGCAGGAGCCTCGAGTGCATGGTCGAAGCCCTGCTCTACAACCCGCATGACCCCAAGGCCCGCTCCTATCTGGAGGCCAGCGCCCGCAGGCTGCGGGACTCGCGCCTGCGCTCCATGGAGGAGGCGCGCAGCGAAACCCTCGACGACCGGAGCTCCGCGCTCGAGCAGGCGCGCGTGCGCGCCGAGCGCTGGCAGGCCGAACTCGCGGCGGCCGCCCAAGCGGAGGGCCGCGGGGAGTGGATCGTCGCGTGCGACCGGTATCTCGGCGTGCTCGAGGACAATCCCAAGCATGGCGACGCTCGGATCGGCCTGAACTGGGTCCAGCGCGAGGTCGCGATGCGCCTGGACCGCAGGGATTTCCACGACGTCAAGGAGGGGCTCCTCTACAAGGCCTTCTTTCACCACCTCCAGCGCCAGGACGCGCAAGCGCTCAAGGAGTTCAAGGCCGCGCTCGAGTATCCGCATCTTTTCGCCGCGCTCTCGGACTGGGAGATCCGGGCCTACGTGGACAAACTCAGCCCCAAGGCGGCCGAGCCGGAGGAGACGGCGAAGACGGCCCCGACTCCCCTGCCGAGGCGCAAGCCGTCCTTCCTGCGCATCGCCAAGCGCACGGTCGCCCCCGCGCAGACTGAGGAGCCGGGGCCCGTGGGCAGGCGCGCGGACTATCTGTTCAAGCGCGCCATCGACCTGCAAAGCCGGAAGGACTTTGCGGAGGCTGTCCGGACCTTCGCGGAGCTGCTGGCCCTGGAGCCGGACTACCCGGGCGCGCGGGAGGCGGCTTTCCTCGCGTCGCAGGAACTGAACCGGGAGCGGACGACGCTCAAGGTAGAGGCTGAGAAGCATTACCAGACCGGGCTGGCCTACTACGCGGGCGGCAAGCTCCAGGAGGCCCGCGCGGAATGGGAGAAAGCCGTGATCATGGACCCGGGCCATTCCTACGCCCTGCGCGCCCTGGGCCGCATCCAGCTCGACCTCCGGGAGGGCCAGCCATGACCGGCCTGCTCTTGTGGCTCGCTTTCGCCCTGCCTGCCGCTGCCGTGGAGATGAGCGGGGGGGACTACACGCTCTCCGGCGGCGACTCCGACCCGGGTGTCGAGCTCTCCGCCGGGGACGTGACCGGCCAACTGGCCGGGGCGGCCGCCGCAGACTGCGGCGCGGAGGGCAACCGCACCGGCGGGACCTACGTGGGGCTCTGCGGGAACTCCGCCTACTCCCTGCTGAGCGCGGCCGTCAACAACACCGTGAACTCGGCCGGGAACACGGTCTCGGTCACGATCCCCCAGAACTCCGCTCCGGAGGACTTCGACCTCTTCATCAACACGGACCCGCAAGCCACCCCGCAGCGCGTGGACTCCGAGATCATCCGGGAGGCAAACGCGAAGCTCCGCAACGCGCTCGGGCCCTCCTTCATCC
>Ga0265297_10005257_pt1 | contig 19982 bp, 15 predicted proteins | sample Munlanlwell13791_FD_192502 | JGI IMG/M metagenome (GOLD analysis project Ga0265297, IMG submission 192502) | Leachate microbial communities from a municipal landfill in Southern Ontario, Canada - Leachate well 137-91 | ecosystem: Engineered > Solid waste > Landfill > Unclassified | place...
TTAGCTTTAACCATTTTCTTGACAACCTTCTTGGCAACTTTTTTAACGGAGACAACTTTACTTTTTTTTGTTTTTATCATAATTTTATTTTTGTTTATTTTAAAAATTTAATTATTAAAATTTTTTCGATTCTCATTAATCACGGTTAATATTTCTTGGCATTTTTTTAAACAAAATTCTTTCTTCTCTTCGTCTCCAGCCAACTCAGCTTCTTTGATTTGATTCATGAAGAAAATCAATTCGGTTTTTTGTTGTTCTTCTTTATAATTTGACAACAAATTATCAAATTCAGCCTCCATTTTTTCTTTGTCCGAATATAACAACTCCGCTTCCAATGACCATTTTTCCTTAAAGGAAGAAAGCTCTTTCTCTTTTTTAGCAAACAATTCGCTTCCGAGCAAGTCTTTTAATCGCAAAGACCAGTCTAGCCATTTGTCACTTTTTTCTTGACTCCACCAAAGTCCAAACAATCTTTCTTCTATCATCTGTAAACGATTTTTGACTTCGGGTGGAGCTTGATCTTGAGTCTTTATCACTTCTTGAGAAATTTCGACCTTAGACAAATCTTGCCAAATCGCTTGTTCCGGCAACCCAAGGAAAGAAGACAGCTTGGTTACAAAATGGGCTTGTTCCATTTTTTTGTCGAGAACCTTAATATAAGGCAAAATATATTCATTGACGGCCAAGGCCAAGTCCAACCCGTCTTTTCCTTCTTGCTTGAGAGCATTCATCATAAAGTCGACGTAATGGTTCGCTTCAGAGACCGCCCTTAGCCACGCATCTGAATCCTTTTTGATCAAATCCGCCGGATCCATATCTTTTGGCAATTCGGCAATTTTAACGTTAAATCCTAAAGTTCTCGCCATATTAATCGCTCGCCAAGAAGCCTTGAGTCCGGCCAAATCAAAATCAAACGCCAAAATCAAATTATCGGTTAAACGTTTAATTAATTTTAAATGATCTTCGGTCAAAGCCGTGCCGGAAGTTGCGACCGTATTGGCCACTCCGGCTTGATGTGACATTATCAAATCAAATTGACCCTCAACCAAAACCGCAAAATCTTTCTGGCGAATGTCTTGTTTCGCCAGATCAAAACCGTAAAGAATTTTTGATTTATCATAAACTGGAGTTTGGGGGCTGTTGATATATTTAGCGACACCATCATCTTGGCCATAAATTCGAGCCGAAAAACCAATAACTTTACCATTTTGATTTTTGATTGGAAAAATTATCCTCTTGCGAAAACGATCATAGGCTCGACCATTTCGTCCGACCGGGGTCGGCACAGCCAAGCCAGCTAGAACTAAAATTTTCTCGCCGAAACCTCGATCTTGCAAAAAATCACCTAGCCCTCGCCATTCGTCGCGAGCATAGCCAAGACCAAATTTTTTTATCGTATCAATCGTCAAGCCTCGATTGATTAGATGTCTGACTATTTCCTTTTCTTTCGCCAAATTATTGCGATAAAAAATTTCAGCCGATGACAAAACCTGCCACAATTTTTCATTTTCATCCTGACTTTTTCGCTCGAGAGGCTCAAGTTCTATACCAGCTTTTTCGGCCAGATATTTAAGAGCGCCAACAAAATCTAGACCTTCAATTTCTTGGATAAAATTAATCAGATCGCCACCCTTATTACAGCCGAAACAATGATAAGATTGACGAGAAGACGAAACAAAAAATGATGGGGTTTTTTCGTTATGGAACGGACAACGACCACGCCAATTAACTCCGGCCTTTTCTAATTTGACATAGGCTCCAACCACTTCAACGATATCCAGCTTGGCTTTTATTTGTTCGACTGAAGATGACATGGTTTTTTAAAGAGAAAACAGGAAAGCGAAGCCGGCCAAGCTAAAATTGGCTTCATCAATCTTGTTCTCTTCTTATATTAACGTTCTAACCAAGAAAAACTTACTCCGTCACCACAGGTTCCTCTTCGATATATTCATCTTCCGCGATCTCTTCCTCCTTACCGTAATCCTTAACCAAGCCGGTACCGGCTGGAATCAAACGGCCGATAATAACGTTTTCTTTCAACCCGCGCAGCTTATCTTCACCGCCTTTGATCGCCGTATTGATTAAGACTTTAGTTGTGTGCTGGAAGGAAACAGCCGACAAGAAGCTAGAGGTTGAAAGAGCCACTTCAGAAATGCCCAAAAGAACATTTTCAGCTAATGCTTCCTTTCCACCCTCTACCTTCATTCTCTCGTTTTCTTCAACCAATTCAACATTTTCAACAATCTCACCAACGACGAATTTTGTTTCCCCGGGATCTTTAATTTTTAGACGAGAAAACATCTGTTTAATAATCAATTCAATGTGTTTGCGCGCAATATTTACACCCTGCAATTCGTAAATCGCGTTGATCTCTTTCATAACATAATCTTCTGTGCGATTTTTGCCAGCCAATTTGAACAAAGTGGGTAATTCTGCCGGTCCATCGGAAATAATTTGCCCCTTTTTCACCTTGTCGCCTTTTTTAATCAATAAAGATCTCACAAACGGCACTGATAATTCAATAGTGCTATCACTTGATTTTTTTCGACTTTCAGGATCAACCAAGACGCTTATAACATATTCCTTGCCGGTATTTTTAATTTCAGAAATTTCGCCATCCACGGTGCTGATCAAAGCTGGATTCTTGGGACAGCGACGTTCAAAAATTTCTTCAACTCTAGGAAGGCCACCAACGATATCTTGTCCTCCAGTACCAATACCACCAGAGTGTTTAGTTCTCATTGTCAACTGGGTTCCAGGCTCACCAATGGCCTGGGCCGCAACAATTCCAACGGGCTCTCCCATTTCTACCATTTTTCCACGACTCATATCAACGCCGTAACAATGACGGCATAGACCCTTTAAAGATTTACAAGACAAAGGCGAGCGAACATAGACTTCAGTCACACCAGCCTCGTCAACAGCAACCGCATCTATCTTCGTCATCAAATGCCCTCGTTTGAAAAGGACCTTTCCAGCAGGATCAACTAAATCTTTAGCCAAAATACGTCCGTTTATCAAGTTGGCCAACCCCGAATCAAAAGATGAAGCATTTTCGCGAGAAATACGCTTACCCTCTTTGTCACCACAATCTTCCTCGGTAATAATTACATCCTGAGAAACATCTACAAGTTTTCTGGTTAGATAACCAGCTTTGGCTGTGTTCAAAGCGGTATCCGCAAGCGTTTTTCTTGAACCGTGAGTCGTAATGAAATATTCCAATGGAGAAAGTCCCTCTTTGTAACAAGGAATGATAGGAAAATCAATCAAACGTCCAGCTGGGTTTATAATCAAACCTTTCATTCCTGCCATTTGAACAACCTGGCTGATTGAACCTCGAGCATTTGAATCAATCATATAAGAAACCGAGCCCTCCTTGGGTAATCCCGTGGGAACAATTTTTTCCACCTTGCTTTTAGCGCTGTTCCAAACCTCAATCACCATTCGATAATGTTCGTTGGCGGAAAGCAAACCATTTTGATAATTATCTTCAATTACAGCTACTTCTTTTTTGGCTTCTTCAATAATCTTGGATTTCCCTTCGGGAATATTTACATCATCAATACCCCAAGTAATACCCGATTTGGTTGAATAACGGAAACCAAATTTTTTTATTCTGTCAATAATTTTGACAGTCTCTTCCACCCCATAGCGGCTAATTACATCTTCCAGTAATTTATTCATCAATTTACCACTAACTTCTTTGTTGATAAAAGTGTAATCAGATGGCAAGTTGTTGTTAAACAAAAGCCGACCAATCGAAGTTTCAAAGATTTGGCCTCCGAATTCGGAATAACGCGGTTTGTCTGTTGCCTTAACAAAAATCTTAGCCCGAAGACTAATCTCGCCAAAATCATAAGCCAAAATAGCCTCATGGGGATTGGCAAAATAACGGTCTTCTCCTTTTTCACCAGAAACAATTTTGGTTACCCAATAACAACCCAAAACGATATCCAGCTGCATATTAACAACCGGATCACCGCTCCCCGGCTTGAGAATGTTTCGATTTGAAGCAATAACCTCCCGAGCTTCTTTTTGGGCGGTGTCAGACAAAGGCAAGTGAACTGCCATTTGGTCTCCGTCAAAATCTGCGTTAAAAGCGGAACAAGCAAGCGGATGAAGTTGAATCGCGTTACCTTCAATTAAAACCGGTTGAAAAGCCTGGATAGACAGACGATGCAAAGACGGCGCGCGGTTTAGCAAGACATATTTATTTTCAATCACTTCTTCTAAAATTGCCCAAACTTCCGGGGCTCCCTCGTCAATCAAACGCCCAGCTCCGCGAATATTGTAAGCATATTCTCTTTCCAAAATCTTTGAGATAATAAATGGTCGGAACAATTCCAATGCCATATGTTTCGGCAATCCGCATTGATTAAGTTGAAGTTCCGGCCCAACCACGATTACTGATCGGCCAGAATAATCCACGCGCTTACCCAAAAGATTTTGGCGAAAACGACCCTGTTTACCCTTCAGGTTGTCGGCTAAAGACTTAAGCGGACGACGCTGAGCTTGACTCATCGCGCCTTCCCCCGCCCCTTGACGCATAGAATTATCAAGAAGCGAATCAACTGCTTCCTGCAAAATACGTTTTTCGTTTCGCAAAATAACTTCCGGCGCGTTAAGTTCAACTAGTTTTTTCAATCGATTATTGCGGTTAATAACTCGGCGATAAAGATCGTTGACATCTGAAGTTGCGTGACGACCGCCATCAAGAGCCACCATCGGCCGCAAGGCAGGCGGTATAACTGGAACCACCTTCAAAAACATCCATTCAGGACGAACCCCGGAACGGCGCATCGCTTTGTAAAGATTTAAACGCTTTTGAATTTTCGCCTTTTCAACTGAACTGGCTTTGACAAAGGCCGTTTTTAGTTTCTCTTCCATTTCCGCAAGGTCCAAACCTTTCAAAATCTCGTAAATTGCTTCCGCTCCAATTCCTGCTTCAAAAACCGTCCCGTATTTCAAAGACAAGCGATGATAGAGAACTTCATCAATTACTCTCCATGGCACAATATTTTCTAACTGACGCTTAGCTTCAGTAAAAGCGTTTTTTAATTTTTCACGATCTTCTTCGTCGGTCAAACCTTTTGACTTTTGTCGATATTCTCCATCCAATTCGCGCAACATTTTCGCCTTTTCTTCATCATTAACCTTCGTAATTATATAACCGGCAAAATAAATAACCTTTTCCAAATCAAGAATTGTCAAACCAAGCGCCAAACCAAGCCGTGACGGCACACCACGAACAAACCAAATATGCGCCACCGGACTGGCCAATTCAATGTGTCCCATTCTTTCGCGACGAACAATTGAACGGGTTACTTCTACTCCACATTTTTCGCAAATGATATCTTTATAGCGAATACGTTTATATTTACCGCAATAACATTCATAATCTTTTTCTGGTCCAAAAATTCTTTCGTCAAAAAGACCGCCGCGTTCAGAACGACCGCTTCGATAATTAATAGTTTCAGGCTTTGTAACTTCACCATGTGACCACTCAAGAATTCTTTCGGGAGAAGCAAGACGAAGAGTAATCGTATCAAAATCAGAAATGCGATCAGACTTAAGACCAGTTTCCGGCATGTTATTTGTTTTGTTATTCATGGTCATGGTAGTTAGTTTTTTTAAGTTCAATGTCTAAAGACAAACCCCGAAGCTCATTTAGCATCACATTAAATGAAGCTGGCAGATTTGGTTGTTTAATTTTTTCGCCTTTTACAATGGAATCAAAAGTCGAAGAACGTCCGGAAATATCATCAGACTTAATAGTTAACATTTCCCGCAAGGTGTGCGCGGCGCCATAACCCTCCAGAGCCCAAACTTCCATTTCTCCAAAACGCTGTCCTCCACCTTGAGAACGCCCGCCGAGCGGCTGTTGGGTAATCAACGAGTATGGCCCAATTGAACGCATGTGAATCTTATCTTCTACCATATGCGCCAACTTGAGCATGTACATATAGCCGATAGCAATTTCTTTTTCAAACTTCTCGCCAGTCTGACCATCGTACAAAGAAACCTTCCCTTCATCAGAGTAGCCCGCTTTTTTTAATTCAGCTTTAATCTCTTCTTCTCCCACTCCCATAAAAACCGGCGTAATCGCTTGATAGTCCAAGGTATGAGCTGCCAATCCAAGATGCATTTCAAAGATCTGTCCTAGATTCATACGACTCGGGACACCGAGGGGAGTTAAGATCACATCAACCGGCGTTCCATCTGCCATAAATGGCATATCTTCTTCTGGTAAAATGCGAGAGATAACGCCTTTGTTACCGTGACGACCAGCCAACTTGTCACCAACCGAGACATTTCGAACTTGAGCTACTTGGATTTTTATTTTTTTGATGATACCAGATTCTAATTTATCGCCATGTTCACGAGAAAAGACTTTCACTCCAATAACTCGCCCCTTGCGACCATGGGGCATTCGAAGAGAAGAATCTTTAACATCTCTTGCTTTTTCACCAAAAATCGCTCTTAACAATCTCTCTTCTGGAGTCAACTCTGTTTCACCTTTGGGTGTAATTTTCCCGACGAGGATATCGTTCTGTTCAACTTCGGCGCCAATTCGAATAATTCCGTCTTCGTCCAAATTTCGGAGCTTGGTTTCGCCCACATTTGGTATATCGTGAGTCGTAACCTCCGGACCAAGTTTGGTATCACGGACGTTGACTTCAAATTCCTCAACGTAAATAGAAGTAAACTTGCTATTCTTAACCAACCGTTCAGACAAAATAATAGCATCTTCGTAGTTAGCTCCCCCCCAAGACATAAAAGCCACAAAGGCGTTCTGTCCCAAGGCAATTTGCCCATTATCCGTCGAAGAAGCATCCGCGAGCAGATCACCTTTCTTGACTTTTTGGCCGACTGAAACAATTGGTCTTTGATGAAAACAAGTATAGTCATTAGTCATCTTAAAATTGACCAATCCATAATGATCTTCCTTGCCGTCTTCTCGTTTAATACTAATTTTCCTTCCGTCTACCGCCGAAATCGTCCCTGACGATTTGGCTAAAATTAAACGACCAGAGTCAAAAGCGGCGCGCGCCTCAGCCCCAGTGGCCACCAATGGTGCTTCAGGAATAATGCAAGGCACCGCTTGTTTCTGCATGTTGGAACCCATCAAAGCACGGTTGGCATCATCATGTTCCAAGAATGGAATCATTGATGTCGCAATTGAATAGGCTTGATTTGGCGCAACATCAATATATTGAATATCATTTTTTTTGTGCAACCCGGGGTGCCCTTTCAATCTCGCCTCCACATAATCTTCTTTCAAAACCCCTTCATCAGAATAGACTGCGCCAGCATGAGCCACTACATATTTTTCTTCTTCCAAGGCATTTAAATAAACAATTTCACCAGTGATTCGTCCTTTTTCCACCTTGCGATATGGCGCTTCGATAATACCAAAATCATTAACCCTGGCATAAGCCGAAAGGTGTAAAATTAATCCAATGTTCGGACCTTCGGGAGTATGAATCGGACAAACTTTTCCATAATGAGAAGCGTGGACGTCACGAACCTCTAAACCGGCGCGTTCTCGAGTCAAACCTCCAGGACCAAGGGCCGACAAGGTTCGCAGGTGTTCCAATTCGGACAAAATATTTTCCTGGTTCATAAATTGCGATAACTGGTTAGTCGCAAAAAATTCTTTCAGACGAGCTTGAAGCGGACGCGGGCTGATAATTTGAATTGGAAGGAGGGTCGCCGTATCTACCGTTGACATTCTATCTTGGATATTTCTTTTCATCTGCATCATGCCAATTTTAAGTTTGGCTTGAAGCATTTCCCCGACGCAACGAACTCGACGAGAACCAAGGTGATCAATGTCGTCTTCCTTGGCGCCTTTGGTTGTATTTAAAGTAACAATTTGGCCGACAATTTTGACGATATCGTCAAAAGTTAAAACACGATCTTCTTTTTCCTTATCGGTCACCTTTTCACCAAAACGTTCATTAAACCTTACTCGTCCAACCATTGAAAGATCGTATTTTTCACGACCAAACATCCCACTGACAAATTCGCGAGAATTAGCAGCCGTCGCCAAATCGCTGTCGCGCAAACGACGATAAATTTCAATGTAGGATTCAGACGCTGTTTTGGAATGATCTTTCGCTAGAGTTTTTTCGATAAAGGAAGTGTCAATTTTCTGGTTAGCGAAAATTTTTATTAATTCCTCGTTGGAGAAATCTTTACCTTCTTTGTCGGCAAAAACACGCAAAAGAGAAGTTACAGGAAACTTTCGTTTACGATCAATTCGCACATAGATAACATCGTCTATTTCACTCTCAAGCTCAACCCAAGCACCACGAGCCGGAATAATTTTGGCACCAAAAAACTTGCGGCCTTTAATTTCATTGGAGGTAAAAAAAACACCAAAACTGCGCGCTAATTGTGGAACGATTACGCGTTCAATTCCGTTAATAATAAACGTGCCATGAGAAGTCATCAAAGGAAAATCCGCCAAGAAAATTTCCTGTTCTTTATCCTGATTAATCGTCTTATTTTTTAAATTAACCCGAACCCGAAGCGGCGCATCGTAAGACAAATTATTATCCTTAGCGTAATACTCGTCAAACTTTGGTTCGTCCAACTGGAACCCAGTAAACTCTAATTCAAATTTTTTCTCTGAGTAATCTTTGATCGGTGAATATTCTTTAAAGAGTTCTTTGAGCCCCTCTTCCACTAACCAACGAAAAGACTTTTTCTGAATCTCCACCAACTCCGGCATTTCGGCCAGAGGTTTTTTATAGCGAGAAAAATACTTCTGCTTCATTATTTAGAGCTTAGATTAAAAAATTTTAATAAAAGATGCCAAACCCTTCCCTCTTTTGTTGGATGGGAAATTAAAATAAAAAAAATAGATAGTTTTAGCAAGAAGTTCACCAAAAACTCAATCTTGCTTGCTGTGGTTAAAGAATACACTAAAGGCTCCAAGATGTCAAACCCGACCAATGTCAAGGTTGATAAAATGTGGAAAAGTCTATTTTAACCTTGTTTTTTAAGCTTCCAACTCTCGATATTCTTGTGATTGCCCGAAAGTAAAACTTTTGGCACTTTGTATGATTTGCCGTTGTTTTTAAAAATTTCTGGCCGAGTATAAACCTCTGACGTTGAAACTCTTTTTTCTTCCAAAGATACTTCGTTACCTAAAACGCCGGAAATTCGACGAGTAACCACGTCCATTATCACCATGGCCGGCAATTCGCCACCGGTCAGAACATAGGGCCCAATCGAAAGTTCCTCGGCCTTGAGAATCTTTTTGACCCGCGCGTCAATCCCCTCATAATGTCCGCAAATGATAATCAGGTGTTCAACTTTTTTCGACCAAGTCTCAGCGATTTTGTTATCAAACATCTTGCCACTCGGACTGGTGATGATGATTTTTGATTTTAAAGAAGAACGACCTCGCGCGATCTTTTTTTGAGCCGCCTTGACTGCTAACAAAATCGGCTCCACTTGCATCACCATCCCCGGACCACCACCGTAAGGCCGTCCATCTACTTTGCGATGTTTATCTTTAGAAAAATCGCGTGGATTATAAAAAACGAATTTAGCCTTTTTTTCTTTTTGGGCACGCCAAAGCATCGAACTGTTTAGGTACGACTCGAAACTTTCCGGAAAAATTGTGATGATATGAAAAGTCATAAAAATGTATTCTCCGCCCCAAAATAAATACTCCTCAATCTAAAAATCCCGCTAAGACGCGGGGTTTTTAGATTGAGTTTCCTAAATTTCTTTGAGGTCTTCCATTGCTTGGTCAACAGACCTGGAAGCACTACTGATACTTGGCGCCATTCTGGCTCCGGTTGGCTCGTTGATCTTAAGATTAACGCGAGCATTGAATTTCATGCCCACAACTCGAAGCAAAGTTCGAATCGCTTTAGCCGTATTGCCCTGGCGGCCAATAATTTTACCCATGTCTACAGGGTTGACTTCAAGCGTCATCAAAACGCCCATTTCATCAACCTTTCTATCTACTTTCACATCCTCGGGGTTATCAACTAAAGTTTTGACAACGTACTCGAGGAATTCCTGATCTTTGTGCATTTCAGCCATGGTATTTCTAAATATCTAATTCCTTTTCGACCTCTTAATTCTTTTTATCATAAACCCAAAAAGAACTTCTGTCAAAAACAAATTTTCACAAATCATCCCAATCTTTACACCAAAAATCCGCCAACTTTAACCTGGCGGATTTTTGATATTTTTTGCTCAAAAATTTTTTATTCGGAAACTGATTCAGATTTTTCTGTTTCAACTTCTTCTGTTTCGGCGGATCCTTCCACCGATCCTTCCACCGAAGAGACTTCATTTTTTGTTTTTTCTTCAGAAACGATTTCTTCGGTTTTTTGTTCCTTACTTTCTTCTGTAGACTCTTCGATTTTTTCTTCTTCCTTTGGTTCTTCCTCTTCTTTGGCCATTTTTGCCGCCTGGGTTTTTTCAGCTTCGTTTTTTTCTTTCGCGGCTTGAGCTTTTTTGCCTAATTTTCGAGAAGCAACATTTTTTTTAACGCCTTTAACAATTCCTTCTTTAATAAGAAGATTATGCAAAGTATCCGAAACTTGAGCTCCTTTAGCAAGCCAATCTAAAATTCTATCAGCCTTCAAAGAAGGTTTGCCTTGACGAGAATTATAATTGCCAACCACTTCTATTACATTACCGGTTTTGGCCGCGGCGTGAGAATCAACAACAACAACCCGGAATGACGGATCGTTTTTGCGTCCAACTCTTTGTAATCTAATCATTAACATGGTCTTAATCCTAACAAAATGTTCTTATTTCGTCAACTTGGCATTTTTAAAGAAAAAACCATTACCCACAGACAGAAAACACCTTCTGTTTCTGTGAGTAACGGTCTGATGATGGAAAGGTGATCTCTTCAGTCCAAACCAAAATTGCGACGAGATGAGCAACCAGATTTCCTCGACTTCCTCCCACTGTGAGTTTTTCCATTACAATACACACCAGAAAGCTTAACCTCTTTGAGCGGTCGCCCTGACAAAGCCCGGATCCTGTTTTCGGCCACCCTTCGGCTACTGACCCTTACTGTTACTTCCTCTCCATCGACAAAGGTTGCAATGAAATAAGCTTTTCTAGCCATGTCATATTCTCCTTTTGTTCATTTCCAATTAATTACTAACAAAAATCACAACCACGTCTAACACGAAGAACGGGCTAACGCCTAGCCCTCAAACCTGATATACTCTAAAAATGCCTCACAATTTCAAAAAACATCCAAACAAAAAACCAGCTCAAAAACATTTAATCGGCCTTGTTCGAGTTACCGCCGGGGCTTTTGGCTTCATCGACAGTAAAGAACACAAGACTATGTCGGACAAACGCGGACAAACACAAAAAGAAGATGGGACAGTTTTTTTTCCGCCAGGCTCTTTGAATACCGCCCTGGACGGCGACGAAGTTGAATATATAATGACTCGTGGCGACAACGGCGAGATAACAAAAATTCTCAAACGCGCCAAGACTGAATTTGTCGGTCAAATCATCGGTGATGAAAACGGCTTTTTGATTGCCAAACCGGACAACCCAAAATTTTACACTGAAATTATTGTTGACAAAGAAAAGAAGCCCACGGAAATTTCGCTTAGCGAAATTTCCGTGGGCGCCAAAGTTCTCGTCCGTCTAAACGTCTGGCCTCTCGGCGTGGATCGTCCGAACGGCGAATTAATTAAAATTCTCGGCATCGCTGGCGAACACGAAACCGAAATGCAAGCGATTATTTTAAATCGTGGTTTTATCGAAGGTTTCCCCGAAGAGTTGGAAGCGGAGGCGCAAAAAATAGCCCGTGAACACGATCTGGCCGCTGAAATCAAAAATCGAAGAGATTTTCGCGACATGGCCACTTTCACTATTGACCCCAAAACCGCCAAGGACTTTGACGACGCGTTGTCTATTCGCGAAATAGAAAAGGGACTTTGGGAAATCGGTGTTCACATCGCTGATGTTTCCCATTATGTCAAATTGGATTCGCCACTTGATTTGGAAGCGCAAAAACGCGCCACTTCTGTTTATTTGGTCGATCGAACAATCCCGATGTTGCCAGAAATTTTGTCCAACAATCTTTGTAGTCTTGTTCCTCAAGAAGATCGTTTAACTTTTTCAGCAGTTTTCACTCTAAACGAAAAAGCTGAAATTAAAAATGAATGGTTTGGTCGAACTATCATAAGGTCAAATCGTCGTTTCACTTACGAAGAAGCTCACCAAATTATCGAAAATAAACAAGGTGAATTCAGTCGAGAGCTCTTGATTCTAAACTCGCTGGCAAAAGAATTGGACCGTCAAAAAATCAGCGCCGGCGCCTTGGCCTTTGAAGAAGACGAGGTTAAATTTGAAATTGATGCCGAAGGTCGTCCGTTAAACATTTACAAACAGGAACGTTTGACCACTCACAAATTAGTTGAAGATTTTATGCTTTTGGCGAATAAAAAAGTTGCCGAATATGTTTCTCGTTTGGTCAAAAATCGCGACAAAAGTTTCGTCTATCGAATTCACGACGCGCCAGATCCGGAAAAATTGGAAAGCGTTAAACGCTTCATCGGACTGTTCGGCCACAAACTTCAAACCAAAGGCCAAAGACCAAACCCGCTTGAGATTAATAATTTTTTGAAAAAAATCATCGGCCAACCGGAAGAAAGCGTCATTACACGTGAAATTATCCGCTCGATGAGCCGAGCAATTTATAGTCTGAAAAATATCGGTCACTTCGGTTTAGCCTTCGCTCATTACACTCACTTCACTTCGCCGATCAGACGTTATCCTGACATCATGGTCCATCGCCTGCTTGATGTCTATCTCAAAAAAGAAACACCAGCAACAGAAACGATGAGTCTTTACGAAAAACTTTGCGAACGTTCTTCCGACATGGAAAAACTGGCCACCGACGCCGAACGCGAATCAATCAAATACAAACAGGCCGAGTATTTGGAAAATCATTTGGGTGAAGTTTTTGACGGAGTCATTTCAGGCCTGACCAAGTGGGGCATATATGTCGAAGAACTCTCAACCGGCTCTGAGGGCTTAATTCGTTATCGTGACATGACCGACGATCGTTTTATTTTTGACGAGAAAAAATTTCAAGTCCGAGGAGAAAAAAATAATCGCGTCTACCACCTCGGCGATCTGGCAAAAATCAAAGTTATCAAAGCCGATCGCGTGTCCAAAACAATTGATTTTGTCTTGGTTTAAAAACCCCAATTCATTATTTCTCCCAGGCTAATCTTTCCTAGTCTTTCCTAGGTCCGTCCTAGGTTTCTCCTAGGACGGACCTAGGGGTCTAGTGGTGCTTTGTGGTAGATTCCAAGCTGAGAAACCATCTTCTTTATTTGATTTTATTTGACTTTTTTTATATTTTGTGTATAATTAAACATGGATCGTTCAATGAAATGGAGATGATTTTCTGCTCGGCAGGAGAAAGGAGTTTCTATGCGAGATTTTCTTTTGGCTATTTTGACATTCGGTTTCTTAGGAGCAATCGTCTTGATTGTTTGGGGAGATCATGTCACTTCGGGAATAATTTCAAAAAGACATGGGGCATTTAACACGCTTCTTGCCACATCAATCTTCTTTTTTTGGTCTTGGGTGGAAATACCAAGAGCAACCCCAATTCTAGCGATTATGGCCGTCACAACAATTGTAATGGGATTCCAGTACCTCTGGTACGTCGGGTTTCTTTCCTCCATCCGAAGACGCCACGTGTTGAAACTCCGACAGAAATGGGAAAAGGAGTTGGCTTGGCTTGACCAGCACCGAGAAACTCTGACCCGAGAAGCAGTGGCTCTAACCGATTGCAGTTCAACAACCAGAGACCCTTGGTCCAAACAGAACGCTTGGGTTGTCGAACAAGATGATCGCCGCCGACGAAAACTAGAGTGGAAATTGAGAAACATCACTCTATAACCCCGCCCGCAGAAGCCCCCCCCTGGCTCTGTCGGGCGGTTTCTGTTTCCCTTTTTTTAAATAGAACAGATAACTTGGCAAAAATTTAAAATCTGCTAAGCTCAAGCCAGAAAGTACGTCACCAAAAAGGAGGCTGCTATGACAAAGATCGTTTCTCACAATAAAGGAGGGGTCCTCACACAAGATCCTTCGGGGACTTGGCATTATTTTCGTAGCTGTCAGTTGTCTACCGTGTACGAAGCAATAAAGTTTGCCCTGGACAGCAACTCCCCCGAGTACAGACCACTTTGTTTCTGGCATTCTGGCGTAATGTGCCCAGTCGAACCAGGAGATACCAAAGATTCTCTTTTGACTCGGTGGAAAGATTGGAAGCCCATTTGCCGATCGGAACCATTATTGATGGGAGCGCTCTTGCATTACACCGGGATCATGACGCTTGTTCGGGAATAAGACTGGAAAGAAATAACCCAACCCCCCTACCTCGCACAGACCAATTCTTGTACGAGGTTTTGCTTTTTTCCACTAAAATTTTGTCGCCTCTTCTCTCCCAAACGAGGTTATTACTTTTTTTAAACCCTTGCATCACTTCTTTCTTAAGCGAGCATGTGTCTTTTCTAAAACCTCTTTTCTCATCTCTTTTTTGTCCTGCGAGATTACCGCTTTTTGAAACCCTTGCATCGCCATGATTGGCATGGTTTTTGCCTTTTTGTTTCAGGCCGTAGGCAAAGGCAAAACAACCATGAGCGATACAGAGAAAAATCCCTCGCTGGAGGGATTTTCGTGGTTTCAAAAAGTGATAACCGAGCGCCCTATTTGGCATATTGTTCCGCCTCTGCAAATTTCAACGAAATCAATCTCGACACCGAATCCGAACCCATTGTCACTCCATAAAGAATACCGGCGCGGGACATTGTCTCTCGATTATGTGTAATTAAAATCAGTTGTGAAAAATTAGAGAGATTTTCAATCATATCGCCATACTTGCGCGAATTGGCTTCGTCTAGGGCCGCGTCCGTTTCATCTAAAATCATAAAAGGTGGCGGGTTAACTTGAGACATCGCAAACAAAAGAGCAATTGAAGATAGCGCCCTCTCGCCTCCCGACAACATTGCCAAGCCTTTGATTTTTTTACGAGGCAAACTAACCACAATATCAATTCCCTCTTCACTGGGAGAATTTTCATCGGCCATTTCAATTAGCTCTTCTCCTTCATCGCTGGAGCTCGGCAAAAGTTGCATACGTTTCTTTTCCGGCACCGTCAAAGACAAGGCCGCACTGCCACCGCCAAACAAAATTTCAAAAAACTTTTGAAATTCAGTGTTAATTTTTTTAACCCCTGTTCGAAATTCTTCATCAATTTTTTGCCTTAACTCAACCATCACCTGTTCCAACGATTGCTCGCCTTGCTCCAAATCAGCCAATTCTTTTTCCAAATAACCGTCGCGCGCCAAAACTTCTTCAAATTCTTTTTCAACATCCGCTCCCTCTCCACCCATATCTTCCAAACGAATTTTTAAACGTTCTAATTTACGCCGACGTTCTTCTTGAACTCCTCGTTCTTCGTTCAAAACTTCCATTTCGACAATCGGGTAATTGACATATTTTGTCACTTCTCGACCTATCAAAACCCCGGCTTCAGCTAACTCATGTTTAAAATTTTCTTCGGCCGAAGCCAAATTTTCCAATTTCCCCTCCATTGATTTAATCAAGGATTGCAATTCACTTCGTCTAGCTCGCAACTCGTAAGATTCACGTTCAGTCTCAAGCCGGGCATGGTTTTTTTGCTCCAATTCTTGTCTGACTCTTTGGTATTCTTCTTGCAATTGGTTTTCTTGCGTTTCCAGCTCACTTAGTTTATTTTCCAGCGCTTGTTTTTCTGACAAAAAAGAAGTTGAGCCACTGTCAACTGATGAAATTGAGGGTGATGTAACAATTTTATGTTTTTCAAAAAATTCAACCAGTGTCTGTTTGATGTGTGTCGCGATTTCTCGAAGTGTCAAAGGATTGTTTTCCGAATCAATCAAACGCCAATCAGCTTCAAGCGCCAACTCTAACTTTTCCAAGTAAGTCCGTGAGATGTGAACACTTTCGTCAACCACCGACACTTGCCTCTCTTTTTCCTTTAATTCGATCATTCCCTCCAAACGACCAAGCCGTCTAGTAATATCATCTTTTTTAGCTCGAACTTCACGCAGGGCCGAATCAATTTCCCGCAATTTATTTTGATTGTCAATCAAATCATCGCTAGTTGCGACGGCCTCTTGTTTTTCTAATTTTTCTTCAACTTGTGCGAACTCAAATTTTGGAGAAATTAGAGATTCTTTAATTTTATCTCGCGATAATTTCAAATAAACTTCTTCTCGTTTCAAATATTCCAAATACAAGATCGATAATTCTTGACGAAGTTCTTTGGCTTTTTCCACCTTCTCCATCTGCTTTTTCAAAAATTTCAAATGTGGAGCAATCTCTCGTCGTAACATTTCCGCTTCTTTGATATTATCTCGAGTTTTTTGCAACTTCTTTTCGCTTTCTTCCAATTTCCATTGGTAAATTCTTAACCCAAGCGCGTCTTCAATCATGCCACGACGTTCTCCCGGGTTGGCATTCAAAATTCGATCGGCTTCGCCCTGACTTATAATATGATGCCCAGACGAACCAAGTGAAATGCCGGCCAAAAGTTCCAAAACATCCTTCAGCCTAACCTTGGAACCATTAATCGCGTATTCATTCACGCCGTCGCGAAAGACTTCTCTCGTGATTGTCACTTCATCAAAATCCAAACTGGCAAAAACTCTCTTGGTGTTGTCAAAAGTCACCGCCACCGAAGCGCGGCTCAGTCTTCCCAAAGAACTTGACCCGTTAAAAATCAAGTCCTCTCCTTTTTTGCCACGCAAAGACTTGAGTGACTGTTCGCCCAAAACCCACCGAAAAGCCTCTGCCACGTTTGACTTACCGGAACCGTTCGGCCCAACGACCGCGGTAATTGGTGCTTCAAAAAACAAAACTGTCTTTTTTCCAAAAGATTTAAAACCGTTTATTTCTAAGCGCTTGAGAGTCATCACAAGAAGTATTGTAAAAGTTAAAAGCTAAAATGTAAAATTTTCGTCACTCTTTTTGGAAAACACCTCCGAAAATTAAACTGCGCCGTTCCAGTCCTTTTCTACCAAACCGAGCCGTGCCGCTTCCTGTTCGGCTTCCTGTTTAGACCGACCTTCGCCGATTGCAATCTGTTCTTCACCAATATAAAGGGCAATCGTAAAAATTTTGTTGTGATCAGGGCCAACTTCTTTAATCAGTTGGTAAGTCGGCGTCAAGCTATAAACTTCTTGCGCTTTTTTTTGAAAAGAACTTTTGTAATCTTCACCAATAGATTTTTTTATAATTTCTTCAGCGTTAGACAAGAGATGTTTTTGAATAAAATCACGCGCCGCGCTATAACCCAAGTCTAGATAAATAGCGCCGATAATCGCTTCGAAAGCGTTAGCCAAAATAATCTGTCTGGCCCGACCAGTATCTTTAGCTTCCCCCCGCGATAAAAATAAAAGTTCGTTCACCCCAAGCTCTAGCGCTTGGACCGAACAAGTGTTGGCGTTGACCAAAGCCGCACGATAAGAAGTCAACTCACCCTCCGGTTTGGTTGGATAATTTTTATAAAGGAAATCAGTCGTTACCAGTTCCAAGACTGCATCCCCCAAAAATTCCAAACGCTCGTTATGATCTAAGGTCGCGCCTTTGTGTTCATTCAAATAAGAACGATGAATAAAAGCCTGCTTCAGTAAGTTTTTATTCTTGAATGACAACCCTGCGATTTTTTCAAATTTGGATAAATCATTAGTCATTTTGCTTTACTTTTTCCGCTAGAATTTTCACCGCCTTGGTGATTATTGGAACAATATCATCATACATTTTTAACTCGGGAATTTGATCCAACTCAAACCAGTCAGCGTTGTCCAAACCACCCTTAGACTTCATCTTGATTTCTTCCCCCGATTTGGATTCGGCTAAATAATACACTACCTGTCTTCGCGTTTTACCATTTTCCGGATCGGAAGCAATGTATTCGTTTGAGCCAATTTCTTTAATAAGTTCGACATCTAGCCCAAGCTCTTCTTTTACTTCGCGCTTAGTTCCTTGAGCCGTATCTTCTCCTTCTTCGATGTGCCCCTTCGACAAAGTCCAAAAACCAAAAACGTCATGAACAAAAGCCAGTTTGACTTGGTCGTTGCTTTGACAAAAAACTACCGCCCCACCAAGTTTCTCAATTGGCATTTCTTCATAAGGGATATCCTTAATGCGTTTTTTCTTGACTGGGGATTCATTTTTGCCCGGTTCGCCAAGCTCTTTGTAGACTGTCCCCAGTACCCCATTAACAAAACGGCCACTATTTTCACTGCCAAAAGTCTTGGCTAATTCGATGGCTTCATTTATGGCCACCTTGGCAGGTACATCTTCGCGGTCTGCAAAAATAAGCTCATAAAGACCTAAACGCAAGACGTTGCGATCAACGGTCGCAATTTGATCAAGAGGCCAATCCGGCGCCGCTTTTTCAATAATTTGGTCAATCTGTGCGCGATGTTTGACTACTCCATTAACAATTTCTTCAATGAATTTTTTTTCTTCCAGACCTGGCGCGAACTCATCAGTAATACGATTAACAACACTCTCTAGATCTTTTATTTTGCCATCACCAAAATCCCATTCAAAAAGCACCTGCATCGCGAGACTTCTTGATAGATGACGATTAGACATAAATGATTTTCAAAAATTCAAAATCCCCTTCGTCTCAGTGACGAATAATTTTATTTAGCGGCCGCCTTCTTCTTTTTGGCCTCTTTTTTCTGAGCTTTCGCCAAGACGTTCACCACTTCCCTGCCTCGATATGAACCACAATTCGGGCAAACTCGGTGGCTAACCTTGGCCTCGCCGCAATTGGCGCACTTCGAAAGACGCGGCGCTACCAACGCGTGATGAGAACGTCTGTTCCCGGTATGAGCCCGGGTATGTCGCATTCTGACTACCATAAATAAAACTATAACTTATTTGAATAAAAAAAGCAACAAAAGAAAAAGGGCCGACACTTCGCGATTGCGTCGACCCAATTTCGATCGTGTGTTCCCCATTTCTTTTCAGGCGGCAACAGGTGCTCGAAGACATAGTCTCCGAGCCATATCTCTCGAGGCAGTGTCCAAAAGACGAATCTTCGAGAGAACTTCCCTCTTCTCTTCTGGGGACAGTTTGGGATTTCTTGCTTGAATTTGGCTCAAAGCAGCGTTCGCCACTTCGGCCGACATCAAAACAAGAGTCCAAAGCTGAACCCCACTCAGATAGGGTGATACTTCTCCGATCATCACCCCGTTGGTCGAAAGCTTGGCGACCAAGGATTTAAATATCCCCCTCTCCGAAGAGATCGCAAAGACTTCGGACAATTTCACTTCCGTCGCCGTTCGCAACCTCTTGGAAAGTCGCCGGTTTGAGACAATGGCCAGACAAAGATTTACTTCGTTGGCGAGATCTTCGACAGAAAAATTCTTGACCTCTTCACTACTGTTTGATCTCATTATTATCTTCCTTTGTATTTCACACGATCGATCCATCTTCATTTATGACATAATTCAAACATTTTTACAATAGGTTCGTCGGTGCAAAGTGGACAACCCAAATTTGACAATATTTTTGTAATGTTCCGCCGTCCCGTAGCCTTTGTGTCTCTCCAAACCATAACCCGGAAAGCTCTCAGCCAGTTTTGACATCTTCCGATCGCGCGCGACTTTAGCCAAAATTGACGCCAGAGAAATAAGCGGTTCTTTTTCATCCCCCTTGATAATCGTCACCTGGTGGACAAATTCTCTCGGCCCCTTTAATCCGCCGTCCAGCAAAAGCAGATATTCCGCTGGCTGGCTCGGCAATTTTTCCAGACAAGCTTCTATCCCCCGCGCAACCGCCGGCACGATTCCCGCCCGATCAATGTAATTTTGACTGGCAAAAGAAACCTGATTGATTGCACCTGTTTTAGTCGTTAATTCAAGAATAAGAGAAAACCATTTATCTCTCATTTTTGG
>Ga0265297_10005258_pt1 | contig 19974 bp, 16 predicted proteins | sample Munlanlwell13791_FD_192502 | JGI IMG/M metagenome (GOLD analysis project Ga0265297, IMG submission 192502) | Leachate microbial communities from a municipal landfill in Southern Ontario, Canada - Leachate well 137-91 | ecosystem: Engineered > Solid waste > Landfill > Unclassified | place...
TTAAAGTTATTTGTGCTCATAATAGCGAATGTAGCTTTAATGATATCATATTCGGTATTTTGTATCAATTTTACCGACTCGCTAATTCTATGAGGAAGATAAAGATCGTCGTCATCCCATATACAACAATATTCTCCTTTACCCAATCCCTTTAGAAAATTTCTTTTTCCTCCCAGTGAGTTAAATCTGACAGGACAATTATGCATCCGTATATTGGAATATTGTTTATCCAAAGTTAATTCCACTCCCTCTTGATCATTGAGCACAATAAGTTCTTTATTATCGTAGTCTTGATCTAGAAAGCATTTAATCGCTTCCCCAAGTAGGATGGGACGACCATAGGTGCAGCAAAGACAGCTTACTAAGGGATTACTCATATGTCTAAAGAGGTTATTGAATTATCGATTATCTCACTAGAATCCGTATTTGTTTTGACAACTTTAGGTGCTACAAATAAAGGGCAGATATTCCTTTGCGCAAAAGTTGTTACAACCTTACACATCTCTTCCGGTAGCCTTTCATAAACGTTCTCAATTATGGCATCTGAAGGCAAGCCATAAAAAGAGTCACAGAGCGAACCAATAATACAACAATTAGTGTCAACATCTCCGCCCATTGCTATCGCTTTCATCATGGCTTCTTCAAAACTATTCGTTTCAAAGAATATGGCAAAACATAATGGTATAGTTCCTTGACAAGTTACGTCAAATTTATCAATTTCAAAATCAGACACCTTTCTATTAAGATCATATCCGAACATGCCTGATATTACGTCCTTAACTTGTGATTTAGATATCTTATGCCTTTTATCAACCGCTGCGTTCATCCATATTGCATAGGCTACAGCTTGAGCTCCCTTAACGCCCTCAATATGGTTATGAGTACAAGCAGCACTCTTTTTTGCCTCTTCTAGAAGATCGGTTCTAATATTGAAGGCCCATCCCACAGGACTAATTCTCATAGCAGAACCATTTCCATAGCTATTAGATGGTTCAAGTTTACCCTTCTTAAGCATCTCCTTGAATTTACTGCCATAGCCCCTATCTGGATACTTCAATCCGTATTCGAGATATTTATCAACATAGGGCAGGTGATTGATAATAGCATCTGCAGTAGCAATAGTCAAAACCGTATCATCTGTAAATTTACTTTCTGCCGTGAACAAGGTAGTAAAATTTTCTCTCAATTTGTTATTAAATTCGAACGCACTGCCAATCATATCTCCCGCAATTGCAGATATCACATTAACCTCATTTCTTAGGACTCATTACTGCCCAATTCCAATTCTTACTAAATATTGCTTCGGCCAATGCGTTACAATCTTCTATCTTGATGGCCCTTATTTTCTGTAGACTTTCTTCCAACGATCCACTCTTTTTAAGCAAAAGTCTCTTAACAAGATAAAATGCTTTTCCAGTAGATGTCTCCGTACCTCTCAAGGTAGAAGCTAAATGGTCTGTCTTAGCACACTCAAAAATATCTTGACTGATTCCATTTTTCATTACGTCCCTAATAATCTTTTCACTTTCTTCCATAAACAAGTCAACGTTCTTTGGGGAAGTAAACCCATAGGTATTAATAATATTCTTATCTGGATAAGAGATAGTCATGTTGCTTATTCCAACCGAATAACACAATCCCAACTCTTCTCTTATTCTAGAGAAAAGATAGCTGTACATTCCACCACCAAGCGCCTCATATAGCACTTGCGAAGTATGAAACATTGCATCATCATTAGAAAGTCCCTGAACCATCATATAAACTGTAGATTGTTCTATATTCTCTCTCTCATACAAATACTTAATCTTCTCTGGCTTATTAACAATGTCTGTCCACAATCCATTTGGCAAATCATGCGATCCAACACTATTCCTTAAATACGGATGCTCTGAGGGAACATTCTTTTCTATATATTGTCTAAGATCATTAGAATCAACATTCCCAGAACAGACAAATAGCACATTGGCAAGATCTATTTTCTGCTTCAAATAGTTAATAACCTGTTCTCTGGTAATACTCTTAATGGTATCTACTGTTCCGATAGTATCATGCCCAAGAGCCCAAATAAAGAAATTTTCGCCTATTCTATTATCAAAAGCATACTTGGGGTTATCTTCATACATGTGCTTTTCTTCCAAGATGACGTTCCTTTCCTTTTCCATTTCTTCTTCGGGGAAAGTAGAATTAAAAAACATATCTAGAGTTATTTCGATCACTTTTTCGGTATTGTCTTTAGGGAAAGTTCCAAAATATATAACTTCACTATTGCTGGTATAAGCGTTATTACTAACACCTAATTTTGCGAATGATTCGTTTATCTGTTTCCAATTACGAGTTTTAGTCCCCTTGAAAGCCAGATGTTCAGCAAAATGTGAGATTCCAGCTATTTCTGGAGTTTCATAGTTACATCCTGCCAGAACAGCAACACCAAAAAATACATTTTCGCTATCATTCTTGATGTTGGCAACCGTTATTCCATTTACCTTGAAGATTTCTGTAGACATGTATTATTCCTTCCTTATTTGCTTAAGATTATACCATGCGGAAACTATAATGCAAGAACTATTTATGAAAACTTTTGAGAACCCTGTCAATCAGGCCTTCTAGCGTACTTTCAAACTTTCTGCCAGTAAACTTCATATAGCAATAGTCTAAGTAATGATTCTTAACTGATTCTGGAGGCCGACCATAGAATAACCTGCCAGATTTGACGTAGAAGCCAAATTCTATATTAGTCGTTAATGCAGGCATGGTTTCCAATTTCCTAGGAACCCACATAAGAATAGCATCACAAGTATCTAAAGCATTATGTTCCCAATCTATCTGATCATTGAATTTCCCCTTCCCCTCTATATCGCAATGTCCCTCCCTATACTCTGGACAATAGACTGTTCCGTCAAATTTAAATTTATTCTCTAGCAATTCAATAGTTTTAGGCCTCCAAGATTGAACATCTGCTGAACGAGGCGTTGGGCCTGCCAGAAATAGAGATTCGCCTTCTACTTTGTCATTTTCAAACGTATATATTATTTTCATTTTCTTCTCCATACTTATTATTTTCATTTTTTCTTTCCATGTTGTTTAATTGCTTCGTTTAGTTCTTTTTCCATACCTTCACTTATATCAATCCTATAATATTCCATAAGCATAAGGGCATAAACGATATATCCCGTTAAACTAGAGATAATTTCTGATTTCCAATTGTCTTTAGGATCTTTGCGTTCTTGGTGTTTAATATATCTACAAATCCTGCCATGTTTATCTGTCATTGCAACAAGTATTTCGTGTATGTTAGCAATTTTATTCTTTAAACCGAAATACTTTCTAAAATCTCTATGGCATCGAATAAAAACTTCGAACTGTTCAACAACATCTAAAGGATAAATCGCTGCAAGAACTTCTTTTGTTTTCTTTTTCAATATATTAACCCTGCCCTTTCTGCTTTTGCCAATATTGTTATTGCTTTCCAATCTGCCAATTCCTTAAAAAGCTTTTCTCTGACAAGATGATGCCATTCTGTTTTAGCCATAGCTTCTATCGCATTTTCCGGGTGTCTATCCTTTTGATTTTTTGCATCGACATAAACAAGATAAAGATAGCAGAACTGGTTCATTTGAGTAGAGACAAAAACTTTTCCCAAATTTTTTATATCCTCAAGGCTAACCTCAAAACCAGCCTCTTCTAAAACCTCTCCCTGAACGATCTCTTCGTAGCTTTTATCTTTATCTATTGAACCACCAAAGGCCCCCAATATAAAAGCATCAATAGGCGGTTTATACTCTTTGTTAAGTAAAACCATAAGCGTATTTTTATCATAACAAATAAACGCTATTGAATCTACTCCTGCTCTTTCTGCAAATTGATAGCCCCTGACATGATTTTCAGGATCGACAACTTGATTAATGTTAAGAAATCTGTTATTGGTTAATTGGGCAACTTCTCTCATTCTTCGTCTCCTTTGACCTGTGCTTCTATTATTTCATATTCTTCATTATTAAATTGATTTCTTAGAGATTCAGCATTTCCCCTAGCCATAACAACTCTTCCTGTCCTTTTATTCCTCACTGCATAAACTCCAACTGTCCGTATTTCTTTATCAGCCACAAATGAGCTCAATGCATCATTAACAGAATAATAGACATCTTCCTGTGTCCTTCCAAGTTTTTGCAGGTTTTCGTCTGTCAAATCCCTAATGTCAATACGCTTAACCTCTGGCGGCTTAGGTTCAGCTTTAAATAACTTCTTTATTCTATTACAAATACTCAAGAATGCAAGTCCTATTTTTATATATTATACATAGAAACAAAAAAGGCGCACCATTTAAGATGCGCCTTTCTTATAAACTATATACTTAATTATTGTCTTTGAGTACTGCCGTTAACAACAAACAATGTCTGAGCAGGGCTGCAGGCAAGGGCGTTAGGACCAGCATAGCTATTGGCATCCCAATCAGCTACTTCTGCAGGTTTGCCGTTTCTATCAATCGTTACAAGTCTGCTTCCCTCTGCGATATAATCAACTGCATAAACATTACCAGAAGCATCAGCAGCTAGATCTTCGATAGAGGTATAACTGCAAGTAAATGCTGGGCAAGTTGCTACTGTTCCAAGATCTGTAACTCCCAAACTTCTACCTACATTACCGCTACCGGAATAACGATACAATTTACCATCGGCGGTATATTTCTTAATAATATAATTGCCTGAATCATAAATAAATACATTTCCCTGAAGATCTACTGTAATAGCATCAGGAAGATTAAATGAAGCCGTATTCTTATTGGCATAATATGTTTCATAGTTAGTAGCGGTACTATTTGCATCATTAGTAATAAAGTTACCAGAACTTCCATTACCAGCAACCGTTAAAACTGTTCCATTGTTGTCAATCTTTCTTAGTGCATGGTTTGAACGATCTGCGACCCAAACTATGCCAGCCTTATCAACAGCGATATCGTAAGGATTATAAAATCTAGCTACTTCTCCTGCCCCATCCGTTAATCCACTAAGTCCAGCAGAACCAGCCAATACGTTAACTTTTCCACCTTTAATGGTTCTGATCTGATGGTTAGATGTATCTGCGATGTAAAGGGTTCCGCTCTTATCGCAAGCAATACCCTTAGGGCCATTGAATCTAGCAGTAACTGCGGCCACATCGTTTAATGTTCCGTTATTACCTGAAGCACCAGCTTGACTTCCTGCCACCCAGCTGATCCTACCATCTTCCTCTATTTTGACAACGCAATTACGGCTACTGTCAACACCGTAAATATTTCCAGAGTAGTCAGTACAAATACTTGTTATCCCACTATAAACAATACCGCCAAGAGTAAGCTGATTATTTCCAACTTCGGTTTTAGCCAGCACTTCTGCATCCGTTAATTCCAACCCTTCGTTTACTAAACCTGCAACGGGAGCAGAATCACTTAATGCTAATCTAATTATCCTAATATCACTCATTTTTTCATCCTCCTAATTACTTTAATTATATATTCCCAATTTGTTTTAAATTTTCCTTTATTTATTTCAAATATTTATAAACAACCACCTATGGTAATTGTACCAGTTTCAACGGCATATGAACCATCTGGGCAGGCATATAGGGTTGCCTTGGAAGAAACCCAAGTGCTTACTCCTCCACCAACTGTAGGAGAAATAGCCCATTTCCAATAAGGATCATCGGCATACCACAAATTGTAATTACCATTGTTATAAACTGGTTTACCGCTGTAATATGCGCCTGTCCAATTGTATATTCCATTAATATTAACTGTTGTGAAATCAGCTGCACAATAAGCGGATTCACAGCCCTTTAAACTGCTAGAGCTACTTGAACTACTAGAGCTTCTAATCGCAGTAGAACTAGAACTTGAACTTGAAACACTTGAATTACTCTTAGAACTTAAGCTTGAGACGCTCTTAGAACTTCTACTTGATGTCGATCCTGAACTAGAAGTAGATCTGCTCTGAGAGCTCAAACTTGAGATACTCTTAGAACTTGAACTTAAACTACTCTTAGAGCTTTTGCTTGAGCTACTAGAACTTAACGAACTTGAACTACTGGAACTTGAAGAACTTAAGCTGCTGTTAGATTTTGAACTTAAGCTGCTGTTAGATTTCGAGCTTGTTGAAGAACTTGAGCTACTATTGCTGGAGCTTGAGCTTTCAGAACTTAAAGATTCAGAACTAGAACTACTTCTAACCAATGTCGAACTTGAGCTTGAACTTGATGATTCAGATGAGCTTGAGCTATTTGAAGAAGCGGAACTTAAGCTATTTGAAGAACCAGAACTTAAGCTTTTTGAAGAGCTAGAGCTACTCTCAGATGAACTTGAGGACTCACTAGAACTTGAACTAGAGCTAGAGGACTCAGAACTGCTAGAGGACTCAGAACTGCTTGAACTAGAGCTAGAGGACTCAGAACTGCTAGAGGACTCAGAACTACTTGAACTAGAGCTAGAGGACTCAGAACTGCTTGAGGATTCAGACGAACTTGAACTAGAGCTGGAAGATTCAGATGAGCTACTTGAACGAATTACAGTAGAGCTTGAGCTTGATGACTCAGACGAGCTACTAGAACGAATTTCAGTAGAACTTGAACTTGAAGATTCAGATGAGCTAGAGCTTTCTGAAGAACTAGAACTAGAGCTACTTGAACGAATTGCAGTAGAACTTGAGCTTGAACTGCTGGAAGATTCTGAACTTGAGCTTGAGTTAGAGCTTGAGCTTGAGCTTGAATTAGAACTTGAGCTTGAGCTACTGGAAGAACTTGAGCTTCTAACTAGCGTAGAACTACTTGAAGATGAGCTACTTGAGCTATACTCATATACTATATATTCTGATTCAACAACAAATAAATGAGCTGCTGGATTACATGTTACAGCTACGGCATATTGGCCTTCCGACGTACCATTCCAGTCTACGATTGGATAGGCGTCACCTTCTCTATTAACAAACATTAATCTACTTGGGCCAGCTTCGTTAAAATCTATGAAATATAACTCTTCTGAACGGGTAACTTCAGCGCATCTTAAATCTTGATAAGCACAAACTTTTGCAGTGCCGCTTGTCCTTGCATCTACTCCAGATCCACTAAAAATTCTTACTCTTCCTGCAGGATCAATTCTTTTGATGACATGGTTTTCGGTGTCACACACAAAAACGTATCCATTAGCATTAACAGTCAAAGCATATGGTGTATTAAATCTTGCAGTTGTTCCATATACACCTACTGAAGTTGTCATATCTGCCCAAACTGGGACATTACCCGCCGTCCCCTTTAAACCTGCTATAGTAGAAACAACTCCGCCCCTAATAACCCTGATAGCATGATTAAACGTATCTGCAACATACAAATTACCAGAATAATCAATGTCAATATCATAGGGTTTATTGAATCTGGCTGCTTTTCCAACCCCATCTGCTGTTCCTGAAGTAGGAGTAGCTGCACCTGCTACTAAGGTAACTTTATTGTTTGAAATCTTTCTGATCTGGTGATTATTAGTGTCGCAAAGGTATAAATCGCCATTTTTATCACAGGTTATACCAGTAGGATAATTAAAACGAGCGTCCGTGCAAGAAACTTCGCTGTCCAAATTGTTTCCAGAAGTACCAGCAAGCCCAGCGAGAAGGGTGACTACTCCGCCGTCTGTTATTTTTAGAACTATATGCCTAATAGCATCAGTAACATAAATATTTCCGCTATAATCAGTACAAATACCGGAGATGGCGATGCTTCCCTGAAGAGATAACGACGTAAGATTGGCAATTAGCCCAATCCCTGTATTACCTATACTTGAAACATAACCCTGTCGAAAATTTGCTATTTGATTAAAAGCCATTTTAGACCTCCAATATCTTTAAAATATTTCAATATGTGAATATCTTTATCCTTTTTTTATTTTAAACAAACTTTGCTTTATATTTGAACGTTATATCTCCTACAACGAGATCTCCGCCATAAGTATCTGCGGGGTCTGTGGCAAATCGAGCAAAAGCGACTAGTAATAAGTCATCCGTATTATAGCCAGATATATCTATGTCTTGGATTATACTTACATAAGAGTTATTAGCACCAGTAACAGTAGTAACTTGATCCACCGATATTTCTGGAAGAGATCCTACAATACCGGGGTTTTGAGAGTCTACTCTTGCAATATATATAGTACTTGCTATCCCTTTATTAGGGTCATTAGTTGTAGCAACTCCATCTATCCAGCATTCAAGAGGGCTAGAGGTATCTACATCTGACGGAATAACAAAAGCCGTAGCAACCTTACTTATGGCATTAGCTTTTAAAAAAACAGGATTGTTCGAGAACCTTATATTAGATGACATTTGTAAATCGATATAACTAGGAGGGTTAGTCGAATCTGGATAAAACATTTTTGAATCAATATATAATGATTTGTTGGTTCTATATAATCCAAAATTAGCCTTATAACCAGATGTAGATATCATAAAGGAATGAGGCTTGACCATCGCATTCTTAAACGTCATTCCTGAAGTTAATGCGCCATTGTTACGAAAACGTATGGCATAAAAACTTTCATTGGCATCCCAAGCAGGAATTTCGTTTAAAACATCATTATCATCTGACCAATCACCGTTACTAAATAATTCGCTGCTGCATTCTACAAATTGCGTTTCGACATTTCTAAATATAAGATTATTTCTTTTTGCAAAATCAGATCTTCTATATCCCGCAACTCCTCCACCGGGAAGTATGGAGGACAAATCAACCCAAGTAGAACCGTTCCAATATTCTGTTGTTATATAATTAGCAGTAACAAGAGCCACATCAACATCAAGCCTTATGGCAGGAAACGGATATTTGCAACCAACAATTATTGCATCGTTAGCTCCAGTAAGCTGAGTTCCTGCGTTGTTAGCAAATCTAGTAAATCTTGAACCAGAAGGAGCGGAAGCATCATAAGACCAATATTCCACTATCTCATTCCCTTGGGCATCATTAACAAAAGCAGACCCTTCTCCTATATTAACCTGTAGATCTTCTCCTAGGGTTAATGCTCCGGGAGTTCCAATACCAACCTTGCCTTGTAATGACGATTTACCTACAATTAACCCCCCATCAATATTCTCGTCATCAGCGATCATAGTTACAGCTGCACCATTTACAATAGAAAATTTACTAGAATCAAGATGTCCTATATACGCCAATCTAGCTGTAGCCGATTCAACTAATATATCATTAACAACAGAATCTTCTATAATACTTCCTACTGCTTTTATATGTGAACTTCCCGTTGCTCCAATATGAACGGAATTGTCGCAATCTTCAAAATGACCTGATAAAGAATCAATATATCCATCTTGATTAGCGCTAACTCCACTTACGCAATTACTAGCCATACAAGAAAATAAATATAATTCGGAACCAGAACCGGAAGAACTAAAACCGCAAACCGGACGAGTCATAATTCCCGTTAAACTACAAGACGTTGCCGCAATAAATCCACCGTTAACGGAACTTATAAATTTATCAAAAACTCTTTGTAATGATAGTCCAGTAGTCAAAGTAGCAATAACAGAACCATTATCAGATAAGATACCAGTATAACAATTTTTGATGATGCAATTAGTTATTTGACTAGTTGTACTTGTCGATGATTTATATGCGATATTAGAAAAAGCTACGTCTCCTATTATTGAAAACCCATCTATGACGTTATTTCCGCTACTAATAAAAATAGCTCCATCATTATTCGCAACTACGTCTACCGCATATTGTCCTTTCTCTGAATATATCGTAACCCACTCAGGGATAGTAATAGGATTATCTTCGTAATAAGAACCGGGGAAAACCTGTATAACAACGGGATTAGATTCAGTAGGAGACAGAGCTACAGCAAGAGTAACTGCATTCTTAATTGTATCTGCAGCTCTAGTCCCATCCTTCGCCACACTTATTGTTCTAGTTGAAGTTAATCCTCTCATTAAATTTATGCCAGAAATAGATTGTGATTCCCAATTTCCCCCACCTAAACTTTTGGAGACAGGAATAAGGTCAGCATTATTAAGCGTTATAGTGCTGCCTAATTGTGAAATTTTAATATCTGTCATAATTTAGCCTCTTTATAATTATTCAAAAGAATCATTTAACTTCCTTCTTAAATTCCGCCTCTTTGTGATTCAGTAACATACAATATTCCTGAATTATTAACCCCTACTCCAGCCACATAATTATTATCTGCAGTATAAATCAAATCCCAAATAGCATTATTACCATCTTCCCAAATAGCATTATTACCATCTTCCCAAACCCAGTTATCATTAAAATCTACAAAATCTCTAATAATACCGGGGATACCATTGCCGTTAATCTTTAATAATCTGCTATTTACGTCATCTTTAAAATCAATAAGATACAAATTGCCAGAAGGATCTACATCTGAATAACGCATATTACTATATTGAGATGTTAGGGCGTCTCCCAAATAAGTACCTTCTGTTCCACTTCCTGAAAACCTTAAAACACGGAAATTTTTATCTAATAATTTAATTTTGTAATTTCCGCTATCCATTATATAGATCTCGCCATTAGGTTTACATGCTATAGAATATGGATACCTTAATGTTGACTGTAACGATCCATCAGTGTTCCAACCATTATAGCTATCACCTGCGATTCCATTACCAGCCACAGTATTGACCCTAGAAGTCCCATTCTGAATTAATCTAATAGCGTGATTATTAGTATCCGCAACATAAATATTGCCCGACTTGTCAACAGAAATATCATTAGGTTCATTAAACCTTGCATTACTTCCTATGCCACTTACAAATCCACTAGCACCAATTGGACTACCAGCTACCAAACTGACATATTGATCAGGTGTGATTTTTCTAATTTGATTATTGCCCTTATCTGCAACATATAAATTGCCACTTCTGTCGGTAGACAAACCAGATGGTTCATTAAACCTTGCATCAACTCCCTTAACCCTAACATTACCATTATTACCACTTACTCCTGTTTTACCCGCCCATACTATCACAGTTCCATCTGGCAAAATTTTCAAAATAATGTTATATATTGGATCTGCAACATAAATATTGCCCGAAGAATCCACACAAATACCACCCAAATCCCCAGCTCTCTGATTAAATAATTGATGCTCTCCTACTAATATTATGCCATTATTCCCACCAGCAACTTCATTTTTAGGAGCATAAGCTGTCGTATAAATCATTAGCCTATTCCAATTCGACAATATATAGCTGCTAGAAGAAGTGCTTTGAGAATTAGAAGAGTAACTCGAAGAACTCTCCGATAGACTAGATGTACTAAAACTTGCTTCTGCGGTCGAACTACTTGAATTTGAAGAAGTACTCTTGGAAGAAATACTTGATTCGGAACTTGAGAACGAACTAGAACTTTTTACTTCTGTAGAACTACTTGAGCTGCTTGAACTATCTGAACTACCTGAACTGTTTGAACTATTTGAGGATTCTGAACTATTTGAAGAAACAGAACTACTTAAAGAACTTCCCGAAGAAGAGCTACTACTAGATGATTCGCTAGAACTTGAAGATTCGGAACTGCTTGAAGACTCGGAGCTGCTTGAAGATGAGCTACTGCTTGAAGATGAACTAGAACTTGAAGATTCTGAACTACTGCTAGAACTGCTTGATGAGCTTAACGAACTTGAACTGCTCATAACCCAAGTAGAACTACTTGATGAGCTTAACGAACTTTCAGACGCACCGCCGCTGCTTTCTGAACTGCTTGAGGATAAGCTGCTACTACTAGATTCAGAACTATTTGATTCAGAACTACTTGAAAAACTAGAACCACTTGAAGATGAGCTAGAGCTTGAAGATTCTGAACTACTTGAGGATAAGCTGCTACTACTAGAGCTACTTAGAGATGAACTAGAACTTGAAGATTCTGAACTACTTGAGGACTCAGAGCTGCTTAAGGAGCTTAAAGAGCTTAAAGACTTGCTGCTACCAGAAGAATAAGAAGTACTAGAATTTGATGAAGATGAACTAAAACTATTTGAAGAAGAACTCATGCTACTAAAAGATTGAGAGCTACTTGAACTTAAATCCTCTTCATCTCCATATACTAAAAAATCATCTTGGGCTGTATGATAATCAGCTTTTATCCAGCAAGAAGACAAATTTGTATTAGCTATTCTTGTTTCGTCAATAATACCATCGAAGTTGTTTGTTGGTCCTAAATCACCACCAATGACAACATTCTCTATATTACCAACGGCTAAAGATCCACTATAACTCCCACTATCAAACTGTCCATTAAAATAAAAATCATATGAAGTACCATTAAATGTAACAACAATGTTATACCACGTTCCTGTTGTGATAGTATTAGTAAAAGCCTTGTTTCCCGGAGCAGAATAATTATATATATAAACTTTATTGTTACTGCCAACTCCAATGGCGATATCTGTAGCGCCTGAATTAGTATGGATAGTGATAATTCTATTGTTATCTGCATTAGCACTTATTGTTGATGCTTTAAACCAACAAGAAATGGTTATAGGGGCATTTACAGATGGTATATAATTCGAAGATTGTTTCAGGTTTATATATTTTTGATCAGCAGAGGTGAAAAGTTGAGCATAACCAGCTACAGAATTTGTCGTTCTAACCGGAACCCTCCCTAATACGCCTCCTCCGCCTTGACCATCATATGCATTCGCTGTACTATCTTTAAACTCATTTAAAGTAGCATTCCCTAATTCTTTAAGATGATATACAGAAATATAATCTAATGACCAAACATTTTGAGCAGCAAAAGAAGTAGTATCTCCTATATAAGTAGTATTATCTACGTGATTCTTGTCAAAATATAGATAAAAATAAGTATTCTCATTAGGTTGTATAAGAGGTAATTTTGTCCATATATATGCGCTAGACGTAGATGGAGTTCCGGTATAATCCCATCTCTCAATTTCAGCATAGGTTTGAGTAATCCCATCGGCTGTCGTAATGGCTATCTTTTTAGAATTAGATCCTAAATCAGTAAATATGCTTGTGATGTCTGCAAAACTAATACCTGAACTTGAAGATAATCGTAACATAACCGGGAAATCTATCAAAGAACCGCATACTCTCGTCGCATTAATATAAATCGGGATACGCTTGTCCCATCCCGGTAGCCATCCTCCACCATGACTTTCAGAAGAAGACGTGCTAAAACTACTTTCGGAGCTAGAACTCTTTGAGGAGCTTGAAGATTCTGAAGAACTTGAGCTACTTGACTCACTATATCCCAATGAACTTGAACTACTTGAAGATGAGCTACTGCTAGAAGACTCTGAACTACTTGAGGAGCTAAAACTGCTAGAAGAACTTAAACTATTAGATGAGCTACTTGATGAACTTGAGCTGCTAGACTCTGATGAGCTACTTGATGAACTTGAGCTACTTGACTCTGATGAGCTACTTGATGAACTTGAGCTACTTGACTCTGATGAGCTACTTGACTCCGATGAGCTTGAACTACTCTCAGAACTACTCGAAGATTCTGAAGAGCTACTTGATTCTGAAGAGCTTGAGCTACTGGAAGATTCTGATGAACTAGAACTGCTCTCGGAACTACTCGAAGATTCTGAAGAGGAGCTAGATGATTCTGAAGAGCTAGATGACTCACTAAGGCTAGAAGAATTAGAACTACCTGAGGAGCTAGAACTTCTTATTTTAGTTGAACTCGACGAAGAACTCAAACTACTGGACGAAGATTCCGACATACTTTCACTGCTCAAACTTTCAGACGAGCTAGAATTACTGCTGCGAATCTCTGTAGAAGACGAAGAACTACTAGAGCTCTTCGAAGAGCTAGAAGAGTTACTAGAGCTAGAAACACTTGAAACACTTGAAACACTTGAAACACTTGAAACACTTGAAACGGAACTAAGACTGCTTAGGGACTCACTAGAGCTTGAGGATTCGGAACTGCTTGAAGATGAGCTACTGCTTGAAGATGAACTAGAACTTGAAGATTCTGAACTATTAGAAGATAAGCTTAAACTACTCAGGGAACTAGAGGATTCAGAACTACTTGAGGATTCGGAACTGTTTGAAGATGAGCTACTGCTTGAAGATTCTGAACTACTTGAGGAATTGCTAGAAGAACTCGAATTACTAGATGAACTTGATGAGCTATTGCTGCTAGATGAACTTGATGAGCTATTGCTGCTAGATGAACTTGAGCTGTTGGATGAACTTGAGCTGTTAGATGAACTTGAGCTACTAGATGAAGCAGTTGTTCCTAATGGTTGAATGGCTATCAACATACCTACATTTCTTGCGGTTCCGCTCATAGTCACTGTACCATTTCCGGTAGCCGTGGTTTCTACCCTAGTTCCGCATGCCATACCAACAGAAACCGTATTGGCGGTATCATATCTCTCGGTAAATGTAGGAGGAGAAGTTACTACAGTCCAAGCCCCAGTACCAGACGTGGTAAATGTTCTTGAACCACTTCCCGCAAACCCACAAAATACAATCATGCAATTTGCCACAGGAGGAGTAATACCAGAAGAAGTGCATGTAGCTGTAACACCATTTGCTTGCCCATTACTCGTACCTATTGGAGTGCCTATGTCATGTCCACTAAATGTAGAAATGACACCCTTATTGTCCGAAGACGTGCCAGTAAATGTAAAATCAGTTGCAGTAGTATCCGCCAATACAGCCCTTTTCCAAAACGTAGCGGATCTTCCAGCAGTAGTAGCTATAGATTGTATTGATGTCCAAGAAGCATCTGGAGCGGCAATAGCACCAGTATTAGCGAATCCCACATGTGCAATCATTAAATTACCTACCGCCAAATTGGTAGGTCTAACGATAACACAAGTAGTACTGGTAGCTCCGGGGCTTACGCCAAATTCTATAAACGCAACAGCCATTTAAAATTCCTTAATTAATAATATAAAATGCCTTATAGTATTTTTCTCAATAGAGCCGCCTTTTTCCTTGATTTAATTGAAAAGAATTAAATATGATATTCCATTTTTAAAGAATCTGGTAAATCTGAAGATTCTGAGGAAGATGAACTCGAACTTATATCTTTTTCTAAGTTTTCTATTCTTTTTTTCAGCAATTCAACTTTTTCTTTTAGTTCATAATTTTCAGACTCTACGTCCATTAAATCTGTTATTTCATCGCTCAATTCGTCTAAAGAATTATCCATTCCTCTAATTTTCTCTCTTAAGTGTTCTTCGGCTTCTTTAGACTTTTGAATTTTTGCCTTTAAAGATTCAGATTGCGCTTCTAATTCTTTGTTTTTAGTAAGAAGCGTCTCTTGCTCGTTTAGAAGGTCGCTTTTTTGGGCATCTTTTAGAAGATTTTTCAGTGTATTTTCTATATCGAACCATCCCATGCAAAATGAAAATATGAGTAAATTTATTCTTATGGATGGTCCATCTTTCTGTATGCTAAAACCCTTATATCCACCAATAGAGAAATAAGTAGAGAAACCACTGCATTTGTTATTTACGCTCATTGATTAAGAAATCGTTTTATTAGCCATTTTATATTGATTAAGGTTAAATACTTCAGATTTTTTCCGTGGATTCCCTTTTTGTGATTTTTCGTATTCGTTTTTTAGCATTAATTCGACTAATTCGGCGTTATTTCTATGTAGCTGCAGTTCTTCTTCTGTCCAATCATCATTTCCTGATATGATTTTATCCACAATATTTTCTAAGCCTATTATTTCAACAAAAGATAGCTCTTGGGCAGTTTTTTTCATTAGCATTATTTCTTTTTGAGCATACTGATAGGATGTATTATATGCTTCTAATTGAGAGGGAGCTTCATCAGAGATTAAATAATAAGGTACATCTTGATAATATCTGCCGTTACCATTAACTTCAATGTTAAAAATGGTATTATCCTCAATGTCTTCCCCATAGGCATCGTCTAGCCCACTAGCAATGAATTTAAGATCATCGTGGGTTAGAGTTTGTGTTTGGATATTATTACCCGCTATTCTCTTCCATCCCAGATATTCCATGCCATATTGCCTAGCATCTCCTTTTTCTTCGGCTATTAAGTATTCTTCGTCAGTCATTCCCATTTCCTTGAGTTTAGGCAAATAATATTGTTCCGGTTTTATTAAAGATTTGGAAAATTTTTCCCATTCTACTCCGGGCAAATTTTCTCCGAATTTTTCCGCATAAGCTTCCATTGCTAGTCGTCTCTTAAACGCTTCCCAATCTATCCATTCGCCTTTATCAAATTCGTCATAGGCATATTTTCTTCTAACGGCGTCAATAACATAACCCTCGTGTCCCATCTCTCCTGTTTCTGAATCTGCAAACACTGACTTACCATCTATAATCCACCATTCCCCACGTAATTGGGCTGTTTTTCTATTTGCCACCCTTAATGTTTGTGGTTCTGTTCCAAAAATATGAATAATCTTAACATTAGGGAAGGCTATTATAAGATTATTAATTAATGCTTTAGGAGTTTCAAACCATCCATAACCCGATACGCTTAATTCTCTCTTGCCAACATCATATCTACCTGAATATCTTGGGGTGATAATTTCGTCTTCGGTATACCATTGACTATGACTGAGTGATTCATTTTTTTTTGACTTAACGACTTGGGTTCCGTCAGGAGAATACCATAAAATATGATCAACAACTTTATCTATGGTACTATGTCCTATCTCATCATAACCTTTAGCTTTTTTATACCAGCTCATATCAAAGTAGTTCCGTTGTGCTCGTTAACACCCATTAAGGATTTATCACTATCGCTAAAATCACATACCCCTAAATTAACGTTGCAAGCGTTCAGAACAGCTGTTCCAGTAATGTCAGGAGCATCTGTCTTATCTATAACGTTATTAATTTTTATACCCATGCCACATTTTCTACATCTGTTGGTGAGAAAGGGTGACCAGTTTTTAAATAACACATGGCCTAACTCTTCTGCTTTTGAATTAGCATCATTTTCTATTTTTGCCCTAATCTGATTTCGTTTCTTAAATTCATTACGACAGGTTTGAGGATCTACCCCATGAAGAATCCACTGCTGCAAGTCTGTAAACTTTTTAGCTGTTTTATACCAATTCATATTTGCACTCCAATTTCTCGCAGTTCCTGATTCCATTTTTCGACATCTCCGCCACTTGACAATTCAGTTAATAATGTTTTAGTTTCCTCGCTATTCATATCCATTAGATCATTTTCAACATAATCCAACATATCTCCGCTTTGATGAGTAGCATTCAAGGCTAAACTTATAACTGCTATAGCATTTTTAACATTGCCAGTACTTATCCCCTGTAGCTTTCTAGTAATATTTTCTATATTCTTTCTTGTCTCTTTAATACCCATGACTTCCCAATGCCCATACCATGCTGGGAATACTTGGTTTTTATAAAATTCTTGTAGTATTTGAGAAGTTAATCCTTGTCGGTTAATGGCAGCGGCAAAAGAATTAACATCCTCAAAGTATATTATACTTTCTGGGTCAACCTGTCTTAACGTTAATCTATCAATAAAGTTATTAGCCTGATCTTCTGATCTGAACTTCTTACCCCATCTTTCACCAAATTCTTCAAAGCCCTCACTAGACAATTCGTCATAAAGACTATTTTTGTAGTCTCCCATAGCTAATTCTGCAAAACGTTTTAAGGAAGGATATTTATTGATGTCTCTAAATGCAACGTTTAGCATCCCCGAAAAGGTTCTATCGAGAGTAGATTTCTGATTTAAATGGAAGGCCCCCGATCCTCTGCGTATAGTATACCGCTCAAACTCGGCAACCATTATTTCAAAAGCTTGTCCTGTCTCATCTGACTCTTTATAGTAATCCAAGCTATCTATATCATTTACTCTAGCCTGAGCCCATTGGGTCGGTTTAGTGATTGCATGACTGCCTAGCCATTTTGAGAAAGTAGGTAATAGTATATCTTTAATTTGCGCTATAACGTTTGATAACTCTTGCTCTAGGTTCTGAGTAATGTTTTGTTGACGCTCAGGCACACCATTAAAGGATTTGCTTTGGATCATTGAATATTTATATTCTAATTCGTACAGCGCCCTTAGATAATCGGAAAAACTATTTAATGGCACCATCCAAATTTGGGCATATTTATAGAAATCTTTAGCTATTCTATACCAGTTCATAATAAATTATTCCACGAAACAATTATAATTTCCTTTATAGAATCCCCATCACTTTTCTAATATTAGACATTAAAATACCGTCTATTTTTCCGACCCTATTATATGAAATACCATCTATTTTATTTCTTCTTCCATAACTAGAACTGCTAGAAGAGCTAAGGCTTTCGCTGCTGCTAGAAGAATAAGATGAACTTGAACTGCTCTCAGAAGAACTAGAACTCTCAGAAGAACTAGAACTCTCAGAAGAACTAGAACTCTCAGAAGAACTAGAACTCTCAGATGAACTTGAACTCTCAGATGAACTTGAACTCTCAGAAGAACTAGAACTCTCAGAAGAACTCTTAGATGAACTCTTAGATGAACTCTTAGATGAACTTGAGGATGATGCCGCTACAGGATAAGAACTACTGCTCGAAGATTCAGAACTAGTTTCCTCAGAAATTAAATCATATAATGGAAGAAAATAATAATTACTGTTTATATCCAATAATAAATAATTCCCTGTAGATTCATAATATAACCCTAGCGCTGACAATATTGATGTAAATGTAATTACACCCAAATTACCACAAGGATCATACGCATCAGAAGTAACGTATAAATTGATTGTGTGCTTTGCAACGGAACTTATGCCTAATAGTAAATGATTAGCTGTTGACTCAAAAAATAACCCATTAACGATTTTACCTCTAAATTCTCTAGGAGTATTGACAGTCTGATCTAAGAATGGAGTATAATCTTCTATAGTATTATATAGAGGTATATATTTCTTATTTCCATTAATGTCAACTTCTATATAACTATCAGCGGTATATAATACTCCGCTAGTCAAATATCCTTCTAAATACTCCACGCATCCACTAGAAGAACTGGAACTATCTGAAGAGCCTCCCTCGCCCTGACTGCTACTCGAAGATTCGCTATTACTATTTTGCTCAGAACTACTAGAACTCTCAGAAGAACTCGAAGACTCAGATGAACTAGAACTCTCAGTAGAACTAGAACTCTCAGTAGAACTAGAACTCTCAGATGAACTAGAACTCTCAGATGAACTTGAGCCGTTGGATGAACTTGAGCTGTTAGATGAACTAGAACTCTCAGATGAACTTGAGCTGTTGGATGAACTTGAGCTACTAGATGAACTTGAGCTGTTAGATGAACTTGAGCTACTTGACGTAGATACCACTATGGGATAAGAACTACTACTTGAAGACTCAGATAAACTACTTGAAGACTCAGATAAACTACTTGAAGACTCAGATGAACTACTTGAAGACTCAGATGAACTACTTGAAGACTCAGATGAACTGCTTGAAGACTCAGATGAACTGCTTGAAGACTCAGATGAACTAGAAGAACTATTAGAGCTACTTGAGCTCTCACTAGAACTTGAAGACTCAGATGAACTAGAACTTGAAGACTCAGATGAACTAGAACTCGAAGACTCAGATGAGCTAGAACTCTCAGAAGAACTCTCACTAGAACTCGAAGACTCAGATGAACTAGAACTCGAAGACTCAGATGAGCTAGAACTCTCAGAAGAACTTGAAGACTCAGATGAGCTAGAACTCTCAGAAGAACTCTCAGAAGAACTCGAAGACTCAGATGAGCTAGAACTCTCACTAGAACTTGAAGACTCAGATGAGCTAGAACTCTCAGAAGAACTCTCAGAAGAACTCGAAGACTCAGATGAGCTAGAACTCTCACTAGAACTTGAAGACTCAGATGAGCTAGAACTCTCAGAAGAACTCTCAGAAGAACTCGAAGACTCAGATGAGCTAGAACTCTCACTAGAACTTGAAGACTCAGATGAGCTAGAACTCTCAGAAGAACTC
>Ga0265297_10005259_pt1 | contig 19973 bp, 24 predicted proteins | sample Munlanlwell13791_FD_192502 | JGI IMG/M metagenome (GOLD analysis project Ga0265297, IMG submission 192502) | Leachate microbial communities from a municipal landfill in Southern Ontario, Canada - Leachate well 137-91 | ecosystem: Engineered > Solid waste > Landfill > Unclassified | place...
CTGGCCCTGACCCTGCCTGTTAGGCCCGGCTCCCGGACCGCCTGCCGGACCCGGCTTATTTTCCCAGTTCGTGCCCGGACCGCCTTTCGCACCGGGAGGGTTATTGTCCCTGTCCTGACCTCTTCCTCTCCATTGATCTATCTCTGTCTGATCGACTGTGCCGTCCCGGTTAACATCAGCCTTTTTCTCCCAGGGCCTGTTCACGTCTGTCGGGTCTCCATACCCCTGCGACCCGCCCTGGCCCTGACCCCGGCTTCTCCACTGATTTATCTCAACCTCATCCACGACACCGTCCTGATTGACGTCGGCCTTTTTCTCCCACGGCCTGTCTACGTCTGACTTATCCTTATTGTATCCCTGACCGCTGTCCTGCGAGCCGTAATCAGCGCCTGTTTCCTGGCCCCTGTTTCTATTTTTCCACTGCCTGATTTCCACCCCATCAACTATGCCGTCTCCGTTAGTATCGGCCATCTTTTCCCATTCTTCATCCGCGACCGCCTTCTGCTCCAATCCCTGAGGAACCCCGCCCTGCTGACCCTGCGGACCAGGCCCCCCCTCATCCTGAGAATAAGAGATGCCGATAAATAAAAACGCGGCTATCGGTAACACAAGCGCCGTAATAAGCGCCAAACGCCTATTGTTCATACATCCCCCTTTCTTCTAAAAATTAAAACTTATAAGTAACTCCCATGCTGAGCGCCTGCTCATCGACGAATCTGCCTTCCACGTTGATTGCCAGCTGCCTGGTGTCCTTATAAAAAGGCAGTTCCGGCGTCAGCGTCACCCCGGCGAATAAACCTAAATTACTGTCTGTTCTTTTACCTTTGGCGCTGTATGTCTGAGGCGCTAAAGTAAAGTCCGAGCCAAGTTCCACGTCGGAATATTTCACGCCGAGATAAGGCCTCATGTAATCCGCCTTCCACCCAATCTCAACGGCGGCCTGATATTCTTTATAATTATCTTCCGATATGTTGGTCAGGGCGCCTGGGGCGTACTGCGCGCCGTCTATCATGACCTTATCAAGGCTTAACTCATATTGTCTGTAACCGGCGTGCGCGCCGACCTCGATGTTATTATCAAACCTGTGTATAAGGACGTTGAGCCCGGTCCCCCACGCGCTCTCATCTTCGTAAAATATCTTTATGTCGCTTCCAAGATTGTGATAGGAAAATACTGGGTCTTTCGCCTGCCCTATGTCAAAGTACAGGGTAAATCTGTCGTTGGCCGTGAGCGATAACCTGGCCATGTACATATCCATCTCAAATTCCCCATTCCTTTCTATCTCTATTTCGCGCTCATTTACGATGTCAGCGTAAAACCCCAGGCTCAAGCCCAGGCCCATCTCGTTCAAATCCCTGAATAATTTAGTTGATTCCAGGAGATCCGCCTCTGAAGTAAGCCCTACCGGAGCGGCGAATACCGAACAAGACAAAAAGACAAGACATAAAAATACAGATATCACGTAATACCCGGTTTTCATATACCCCCCTCTCTCTTTTTCTAAAAAAGTTTACCTTATATTTTAAAAAAGTCAATTGTCAGGCCTCGGACAACTGCCTTTTAAGAACCTTGCCGGTCGCTGTCCTGGGCAGAGACGGCCTGAACTCGACAAATTTCGGTATCTTGAAAGACGCCAGGTGTTCTCTTAAATATTTAACCACGTCTGTCGTCCCGAGCGTTTCATTTTCTTTCAAAACAAGGACCGCCTTCGGCACCTCTCCTTTAAGCTTATCCACCACGCGGACCACGGCCGCCTCTTTTATTTTAGGATGCCTCAATAAGATTCTTTCTATCTCCGCGGGATACACGTTAAGACCCCGCACGTTAATCATGTCTTTTTTTCTATCAACTATATATATGTATCCATCCTCATCTATCCTTGATATGTCTCCTGTATAAAGCCACTTGTCTTTTATGAACTCTCTTGTCGCGGAATCATTATTAAAATAACCCCTCATGACATTATCGCCTTTAACCAGGAGCTCGCCTGTCTCCCCCTGTTTCAGATCTTTTCCCTTGTCATCGACTACCTTTACCTCCACGCCTTCTATGGGCAGACCCACCGAACCCGGTTTTCTCGGGCCGCGCATGGGGTTCAGGGACACCACAGGGGATGTCTCTGTCAAACCATACCCCTCCAAAAGAGGGACCTTGAATTTGTCCTCGAACGCCTTCAATACCTCCGCGGGCAGCGCCGCCGCGCCTGAAACGCACAGCCTGAGAGGGTCTATGAGCTTGAGCACCCTGGAGGTAAATACGTGCGGTATCTGCATGTGGGCCAATACGTTGAATATGGCCGGTATGCCCACAAATATAGTGACCTTCTTCTTTATGACGTTCCTGACCACCCTCCTGAAAGGCCTCAGGTGCTCGACTATGGTGACGCTGGCCCCGGCTGATAACGGCAATATTACGCATACAGTGAAGGCGAATGAGTGAAACATCGGCAATACGCAGATAAAATTATCTTTATCCGAGGCGTGTATCCCCGCCACACAGCTTTTTACATTGGAAAGAAAATTTTTGTGCGTGAGCATGGCGCCCTTCGGGTCGCCCGTGGTCCCGGAGGTATAAAGGATGGAGGCTGTGTCGTCCGGATCCGCGGCGGCCTCTTCTTTTCTGGCGGGGCTCCTCTCTATGACCTCGTAAAAATTAATGGTGTCCGGCATCAGGCCGTCCGTTATTATTACGTGCCGAAGGTCGGGACATTTCAGCCTCGCCGAATTTATGATATCCAGATACATCACCGATGTCATTATGACGCCCGCGCCTGAATCCTTCAGGATAAAACCAAGTTCCTCCTCTTTCAGCATGTTATTGACAGGCACGCAGACGGCCTCGATATTGATCGCGGCGAAATAACCGATTATAAACTCAGGGCAATTATATAAAAATATCGCTACCCTGTCTTTCTTCCTGACACCGAGGTTTTTCAGGCCCTGACTGAGCCTCGCGGACATTTCACGCAGTTCTTTATAGCTCATTTTCCTGTCGGAGAACAATAACGCCGTTCTGTCGGAAAATCTTTCCGCGTTTCTGGCGAGCATTTGGGACAGGTTTTCGGCGGGCGCTTCCCTCATTTGCTTTTACCCCGTATCTTGATGCCCTTGGCGCGCAATTCGTCTGTCTTCCGCTTGGAACATTTCATGCAGAGAAACATCGGGCTGGCGTCTCTCTTGTCGTATTTTGGGGCCTTTACCAGGCGCCACAGATTCTCTTCCTTGCCGCATAAGTCACACTTACCCTTATCTTTAAAATGCCACACCTCGATGGCGTGACTCGTGAAGATGAACCTGTCGACCCAAAAAAATATCGCGCCTCCGATCAGATTCGCTATGACAGTGGACCATATCCCCACACCCAGGTTCTTCACGACAAGCCAAAGTATCGGAGTGCTCAACTGCCATCTTATCAAATACAATGCAAATCTTCTAAAATTAACCATGATACGCTCCCGGATAACCGTGCTGATATGCTAACACGGATATTTTATACTAAACAATGGATTTGCGCAAAGTAAAATATCAGATGCGGGATTACTCGATAAAATCTTTCGGATTTTTTTTATAGATTGCCGCGAGCTCCTTGATCTGGACGATATCTATCCGGCATTGCCCGGATTCTATCTTGGAGATGTAGGATTGCGTCTTTCCCAGTTTCTTGGCCACCTTTTCCTGCTTGAGCCCCGCCAGCTTCCGGGCCTTTACCAGCTGTCTGACCAGGGCCTTATGAGTTTTTGTGTAAATTGTTTTAACCATGCCTTGACTTCCTCTTTGGTATATGATATATTCTGAATTATAATATTCCAAATTGGAATATGAGTTTCCAGCCGAAAGGAGCGTGTTTCATATGACCGAGAGAAAACGAAACAAGAGGATCCTTATCGTGGATGACGACGCGGACACAAGGGACTCTTTGGGTTTGGTGCTTACCGAAGAGAACTTTATAGTAGAGAAGGCGTCTAACGGGAAAGAGGCGTTAAAAATGGTCGAAAGGAACAAGCCCGATTTAATCCTTCTTGACTGTGTTATGCCGGTGATGGACGGCTTTGAAACTTACTGCAGGCTGAAAGACAGCCCTGGAACACGGAATATCCCGGTTATCTTCTGTACCGCCACGCATATAAAAGAGGCGGCGGAAGGGCGGATTCAGGTTGACGATTATATTGAAAAACCATTCTCTCTGCAAAAACTTTGCCGGAAAATCAATAAAATCCTCGAGAAAAAAGAATCCGCCTGACGCCCCTGTTTTATTTCCCGCAGCCGCATTCGCACGCGCCTGTCCCGCAAGTCGCGGACGTGCACTGTGCGCACGTACAGACCTTTTTCCCGGAACAACATCCGTCCGCGAACGCGTGTGCCGCCGCGAAAACGAACAAAGCGATAAGACCTGCCGCCAATAAATTCCTCATCATATCCTCCTCCTTGTTAAGAGACGCTATATCTTCCTGAACTGACGAATCAGGGAAATTATCTCTTCCAATTTTTTATTCTTTTCCGAAGCTGATTTGCCGTGCGCCGCGTTTTTCACGCAGCTGGCAAAGTGTTTTTCGAGGATATTGTCCTCGATTCTGGCGAGCGCGGCCACGACAGCGTGTATCTGATTTAATATGTCAACGCAATACTTGCCTTCCTCCACCATGCGCTGGACACCCCTTACCTGGCCCTCGATGCGCTTTAACGCCACCAGATTGCCTCTGTGATCCGGATAAGCGCTCATAGACACCTCCTTGTAAGATATAAGTATACCATACCCCCCTATGGTATGTCAAGCGTTAAAAAATATTATTTTTGCGCGGCGAGTATCGCTTCGGCGAGTTTTTGCTTATGATTGTTCGTGGCGTCCTGAAGACGCTTCAAGGAAAACCTGAGCGACGGCTGGTCCGTTTTGTATATCTCAAACCACCTGGACTCTATAAGCGCGTTCTCTATATCAAAGGCTATGCCCAACGCCTTTTTTAAATCGAAGTCTTTTTCTTTGAGCTCGACGGATTTCTGTTCGAGATAATCCGCGAACAGCTTTATCGCCTTGACATCGAACCTCTCCGAATCAAAAAACAGAGATCCTTTCAGGACATCACCATGCAGATCTTTTATCCATTGGGAATGGGCCTCTTCTTCCGAAGCCAAAAGGATCCAAAAATTATAATATTCCGGGAATTTTTCCGCGTAAGCGGAATACAGCCTCCCAATCCTGGATTCATTATCAGCCAATAGATTGATTATCTCAAGCCGCCCGTCGGTAACCACCACGCCCCCTTAATATCTCTGCAATTCTATGGATATTATTTTATTAATGATCTTCTTTTTGTCAAAGATATACTCTATCGCGATGATGTCACCCGGTTTTAAATCGCGCAGTTTCATCAGCTTGTCGGCTGGCGGGGCGGAAATCCCTATGCCGGTCCTTACCGTAAAGGTCTCTTTCCCTTCCCATGTCTGGAGAACAAGCTCAGCCCTGTTGCCGTCCATTTGGCTGGTCGGAAACGTCAGGGAAGCTATCGCGCCCCGGAGCGTTTTAAGTTCCGACATCCTTGATTTGGTCTTGATGCCCGTCTTGGTCAGCTCCCCGGCAACGCAAAAAGAAGCAATAGACACGATAACGAACGAAACTAAAAATATCTTCTTCATGTCAAATCCCCATGGTCGGCCGATTGCCCGCCGCGCGGGAGACGCCTATTTATTGCCAGCGTCTATGTTATAGACATCCAAAAGCTGCAGCCTTGTCGCCTCTAAACGCTGTGTAAAAATAATAATGAGCCTCTTTAACAGCTCGTATCCCAGATCGGGATTTTTCTCGCATTTCTCTCTGAGACACTTTCCATCCAACGCCACCGCTCTTGTGTTATCCGAGGCCTCCGCGCTAAAACGATAACGATGCGGGGGGATTAGCCATGACCACCCAAGTATATCGCCTTCCCCGATGGTTTGTACGGGGATTTGCTTGCGCTGGTCTATAAATATGGACACCCGGCCGCTCCGGATAAGATAAAACTTATCCGCGGGCTCCCCTTCCCTTAGGATGGCCTCCCCCGCCTTGAATACGACATGGGACGCGCATCCCACCACAAAATCAAAATATTTTGCCGGCAGGCCTTTGAAAAACGCGTGTTCTTTCAAAATAGACTCAAGGGTAATCTCCATGCGCCCTCCTTTTGCCGATTATACCGCGAAAAAAAATCCCCCGCAATATATTACTACCGCGGGGGATTTGACATGACTCCCTATATTTGAAAATCCTCGCAACTAACGGCTGCCGCCCTTGCGCTTTGAAAAACAGTCCTTACAATAGACCGGACGGTCTCCACTAGGCTTAAAAGGGACTTCGCATTCCTTTTTACACTCTTCGCAAATCGCCTTGTGCATCTCTCTCGGACGCCCGCCAAACCCGCCACCTTGAAACCCCATGCTTCCTCCTTTATTGTTCAGTTAACCAATAGAACACCTAATAGTATACGCCAAACAAAAGCCTATTGCAACATAAATTATCTTCGCGGGGATCCATAAAATGAAAAGCCCCTGGCTTGACCGACAGGGGCTTTTCAGAAACCTCAATAACTAAAACGACCAATTCACGATCGGCAGGAACTCAAAAGGCTCTTTGTTGCCATTATAATTACCCAGGCCTATTTGCAGTCCATCCAAAGACTTTGTTATGTTGACAAAACCGAGTTGAAAACCGTGCATTTCGTTTGCGTAATTAACGATACCGCCCTGGAAACCCTTGAACGAACCATCAGCGTAATTTACAGCCCCGAGATTCACGCCGGAGGTCTGACCTTTTGAAATATTTACTATGCCGCTTTGAAGACCGACAAACCTGCCCCTGGTATGAGTTACCCAGCCGTTCTGCCAGCCATGAAAAAATCCCTCGGTCCACGCGACGCCGCCTGACTGCAAACCGGTAAAATCACCCTCGGTGACCGCCAGCAAACCACCCTGCCAGCCTACAAAACGGTTACCCGCATAGCTTATAAGACCAGGCTGCCATCCATAAAAAGATCCTTCGGTCCAGTTCCCAAGCCCCAATTCAACACCCTTCACGTCCCCCGTGGCCCTGTTCACGCCAAGCCAAACAAGGCTCAACCCGGTAACGTCTCTATTGACGGTATAAAATAAACTAAGACGCACGCCCTTGATAGAATTCTCCTCGGGCACGATTTGAACCGGATTCCATACCGCCAGCTGAACAGGCTCGGTCTCTTCGGCCTTGACAAACTGAGGCATTACGATCAAACACAATAAAACCAAAACCAAAATCTTTTTCATCGCGTTCCTCCTTTCTGTTTATATACTACCCTGATCTTCCCGTATTATAACATCGCGCAGTGGAATGTCTACATCAAAATAAGACTTACGGCCATTATCGCCATCCCTATTATCACGCCCAGTATGGAGACGTGATAACCCTCATTCTGGCAGGATAAAGGCAGAAGCTCATCAAAACTGATAAAAACCATGATTCCCGCGACAAACGCGAGCGAAAAAGACAGGACCGCCGCGTTAAGAAAAGGCATCAATATCAATATCGCTATGACCGCCCCGGCGGGCTCGGCGAACCCAGCCAGGAAAGAATACCAAAAGGCCTTTCTCTTGCTTTTAGTGGCGTAAAAAATCGGCATCGCGACGGCAATGCCTTCCGGGATATTGTGCAGAGCTATGGCGATGGCCAGCACGATACCCAGTTTAATATTCGCTAAAGCGCTGATAAAAACGGCTATGCCTTCTGGAAAATTATGGATCGCTATGCCGAACGCGGTAAATATCCCGGCGGCCATGAGTTTTTTATCATGGGAGTCTGTCTTTACCCGTTCCTCTATATACTCGTGAGGGATAAAAAAATCTATAAGCATAAACAGGATGATGCCGCCAAAAAACGCGAGATTTGCCTTGGCGAGCCCTATATTTTTTATAGCCTGCGGGAGCATCTCCACAAAAGAAACATATATCATCACCCCGCCTGATAAGCCCAAGGCGAACTGAAGATAGCTTCTCTTGAAATCCCGCATAAAAAATGTGAGAAAACTCCCCGCCACCGTAAAAATCCCGGCGAGGAAACTTAATAACAGGGGCAGCCAAATTTTCGTGTTATCCATATTTTATGTTTTCCTAAAGCGCACTTTCAAATATAAATAAAGACATATGCTCAAAAACAAAAGCGCGAGGATATATTTAATCTGTAAGGGCGGCTGCTTAATTAATGTTGCGTAAACAAGCGCGACTATGTTCGCGATAAATGAAATAGACAAAAGCCCAAAGCTCAAACCATCTATTGTTTTTGTTCTGTAGGTTTTTAATATCTGCGGAATATAACAAATGGTAAACAGAATCGTTGCTGTCCATCCAAGTATGTTCGTCAATTCCATTATATAGCCTCATTTTATAAAAGCACGACGTTCAGTAATCTTTTAGACGAATAGATTATATTATAAAATAAAACCCTACGCAAGTATTTTACTCACATTGACCCACCCCCGGAAAGGCAAGCGCACAAGAAGGTAAAAAAATCCCCCTATCAGTACTGATAGGGGGAAAGAAACATACATGGCTCCCCGACACCCCCAAAAATCCGAACTTTTCTGTGCTTATTTATGTGGGGATGAACAATAAAAAGAACAGTGATAAAAATAAGATTGTTTTTTGAAGCTTATTAGGGCGCTGACTTATTTTTTAAGTATCATTTTAACGGCTTGTTCAAGCGCGGGGTTAAAACGCTCAGGCGCTTTAAGCATCAGAAAATGATCCAGTCCGTCCAACTCGATCAGTTCAAAGTCCCTTATGTGTCGTCTGTTCGCTTCGACATCAGTCGGCCAAAGATCGGCATTTACGGCCACGACCGGGACATCTAACCCATCAAACAGCTTGGCCACATCACCTGTCAGATACCCGCCTAATGAACCGTTTATCGCGCTGAGCGCAACTTTGGGGTCAGCCAAAGACATATCAGAAATCACCCATTCATTGACCGGCGAGTTATCAGAACGCAACATCCCTGTAACAAAACCTCTGACACCCTGTTTGAAATCTTCTTTGAATGGCGCGGTCATCTCCTTGAACTGTTCTTCGCCTAAAGGATATTCCACATTCTGAAGATCATCAACCGCGACCAATCCAATAACCTTCTCTGGCATAAAGCTGGCCGCCTCCGCGATCACAAGGGCGCCCATGGAATGACCGATCAAGACCACCTTCTCTGCCCCAATACTCTCGACAACAGCCTTCACATCCTGACCAAAAGCTTCCATGGTGTAATTCTCACGCTCACTCCCGGAACGACCATGCCCAGCCAGATCGATCAGAACCATATGATACTTATGCTTGAAATATTCGACCTGTTCTCTCCAGTAGCTCGCGTCACAACTCCATCCGTGAACGAACACGAGTACCGGCCCCTCTTGCCCATGCTCGTAATAATTGATCACTGTGCCGTCAGCTGAGGTCGCAGTTCTGATCACCTCGACGTTCTGTTGAGCGTCGCTTTGCGCAAAAACGGACGAAAACCCGATCCCGAGAATTAAAAACATTATCGTAAGTAATTTTAAAACGCTCTTTTGTCTCATGTTCTCTCCATTGTTAATTGAAACATCATAATTTGTTATATCTTCATAGTAAACAAGAAACAAGCCCCAGCTACGATTAGTAGCTGGGGCTATAATCCGAAAAAAGTTCGGATTTTCAATTGGCTCCCCGGGCTGGACTCGAACCAGCGACCTAGTGGTTACACTTGACCCGAAATTGCTTTCGGAAGTGGACTATCTCATCTCCTTGGCTTTCGCGTTAGGAGGCGGGTATATAGTCTCTGCACATTTACCCCCGCTGCTTCGTTTTGCGAAGCAAAACGACGGGGGACTTAGCTCAGGATTATCCCTCGACAAGCTCGGGACTTCCCTGAATTAGCCCGCTTTTTCAACCACGGTTTCCCGTGGAAGCTGCGCTTTTTGAGCATGAAGTTCTCGGTGGCAATTTGCGCAAAGCATTACGCATTTTTCCAGCTCTTCCATCACTCGTTTCCAGCTTCTAGTATAACCTCGCTGGGAAACATTAAAATCCTTTTTAGAAGGATCTATGTGATGAAATTCCAACGCTTCGATACAACGGTCATATCCGCATCTTTCGCATTTTCCACCTTTGAATTCAGCTGCCATTTGGCGTATTTTCTTACGCCTTTTATAGACAGCTCGAATCAAATATTGGCGCCGATCCGAATATTTACGAGTATCGTGCTTTGGCAATGATTGCCTCCTTTTGCTCGTTTATGGCTTTGCCCGAATTTTGCCTCGGGCTCCGCCCTCGGCACAGCCACGCGCTCTACCAACTGAGCTACCGGGGAATGGTAGTTTTAAAAGAGCGATTACGCTACTTTACAGGTCGAACTGCAAAGATTCTCAAGGCGCGACCAGTTTTCGTCAACGCCCTGCTGGATCTCGTCTATGATATGCTTATTTTCTTCTGTGAAAAGATGGCTGAAACGGCCCTGGGACTTAAGCCACTCCACCGCGGGCTTGCGCTCTTTCGGCTTGTAGGTAAAACGCCACACGCCGTTTTCCACTTCTATGAGCGGCCACACGCCTGTCTCAACAGCCAATTTTGAAATATCTATGGTCTTTTCCTGCGGGAATCTCCAACCTCTGTGGCACATTGAAATAATATTTAAAAACGCCGGGCCATCCGCCTTAAATGCCTTTTCCGCTTTTGTAACCAGGTCGTTCCAGTTGGAGACAGATGCCTGGGCCACGTAAGGAATCCTGTGCGCGGCGACTATGGAAGTAAGGTCCTTCCTGAACTGAGATTTTCCGTAACTCGCCTTCCCGTGAGGGGCCGTGGTGGTGGAAGCGCCTCTGGGCGTGGCGCCCGAACGCTGGATTCCCGTGTTCATATAAGCTTCGTTATTATAACAGACATATACAAATTTATGGCCTCTCTCCAGGGCGCCTGAAAGAGACTGAAGCCCTATATCATAGGTCCCGCCGTCTCCGCCGAACGCGACAAATTTTATTTCTTTGGTGATCTTGCCTTTTTTCTTCAATGCCCTGTACGCTGTCTCAACCCCGCTCATTGTCGCGGCGGCGTTTTCAAAGGCGTTATGTATGAAAGGTATCTTCCACGCGGTAAAAGGATATATTGTAGTAGCTACCTCAAGACATCCTGTAGCTGAACCGGCTACAACATAATCCTTTGTGCCCATCAATACCTGGCGCACCACTATTGAGGCGCCGCATCCCGCGCAGAGACGGTGCCCGCCTGAAAGCCGTTCCGGTTGTTTCGCGAGTTCCTTTATGTTCGCCATTTTATTCCCTTGAACCCAAATAATTTACCGGGATTTTTACTTTTTTATTTTTCAATATACCGCTCAAATCAGAAAAAACACTCTTTATGTCTTCGGGGAACACATCCCTTCCGCCCAAACCGTATATATAATTCGCCACGAGCGGCTTTATCGCTGAATCGTACAACGCCGCTTTTATCTCCGTGTATAAAGGCCCGCCTTCCGCGGAAAACGATTCGCTTCTATCCAGGACCGCCGCCGCCTTTACGTTCTTAAGCGCGGCTAAGATCTTTTCTCTCGGAAATGGCCTGAAGACCCGAGGCCTCAAAAGTCCCGCCTTCACGCCGTTTTTCCTCAATTCGTCCACCACTCCCCTGGCCGTGCCTGCCGTGGAAGACATGGCGACTATCGCTATATCAGCGTCATCCAGCCTGTACGTGTCTATAAAATCGTACTTACTGCCGAACGTTTTCTCGAATTCCCTGAATAATTCCGGTAATATGCTAAGCGCGCCTTTCATCGCCTCTGACTGCTGGCGCTTATGCTCAAAATAATAATCCTGCAGGTCCAGCGGCCCGTAAGTTACCGGATGGTCAACGTCCAAAAGCGGGTTAGCCGGCTTATATTCTCCCACAAACTCCTTTACCTTCTTATCATCAAACAGCTGAATACCCTCTACCGCGTGGCTTGTTATGAATCCATCCTGGCAAACCATGACAGGCAGCAAGATATCTTTATGTTCCGCGATCCTCACGGCGAGTATGGTATTTTCATACGCTTCCTGCGCGCTCTCGCAATAAATCTGCAGCCATCCGGAATCCCTGGCACCCATTGTATCAGAATGGTCGCAATGTATGTTGATCGGCCCTGAAAGCGCCCGGTTTACAACAGGCATCACTATGGGAAGCCTTAAAGAAGCCGCTATATAAACAACCTCCCACATGAGCGCGAGGCCGTTCGCGGAAGTGGCGGTCATCGTACGGGCGCCCGCGGCCGAGGCCCCTACGCACGCGCTCATAGCGCTGTGTTCCGATTCTACCGGTATCATCTCAGTGGAAACCTGGCCGTTCGCGACATAACCTGAAAAATACATCACTATCTCGGTCTGAGGCGTAATAGGATAAACCGCCACGACATCCGGATCGATCTGCTTCATGGCTGTCGCCACTGCCTGGTCACCTGTCAAAGGGATTTTCTTAGTCATGTACTACCTTTTTGTTCTTCCGCCTTCGGCGGATTAAATGAGCTCGCCTCACGGCTAGCTCATTTAACTTCCTTCTTCATATCAATGCATTTAACAGGGCAAACCGACGCGCAGATACCGCAGCCCTTGCAATGTTCATAATCAAAACCCGCCATCTTGCCGTCTTCTACCTTTATGGAAGAATCAGGGCAATACATCCAGCAAAAAAGACAGTTTATGCATTTTATCTTATTTTTCTCGGGCCTGAACGTGCGCCAGCCGCCTGTCTTGTAGTTTTCGGCGTTGCCGGCTTCCGTTATCAAACCGCCTATGGGAATTTCTTTCCAGGATTTTTTCTTTTCAGCCATGTTAACCTAACTTTAACTCGTTATGCGCCCTCTTGATGCCTTCTATATTGGCGTTTGTCTTTTCCTCGCCTATCTTTTTCAAAAACTTGGCCTTCACGACCGCCACAAGTTCATCCACTGAAACAATCTGATTCACCTTTAAAAAGGCCCCCAGCATGGGCATGTTTGGCATAGAAAGCTTCAATGTCTCAAGCGCTATCTTTGTGGCGTCCACCACTCCGACCCTGCCTTTTGTAAAATTGATCTCTTTGCGTATGTCCTGGATAGACTTGTCGGTATTGACCAATAACACCCCGTCATCGGCCAGGCCTTCAGTGACTTCGACCGCACCCAATAAAGTCGGGTCAATCACTATCACGACGTTCGGCTTGGTGACAGAGCTGTGCACGTATATGGGCTCGTCGCTTATGCGGGTATAAGCCCTCATCGGCGCGCCCGCCCTCTCAGGTCCGTATTCAGGGAATGCCTGTATGTTCTTGCCTATATCCAGGGCGGCCTCGCCCAGGAATTGCGACGCCGTCTTCGCCCCCTGGCCGCCTCTTCCGTGCCAGGTCACCTCTACCAGTGCCATATATCGCCTCTCTTCTCAAAAGAAAATGTTTTTTTATTATATAACCTTACCGCTATATTGTCAAGGAATGAATAAACCTGGCTGGGACGTGTGGATTCGAACCACAATAGCGAGATCCAAATTCTCGAGTCCTACCATTGAACGACGTCCCAATTTTTGCGAAGCAAAAATTGATCCCGAGCGTCCATATTTTAGCTTCGCTGACGCGAGGGGCCAATTTCATGGCTTACAGTATCCCCGGCTTCCCTTTCTCCGCCTCGTACGCCTCTAATACCTTTTTCTGAATATATTCCCTGGCCTGTACGGTTATCGGATGGGCGATGTCTTTATGCTCGGCCTGTCTCTCGTCGTGTTCCGCCTCAGGTTCAGATATGTGCGGCCTGGATGGAAGCTGGGCCCCGCATTCGTTACAGAACTTACTGCGAACCTCGTTCTTGTGGTTACACCTCGGGCAGGCGTCCTTCATCTTCCGGGAAGGCATGGCCACAAAAAGCCCTGTCTTGCCCTCTATTATTTTTATATTCCTCACTACAAACGCGTTGTCAATGGTTATGGTGGCGTAGGCCTTAAGCTTATTGTTTAACCCTTCTTTTGGAAATATCCTGACCTCTGTTATCTCCATAGATGCCTCCGAATTTTGTGGAACAAAATTCGTCCCGAAGCCGCCTTATTTCCAGAACCGAGACGGCGAGGGACATTCACCTGTAAGTCTTTACTAAAAAAACGTCCATGCCGGTATTTTCCGGAATTTTTTTTAAAACTTTTTCTGCGCCTCCTTTGTCCTCGAATGTACAAAAGACCGTGGAACCGCTGCCTGATAAAAGACCCGTGTCCGCTCCCGCGCCAAGCAGCAAATCCTTAATCCTCTTTATGTGAATATCGTGCTCTCCAAGCACCTCCTCAAAGACATTGTAATAATTTGTCCTAACCAGACCCGCGTCTTTTTCCTTGAGCCCGCGGATCATGCCTTCGATGCCGGGTTTTCTCGCCGGGCCGCGATTGTATTCATCTATCCTCTTATACATCAGGGCTGTTGAAATGGCTATTCCGGGGTTGATCAATAAGTGCCATAATGTATAATCAGTCCGTATCGGCTCTAGGATTTCACCCGCGCCGCGTCCAACCGCGAACGCCGCGTCCAGCATGAAAAACGGCACGTCCTTGCCGATATCACCGGCTATTGAAAAAAGCCGCTCGTCCGATACCCCTAATTCAAACATATCGTTTATCGCGCGCAACGCGGCCGCCGCGTCGCTTGAGCCGCCTCCGAGCCCGGCTGAAAGAGGGATGTTCTTTATTATCCGGACGTCCAGGTTCAAATCAACTTTCGCTTCCAGTGAGACCGCCTGGATGGCTTTATATACAATGTTTTCCTCTCCCTGGGGACAAGACCGCTCGTCAGCGTTGACATTTATCCCAACGCCTTTTTCCCTTATGATTATCTCGTCTTTTAAATCTATTTTTTCAAAGAGCGTTTCTATGTCGTGAAAGCCGTCCGGCCGCTTATCTAAAATATCAAGATACAGATTTATCTTAGCGGGGGCACATACCTTTATTTCGCGCATAAAACTGGCTATTTGTCTCGTGTCTGCTCTAACATCCAGCAGCAGTAGGGGAGGTTTAAACCTCCCCTACTGCTGCTGGACGACGGGACTATCTCTTTCTACCAATGACCTTTTTCGCCGCTTTTACGATGTCATCCGCTGTCAGGCCGAACATCTTGAACAATTCTTTCGGGTTTCCTGATTCGCCGAAACGGTCCTGGACCCCGACAAATTCCATGGGGACAGGACACTCCCTGCTGACCAATTCGCTCACCGCGCCGCCCATGCCGCCTACCACACTGTGTTCTTCGGCGGTGACAATCGCGCCTGTCTCCCTGGCGGCCCTGACTATCACTTCACTATCTATGGGTTTCGGCGTATGCAGGTTTATTACCCTGGCCGAGATATTCTCTTTTTTTAAAACGTCGTGGGCGCACAGCGCCTCGTACACCTCTACGCCGCAGGCGATTATGGACAGGTCCTTGCCGTCTTTTAACACGCTCGCCTTTCCTATCTTAAACACGTCCTCTTCCTTTGTAATCACCGGCACGCCGCTTCTCCCCAGGCGTAAATACACCGGCCCCTCATGCTCCGCCGCCGCTATGGTCGCTTTTTTGGCCTCTACCGCGTCACACGGGACTATCACTGTCATACCCGGCAGCGCTCGCATCAGGGTTATCTCTTCTATCGCCTGGTGCGTGGGCCCGTCTTCTCCCACTGATATCCCCCCGTGCGTCCCGACTATCTTCACGTTTAATTCCATATAAGCTATGGAAACCCGTATCTGGTCCCAGGCCCTGCCTGCCGCGAACGCGCCGAAAGTACAGGCGAACGCCACCTTGCCCGTGAGCGCGAGGCCGGCGGCCGTACCCATCATGTCCTGCTCGCTGACGCCCATTGAAAAAAATCTCCCGGGAAATTTTTCCTTGAACCAGCCCGCGCGCGTGGATTCCGTCAGGTCGGCTGAAAGCACCACCACATCCTCGCGTTTTGAGCCAAGCTCCAAAAGACCCTCTCCGAATCCGTCTCTCGTGGGTTTCATCTTTATGTCCATCATATCTCCTTGGCCCCTATCTCTTTTATCGCTTTTTCAAGCTCTTCTTTGCTGGGCGTGACGCCGTGATATTTATTTTTATTCTCAAATAATACCGACCCTTTCCCTTTTACGGTATGCGCCAATACAAGCGTGGGCTTACCCTTTATCGTCTCCGCCTTGTCGTATGCCTCCATCACCTCTTTCACTTCATGACCGTCTATCTCCAGGACCTCCCAGCCGAACGCCTGCCATTTTGCCTTTAAAGGCTCCAGGTTTTTCACCTCAGAGGTCCTGCCGTCTATCTGGAACTTATTATAATCGATTATGCCGCAGACGCTGTCAAGTTTATAATGGCTCGCGGTGAGCGCCGCCTCCCATACCTGGCCCTCGTCAAGCTCCCCGTCGCCCATAAGGCAATAAACGCGCCTCGGGTCTTTATTCAAGCGGCTGCCCAGCGCGAAACCGTTCGCTATGGAAAGCCCCTGGCCCAACGAGCCGCTTGATATCTCCACTCCGGGAAGCCCCTTTTGCGGATGGCCCTGCAGCCGCGTGCCGACCTTGCGCAGCGTGCCAAGCTCTTCTTTCCCAAAAAATCCCATGCGCGACAGGACGGCGTAAAGCGCCGGACAGCCGTGGCCTTTCGATAATATAAAAATATCTCTCGTGTCGCAAAGCGGCCTCGCGGGATCGCACCTGAATTTATAAAAATAAAGTCCGACCAAGATCTCGACCATGGAAAGAGACCCGCCCGTGTGGCCTGAACCGGCGCATGTGAGCATTTTTAATATCTCGATTCGAATCTCCTTGGCTATGTTTTTTAATTCCCTGATGTCCGGTTTTTTGCCCATTTTATTTTGTCTCTTTCAATATGGTTTCCAGCTTGGTTTTTACCTTGTCGTCCTGTTTCAATTCCAGGGATTTCTTCCACGCCTCTTTCGCCTTATCAATAAACCCTGTCTTCAAATACGCGTCTCCGAGATGATCGTAAATCACCGGGTCGTCGCCGATTATCGACCTCGCCTTTTCCAGTTCTATCTTCGCTTCCTCAAACATGCCCTTTTGAAAATACACCCAGCCCAGGCTGTCTATGTACGCGCCGTTATCCGGGCTGATCTCCAGGGCCTTTTTGATCATCCGGTCAGCCTCGTCCAGATTCCTGCCGTCTTCCGCGTAAATATACCCCAGATAATTCAACGCCTCGGGGTCTTCCGGATCCAATTCCAGGGAACGCTTGATGTGCGATACCGCCTCGTCTCTCCTGCCTGCCTCTTCCAGCGTGGCGCCTAAATAAAAATACGCCTTTGGATTAAGGGGATCTATGGCTATACTTTGCCTGTACTCTTCCGCGGCCGCCTCTTTATCGCCTTTCTCGCTGTAACAAAAAGCCAGCGCCAGGCGGATATCCTCCGCCCTCTCTTCCAGGCCAAGCGCCTTTTTCAGTACGTCTATCGCCTCGTCAATCCTGGAATTGGCTATGTAAACATAACTGAGCTCTATGTAGGCGGCCACGTCCTCCGGGTCTCGTTTCAAGAGGATCTCATATTGGCCGATCGCCTTGGGGACATCGTTCATCTGAAAATACAATTGCCCCAGCTGATGATAGACTTTCGTGTTGGTCGGATCCAGCGCCAAGGCCCTTTCGTAATGCGCCAGGGCGTCTTCTTTCTTCCCGCCCATTTCAAACAGCACCGCCAGCGCCATGTGCGCCTCAAGATAATCAGGGTCCAGTTCAGCCGCCTTTTTTAATTCTCCTATGGCCTCGTTCACCCTCGCGGCCCTCGCGTAAACTATGCCCAGGTTGAAATGCATCAGGGGTGAGTTCTTTTTTTCCTGCACAAGGTTCTCGTACACCTTTATGGCCCTGTCCAGGTCCTGTCCCAGGATATACAGGTCCGCGAGCGACGTGAGCGTACCCAGATCGTCCGGTTCGCTCTTGAGGATTTCCTCGTATTCCCTTGTCGCCTCATCATATTTTTTCTGCGAGGTATAAATGAGCGCGAGCAGAAACCTCGCCCGCGTATCCTGCTTATCCAGCTGTATCGCCTTCTGCAGGACATCCACCGACTTATCAACCCTGCCCAGCTTAACGTAACTCGCGCCCAAGCGGTAATAAAGGGCCGCTGAACCGGGGTCAAACGAGATCGCCTTTAAATATTCTTCCACGGCCAGCTCTGATTTGCCCTCGTTGTCGTATATCATGCCCATGGAATAATGGGCATGGGCCTTGGTGGACACGGAGGGCCCCTGCCTTCTCTTGGCTATGTTCAGAATGTCTTTTTTGTGTGTTGGGCTTCGATGGATAGAGGTCTTTGGTACCGCCTTGGCCGTGGAGGCGCAGCCCTGGATACCAAAAAAGAAAAAAAGTCCCATGCACAAAATCGCACTGTGTTTAAGTGTCATGTCAAAGGTGTCGCGTGACTATTACCACAATTTCTTTTTATGCCTGTCTCTTCTTAGTCTTTTTTTTCTTTTGTGTCTGGCGATTTTCTTTCTTTTTCGCTTTCTTCCGCAGGGCATGTCCCCTCCAGGTTAATATATTACCTTGTTCAATGGATATTCTATGATTCCCTGCGCGCCGCTCTGCTTCAGTTTCGGTATTATGACGCGCACGGTGGATTCGTCTATTATCGTCTCTATGGCGCACCAGCCCTTTTTAGACAGGCCTGAGATGGTGGGATTTTTCATGGAGGGGAGGATCTTCAGTATCTTGTCTATATTCTTTTCCTCGATGTTCATCTTAAGACCTACCTTTTCCTCCGCGAGTATCGCGCCTTGCAAAAGAAGCGCGATATTCTGTATCTTTTCCTTTTTCCACGGGTCTTTCCACGACGATTTATTGGCGATGATCAGCGTAGTAGATTCACATATGGTATCCACTATCCTGAGATTATTCGCCCTTAAACTCGCGCCTGTCTCTGTGAGCTCGACTATGGCGTCCACCAGCCCGGCCCCAACCTTCGCCTCGGTAGCCCCCCAGCTGAACTCTATGTCAACGTTGACTTTTTTCTTCTTAAAATACTCTCTGGTGGCGTTGACGAGCTCTGTCGCCACGCGCTTCCCCTCAAGGTCTTTGGCTGTCTTGACCTTGGAGTCGTTCGGCACGGCGAGAACCCATTTTACGGGCTTTAGGCCCTGCTTGCCGTATATGAGCTCGCAGACCTTCGCGACCTCCCGGCCGCTTTCGATTGTCCAGTCATTGCCCGTGATGCCGCAATCAAGCGCGCCGTCAGCGACGTACCTGGCCATCTCCTGCGCCCTCAACAAAAACGGCGATATCTCATCATCGTCTATTGATGGGAAATAGCTGCGGCTGCTGATGTTCACCGTAAAGCCGGCCTTTTTAAACATCCTTGTAGTCGCTTCCTGTAAACTCCCCTTGGGGAGCCCGAATTTCAGTTTCATCTTCATACCCTCTGATTAATGAGGTTATTATACAAGTTGGGTCGGAGTTTGTAAAGGGGAAAAGTTTCTTGGAATGCTTTACAAATGACGTCTTGTTTCGGCTTGCGTCGGACTTAGCATTATGCCCAACAACCCGGCTGGGATCTTCAGTTCCCCGCCAACCCTTTTAATTATAAGCGTCCCGCTATAATCTATTGGTGTTTCATCCCGCAGGCCCTGCATATTTAAAGTTACATCGTCACGCACCTGCCATTCGCCCCGCGCGAAACCGGCGATGTGCATACGAAGCATTGTCTGGGCCAGACCCCCCATCCCATCCCCATAAGCATCCGGCCTTATTATAATAACTCCGTCGTCTGTTAATAAATAATCTAACGCCCAAAAAAATTTATCTATATCTTCCAGCTGAAAATCAGGCGCGCTTAACACAATCACTCTGTATTTTTGTTTCTCTGACACAACCCCGGTCAAGCCCTCCAGTCTCATCTTATTTAAAATAACGCCTTTTTGAACGCCTTCTGCCATGGCCTGTTCGCCAATTACTGGTGACACGCCATGAACTCTCGCGTTTATGCCGCGCTGTTTTAAAAACTCATCGACCCTG